>OGMP01000544.1_pt1 | contig 37772 bp, 27 predicted proteins | sample 1573261 | NCBI WGS metagenome assembly OGMP01 (sample SAMEA2581878, study PRJEB24529) | metagenome | biome: Human gut stool | place: China | collected 2011 | reverse complement strand
TAGGTAAGAAGTGGGGTTTCTCTAAAGAATTTGCCGATATAGTTGCGTACCGGGGCGATCCGTGTTAAAATGAGGGAAGAACCGGGCAGCATTACCGAAGGGAGGTGGCGCCGTGAAGCCGTATAATTACTTTGACGACGAGGAAGAACAGCCCCAGCCGTCTGCGCAGGTGCGCTTGGCTCAACTGGTTGCTGCCTTGCAAGTGAACGGCGCCAAGCTGCGTCGCACGGTGCGCCGGGACGAAGAAATTGTAGAAGAACTGCGGGACTATCCCAACCTGCGCCGGGCTGCGCTGAAGTGGCTGGCGGTGGCGCTGTTTGTGCTGGCAGTGGTGATTGCCATTATCTCCTTTGCCGTGTCCCTGCACAACCAGAGCAAGTGGAACGAGCGTTTTTGCGATCAGGCGGGGCAGGTGTGCACCGATTATATCGCCAAGTACGGCGCTTGCCGCTGGGAGTCCATGGACGAGCGCTACGGCAAGAAAATGGCACGAATGACCGGCGTGTCTTATCTGCGGCGGATGGATTTTAACGGCGATGGTCGTGACGAACTGCTGATCTGCTATTTGGAAAAGGGCCTGTATTTTTTTGATATTTGGGGCTTTGACGGCAAGAACTTCAGCAAGTTCTACTCCGCGAACGCCTGCTATGCCACCGGCGATGGCAAGCTGGGCAGCTGGGTGGTACTGTACCACACCGGGCGCCGCTACCAGGTGGGGGTGTGCGATGCGCAAAAACCCACGGAAGTGACCCTGTATGCCATGCGGGGCAAGAAGTTCAAAAAGGCCGGCAGCTGCCAATATAATGTAGATACCGGCGTGTTTTCTCAAAATGACAAGCCCAATACCGAGGATTTTGAGCGGCTGCAGCTGTCCTGTATTCGGGAGACTCGGGCGGAGGTGCTGGTGGATACGGTGACCGCCGCCATGGAGGAATTCAACACCAAGACCACGGCAGAGATCGAGGCCAGCCTGCCGGACGCCACGCTGAAAAAGCAAGCCTACTACGATGTGGTAGACGATCTGAACCGGCAGTACGGCTCCGCTACCTACAAGACCGAGGGCGGTATCGGCTATGTGGACGGCCTGGCTGTGGTGGAAGAGATTGATTTTGACGGCGATGGTAACAAGGAGCTGCTCACCGTCTATCGCCGCCAGGTGAAAAAGACGGAGAAGAACGACTGGACCGGGGAACAGACCCTGATCAATGTGCCGGTATACAGCCTGCGGGTATACAACTGGAACGGCAGCATCGCCAAGTGCATTTTTACCCGGGATCAGATTTGCCAGCCCTTTACAGATGATGAGGAAACGGCCCAGAACACCCAGTTCTATATCCTGCGCAAAAGCGGCAAAAAGACGGACTTGTGCTTCAATGCCTATCGGCGGGAGAGCCAGTCGGTGTATACGGCGGCCTCTCGGATCTTTCGGCTCAAGGGCGAGCAGTTCTCTGTGGTGTATGACGCAAAGATGGAGTACGAGTACGGCTACAAGACCTATTATCTGGACGGCGAAAGTGTGTACGAATCCACCTTTAACACCAAGGGCTATACTGTGCCGTACTTTATGAACGACGCCGGGTACGATGCGGGCGTGTTTACCGTGGTGTACCTGTCCGGCGACAAGACCCACCAGGACGCCATCCGCAGCCGGGTGAGCACCGTGGAGCAGCATATCCAGTCGCTGAACGACGAGTATGTGCCGGAGCGGCTGCAAAATGTGAATTAACAGAGATTTTGTAGGGTGGGGGCTTGCTCCCACCCTGCGTTTTTTATGGCACCTCCGGTGCAATCCCTCAGTCACTTCGTGACAGCTCCCTTTGCAAGGGAGCCTTGGAGTTTGTAACCGATAAGCCTCCCTTAACAAGGGAGGTGGCAATGCCGTAGGCATTGACGGAGGGATTATAAGGCAAAATTTAAGCAAAATAAAAAAGTAAGCACACGGCGAAAACCGTGTGCTCTTTCTATATATAATGTATAAATCACACGTTCAGGTGCAATTCTTCAATTTTATCCCGCACTTTCAGCCAGTCGCCAAAGGCGGCTTCTTTGTTATTGGGGTTGCGGAGAATGGCCGCCGGGTGGTAGGTGCCCATAAATAGGGTGCCGTTTTTGTCGATAAATTCGCCGTGCTGGCGGGTGACTCGGAAGTCCTTGTCAATCAGCCGCTGGGCGGCAATGCGCCCTACGCAGATCACCAGCCGTGGGCGAATGATCTTAAATTGCTCCCGCAGCCAATGCAGGCAGGCCTCCTGCTCCTCCGGCTTGGGGTCCCGGTTTTTAGGTGGGCGGCACTTGACCATATTGGCAATGTACACATTCTTCTCCCGGCTCAGGTCAATGCTCTCCAGAAATTGATCCAGCAGCTTGCCGGAACGACCTACAAAGGGCTGGCCTTGCAGGTCCTCGTTCTCTCCCGGTCCTTCGCCAATTAGGAGAATGTCTGCCGCCGGGTTGCCTACGCCAAAGACCACCTGGGTGCGGGCCTTGCACAGTTCGCATTCGGTGCAGCTGAGGCAGTGGGTTTTCAGTTCGTCTAATGTCATTTTTATCACCTTGCTCATTGTACCAAAATAATGGTTGAAAAACAATAAAAAAAGGTATAAAATATGTGCGTAAGCGAGAATTACAACTTTTTGGAGGTATTATCATGGACAATCAAGTGACTGTTGAGATTTCTGCCCGCCATGTACATCTGAGCCAGGCAGATCTGGAGACCCTGTTCGGCAAGGGCTATGAGCTGACGGTGAAGAAAATGCTGTCCCAGCCCGGCCAGTATGCCAGCAACGAGCGCGTGCGCGTGGTCGGTACCAAGAGCGAGTTCCCGGCTGTGTCTATCCTGGGCCCGGTGCGTAAGGCCACCCAGGTGGAGTTGAGCCTGACGGACGCCCGCTCCATCGGCGTGACTGCCCCGGTGCGGGAGAGCGGCGATATTGCCGGTTCCGGCGCCTGCAAGCTGGTGGGCCCTGCCGGTGAGGTGGAGCTGACCGAGGGTGTGATCGCTGCCAAGCGCCATATCCACGCCACTACGGCAGACGCAGAGCGTATGGGCCTGGAGAATGGCCAGATCGTTAGCGTAGAGATTCCCTCTGCCAATGGCCGTAACCTGACCTTTGGCGATGTGGTGGTGCGTGTGTCTGACAGCTATGCCCTGGCTATGCACATTGACACGGACGAGGCCAACGCCGCCGGTATGGCACCCAATACCCCCGGCACGATTATTAAATAAGTATAGGTATTAGGTAGTAAAAAAGAGCACCTGTGTGGGTGCTCTTTTTTTATGTGGAAAATGCGGGCGGCGGACCGGTTGCCTTTGTGCCGCCCCTACGATCGGCGGGAGCAAGCCCCCGCCCTACGAAAATCTTGCAACCGCTATGCCTCCCTTGAAAAGGGAGGGGGACCGCCGTTAGGCGGTGGCGGGATTGCACCGATTGCCGTATTTATTTCACAAACCGGTCGATGGCGTCGGACAGTTCGGTGAGCACTTCCGTATCGCCGTCCTCCACGGCGTGAACGATACAGTGCTCCAGGTGGTCCTTGAGGATCACCTTGCCGGTGCTGTTTAAGGCGGACTTGACCGCCGCCAGCTGCACCAGCACCTGGGAGCAATCCTCGCCGTCCTCTACCATTTGCTTCACCTTTTGCAGGTGGCCGATGGCCCGGGCCAGTCGATTGACCACCTCCCGGGTATGGGTGTGGTCGTGATTGTGATTATGCGCCGAGGTGGGTGCGTGTTTTTCGTCCATCGGCGTCAGATCTTTGCCAGGGCCTGTTCCAGGTCTGCCAAAATGTCGTCAATATCCTCAATGCCTACGCTTAGGCGCACCAGATCCGGGCGCACGCCGCAGGCCTCCAACTGTTCGTCCGTCAGCTGGCGATGGGTGGTAGATGCCGGGTGCAGGCAGCAGGTGCGAGCGTCTGCCACATGGGTGACGATGGCTGCCAGCTCCAGGCTGTCCATAAAGGTGGTGGCGGCTGCACGGCCGCCCTTGACCCCAAAGCTCACCACGCCGCAGGTGCCGTGGGGCATATACTTCTGCGCCAGATCGTACTGGCGATCGCCCTCCAGCATGGCGCACTCCACCCAAGTCACCGCCGGGTGCTGCTTTAAGTAGGCCGCCACTTTCTTGGCGTTCTCGCAATGGCGGGGGATCCGCAGGTGCAGGCTCTCCAGTCCAACATTCAGCAGGAATGCCTCGTTGGGGCTTTGCACCGCGCCCAGGTCCCGCATCAGCTGCACCACCGCCTTGGTGATGTAGGCGCCCTTGCCGAATGCCTCGGTGTAGGTAATGCCGTGATAGCTGTCGTCCGGGGTGGTCAAGCCGGGGAACTTGTCATTTTGGGTCCAGTCAAAGTTGCCGCTGTCCACAATGGCACCGCCAACGGTGGAGGCGTGGCCCTCCATATACTTGGTGGTGGAGTGGGTTACAATGTCGCACCCAAAGTCAAAGGGGCGGCAATTGATGGGGGTGGCAAAGGTGTTGTCCACGATCAGCGGCACACCAGCCTTGTGGGCCACCCGGGCGAACTTTTCAATATCCAAAATCTCCAAGCTGGGGTTGGAGATGGTCTCACCAAAAATAGCCTTGGTATTGGGGCGAATGGCTGCCGCCAGCTCCTCCTCCGTGGCGCTGGGCGACACAAAGGTAAAGTCAATGCCCAGCTTGCGCAAGGTCACATTAAACAGATTGTAGGTGCCGCCGTAAATGGCGGTAGAGCTGACAATGTGGTCACCGGCGCCGGCAATGTTAAAGATGGCGTAAAAGTTGGCTGCCTGGCCGCTGCCGGTGAGCATACCGGCCACGCCCCCCTCCAGCATAGCGATCTTGGCCGCCACCGTGTCGCAGGTGGGGTTTTGCAGTCTGGAGTAGAAGTAGCCGCTTTTCTTTAGGTCAAACAGGTCGCCCATCTCCACGCTGGAGTCGTATTTATATGTGGTGCTTTGCACAATAGGCACCACCCGGGGCTCGCCGTTTTTGGGGCGGTAAGCCCCCTGTACACAAATTGTTGACAGTTTCATATCTTTTCCATCTCCGTTAAATTCATATTTTTTTTGCCTTAGGCGTCCTGCCCCAGGAAGTGGGGCATCATCGCCGGGCCGTTCTCCATATAAATGCCGGTGGCCTTAGCGGTTTCCTCATTGATGGTGTCTACCCCCGTCTTGGGTGCGGACTTTTGGTACAGCAGGTAGGGCACCGGGTCACTGGCGTGGGTGCGGGTCACAATGGGGGTGGGGTGGTCCGGCAGCAGCAGGATCTTGTAATCCTCGTACTGTTCCAGTCCCTCTTCCAGAATGGGCAGTACCCGGCTGTCGATCATCTCAATGGCTTTTACTTTGTTTTCCGGTTCGTTGCGGTGGCCGCACTCGTCCGGCGCCTCAAAGTGCACATACACCAGATCGTTGCGCGTCAGCAGATCCAGCGCCGCCTTGGCTTTGCCCTCAAAGTCGGTGTCAATATAACCGGTGGCGCCGGGTACTTCTGCCACTTCCATACCGGCGCAGTTGGCAATACCCTTGAGCAGGTCTACGGCAGAGACCATACCGCCCTTGATGCCGTACAGCGCCTCAAAGGGCTGGAGCGCCGGGCGCTTGCCCTCGCCCCACAGCCAAATGCAGTTGGCCGGACGACGACCGGCAGCCACGCGGGCTTTGTTCACCGGGTGGTCCTTTAGCAGATCAAAGGACTTTTCCATCATCTCCAGCAGAGGGCGCGCCGTCTCTGCGGTGGAGAGATGGGGGCCGATTACCTTGCCGGTAATGTCATGGGGCGGGGTCATATTGCCCAGCTCTGTGGTGCCGCCGTGCCAGATCAAACAGTGGCGGTAAGATACGCCGGTGTAAAAATCATATTCTCCGCCGCCAAAGGCTGCCTGCACCGCTTCTATCAGCTGGCGAGCCTCCTCAGTGGAAATATCGTCGGCGCAGTAGTCCTCGATCACCTTGTCGGCAAAGGGCTCATCCTTGTCGCTGAGGGTCACCAGGTTGGTGCGCAGGGACACATCGCTGTCTTTCATATCAATGCCGATGGAGGCGGCCTCCAGCGGGCTGCGCCCGGTGTAAAATCGGTGGGGGTCAAAGCCCAGCACGCTCATATTGGCTACATCGGAGCCGGGCTTCAGTCCCGGCGCTACGGTGCGCACCAGCCCTACCTCCGCCTTGGCGGCCAGGGCGTCGATATGGGGCTTCTTTGCCACCATCATGGGGGTTTTGCCGCCCAGGGCGGGCACCGGGTAGTCTGCCATGCCGTCGCACAGCACTACAACATATTTCATACGGATCCTCCTGAAAAGCCTATGCCGCCTGCGAGAGCAGACGGCGGCTGAAATTGCACTTATTTGAAGTATTTAACGCCGGACTCAAAGATCTGCATATCCTTGTTAAAGGGTACATTCTTGTATAGATTTTCGCCCTTGCGTTCGCAGTGACCCATCTTGCCCAGCACGCGGCCGTCCGGGGAAGTAATGCCTTCCACCGCCCATACGGAGCCGTTGGGGTTAAAGGGCATATCCGTGGTCACATTGCCGTCCGGGTCCACATACTGGGTAGCGATCTGACCGTTCTCCGCCAACCGGCGCAGGGTGGCCTCATCTGCTACGAACCGGCCCTCACCGTGAGAGATGGGCACGGCAAACATGTCGCCTGCCTGGGTGCCTGCCAGCCACGGGGATTTGGTGCTGGTGACCCGGGTGTAAGCCATTTGGCTGATATGGCGGCCAATGGTATTAAAGGTCAGGGTGGGGTCGTTCTCCTGAATGTTCACAATCTTGCCGTAGGGCACCAGACCCAGCTTGATCAGCGCCTGGAACCCGTTGCAGATACCCAGCATTAAGCCGTCGCGGCAGTTGAGCAGCTGGGTGACCGCCTCGGCCACCGCCGGGTTGCGGAAGGTGGTGGCAATGAATTTGCCGGAGCCTTCCGGCTCGTCACCGCCGGAGAAGCCGCCGGGCAGCATCACGATCTGCGCCTGCTTAATTTCCTCCACCATCTTCTCAATGGTCTCGTTAATGGCGGCAGGGGTCAGGTTGCCTACGACTAAGATATGGGGGTCCGCACCGGCCTGTTCAAAGGCGCGGGCGGTGTCTACCTCGCAGTTGGTGCCGGGGAACGCGGGAATGAATACCCGGGGCCGCGCCACCTTGTTTTGGCTGACGAAAATGGAGCGCTCTTTATAGAGCGGCACATCCTCCACCGTCGCGCTCTTGCCGCTGTCTGTGGGGAACACGCTCTCCAGCTTGCTGCTCCAGGCGGCAATCAGTTCGTCCGCGGTCAGCACATCGCCGTCCAAAATAAAGATTCCGTTGCCGTTGACGGTGCCCAGGGCGGTGGCATAGGGTGCCAGGCTGTCGGCCAGGACGCCATCCTCGGGGATTTCTACCACAAAACTGCCCTCATAGGGTGCAAACAGGGTGGCAGCGTCCAACCCCTGGGCAAAGGTAAAGCCCAGTTTGCTGCCGAAGGCCATTTTACACACGGCGGCAGCGGCGCCGCCCTCTTTCACCACAGCGGCAGAGAGAACGGACTTGTCCTGCACGCCGGCGCAAACCGCCTGCATCAGGGCCATAGCGTTTTTGTAATCCGGCAGACCGGTGGTCTCATTTACCGGAATTTGCAGCAGATACACTTTGCTGCCCGAATGCTGCAGCAGGGCGGTGCCGGTGTGAGACGCCTTGCTCATACCCACGGCGAAGCTCACCAAGGTAGGCGGGACATCCAGTTCGTTAAAGGAGCCGCTCATAGAGTCTTTACCGCCAATGGAGGGGGTGCCGTACCCGGCCTGTGCGGTCAGGGCGCCCAGCAGGGCGGCAGCGGGCTTGCCCCAGCGCTCCGGCTTGTTGCCCAGGCGCTCAAAATATTCCTGGAAGGTGAGTCGTGCTTTTGCCGGGTCGCAGCCCACGGCAGCCAGTTTTGCAAGGCTCTCCGTTACTGCAAAGGCGGCGGAATGGAAGGGGCTCCAGCGAGATACGCCGGGGATAAAGCCGTAGGCCATCACCGTAGCGTCGTCCGTTTGGCCGTGCTCCAGGGGCAGCTTGGCCACCATGGCCTCCTCCGGGGTCAGCTGGTACACGCCGGCGTAAGGCATATTTACCGTGGCGGCGCCGATGGAGGAATCGAACCGCTCCACCAGTCCCTTTTGGGAGCAGACTTCCAGTCGGCACAGATTGGCTTTCAGCGCAGCGGACAGGGACAGCCCTTGCAGCTCTGCCGGTACGGTATGTAAATAGTTTTTGCTCTCATCAATGGGGGCAATGGACGCGGTGGCGTGCTGGGTCACACCGTTGGTGTTCAGGAAATCCCGGCTGATGTCCACGATCTTGTCGCCCCGCCAGGTCATTTCCAGTCGATTGTTGTCCGTGACCACGGCCACCGGGGTGGCCTCTAAGTTCTCTTTATAAGCTGCGGCAATAAAGGCGTCCACATCCTTGGGATCCAGCACCACAGCCATGCGCTCCTGGCTCTCGGAGATGGCCAGCTCTGTGCCGTCCAATCCCTCATACTTCTTGGGTACCTTGTCCAGATCCACGGTCAGGCCGTCTGCCAGCTCGCCGATGGCTACGCACACGCCGCCGGCGCCAAAGTCGTTGCAGCGCTTAATGCGGGTGGATACATCCTTGTTGCGGAACAACCGCTGAATTTTGCGCTCGGTGGGAGGATTACCCTTTTGCACCTCGGCGCCGCAGGTCTCGATAGATTCGGAATTGTGGGCCTTGGAGGAGCCGGTGGCGCCGCCGCAGCCGTCACGGCCGGTGCGCCCGCCCAGCAGCACAATGATATCGCCGGGCGTAGGACACGCCCGCACCACATTCTCTTTGGGAGAGGCGCCGATCACTGCACCGATCTCCATACGCTTGGCCACATACCCGGCGTCGTACAGCTCAGTGACCTGGCCGGTGGCCAGTCCGATCTGGTTGCCGTAGCTGCTGTAACCTTGGGCAGCGCCGGTTGTGATCTTCCGCTGGGGCAGCTTGGCCTCCAGGGTGTCTGCAAAGGCGGTGGTGGGATCGCCGGAGCCGGTAACCCGCATAGCCTGGTACACATAGGCGCGCCCGCTCAGCGGGTCACGAATGGCGCCGCCCAGGCAGGTAGCCGCGCCACCGAAAGGCTCAATCTCCGTGGGGTGGTTGTGGGTCTCGTTCTTAAACTGCACCAGCCACTGCTCGGTCTTGCCGTCCACCGTTACCGGTACTTCAATGGAGCAGGCGTTGATCTCCTCGCTCTCGTCCAGATTGTCCGCCTTGCCCTGGGACTTCAGATATTTGGTGCCGATGCAGGCCATATCCATAAGGCAAATGTCTTTGTTTTTGCCGGCATACAGGGCGCCACGCATATCCAGGTACAGGCGCAGGGCGTCCTCTACTGCGGCGGCGTACTTGCTTTCCTCCACGGTGATCTTGTCCAGCTTGGTAGAAAAGGTGGTGTGGCGGCAGTGGTCGGACCAGTAGGTGTCAATCACTTTCAGCTCCGTTAAGCTGGGATCCCGGTGTTCTTCGTTCTTAAAGTAGTCCCGCACCCACTTTAGGTCCTCTACACTCATGGCAAAGCCCATTTGGCTGTGGTAAGCGGCGATTTCGTCATCGCTCTTGGCGATAAAGCCGGTAATGCGCGCAATGTCCGCCGGTACATCGGCAGTCAGATCCAGGCTCTCCGGTTTGGCCATGGTGGCCTCCCGGCTCTCCACCGGGTTGATCAGGTAGGATTTAATCTTATCAAACTCTGCGTCCGTAATGTCGCCGGCAAGGGCGATCACCTTGGCGCTGGCTACCCGGGGACATTCTCCTGCGGTGAGCAGCTGAATACATTGGGCGGCGCTGTCTGCCCGCTGGTCATACTGACCGGGCAGGAACTCCATGGCAAACACCCGCTCGCCGGGGGCGAAGGTCACTTCGTCTGCCGTATTGTCCAGATTGTCCTCGGCAAAGACCCCGTGCACGGCACGGCGGAACTCCGCCTCGCTGACGCCCTGCACATCGTAGCGGTTAATAAGCCGCAGGCCGGTGAGCGCTGTAATGCCCACATTTTGGCGCAGATCCGTTAAGATCTGCATGGCCTCAATGTCGTTGCCTTTCTTCTTTTCCACAAAAATCCGATAAACATTTGCCATGGGGGTTCTCCTAACTGATAGTATTCACTCCGAGTGTATAGAATAAAGATATAATAGCACAAATCCGGCCGATTGCCTACCGTTTTATGAAATTTTTACGGACTTTATGAAAATTTTACTAACTTGTAAAAAATCGTTCGCAAATGGGGAAGAAAGTGTGCTATAATGGCTATGGCGCGCAGGCAGGCGGTCTGCCGCCGTTTCAGAAAGAATTTTGCAGAGATACACAGCGCTGAGAAGCAGAGAAAGAGAGGTGGGAGCCACGCAGCGGGAAAATATGGACCCAGCCCCCTATGAAGTTGAATTTATGAATGTGGTGGTGGATAAGGCCAACGATTTGCAGGTGGTAGACGCAGACAGCCACTTTGCCCAGTTTGCCGGTGTGCACCCGTCTAAGATCAAACAGGGCAAGCTGTTCCTGTACGACAAATTAAAACCGGCGGACCGGGAGCGGGTGATGCAAAACATCTGCAAAAAGGGCGCCCGATTTACATATATGACCATGGATCTGCTGGACAAAAAGGGCACGCCGCTCTTTGTCCATTGTGTGGGTCAGAATTACGAGGACTCCACCCTGTGCCGCATGACCTTTGCGGATGTGTCCGAGAGCCGGCGGCGCCAGGAGCAGCTGCGGGCCCAGGCGGTGGAGATGAATGAGCTTATCGACCTGGTGTGCGGCGGCGTGTGTCTGTTTAAGGTCACGCCGGAAATGCATATTGAGTGCCTGTATCTGAACAAAGGCTGCTGTCGGTTGTTCGGCACCTCCCAGGAGAGCAGCCGCTTGCGGGCCTATCGACTGGACGAACTGCTTCACCCGGACGACCGCTCTGGGGTATTCCAGGCCATCGGTCGCGCCATGGCCGTAGGTGAGGAAGTGGATTGCGAGTGCCGGGTGCGGGTGCATGAGGGCGAATTTATTTGGTGCCAGCTGCGGGCGGGCATTCAGCGCTACGAGGGCGAGTGCCCGGTGTTTCACGCCGTATTTACGGATATTACCCGCATTAAGGCGGCGGAGGAAAAGGCGGACCGAGAGGCGCAGCGGATGGTGAGTCTGTTTAAGAACCTGCCCGGCGCCACTTTCTTTACAGGCACGGACGACCCTTTGCAGCTGGACTTGGTCAGCGAGGATTTTATCCAGTTTATCGGCTATTCCAGAACGGAACTGTTCCAGCTGTTCTCCGGCAATTTGGCGCGGCTGATGGATGAGAACGAGGCGGCGGCTGTGGCCGTGCAACTGCGCACCGGCGCAGCGGATCGGCGACTCTTAACGGTGGAATACACCCTTTATATTGGTGACGCCTGTGCCCTGCGTGTGCGGGACAGCCGCAAAGTGATTGAACATCCGGACGGCTCTAAGGCCTTTTTGGGTGTACTCAATGTAATATAAACATATACAAAAAGTTAAAGGACGGATATTCGCATTCCGTCCTTTATTTATTTTTCGTTCATTTTTCTTTGTCGATAATCCACAAAAGCCGGTGCCAAAGTTTGGCACGTTTTCGGGGCAAAACCGCGGAAAGTGCGTTGCAATAGCTTTATTTATGTTTTATAATTATTATGTATAAATGTTGTCGCGGTGCGCCGAAATACAGGCGCTAAGCGGGCAGTGCAAGGGGTGCTGTCGTTGCGGCAAAGGGGAAGGATGGTTCTATGAAGTTTATGTACAGCAAGAAGCGCTTGCTCAGTGTCTTTTTGTCCGTGCTCACGGTGATTACCGTGCTGACCCCGGCGTTTTCTGCCTGGGCGGGCGACGTGATCGGCGTGTACAACATTCAGCTGTTTTATGAAGACGGCAATGCGGTACAAGATACGGACGCGGAGGGCAACGCCTACCATGAGACGATGAAGGAGGGCGACACGCTGCAACTGAGCTACAAGCTCATTGACTGCGAGATCCCGGACAACGGCTATGTCAAGTGGTACAGCGAGGCACCCACTTTGGTAGATGTGGACCAAAATGGCCTGGTCAAGGCCTTTGACTCCTCTAAGGGTGCTGTGATCCACAACTGGATTGACAATGAGGTAAAGCCGGTGCCGCTGGTGGGCAAGATTGCTGGCGCCGCGCTGGAAAAAGCCCTGTTCAATGATAAGGTGAATGTGGACACCATGGACACGGACGAGATCATTGCCCTGATTGAAAAGACCATGGGTGCGGATTCTGCCCTGGGCAAGATTTTTGAATCCTATTCCGCCAAATGGATCGAGTCCCTGCGCAAATACCTGGACAATATCAATTCCGTTGTTCATGTTACCCTGTATGACGCCAACGGCGAAGTAAAGGCAGACGACAAGCTGGCTGTGACGGTCACGAAGAACGATGCGTTTTATGCCAACTTCCTGCCCAACGGTACCCATATCACCAACAAGTCCCAGATTGAGACCACGGTAGCCAAGGGCACCACCTGCCAGCTGAGCGCCGTGACCACCCCGGTGCGGCTGCACATGGGCGTGGTCTACTCTGTAAAGAGCTCTTCCGTCTTTACCCAGGGCAAGGTGATTGCCACGGTGGATGACAGCGGTTTGGTAACCTTTAAGAACACCGGTACGGTGACCATCGTTGTGTCGCCGGATACGGAAGGATTTATCAACAATCTGTTAAAGCTGGTCAACTATATTTACAAGTTGGACCATACCGGCACCATTGATACCAAAAAACTGGCGGATATTCTGATCAAGTATTTGGGTATCGACATTGACCGCAATGTGCTGGCGGCGCTGTTGGACGCTTGCTTTGCCATTAAGGATATTGTGGGCGATTCTGCCGACGCGATACAGCTGACGGCTACTGCGGTGAAGATCATCGCCAACATTCTGCTTAAATTGAAATATAATGATACCATCACTTTTACCGTTGTAGACGGTGTGCCTTGCACGGACTTTAACATTACCGGTCCGGATACGGTGCAGGAGGGTGCCCAGATTCAAATGGCCATTACGGACGCAAAACCCGTTGCGGCCGATGTTTCGGATATTACCTGGTCCTCCTCGGATGAAAGTGTGGCCTATGTAGATCCCAAAACCGGTATCATCACCGGTCGTGACGCAGGGGGCAACATGGGCACGGTTGCAAACAGTAAAAAGTGCACCATCACGGCGACTTCCGCTGCCAATCAGGTGGTGCGAACCAAAGAGCTTACCGTAACCGGCAAAACCGGGCGGGTGCTCAGCGACGCGGTGATTCACGCCCAGCGGGACTGCAATATCGGCGATCAGCAAACGCTGACCTACACGGTGTACCCGGTGCGCGTAAGCAAGGCCAATAATTTGAACATTACCTGGGGCCTGCTGGACGGTACGGACGCTGACGGCAATCCCAAGTATCTGTGGGCGGGAGACGCCTATGATGAAACGGTGACCGACGAGACCACCGGCGAGACCACCACGGTCCACCACGACGGCTCTGTAGAGGACGGAATCGCCAGGCTGGACAAGGATGGTAACTACACGGCGCTGGCCGGCGGTACCGCCACGGTTGTGCTGAAAGCCTCCACCGGCTACAAACTGCTGGATGGCAGCTACTATACCATCTCCCAGGTGCAGACCCAGACCACGGTTTTCAACGGTCTGCCGGTGTCCGGCATTGATGTGACTGTTGAAAGTGCCGTAAAGAGTGCTGTTTTGGCCAATAGCGTGAAGTTGCAGCAGCAGCAGACGGAGGTGGCCGGTGAAACGCTGGATTTTGCCACCGTTACTGCCAGCACGGTGTATGATGGCTCCGGTGTGCTGGTTAAGGCCAATGTGGACCCGGCAGACGCCACCAATAAGAATGTAAAATGGTATATTGATAATACGGATCAGTTTGAGTTGAAGGACGAGGACAAGACCGCCGGCACCGTAAAGGTGGTGGCTAAGGCTTCTTGCACCAGTGCCTCCAGCGTGCATATTTGGTGCGTGTCTGAGGACGGCGATATTCAGTCCGATGTGGTGACCCTTTGCGTGGTGCGTAACACCGCAGAGACCAATACCATTAACGGTGACGATCTGTCTGTGATCAACGGCAAGACCCTGGATGTGTCTCACGCCATGACCTTTAGCGGCTCCACCTCCTCGGCACAGGTCTGCTACGGCGCCAACTGGTACTCCTCCGATGAGGGCGTGCTGACCGTAGCCCCCAAGGGCAACGACAACGGCGACGCGGTGGTTACCGGTGTGGATGTAGGCACCGCTACCCTGTACTGCGTGTCTGCTTCCGGCGGTATTGTGGCGGAGAAGCAGGTGACCGTGTATCCGGACAAGGATTACTTAAAGCAGGTGATTAACATCTGCGAGGACACGGTGATCGAGCGCACCAACGAAAATAAAACATTATATAAGGACTTCAGCCGAAAGCTGGACTATGCTTATTATGTCTATTATGATGAGCCTATGGCTGCCCAGGACAGCTGTAATACTTACGCTCGTGAACTGCTGTACGCTTTCTACAAGCTGGGCGGTTATATCGGCTTGACTGGTGTGACCCTTGTAAACAAGGACGGCTCGGACGCCGGCGCGTTCCGCAGCGTGAAGGTGTCTACCTCCAAGCGGTATGACAGCTACTCTGTGGATTTGGACGCCCAGGTGGCACCCAAGACCGCTATGTATCGCACCATCAAGTGGAGCAGCGATAACGACAGTGTAAAGGTAGACGCCAACGGTATTGTGAAGCCCGCAGGTAACAAGGCCTGCCAGGCCAAGATTACCGTAACCGCCACCGACTATCTGGATAATGTATACACCGATAGCATTTATGTGGCCTTTGCCAACGATCCGGTTACCGGCATTAAGCTGGACACCACGGAGATCGTCGGCGGCAAGGTAGGCGAAAGCCAGACCTTAAAGGCAACGGTGGAGCCCACCGGCTTTGGCATCGTGGGCAAGGCCTCTGTGGCAGATGTGATTTGGTCCACCTCTGACCCGGAGATTGCCACTGTGGACCAGAGCGGCGTGGTTTCCTTTAAGAGCGGCGGCGACTGCGTGGTGACTGTGACCACCTGTGACGGCGGCTATACCGCCCAGTGCAAGGTGAATGTGGTGACCAACTATGACGCCCTGCAAGCCCAGATCGATACCTATAAGTCGCTGGAGCTGACAGAAACCAACTATTACCCGGCCACCTGGCAGGCCTTCCAGGATGCCATCGCCGAGTCCCAGGCTTTGATCGATGCCAACGCATCCAGCCAAAAAGAAGTGGACGCCCAGTTGGAAAAGCTGATCGCCGCTTACAAGGGCCTGGAGAAATATACGCATATTAATAATGTAGAGATTTATTTGGACGGCGAGGAGGCCAGCAACTTCTATCAATATGATGTGTCGTTGCTTACCGACGGCGCATACAAGGACGCTAAGCTGGATCTGAATGTACGCCTGTACCCCAACAATGCCAACTATGCGTCCGTTACCTGGACCTCTTCTACCGACAAGATCGTGATTTCTGAAAATGGCGTGGCCTCTCCCGCCAAGAACACCTCCTTCAATGTGTTGAAGAACGAGGGCTACTACGGCAAGATCACCTGTACGGTTACGGATCACTTTGGCCAGACCTGGACGGACGATGTGTGGGTATCCTTTGCGTACACACCTGCCACCGGCATTACCATTTCTGAGTCGGCTGTCAGCGGTTCCATTGGGGATACCCATCAGCTGACGGCAACGGTACAGCCATCAGGCACCTTGGGCGTGGGCAAGGCATCCATCTCTGACCTCTATTGGGAGAGCGATAACGAAAATATCGCCACCGTAGACGATAAAGGCTTGGTGACCTTTGTGTCCACCGGCGCCACCACCGTGCGTGCCATTGCCTATGACGGCGGCTACACCGCCACCTGCTCCGTATCCACCGGTGGTGATCGCAGCGCGCTGCAGGCCGCATTGGAGAAGTATAAAGATACGGATTATCAGGACTATGAGTACACCGTAGGCATTACCTTTAAGCAAGCCTATGAGGAAGCCCAGTCCGTGATGAACGACAACACCAAGACCCAGGACGAGATCAACCAGGCCGCACAGGCATTGGTAGAGGCCGGCGCTGCGCTGGAGGGTCATCAGATCATTAAAGTGCAGTCTATTGATGTAAGCTATGTGGGTTACAGTCGCAACACCGCCATAGGCAGCTATAATCAGCGCACCAGCGGTACGATTGGCGACAACGACGCCTTGTCTATTGACCTGAGCAAGAACGGCTACGCCAATACGCTGCATGAGAACAACAAGCTGGAGCTGAGCGCCGCCGTCGTGCCGACGGGTGCAGACAGCAATGGCATCAGCTGGACGGTGGACGACAGCAAAAACATCAAAGCCACGCAGACCGATGGCAAGCTGGTGCTGAGTCCCTCCTCTGCCTCTGCCAACGGCTGGGCGAAGGTGACGGTGACCACCACCGACCATTACAGCCGCACACTGAGCCGCAGCTTTACCGTTGTAATGAGCGGCAGCGTGATCAGCGGCGTCAGCCTGGATCAGACCCAGTTGAATTTGCTGGTGACCCAGAAGCCGGTACAGCTGAATGCAACGCTTGCCGGTTCCTCTAACAAAACCTTTAACGATGTGACCTGGACCTCCTCGAACCCGGCCGTGGCCACGGTAGAGAACGGACTGGTTACGCCGGTGGATGTGGGCGACTGCATCATTACCGTAAAAACCCTGGACGGCGGCTACACCGCCACTTGTGCCGTGACCGTGCGTGCGGACTACTCCGTGCTGGAAGCCAAGTACGCCGAATACCAAATTCTGGTCAATCAGTCGAAAGGCCATTATATATACACGGAGGATTCCCTGGCTGTGCTGGAGACCGCCTGTGGCCAGGCCAAGACGATGATTGACAGCGGTTTGTCCACCCAGGCAGAGATTGACGCTCAGGTGGAGCTGCTGGAGAGCGCCCACAACGGTTTGGTGAAGTACATTATCGCCGAGGGCGTGAGCCTGACGGCAGATACAGAGGCCCAGGCCAATGTGACCATTCCCAATCCGGGTCATATCCGCTACCTGCACAATGACCTGAGCTTGAAGAACAAGACCGTTCAGCTGTCTGCTGTAACGGCGCCTGCCGGCGGTCTGTACCAGAGCATTACCTGGTCCAGCTCCAACGACAAGGTCACCGTCAGCGACACCGGGCTGGTGACCAATACAGACAGCGGCAACCAGTGGGCAGAGATCACCTGCACCATCACCACCGTGAAGGGCGACAGCTTCACTGCCACCACCACGGTTTGCTTCACCCGCTATGCGGTGACCGGTGTAAGCATGGACACGGATATGGTCCACGGCTCACCGCAGGATACCGTGACCATTACGCCCACGGTAACCTCCTCTGCCACCATTGCTTCCTTGGCGCTGCGGGACTGCACCTTTACCAGTGATCACCCGGAGATTGCCACGGTAGACAACAGCGGCAAGATCACCTTTGTATCCCAGGGCAAGGCCACCATTACCGCCACCACGGTGGACGGCGGCTACACCGCCACGGTGATTGCCTATACGACTTATGATTTTTCCGCCTTGCAGCAGGCTATTGCGGATGCCGGTGCGGTGGATTACAAGGATTACGCTTACGATTACGGTATGGCGTTTAAGACCGCTTACGATAAGGCCGTGGCGGTCAATGCGGACTATGAGTCCTCACAGGATGCCATTGACGCTGCCACTTCCGCACTGAAACAGGCCCAGAATGCCCTGGTGGGCCACGAGTTCGTCGGCCCCGGCGAGATTGGCTTTACCAGCGGCGGCGCTGCGGTGACCGAGGGCAAGGCGCTGGTTGTGGATGACAACCAGCAGGTGACCCTGTCTGCTGCCTATGCCGACGGCGCGATGGTGCAGGATCCGTCCTGGACCACGGCGGCAGAAAACAATGTAACCGCTGCTACGGATGCTGCCGGCAACTTGGTGCTTACCAAGACCAACGCAGACGCCTCCGGCAGCGTGAAGGTGACCTACACCTTGAAGGATGCTTACGATCGGACTTATACCAAGACCATCACCGTCAAGCTGGTGAACCAGAAGATCAACATTGACAGCTTCAAGTTCACTTACGACGGCAATGAGGTAGAATCTGTGTCTTACGGCTGCAGCGGTGTGTACACCAATAAGAGCATTCAGCTGGGCGTGAGCACCTATCCCGCAGACGCAGATGCCTATGTGTCCGCTTTGTGGACCTCCAACAATAAGAACCTGGTGGTGGACCAAACCGGTAAGGTTTCTGCCAGCGGCGTCATGCTGGGCACCAAATACACCGCCACCATCACCTGCACCTTGACCCTGGAGGACGGCTCCACTGTGACCAACTCCATTCAGGTGACCTTTAACAGAATTTAACCCGTCAACGAAAGGACTCTAAGTTATGCAACAAAAAACCAAAAAATGGCTCAGTCTGGTGCTGGCCGTCTTGCTGGTGTCCGCTTGTTTTACGGGTACACTCCTTGTACGGGCGGCGCAGGATGTGGCGATTGATGAAAGCCATTTCCCGGACGCCGGCTTCCGTCAAATCGTGGCAGAGAAGTGCGATAAAAACGGCGACGGTATTCTCTCTGATTCTGAGCGCAGCAGCATCACCCGTATGATGCTGCCTGCGTGGCAGGAGGATGTGCTGGGGGAAGGTACCCCCATTGTCAGCCTGGAGGGCATACAGTATTTCTATAATCTGCAAAATCTCTATTGCGCAGACATTGGGCTGACCTCGCTGGATGTGAGTGCCCTGTCCAAGCTGACCCAGCTGACCTGTATGGACAATGCGTTGGGCACGCTGGATCTAAGCAAAAACACGGCGCTGACCCAGATCAACTGTGCTGCCGACCAGCTGACGGAGCTGAAATTACCTGCCGGTGTGCAGCGCCTGCTGTGCGAGAACAACGCGCTTACCGCCTTGGATTTGTCCGGCTGCACAGCGCTGACTTATCTAAAGTGTGCCAACAACCAGTTGGCGACACTAAACTTGGGTGCCAACACAGCGCTTTCCACCCTGATCGTGTCCAATAACCACCTGCCGTCGCTGGATCTGCGCGCCAATACGGCGCTGGCCGCTGTGACCCTGGGCCAGCAGACCATTACGGTGAACGCTACGCAACAGGATAATGTGTTTTATGCCCCGGTGGGCGGTTTGGCTGCGGACGGCGTGGTGTACCAGGATACGGAGAAGTATGAGAACGGCAATTTTGTCACCACGGATTATGCGCTGATGCAAAACGGCTTTACTTATGAGTACGCCACCGGTTCGGATCTGGCCGGCGCCTTGACGGTAGATGTGACGGTTGTCAAGGACTTTTATCAGGTGCGCTTTTATGGGGACGAAACCAAGAATGTGCTTCTTTCTGCCGTAGCGGTGAACAGCGGCCAAACGGCGGTTGCACCTACGGACTTTGCTTTGCCCCAGTGTAAGGCGCTGGCCGGTTGGAGCGACACGCTGGAGAATATCACGGCGGATAAAGAGGTGTACGCCCTGTACACGGACGATCACCACTACGCAGTTACCGCCTTTAGCACCGACGGCGTGGCCACCATCTCCTGCACCGGCGGCTGTGGGGTAGACACGCGCACGGTCACCTTCCTGGACTGCCTGAATGCCAAGACCGGCAGCGACCGCTATGAGCAGCTGCTGGATGTGAACGGCGACGGGATCATCAACGCCCGGGATTACGTGCTGCTGGATCGCCAGTTCAACGCTGCAAAATAATAAACTGACAAAACAGAAGGACCACCCGTATGGGTGGTCCTTTTTTATGCTTTGTAGTCGTATGGCGGTGGATTGCGTGGGCGGCAATCTGCGCCCGTCGTAAAAATCCTCTGTCCATGTCCTAAATAGTATTCCGATAAAATCGAATGGTAAAGGTGGTACCGACGCCTACGGTGCTTTGCACCTCCACGGTGGCGTTCTCCCGGTTCAGCACGGATTTGCTCAGCGCCAGTCCAATGCCAACGCTGTCTGCCCCGGCGTTTTTGCCCTTGTAAAACCGCTCAAAGATATGGGGCAGGTCCTCTTTTTCGATTCCGCAGCCATCGTCGGCGATCACCAGCTGGCAATAGAGGGCGGTCTGGGTGCCGGTTAGGCGCAGGGTGCCGCCGTTGTCCATGTGTTCCAGGCAGTTTTTGACAATATTCTGCACCGCTTCCACCGTCCACAGCCGGTCGCCCAAAAATTGCCCTTGCCGGCAGTCCACGGCCAGCGTCATTTGGCGCAGCTCCGCTTGAATGATAAAGGGCGCCAGCGCCTGCTCCACCACTGCGGCCAGCTCCACCGGCTCCTTGTGCAGCACTGCCGTGCCTGCGTCAAATTTGCTGATCTTCAGCAGAGTGGTGATCATCCATTGCATTTTCTCCAGCTGGGCGGAAATACCCTTTAGGAATTCCAGCCGCTTTTCGGCGGGTAGATCCTCTTCCAGCAGCAGATCCGTCATCACCGTCATGGAGGTGATGGGGGTCTTTAGCTGGTGCGAGACGTCGGCCAGCGCGTCCGCCAGGTAGGTTTTGTCCTTTTGCATCAGCTCTGCCTGGGTTTGCAGCTTGCGGGCGGTTTTGTAAATGTTATTCTCCAGAAGGGACAGCTCGCCTTCCTGGTTGTTGGCGGGCACCAGCAGCGGCGCCGTGCCGTTGACCAGGGTGGTCAGGTAATCGGACAGCCGCCGAATTTCTCGGGTTTGATTGCGGGTGTACAGGCAGAATATTGCCAGCAGCGCCCCGCAGCCCACCAGGCAGACGATGCCCATGGTGATGCTTTGCCAAAAGCCCACGCCGATAAGCAGGGCGCTGATCACCAGCCCCGGCACCAGCGCGCGGCGAAAATGTTTGTCCTCGCTCATTCGTCCACCTTGTAGCCCATGCCCCGCACGGTCTTAATGATCTGCGGCTCCACCGGGTCGTCCTCGATCTTCTCTCGCAGCCGCTTGATGTATACGCTCAGCGTGTTGTCGCTGACAAAGTCGCCGGCCACATCCCAAATGCTCTCCAGCAGCATATTGCGGCTGAGTACCCGGCCACGGTTTTGCAAAAAGGTCAGCAACAGCTTGTATTCCAGGGCGGTTAGAATCACTTCCTGCCCGTTTTTCAGTACTTTGCCCTCTTTCATCCGCACGGTCAGACCGCTTATACGGATTTCCTCGGTGGCAGCGCCCTTGCTGCGGCGCAGCACCGTCTTGATCCGCGCCATCAGTTCCCGCAGGCGAAAAGGCTTGCTGATGTAGTCGTCGGCGCCCAGCTCCAGGCCCATCACCACATTCACTTCATCGTCAAAGGCGGTGAGAAAGATCACCGGTGTGTCGTCCTTGGCTTTAATGGCCTTGCACACATCGTAGCCGCTGCCGTCCGGCAGGGTCAAATCCAACAGGCACAGGTCGAATCGGTTGGCGCCCACCGCCTCCAGCGCCCGGGCCACCGTGGCACAGTGGGTTACCGTGTAGCCCTCGCTCTCCAGCGAATAACGCAGCCCCTGGGCAATGGCCGGGTCGTCCTCCAGCATTAGAATATTCATACCACACCTCCTCGGCGTTCTCTCTCCATAGTACCACATTCCGCCCCGCCGCGCAATAGGCATAGGTTGCCGTGTGTTCGCAGGCGGATGATATCCACGCCTACTGTTTGCGTCATACGCAAAATACGGTGTTGTTGGGATAGAATGCGCATTGCACTTTGTGTGTTCCTATGTTAAAATCAGGATAGTATTGGCGAGTGTTGAACCGATTTGAGGATGAATGGATGATCAGAGAAGCAAATGTAAACGACTATATCGATATTCACAAAATCTGCTGTCAGGATTTGGGTTATAACTGTAACGCCGATTTGGTTAAGGAAAGATTGAAGGATCTGGATTCAAGCAGAGAAAAGGTTTTTGTTGCCATAATAGATGGTAAGGTCGTCGGTTATGTTCATGCGGAGCAATACAACACGCTTTATTTTGAAAGCCTGGTCAACATTTTAGGTTTAGCCGTGTCAAAAGCATATCGCAGAAGGGGCTGCGGCAAAGCCCTTATGCGCGCTGTGGAAAATTGGGCAAAGGTATGCGGCATACACGCCGTTCGGCTGAATTCCGGGAAGGCCAGAACAGAGGCGCACAAATTCTATCGTTCCATCGGGTATGACAACGAGAAAGCGCAGATTCGGTTTTTTAAAAATTTAACAAAATAGATGATGGATCAAATGAAGAATAACCGTGTGAAAACAGATTTCATCGTCAAAAAGCAGTTGCTCGGAATTTTCGGGCAGCTGCTTTTCCATTTGTCGATTTTATAGCGCTGAAACGGCACGCAATCGGATCATGCCGCAATGGGTAAAGAAAAACAGCACTTCCGTGTTGGAAGTGCTGTTGGGATAATCTGTATAAATTATCTCTTGGAGAACTGAGGAGCACGACGGGCCTTTTTCAGACCGGGCTTCTTTCTCTCCTTCATTCTGGGGTCACGGGTCAGGAAACCGGCCTTCTTCAGTGCAGGACGCAGGCTCTCGTCATACTGCAGCAGGGCGCGGGACAGACCGTGACGGATGGCACCGGCCTGGCCGGTTACGCCGCCGCCGCTTACACGGCAAACGATGTCAAACTTCTCGGTGGTGTCGGTGATGGCCAGAGGCTGACGCACGATCAGCTTCAAGGTCTCCAGACCAAAGTAATCATCAATATCTCTGTCGTTGATGGTGATCTTGCCGGTACCTGCATAAACGCGTACACGAGCAACAGATTCTTTTCTGCGGCCGGTGCCGTAGAAATACGGATTCGTTTCGTACATAATTCAGATACCTCCCTTACTTATTCCAAGCTTCCGGCTTCTGGGCCTCGTGCTTGTGGTCTGCGCCTTTGAAAATGCGGCATCTGGTCAGCTGCTTGCGACCCAGAGTGCTGTCCGGCAGCATACCCTTAATAGCCAGTTCCATGGCGAAGTCGCTCTTCTCGGCCATCAGGGTGCCATACTTGACTTCCTTCAGGTTGCCGATGTAGCCGGTGTGGTGCTGATACAGCTTCTTGTTCAGCTTGTCGCCGGTGAGAACGGCCTTATCGGTGTTGATGATGATGACAAAATCGCCGCAATCCACATGGGGGGCGAAGATCGGCTTATGCTTGCCTCTCAGCAGGGTGGCAGCCTCAGCGGCTACGCGGCCCAGGGGCTTGTCAGCAGCGTCGATCACATACCATTTGCGTTCGATCTCGTCCGCTTTAGGCATAAATGTTGACATAATCGCTAGTCCTCCGTTGTTCAAATTCTCCGCAGAGCGCTTGGCTCTTTCTGCGTGCCGGAATATAATAGCACAGGCGAGGGGCAAAGTCAACATTTTTGGCAAACAAATTTAATATATCCTGTCGTTACTCGCTTATTCTCTTGTTATCTCGATTATTCTTGTCAAATGCTCATTTTTAATTTATGGAAAAAGGAGCGAAATGGATTCTTGCGCGGCGCATTTGGCGGTGGGCGCTTTGGCAGAGTGGGCCATCGGCGCCAGTGACCCAGCCTATGGTGCTTATACCGATAATATATAGGAAAAACCGCCCGGTGCAGTTGAATTCCTACCTTTTTTGTGGTATTATTGCTGCGGTGATGTGAAATGATGATTTCAACAAAGGGTCGCTACGCCCTGCAAGTGATGCTGGATTTGGCCCAGCAATGTCCGGACGCTTATATTTCGCTGCACGAGATCAGCCAGCGGCAGGCAGTGAGTATGAAATATTTAGAGGCCATTGTGGCTATGCTGAATAAAGCCGGTATGGTAGAGAGCCGCCGGGGCAAAAGCGGCGGTTACCGCTTGACCCGGGCGCCGGAGGACTACACCGTGGGCGCCATCTTAAAGCTGACGGAGGGCACGCTGGCGCCGGTGGCCTGTATGGACTGTGACAGCGGCTGCACCCGGGTGCACGCCTGTATGACCCGCCCCATGTGGCAGGAGCTGGACCGGTTGATTGACGATTTTTTAGAGAGCAGGACCCTTGCCGACCTGCTGACGGAGGATAAAAAACATGAAGATTAAAGCGATTTTAGAGCAAAAGCCTACCGTATCCTTTGAGGTGTTCCCCCCCAAGCAGTGGGACAAGATTGAGGGCACCAAGGCAGTGGTCAAGGAGATGGTAAAGAGCCACCCGGCCTTTATGAGCGTCACTTACGGCGCTGCGGGTACCACCAGCGGCTTTACAACGGAGATTGCAAGAGAGATCCTGGACGACGGTGTGACCCCTCTGGCGCATCTGACCTGCCTGACCTCTACCCGGGATAAAATTCATCAGGTGGTAGCGGAGCTGCAGGAGAACGGCATTGAGAATATTTTGGCCCTGCGGGGGGATATTCCCCGGGATTTTCAGTTCCCGGCAGAGCAGTATTTTGAGCACGCTTACCAACTGGTAAACGAAATTCGCACGCTGGGCGATTTTTGCATTGGCGGTGCCTGCTATCCGGAGGTGCACCCGGAGAGCAAAAACCGGGTGGAAGATCTGGAGCACTTAAAGCAAAAGGTGGACTGCGGCGTGGACTTCCTGACCACCCAAATGTTCTTTGACAATACGGTGTTTTACAATTTTCGGGAGATGTGCGCCATTAAGGGCATTGATGTGCCGCTGATCGCCGGGATCATGCCCATTACCAAGGCCAGCCAGTTGGAGCGGACGGTGAAGCTGTCCGGCTGCTCTCTGCCCACCAAGTTTGTAAAGATCGTGGAGCGCTTCGGCGATCGGGACGATGCCATGCAGCAGGCGGGCATTGTGTACGCTGCCGAGCAGATCATCGACCTGATGGCCAACGGCGTGGATCATATTCATATTTACACCATGAACAAGCCGGATGTGGCCGGTGCCATTGTGCGAGAGTTGGGCAGCATTATTCATGAATAAGACAGAGATTTTACACTATCTGCGCACCGCCTCACGGGTGGATGATCCCCGGTTGCTGGCGCTGATCGACGACTGTATGGCGGAAGTGGACGCTACGGTGCAGCCCCGCACCTTGGAGCGGATCTTTCCCTGCCGGGTGACGGAGGACGCGCTGGAGGTGGAGGGCTTTACTCTAAAGAGCCGCCGCCTGGCGCAAACCATTGCCGGGTGCGATCGGGTGTGCATTTTCGGTGCCACTTTGGGCTTTGAGTGCGATCGGCTGCTGCGCACCTACTCGGTGGACGGTATTGCCCGAGGCGCGGTGATGCAGGCGGTGCTGGCCTCTAAGATCGAGGAGGTCTGCGACGGTATAGAGAACCGGCTGCGTGCCCAGGGGCTGACCCTGCGGCAGCGGTATTCGCCGGGCTATTTTGATTTGGATATTACCGAGCAGCGCAAGATTTTTGCCCTGCTGGATCTGACCAAGCGCATTGGGCTGACCCTTAGTGACACCTGCCAAATGATCCCCACCAAGAGCGTAACGGCCATTATCGGTATTGAACCCCAGGACGGAGGACAAGCGCATGAATAAGATTCGCTTTTTTGACGGCGGCATGGGCACCATGCTCCAGGCAGCCGGTTTGCTTGGCCCCGGTGAGCTGCCGGAGCCGCTGAACCTGACCCACCCGGAGGAGATTGCCGCCATTCATCAGGCGTATGCGGACGCCGGAGCAGAGTTTATCAGCACCAATACCTTTGGCGCCAACGGCCTGAAGTTTGACAATGTAGAGGAACTGGTGCAGGCAGCCACCGCGCTGGTGCGCCGCACCGGAAAGAAAGTTGTGCTGGACATTGGCCCTTTGGGCAAGCTGCTTCAGCCCATGGGCGAGTTGGCGTTTGACGACGCCTATGACCTGTTTGCCCGCACCATTCGTGCCGGTGCCCCCGGTGCGGACTTGGTGCTTATTGAGACCATGAGCGACACGCTGGAGTTGAAGGCGGCGGTACTGGCGGCCAAGGAAAATTGTGACCTGCCGGTATTTACCACCATGATCATGGACGAAAAAGGGCGGCTGCTTACCGGCGCGGATATTGAAACGGCAGTGACCATGCTGGAGGGACTGGGGGTAGACGCCCTGGGCTTTAACTGCTCCATGGGACCGGACCAAATGCTGCCCCTGGTGGCGCAGCTGCGGGAGCTGACTTGCCTGCCCATCATCGTGAACCCCAACGCCGGGCTGCCGGAGTCTGTCAACGGCGAGACGGTGTATAATGTGGATCCGGAGGCCTTTGCAGAGAAGATGGAGGCCATTGCCAAGCTGGGGGTCAGCTATCTGGGCGGGTGCTGCGGCACCACTCCGGCGCATATTGCAAAGATGATCCAGCGGGTCAAGGACATTCCTGCGGTGGTGCACACCCCGGCGCCCCGCACGCTGGTGAGCAGCTATTCCCAAACGGTGGAGCTGGGCAAAAAGCCGGTCATTGTAGGCGAGCGGATCAACCCCACCGGCAAAAAGCTGATGAAAGCCGCCCTGCGGGAAAAGGATATTAACTATCTTATCAAAGAGGGCATTGCCCAAAAAGATAAGGGCGCCCATATTTTGGATGTGAATGTAGGCTTGCCGGAGATTGACGAGCCGGCTATGATGCAGCAGGCGCTGTTTGCCCTGCAAGGGGTGCTGGCCCTGCCGCTGCAAATCGACACCTCCGATGTGGAGGCTATGGAAGTGGGCCTGCGCCATTATAACGGCAAGGCGATGCTCAATTCTGTGAACGGCAAACAGGAGAGTATGCACGCCGTCTTTCCGTTGGTGAAGAAGTACGGTGCTGTTGTGGTGTGCTTGTGCCTGGACGAGAGCGGCATTCCCCCTACGGCAGAAGGGCGCATTGCCATTGCTAAGAAGATCATTGCCACCGCTGCGGAATACGGTATCCCTAAGCACCAGCTGGTGTTTGACGCGTTGGTGATGACCGTCAGCACGGACAAACGCAATGCCATTGAGACGCTAAAGGCAGTGCGGGTGCTGCGCCATGAGCTGGGCGTTGCCACCACTTTGGGCGTCAGCAATATTTCCTTTGGTCTGCCCAAGCGGGAGATGATCAATACCGCGTTCTTTACCCTGGCGCTGGAGGCGGGGCTGTCCGCCGGAATTATGAACCCCCTCAGCGACGCCATGATGAACGCCTATTACAGCTACAACGCCCTGGCGGGGCTGGACGACAACTGCCAGGACTATATCGCCTCAGTGACGGAGACGGCGGCAGCTACGCCCGCAGGCACCACGGTGGATCTGAAAACCGCCATTATCAAAGGTATGCGCAAGGAGGCGGGCCAGTGCGCTGCCGGGCTGCTGGAAGAGCAGGACAGCTTGCAAATCATCAACGAGCATATTATCCCGGCACTGGATGTGGTGGGCGACGGCTTTGAGAAGAATAAAGTATTTCTGCCCCAGCTGCTGATGAGCGCAGACGCGGCCAAATCTGCTTTTGATGTGATCAAGGAAAAGCTGCGCACCACCGGCCAGCAAAAGAAAAGCCCCCACAAAATTGTGCTTGCCACCGTGCACGGCGATATTCACGATATTGGCAAAAATATCGTGAAGGTGCTGCTGGAGAACTACGGTTTTGATGTGCTGGATTTGGGCAAGGATGTGCCGGAGGAAACGGTGCTCCAGGCGGTGCAGGACAACAACGCCACGCTGGTGGGACTGTCTGCGCTGATGACCACCACCGTACCGGCCATGGAGCGTACCATTGAGCTGGTGCACAAGAACACCTCCGCCAAGGTGATCGTTGGCGGTGCGGTGCTTACCCGCTCTTATGCGGAGATGATCCACGCGGATCATTACGCCAAGGACGCTATGGAGACCGTGCGTCTGGCCAAAGCACATTTTGGGATTGAATAAAAGGTAAATCCCTCCGTCAACGCCTTGCGGTGTAGCCGCAGAGGGGATTCTTCCTCTATCATTTCCTCAAAACAAAAAAGACCGATACCATTTACGGTATCGGTCTTTTGTTATACGATTTTACGCCTTATCTGCGGGGACGGCGGTCGCGGCGGTCACGATCATGACCGCGGTGGTCGTCTCTGCGAGGGCGGCGGGGGGTATCGTCGATCTCGTTCTCCGGGGTCATACCCTCCAGCTCAATGAGTGCATCCCGACGGGACAGGTTAATGCGACCCTGATCGTCAATCTCAATGCACTTAACCACAACGGAGTCGCCAACATTAACTACATCCTCTACACGCTCGGTGCGCTTTACATCCAGGCGGCTGATGTGAACCAGACCCTCTTTGCCCGGTGCAATCTCTACGAATGCGCCGAAGCTCATCAGGCGGGTCACTACACCGTTGTAGAAGGCGCCCACTTCCGGGTCGGTGGCAATCAGCTTCACCACTTCCACAGCGCCGTTGCACTTGTCCATATCTATACCGCTGATGAACACGCGGCCGTCCTCTTCAATGTTGATCTTCACATCGTAGGTGTTCTGGATCTCCTGGATCACCTTGCCGCCCTTGCCGATTACATCGCCGATCTTGTCCGGGTCGATCTGCAGGGTGAGCATCTTGGGTGCGTAGGGAGACAGCTGCTTGCGGGGCTCGCTGATCACCGGCAGCATGATCTCGTCCAGAATATAGTTGCGGGCCTTATGGGTCTTGGCAAAGGCCTCTTTGATGATTTCCGGGGTCAGGCCGTGCACCTTCAGGTCCATCTGAATGGCGGTGATGCCCTTCTTTGTACCGGCAACCTTAAAGTCCATGTCGCCGTAGAAATCTTCCAGACCCTGAATGTCGATCATGGTCATAAAGTCGCCGTACACGCCGTCGTCACCGGTGATCAGACCGCAGCTGATACCGGCAACCGGTGCCTTAATGGGTACGCCGGCAGCCATCAGAGACAGGGTGGAGCCGCAGATGGAGCCCTGAGAGGTGGAGCCGTTGGAGCTGAGCACCTCAGACACTACGCGGATGGCATAGGGGAATTCGTCCACAGAGGGCAGAACCGGCAGCAGTGCCTTCTCTGCCAGTGCGCCGTGGCCGATCTCGCGGCGGCCCGGGCCTCTGGAGGGCTTGGTTTCACCCACAGAGTAGCTGGGGAAGTTGTAGTGGTGCATATAGCGCTTTTCGGTCTGCTCGTCCAGACCGTCCAGCTGCTGGGCGTCGTTCATGGGGCCAAGGGTGGTCACAGACAGCACCTGGGTTTGGCCTCTGGTGAACATACCGGAGCCGTGGGCTCTGGCCAGCAGGTCAATCTCTGCGTTCAGGGGACGAATGTCGTCAATGCCGCGGCCGTCCACACGCTTGTGCTCGTCTTTCAGCCAAGCACGCACCACATGCTTCTGTACCAGGTACAGGATCTCCTCGATCTTGCCCTCTTCGCCTTCAAAGCGCGCATCGAACTTCTCGTGCACGGCGTCATAGATGGGGCGCAGGCGCTCGTCACGCACATTTTTGTCGTCGGTATCCAGAGCCTTCTTCACATCTTCAATGCAGAAGTCCTCGATCTCTTGCAGGATCGCCGGATCCGGGTCGGAGGACTGGAAGCTCTTCTTGGGCTTGCCCACTTCCTCAACAATACCGTTGATGAAGGCAACGATCTTCTTGTTCTCCTCATGACCGGCCATAATGGCGTTGAACATGGTGTCGTCGTCGATCTCGTTACCGCCGGCCTCGATCATAGCCACCAGGTCACCGGTGGAAGCCACGGTCAGGTTCAGATCGTTATGGGCGCGCTGCTCCAGAGTGGGGTTGATGACGATCTGGCCGTCTACCAGACCCACATTTACACCGCTGATGGGGCCGTCCCACGGAATGTCGGAGATGGCAATGGCAGCGGACACGCCGATCATGGCGGTGATCTCCGGAGAGCAATCCGGATCCACGCTCATTACGGTAGCCACAACGCTTACATCGTTGCGCATATCCTTGGGGAACAGGGGACGAATGGGGCGGTCAATGCAGCGGGAGGTGAGGATGGCCTTCTCGGAAGGACGAGCCTCACGGCGCTGGAAAGAACCGGGGATCCGACCCACGGAATACATCTTCTCTTCATAATCCACGCTCAGGGGGAAGAAATCCACGCCCTCGCGGGGTTTGGCGCTCATGGTCACGTTACACAGCACATTGGTGTCGCCGTAGCGGGCCATAATGGACGCACCGGCCAGACCGCACATTTTGCCGGTCTCCAGGGTCAGCTTTCTGCCGGCCAGTTCCGTTTCCCAAACTTTGTAGTTCTTGAAAAACATTTGGTTACCTCTTTCATAAATAATATTTATCATCAAGGAGGCACAATAGTAATAAATTCAAGCCGCCGCACCCGGTGACCTCAATTTACTACTATTAGTAGAACCTCCTTGGAAGATACGATTTTGCCTTGGACAAAAAAGGCAGACGACAGAAGTGCTCCGTCGTCTGCTTGCGCGTTCTTACTTGTCGATGGTATCGCGGATACCCAGCTTCTTCACCAGGCTACGGTATCTCTCTACATCCTTGTTGTAAAGATAAACCAGCAGGTTGCGTCTGTGACCAACCATTTTCAGCAGACCGCGGCGGGAGTGATGATCCTTCTTGTGGGTCTTCAGGTGCTCGGTCAGCTCGTTAATGCGAGTGGTCAGCACAGCCACCTGTACCTCGGGAGAACCGGTGTCGCCCTCGTGGGTTGCGTAAGCCTTGATGATTTCTTGCTTCTCAGCTTGTGTCATAATCTTTCACCTCATTACAGTATTTGCCGATTGGCGGAGGACACAGTTACGGGATCGGTGACTCTCCGTAGGAGCTTGCACCCGATACCGTGTGATCCGTACACAGCGAGCCAATTATAGCACAAACCCCCGCCGTTGTAAAGAGATTTTGCAAAATAGTGGGTGCTTGCCAGAGGCATACAAGATATGGTATAAAAGAAACAGAGCAAAGCCGGATCTTATCTCCCGTAGGGGGAAAGATGACAAAATTGTCACCAAAACTGTCACCGAGCTGACACTTTGGCCGGGTATAATGAGGGCAACAAAGCGAAAAGGAGAGCCATTATGGACATTTTGAGAATTGAGCACTTATCTAAAATTTACGGTAAGGGCGATACGGAGGTACGGGCGCTGGACGATGTGTCCTTTACCGTGCCGAAAGGACAGTTCGTTGCCATTATCGGGCCGTCCGGTTCCGGTAAAAGCACCCTGCTGCATATTCTGGGCGGTGTGGATACGCCTACGGACGGGCATGTGTATGTGGACGGAACGGATATTACCACTTTGGACGAGACGGCGCTGGCTATCTTCCGCCGCCGCCAAATCGGTCTCATTTATCAGTTTTACAATTTGATTCCGATTTTGACCGTAGAGGAAAATATGACGCTGCCCTTGCTGCTGGATGACAAAAAGGTGGACCGGGCGCACTTTGATTCCTTGGTGCAGGTGCTGGGCTTGCAGCACAGACTGGGGCACCTGCCCTCAGAGCTGTCCGGCGGTCAGCAGCAGCGTGTGTCTATCGGCCGTGCGCTGATGAACAATCCTGCCATTTTGCTGGCGGATGAGCCTACCGGTAATCTGGACAGCAAGAACTCAAAAGAAATTGTGGAGCTGCTGCGAAGCTTTAACAAGTCGCTGAATCAAACGGTTATTATCATTACCCATGACGAGCGCATTGCGCTGGACGCAGACCGGGTGATTGCCGTTGAGGACGGCAAAATTGTGAAGGATGAGGTGATCCGCCAGTGAAGATCATCAATAAGTTAACTTGGCGCCACTTATGGGCGAACAAAAAGCGCACCGTCATCACCCTGTTTGGCATTATCATCAGTGTGGCGATGGTGACGGCGGTGTTTACCAGCGTGGAGTCACTGATGAACACCATGGGTGAGATCACCGCCTCTTATGACGGCGCCTGGCATGCCCAGTATAACGAGCTGAAAAGCAAGGATGTGCAGACCCTGGCAAAGCAAAAGAATGTAAAGGCCATCGGTTTGTCTATGGATCTGGGCGAGATCAACAGTAAGGCAAATTCGGACAGCAGCAAAAGCCGCACCGATGTGCTGGCTTGCAACCAAAATCTTTTTACGATATACAGTATGAAGCCCGCCACCGGCCGCCTGCCGGTAACCGCCCGGGAGCTGCTGGTGACCAAGAGCTTTATCACCCGCAATGACTTAAAGTGGAAAGTGGGCGACACGGTCACTTTGCCCTTTACCACCGATTCCGCCGATCCGCAGGTTGAGCCGGAGACGGCACAGCGCACCTATACCATCTGCGGGATTTTGGAGAATGACAACCAGCTCACCGGCTTTTACAGCGCCTTTTGCGGGCTGGATGATACGGTAACGGACGCCATGGGCACTTACATTGCCCAGGTGCAGTTTGCCCCTTTGGGCAGCAACACGCCAACGGACATAAAGGCTGCCGCCAAAGCCCTGTACGGTGCTGAGGCGGTAAAGGCGAATGACGGCACCCGGTTCTCTACCCACACGGACTACCTGATGTACAGCGGGGTGCAGATGAACAGTGAGATCACCCGGGCGCTGTACGGCTTTATGGCCATTATCTTGCTGATTATCGTATTTGCCTCCGTGTTTATGATCTATGACAGCTTTGCGGTGTCTTATCAGCAGCGGGCCCGGTACTTGGGTATGCTGGCCAGCGTAGGCGCTACCCGGGTGCAAAAGCGGGGCAGCGTGTATTTTGAGGGCTTCATTTTAGGCTGTATCGGTATTCCCATCGGTATTCTTTGCGGTATCGGCGGCATTGCCGTTACCCTGCGTGCCCTTAGCGACAGCTTTATGAAAACCGTTATGGTGGCCACCGGCGACAGTGTGCGGCTGCACGCCATTGTGAACTGGAAGATTTTAGTTGGCAGCGTGCTCATCAGCGCCCTAACCATCTTTATCTCTGCTTGGATCCCGGCGCACCGGGCGTCCAAGGTGACCCCCATTGAGGCGCTGCGCCAAACCAACACCGTTAAGGTGAAAAAGGCAAAGAAGCTGAAAACCTCTCGCCTGCGCCAAAAGCTCTTTGGCTTTGAGGATGTGCTGGCGGTAAAGAACTACAAGCGCAACGCCAAGCGCTCCCGCACGGTGGTGTTTGCCCTGGCAGTCAGCGTCATTCTGTTTCTCAGCACCGCCAACTTTACCGGTATGCTCACCAACGCCCTTGACAATGAGTACGACGGTATGAGCTTTGATGTGTACGAGTGCATTTTTAATACCGACGGGCCGTTGACCGCCTCTCAGGTGGAGCAAGTTAATCGGAAGGTCAGCGATGTGCCCGGAATTGAGAGCATGCGTATTTGTGCCGACAATCAGATGATGGTGGACGGCTTGGATAAGCAACTGACGGCGGAGGCAAAGAAAGCCAATATGGACCGCTCCGTGAATGTGCTGGGCGTGGACAACGACACCTTTGCCGCTTTGGCAAAGGAGGCAGGCATAGACCCGTCTGTTTGTCAGGATGACAAAATCCCCACGGGTATTTTAATCAACCGGGTGCAAGTGGCAACGGAGAAGAAGCAAAGACTGGTGTTAAACCCCTTGCAAGGCAGCTTGGCAGGTCAAACCCTTACCGGCTCTATGGAGGGCTATGACAGTGAGGGCAACGAGTTGTATGCCAAGTACACGGCAAAGGTGGCTGCCCAGATGAACAAGGAAGCAAGCAATCTTTTAGGCAGCTTTATGCGCCCCACTTTGGTGGTGCCCATGCACAGCTATCTGGTGCATTTTCCGTCTGTTTTGGCAAAGGGCAATACTGTCAGCTATGCCCGGTACTATATCACTGCCCAGGACCATGACGATGTGTATAACCGGGTGTCCGATGTGCTGGATGAGGTGCAAAACGGCATCAGCCATACCGGCTATGACGCGGCGGCACAGGCTCAGACCATGCAGGCGCTGAATGTGGTGGTGATGACCTTTGGCTATGGCTTTATTACGCTGATTACCCTGATTTCCGTTATGAACATTATCAATACCATTTCTTCCGGTATGGAGGAGCGGCGTCGAGAGTTCGCTATGATTAAGAGCGTGGGTATGACGCCCCGTTCCTTTAAGAAGTCCATTTATTTGGAGAATATTCGCTACGGCGTTATGGCGCTGGTATGGGGCTTGCCGGTTAGCTTGGGACTGGATTACCTGATGTACAAGATATTGGGCGGCTCCTTTGACTACGGCTATACCTTCCGCTGGTATTATTATCTGGCGGCGGCGCTGGCGGTGTTTGCCGTGATTGCGATTGCACTGCTGTACGCTGTGGATAAAATTAAAAAGGACAACATTATTGAGACTCTAAAGCGGGACGATATTTAAGCAGTCCCCTCCATCCCCCGCTTTTTGGCAGGCGCCCGGTTTTGCCGGGCGCTTTTTCTGCTCTGCGCTTTGCAGCGGGCATATTGGGGTTTTCCACACAGCAGCCGGCTTTATTTGGGGAAAACGCGGTGGAAAATGTGTAAAATTACAGGCGGCACAACACAATAGGTATAAAGGCGTTTGGTTGTGCAAAAAAAGGAAAGCAGGCAGACAGCGTGCTTTCCTTTTTGCTTTTTTATGATTTCGGTTTTTGTTTGCGTTCGTTTTTTCGGCAATGGGCGCAGCGGTTACAGCTTTCACAGCCGGTACAGCCGCAGTTTTTGCGCCGAATCAAGGCGCGGACAGCCAGGAACAGCGCCGTTCCAACGGCTGCCAGCAGCAGAATGTCCCAAATATTCACAGCAGCGCTCCGATCCCGTGGAACACAAAGGCAACCACCCACGCAATCAAACACTGCCACAGCGCCAGTCCGGCGGCCCATTTGCCGCCCAGTTCCCGCCGCACGGAGGCCACCGCCGCCACGCAGGGGGTGTACAGCAGGCTGAATACCAGCAGCGACCCGGCGGACAGCGGTGACAAAATGCTGCCGATGGTGCCGCCGAACAGGACCTCCAGGGTGGAGACCACGCTTTCCTTGGCCATAAAGCCGCTGATCAGGGCGGTGCAAATGCGCCAGTCGCCCAGACCCAGGGGCGCAAACAGCGGAACCAGAATGCCGGATATCCGGGCCAAAATGCTGTCGGCCGAGTCGGATACCATATTTAGCTGCAGGTCAAAGCTTTGTAGGAACCAAACCACCACCGTGGCAATGAGAATGACGGAGAATGCCCGCTGCAAAAAATCCTTGGCCTTTTCCCACAGCAGTTGGCCCACGTTTTTTACACTGGGCAGACGGTAGTTGGGCAGCTCCATGACAAAGGGGATGGGCTCGCCGCGAAACAGGGTGTCTTTATAGAGAAAGGCGGCTCCAATGCCTACCAGGATCCCCAGCAGGTACAGCCCGGACATGATCAGCCCGCCCTTGCCCGGGAAAAAGACGCTGACGAAGAAGGAGTAGATGGGCAGTTTGGCGGTGCAGCTCATAAAGGGCGTGAGCAGAATGGTCATCTTTCGATCCCGCTCGCTGGTTAAGGTGCGGGTGGCCATGACCGCCGGCACGGTGCAGCCAAAGCCGATGAGCATGGGCACGATGCTCTTGCCGGACAGGCCGATCCTGCGCAGCAGCTTGTCCATTACAAAGGCCACGCGGGCAATATAGCCGCTGTCTTCCATTAAAGACAGGAAGAAAAACAGGGTGACGATGATGGGCAGAAAGCTGAGCACACTGCCCACGCCGGTAAAGATACCGTCGATCACCAGACTGTGGATGACCGGGTTTACATGCAGCTGGGTCAGCGCCGTGTCCGTTAGGGCGGACAGACGGTCGATCCCCAGTTCCAGCAGCTTTTGCAGTCCGCCGCCGATTACATTGAAGGTTAAGTAAAATACCAGCATCATAATGCCGACAAAGCAGGGAATGGCGGTATATCGCCCGGTGAGAATGCGGTCGATCTTTTCGCTTCGAATCCGCTCCTTGCTCTCCTGGGGGCGGATCACCGTCTGTGCACACAGCCGCTCGATAAAGTCAAAGCGCATATCCGCGATGGCGGCGCTGCGGTCCAGCCCGCGCTCCGTTTCCATTTGGCGGACAATGTGCTCCAGCATCTCCTGCTCGTTGCGATCCAGCTGCAACTGCTGCAGGATCAGCGCGTCCCCCTCAATGGCCTTGGTAGCGGCAAAGCGTACCGGCAGCCCGGCGAGCGCGGCGTGGTCCTCAATCAGGTGGATTACGGCGTGAATACACCGGTGCACGGCACCGCCGTGGTCGTCTTTGTCGCAAAAGTCCTGCTTCAGCGGCGGCTCCTGCTGTTTGGCCACATGAACGGCGTGGCGAATCAGCTCGTCTACGCCCTCGTTCTTGGCGGCGGAGATGGGAATGACCGGCACCCCCAGCATGGCCTCCATGGTGTTTACATCAATAGAGCCACGGTTGCCCACCAGCTCATCCATCATATTCAGCGCAATGACCATGGGTATTCCCATTTCCAGCAGCTGCATGGACAGATACAGGTTGCGCTCAATGTTGGTGGCGTCAACAATGTTGATGATGGCCGTGGGCTTATCCTGCAGCACAAAGTTGCGGGAGACGATCTCCTCGCTGCTAAAGGGCGACATGGAATAGATGCCCGGCAGGTCCGTAACCTCCGTGTTTGGGTAGCCGCGAATGGCGCCGCTTTTGCGATCCACGGTTACGCCGGGAAAGTTGCCCACATGCTGCTTGGCACCGGTCAGTTGGTTAAACAAGGTGGTCTTGCCGCAGTTTTGGTTGCCCACCAGCGCATAGGTCAGCACGGTACCGTCCGGCAAGGGGTGCTCGTCCGCTTTGCTGTGGAATTTGCCGTTTTCGCCCAGCCCCGGGTGGTCCTGGTCCTTGGCTCGGTCTTTGAATGTGTGACTGCGGCTGCGGCGCCCAATGGGCTGAATGTCGATTTGCTGCGCTTCTGCCAGGCGCAGGGTCAGCTCATAACCGTGCACCTGTACTTCCATCGGGTCGCCCATGGGCGCCAGCTTGATGACCGTTACCTCTGCTCCGGGGATCATGCCCATATCCAAAAAATGTTGGCGCAGCGCGCCCTCGCCGCCCACTCGTCGGATTACGGCGCTTTTGCCAACTTCCAGTTCTTTTAGCGTCATCGGTCGGTCTCCTTTTCTCCATATATTTCTATCTCTTTACTGTACTGGATTGCCTGGCTGTTAGTCAAGACTTACCTGTCTGCGGCAGCCAAATTTCTGCCGTGGAAAAGCAAAAAAAAAGCCGCCTATTTCCCTCGTAATCGAGGTCAATAGACGGCGGGTAGAAATATTCATAATTTTGGTGTATAATTTTGGTGTATAATAGGAAATTAAGAGAAAGACAAATTTGAATTTGTGGAGGATAATATGAAAGTAGATGTCATTAAGAAATATTTTCAGTCTTGGTTAGATAATGATGTTGAGATTGTAAAACAGACTTTTTCTGAAAATGCTTTGTATAGTGAATGCTATGGACCTGAATATCATGGCTTATCACAAATTGTAACATGGTTTGAAAATTGGAATAATAAGGGACAAGTATTGGAATGGACAATCAAGCGAATATTCGAGCAAAACCAAACGTTAATTGTTGAATGGTACTTCAGATGTAATTATGATGGTAAGATAGATGGCTTTGATGGTGTTACAATAGCAGATTTTGATAAGGATATGAAAATAATAAAATTATGTGAATTTCAGTCGAAGGCAGAACACTACTATCCATATGAATCATGATCTAAATTCCAGTTTGTCGAACTTACTCTAAATTAGCAAAGACCGCTTACATCGTGTAGGCGGTCTCTTTTTTTGCTTATCTATATTTGATTTTAAGTTTTCTTTTCTTGGCTGAAATTACCATACAGAGAACATCGTCAACACCATCGGTGTATCTGCCTTGTGCTATCAGGCTGTTCTTCAAACGGATAAGTGATTGCAACACTTCGCTGTATTCGTCCTTGGAAAGGTATAAATGATATTTCTGTTCTTTCAAAACAACCACCTCCTGTTACCGCAATTATATAATAAGAAATGGCA
>OGMP01000540.1_pt1 | contig 37851 bp, 23 predicted proteins | sample 1573261 | NCBI WGS metagenome assembly OGMP01 (sample SAMEA2581878, study PRJEB24529) | metagenome | biome: Human gut stool | place: China | collected 2011 | reverse complement strand
TTTTTTCTTTCCCACCAAATATTTTCCAAAGAATTTTTCAAGGGGAAATCTTTGCGAAGATAAGAAAACTTTTCGAAACGACCAAGTAATATGCTGTAAAGCATAGTTTTAACAAATACAAAAGAGAACAGAAACAGCACTAAAAAAAATTTCAAAAATCTTCCTGAAGCTTTCAGAAAACCATCAGAGTGAAGTTAAAAAATCATCAGAATGTTTCTTCTCAGCAATTATTTCGGCCAGTCACCACATTCACATTTATCTTTATCCGTAGATTTTTCGCAGAAAATCCGAAAATCAGAATTTAAATATCAAAATATATTTTTATATTTATTCAGAAAGTCCTGCCGTTTTGAGAGATTTCAATGAGAGAGATTAAAAATGTATTTAAAAAGTTAGTATTATGGAAAATGAATTTCTTATCGCTTTACTAAGTAAAGTAAGCTCATGGATTTGGGGTTGGCCCATGATTATCCTGCTATTGGGCACACATATCTTTCTGACCCTGCGTTTGCGCTTTCCGCAAAGGTATTTGCTGAAAGCAATCAAATTATCCATAAAGAAGGACCATGAAGCCAGTGGTGACGTCAGTCAGTTCGGTGCGTTGGTCACCTCTCTGGCTGCTACAATAGGCACCGGTAATATAATAGGTGTAGCTACAGCCGTAGCTCTAGGAGGACCGGGAGCTGTATTTTGGTGCTGGCTGACCGGAGTGCTCGGTATCTCGACCAAATATGCTGAAGGACTGCTTGCCGTGAAATACCGCGTCAAAACTCCGAGTGGCGAAATGATCGGCGGTCCGATGTTTGCGCTCGAGCGCGGACTCAAACAGAAATGGCTGGGAGTTATCTTCTGTATTTTTACCGCTCTGGCAGCATTTGGTATTGGAAATACCGTACAGGCAAATTCCATCTCCCTCCTTTTACACGAATCCTATGGCATATCCCCGCACTGGAGTGGCATCGTAATGAGTGTCCTCACTGCTCTTGTAATATTAAATGGTGTGAAAGGCATAGCTCGCGTCTGTATGGCACTGGTTCCGATTATGGCAGTTCTCTATGTTGGCGGTTGCATCTATATTCTATTTGTCAATCATAATTATGTACTACCTGCTCTGCAACTCATTCTGGAGTCAGCCTTCACTCCGCAGGCAGCCGGAGGAGGATTTGCCGGAACTACGGTTATGATGGCTGCCCGATACGGTATTGCCCGCGGACTATTCTCCAATGAGTCCGGTCTCGGTTCTGCTCCAATCGTTGCTGCAGCAGCACAAACCCGCAATTCCGTGCGTCAGGCTCTGGTATCTTCTACCGGAACATTCTGGGATACGGTGGTGATCTGTGCGCTGACCGGCATCGTACTGGTGAGCAGCATACTGGCCTATCCCGACATAGACCACACCAGCGATGCCGCGCTCACCAAAATGGCTTTCGCCAAGATTCCGTATGTAGGGACTCCGATTCTCTCATTCGGCATCGTAACCTTTGCCTTCAGTACGATTTTGGGATGGACCTACTATTCTGAGAAGGCTGTGGAATACCTCGGCGGGCGAAAGATCATGCTGGGCTATCGTATCATCTGGATTGTGATGATTTATATCGGTTCGGTGGTGAATCTTTCCTTAGTATGGAATTTTGCAGACATAGTCAATGCACTGATGGCTGTGCCCAATCTGATTTCCCTGCTCCTTCTGTCGGGAGTACTGGTGAAAGAAACCCGCGCCTATCTATGGAGCGGACATCTGGATGAATATGACGACGAAATGATCCGATAGACTTTTTATTTTTCATAATTTATTCCTAACTTTGCAGCCCATTTCCAAAAATGGGAAAAACGGAAGCATTATGAGAAATAAATATCATCAGGACATTATAGAGGTGTTAAAGGAAGCAGACGGGCGGAGCATGCCGGTACGTCTGATCGCCCGTCATATCTATAATAAAAAGGTGGGGCTTTTTGCCGGGAACCTGTCCTTCAACGATATTTATCAGTCGGTGCGCTTCTATCTCTGGTCACAGTCCAACCGCCCCTCCTCCCCTTTTCTGAAAGGAGACAAACGAGGCGAATATCGTGTGCGCAGAGAAGTCTTTTTCCAGATGGAACTGGATTTCAACACTCCCTGCATCAGCAACTCCGACAAAAAAGACAATCCAACCGAAAAGACAGAGGGACAACCGGGAGGATTCCAACTTTTTGACTGACCGAACACATTCTATTTTTACAAGATACCTAATAAAGCAACGAGTGCTATCGCTCCTTTTCAGGAAACCGATAGCACTCGTTGCTTTTTCTATACTAAACTCCGGTATGTTAATACCATTCGAGGTTTGAACTGTAACTGCTCTGCTTTTTCCATTTCAACACGTCTGCCAGTGTTCCGGCATTCGCAGAGAAAGTGAAGTTGTAAGAGCGATACGGACTCAATACCACACTGGCTGACATCGAGAAGCAGTGCAAGTCACGGCTCAACGAAGCGGTTGTCATAGACAAACGATGATAATTGAAGTCATATCCAGAAGAGAAACTGATGTTCCATCCTGCTGAAATCTGCAGGTTTCCGGAGAAGTTCATCGTATGGGTCAGTTTGTAAGGATAGCGCATTCGCTTCACACGGATCTGTGCATCTGTATTTTCGCGCATACTGATACCGTAGGATACCGAGAAGGACCACGGCAACTGGAATGCCAGATATCCGTCTTCGTCCACACCCGAATCGGCAGAACGCTTGGCTCCCTTTCGGGCAGCTCTGGCTTCCGGATCCAGATTGGTATCATTGTTTTCGTTGATAGTACGGCTGTCATCCTCAGAAGAACTGCCATCACCGCTCTCCTCCTCTTTCTTGCCTCTACCGAACAGTTTTCGGAAGGTTTCATTATTAAAGGTATAAGAGATATTCTGCGACATACCCTGGAAACGACCGAAACGTCCGTAAGACCACTCGGTGCGGTCGCCCACCCGTACGTTTCCGTTTTCATCAAACTCATAGGCATAGGTGGCAAACACAGCATTCATACTGAACGTGTAATTCCACGGCGTACGGATACGGATATTGGTATTCAAGTCACTCCACGGCCGGCTTGCCGCCGCCATATTATAGCTCAGGCTGGCTCCCAACTCATCAATCAGACTGATTTTCTTATAGCCCGTTGAGTCCCGGTCGGTACGTACCTTCATTTCCACATTGTTCGAAACCGACATGGTAACACTACCGTTCTTGCCGCGTGTCGGCACTCCGTAGAGTCCGTCGGCGTAAGGAGAATAGGTTACGGTAGATACATTACCATTCTCGTCCGTCTTGACATAAGTATCCCAGTAGCCGAAACGCTCCGCTCCGAAATCCGGTTTATAACTCAAACTTACCGACGGCGTGAAGACGTGACGGATTGTCTGAATCTTGTTTCCGAAGAGTTTGGGCAGCGGCGTATAGAAACCGTACAGTTTCGTATTGGCCGATATACTCATGTTGTAGTCGTAGACATTGTAGAATCCCCATGTCGTGTCAGCCACTTCAGACTTGGTCTTCGGGTCCCACTTCTTCGTCACCCGGTTCGAATACATTCGGTCGGTAAAGCTGAACTGCGGAGTGATGTTGATGTAATTGCCCACCGTGAAGCTGGCACTGATCGGAATTTTGTGCGACATACCGTTGCGCCAGTCCTTAATCAGATTAGACTTAAACAGTTTGTCCTCCTTCGTAAAGATGCTGTTGCTCAACTCACCCGTATAGCTCACGGCGATTTTCTCATACCAGCGCTCCTTGCCGACCATCTTCTTCCGCTTGAACGGGTTAAAGCGCGCCAAAGAGATATTCAGACTCGGCAAGGTCACGTTCACCGAAGAGTCCTGCATATTCTGCGAAAGGTTGAAGTTTCCGGAAAGCGTCAGACCGATGCGTGAGAAAGTTTTCGAATAGCTCACACTGGAAGTACGCGTACTCTGCGTGTAACTCTCCGGATTATACATACTGTTCAGGTTGTTTCGCTCATAATTCTGTGTGGCAAAGTTCACACTGGCCGAGAAACTCTGTGTGGGATTAGCTTTGGCATCCTGGCGGTGGGTCCACTGCACCTTGAAGCTGGTTGACTTCTGATAGTCCGGCATGTTCTTCTCACCCTCCACCGTGTTCTGGTAGCTCACGAAGAAATTACCCGAAAAACGATAGCGTTTGTTGTAATTGGACTGTGCACTGAGTCCCCAGGACCCCTTGGTATAAATCTCACCCAGCAGCTGAAGGTCTATCATGTCGTTGATGGCAAAATAGTATCCACCGTCACGCAGATAAAAACCACGGCTCAACTCATCTCCGAATGTCGGCATGATGAAACCCGAAGAATACTTTTTGTTGAACGGGAAAAAACCATAAGGAATAGCCAGTGGCAGCGGCACATCCTCCACCACCAGATAGGCCGGACCGAAGACCACATCCTTGCCCGGTCGCACCTTGGCACGAGTCAGGGACAGATAAAAGTGCGGATGACTTGCATCACAGGTCGTGTACTTGCCGTGGCGCACATACATCACCCCCTCGTGGTCACGCTTGGACTCCTCGCTGATCAGGTATCCCTCGCCCTGCTGCGTATAGACATTGTTGATAAATGCCTTTTGGGTCTTGAAGTTATAGCTGATCTTTTCCGGTTCATACTCGTCAGAGCCCTGCTTGAACACCGGCTGTCCTTTCACATTACCGGCAGAGTCTGCCCGGCCCACGGCGTGCACCAGACTACTGTCCAGACTCATGGTAATCAGTTCCGCCTGAAGTTCCAGATTCTGATATTTCACCACGCCACTTCCGAAAAGATTGGCTCTGCGGTCGAACTGTTCGAAAGTGATGGAGTCTGAAGCAGAATAAGTAACCGGCATATCCAATGCCGATTTACTCTTCTTTACCGAATCGGTTGCCGTAGAATCCGTAAGCACCGAGTCTGCTCTCAGAGAATCGTTCAGCAGCAGAGAGTCGAGCGATACACGCACCGGAAGTTTCTGCAGGCTGTCGGCCAACGGAGCTGCCGGCTGTTGCAAAGAATCGGCCAGCACCCGCGACAACGTGTCGGTTCCCAAAGAATCCTTTTCGGGCACCCGGCACTTGACCGTTCCGGACACGCGTTGCAGCCCATAATCAGCACGCTGATCATGAGCCAACACATAAAAAGTCCCCAGGGACCACAATGTTATGAATATTTTTGTTTTCAATGAATTCTAGTTCTAGAATGGAGAATATGAAAAATTTATTCAAAGACTTCCTTCCACCTCTGAAAGATCATCACTCCCTGCTCTCCGTATTTCTGCAGGCTGGCAATGACTTTCTCATAAGATTTCTCTTTGTTGAGATGCGTTTTGGAATAATATTTATCGGCATAGCAGATGACCTGCTCTTCGAGTGTTTCGGGCTGAAAATCGCGATGGGGCAACGGCAGATCGCGCGCCTCGATGTTTTCCTTGGTCAGTCCCGTACCGGTGTGCCGTTCACATACGCGGGCATGACGCTCAAATCCTTCACGACGCATCAGTTCCGCACCCAGGTAACCGTGACACAGATACGGTGCCTCTCCATGACAGTGAATGCCCTCGGCATCGGTCATGAAGATGCCAATGTCATGAACCATGGCCGCTTCTTCCAGAAAAACGGTATCCAGATTCAATTCAGGATGCGCTTGCGCAATCTTCAGACAACGGTCGGCCACCTGTCTGCTATGGCACAACAATATCTCCTTCAAGGGAGGATTGTCTGCATAATATTTGTCGATAAGAGCCAAAAAGTCCATTTTCATAAAATTATTCGCGCAAAAATAATGCTTTTTTTTCATATTCTCCCCATAACCCGCAGCTTATTGGCATAATAAAATACAATTTACAGTCCGTAAAGGGATAAAAGAAAGCCAGCCGCCCCGTTTCGCACCATTTGCGAGACTGGGCCGACTGGCATTTTCTGTATTTTCTGCGGCACCCGGATCAGTTCCGGCTCACCATCTTGACACCCTTGATGGTTTTCAGTTTCTTGATGAGCTGTTCCAGTTTCACGGTGTCGTCCAACAATACGGTTATATTTCCGGAGAACAGACCGTCGTTTGAGTCAATGCTGATGCTACGCAGAGAAATCTTCTCCTCCTTGCTGATGATGGAAGTGATATTATTTACAATTCCCAAGTCATCGTTACCCACCACACGCAAGGTAATCGGATACTGGCTGCCGCGCTTTCCGGCCCAGCGTGCCTTCACGATACGATAGCCGAACTTGGTGCGCAACTGTTCGGCATTCGGACAGTCGCAACGGTGAATCTTGATGCCGCCGTTTACCGTAACAAAGCCAAAGACATCGTCTCCATAAATCGGATGGCAACACTTGGCAAGCGTAAAGTCCAGACCTTTGAGATTCTGGTCAATAACCAGCACATCATCATTCGTCTGGGTCTTCATCTCGGCTTCCGACTGCATGTTGTATTCCTGTGCGCTCGGTGCCGGAGTATGATCGGCCATTCCGTTGAGATATTTCTGCATTTCCGTGTACTTGTCGAGCACGGTATTTACATCTGTCGTTCCGTTGGCCAGACTGTTATAGAAATCCGTCACATACTTGAAGCCCATCTTCTTGATGACGTGCATCATAGTCGGCTCATCATATTCAATCTTGCGGTTCTTGAACTTACGCTCCAGCACCTCTTTGGCATAAGCCGCCTGACGGGCCTGCATTTCCTTCAGAGACTGACGGATTTTGGTGCGCGCCTTACCGGTGATGACAAAATTCAGCCAGTCCTGCTTCGGAGTCTGATTGGAAGAAGTCAGGATTTCCACCTGGTCGCCGCTGCTGAGCTGCTGGCGCACCTGCACATTTTTGTCGTTGATGCGTGCTCCGATGCAGTGCTCTCCCACATTCGTATGGATGGCATAGGCAAAATCGAGCACCGTGGCTCCTTTCGGCAGTTTGAAGAGATCGCCCTTCGGTGTGAACACAAAGACCTCGTCCTCATAGAGTTCCATCTTGAACTGATCCATGAGTTTCATGTCGTCGTTATTCTCCAGGGCATTTCGGATGCTGTTCAGCCACTCGTCCACTCCGGCCTCGCCGCCCTTGATGCCCTTATAGCGCCAGTGCGCAGCCAGACCGCGTTCGGCAATCTCGTCCATACGCTCCGTACGGATCTGCACCTCCACCCATTTGTTTTCCGGACCGAGCACCGTGATGTGCAAACTCTCGTATCCGTTGCTCTTGGGGATGGACAGCCAGTCGCGCAAACGTTTCGGGTTCGGCTGATACATATCCGTGATGATGGAATATGCCTGCCAGCACTCCATCTTTTCGCGCTCCGGTTTGGAATCCAGAATGATACGGATGGCAAACAGGTCGTAGATGCCGTCCACACCACACTTCTGGCGTTTCATTTTCTGCCAGATGGAATGGATACTCTTGGTGCGGCCCTTCATGTGGAATTTCAGGCCGGCATCTTCCAGCTTCTTCTGAATCGGACCGATAAAGTTCTCGATATAAGCGTCGCGCGACTTTTTCGTTTCGTTCAGTTTGTCCTTAATATGATAATAGGCATCATGTTCCAGATATTTGAGCGACAAGTCTTCCAACTCGCTCTTCAGGCGATACAGACCCAGTTTGTGGGCCAGCGGCGCATAAAGATAAGCCGACTCCTGCGCCACCTTCTGCATGGCCTCCTTGTTTGGTGTGTCCTTGATCTGGCGCATGATATACACACGGTTGGCAATCATGATCAGAATCACACGCATATCCTCGGCAAACGACAGCAGCAGACTACGGAAGTTCTCGCTCTCGATACTCGGATTCTTGTCATAAAGCTCCTGAATGCGGTTCAGGCCATGAATGATTCCTGCCACATCCTCGCCGAAATCACGCTCCACATCCTCCGGGGTGCAATAGTTGCTCCGCACGCATGAATGCAGCATCACGCCCAATATTGCCGCGCGTGTCAGTCCGATTTCCTGCGCCACGATGAGCGAGGTTTCCATATCTGTGATTATCGGATTCAAATCAAAAACATCACGTTTCAGGAAATTATTGAGACCGGCCTGCACCAGATAATTTTTCAGATTGGCGCAATCATCAGGCTTCAGAACTTTGCCCGACAGCCGTAAGAGAGACCGATACAGGTCCTTCAGATGCGTTTGCTCTTCAGGACGAAAAAAAAACAGATTTTCCATAGGCTCTTCGTATTTTTTCTCAAAGTTACAAATTTTCGGAAATAATTGCTCATTCTCTCCTTTATTTTTCGTATATTTGAAGATGAAATTGATGTATCAATCTAAAATCATCCGTTTATGCTAACAACAGAAGATAAAGAAGTACTCCGGAAAAAGGGTATTTCAGAAGCTCAGGTAGAGCAGCAGCTCAAGAAGTTTGAAACCGGTTTCCCTTTTCTGAAACTGAAGAATGCGGCATCCGTTGAAAACGGCGGCATCCTGCGTTTGGACGAAGATCAGTGCAACCTGCATATCGAACAGTGGCACGCTTATCAGCAGAACGCCCACCGCATCACCAAGTTTGTGCCGGCTTCGGGCGCAGCCAGCCGCATGTTCAAGAATCTCTTTGAATTCCTGGAAGCGGATTACGACCAGCCTCAGACTGATTTTGAGAAGAAATTTTTCGATGAGATCCATAAGTTTGCTTTCTATGCCCGTCTGAATGAGGTATGCCTCCAGAATCAGGGCAAGGAGCTCGACACTCTGGTGCAGGAAGGTGCTTACAAGGCTGTTGTAGCGAACCTGCTGAAAGCCGAAGGCATGAACTACGGCCAGTTGCCGAAAGGCCTGCTGCTGTTTCATAAATATGACAAAGGAGCACGCACTCCGGCCGAAGAGCATCTGGTAGAAGCTGCTCTCTATGCTTCGGCCAACGGCGAGAGCCATGTGCACTTCACCGTCAGCCCGGATCATCTGGACCTGTTCCGTGCCCTGGTAGCGGAGAAAGCACCGGCCTATGAGCAGGAGTTCCAAACCAAATATCAGGTGGAATTCTCCATTCAGAAGCCGTCTACCGACACGGTTGCCGCAACCAAGGAAAACGAGCCGTTCCGTGTAAACGGCGAGATTCTGTTCCGTCCGGGTGGTCACGGCGCGCTGATCGAGAACCTGAACGATCTGGATTCGGATATCGTGTTCATCAAGAATATTGATAATGTGGTGCCCGACCGTCTGAAGGGAGACACCGTGAAATACAAGGAAGTGATTGCCGGTCTGCTGGTATCTTTGCAGGAAAAGGCCTTTGCTTATCTTCGCAAACTCGATACCGGTGTCTACACCCATGCCGATCTGGAGGAGATTATCCGCTTCCTGCAACAGAAACTGTGCTGCCGCAAGGAAGACCTCAAGGATCTGGAAGATGCCGAACTGGTGATTTACCTGCGCAAGAAGCTGAACCGTCCGATGCGTATCTGCGGTGTGGTAAAGAACGAAGGCGAACCGGGCGGTGGTCCGTTCCTGGCCTACAACGCCGACGGCACCGTTTCTCTGCAGATTCTGGAAAGCAGCCAGATTGACAAGAAGAATCCGGACTATGTGAAAATGTTCGAAAACGGAACTCACTTCAATCCGGTGGATCTGGTTTGCGCCATCAAGAACTACAAGGGCGAGGCCTTTGACCTGACTCAGTATGTTGATCACAACACCGGTTTCATCTCTGAAAAGAGTAAGAACGGTAAGGAACTCAAGGCTCTGGAGTTGCCGGGACTGTGGAACGGTGCCATGAGCGACTGGAACACTGTCTTCGTAGAAGTGCCGCTCTCAACATTCAATCCGGTGAAGACCGTAAACGACCTGTTGCGCGAGCAGCATCAGTAATCATTCAACCTGAAATTTAGCAGAAACAAAAGATATGGTTAAGAAAATTCTTTTATTGGGATCCGGAGAACTGGGCAAGGAATTTGTCATTGCCTGCAAACGCAAGGGACAGTATGTCATCGCTTGCGATGCTTACCGGAACGCACCGGCCATGCAGGTGGCCGACGAGTGTGAGGTGTTTAGTATGCTCGACGGCGAAGCCTTGATGGCTGCCATCCGCAAGCACCAGCCGGACATCATCGTACCGGAAATCGAGTCTATCCGCACCGAGGTGCTGTACGACGCAGAGAAAATGGGCATTCAGGTAGTGCCAAGCGCCAAAGCGGTGAACTACACCATGAACCGTAAGGAAATCCGCGAACTGGCTCATACTGAATTGGGACTGAAAACGGCCAACTATCGCTATGCCAACAATTATGAAGAACTGTGCACAGCCGCAGCCGAAATCGGTTTTCCATGTATCATCAAGCCGCTGATGAGCTCTTCCGGTCACGGTCAGAGCAAGGTGGACAGCGCCGACGAACTGGCCAAGGCCTGGGATTGCGCCTGCCAGGGTGCCCGTGGCGACCTGAAGGAAGTGATCGTGGAGCAGTTCATTCCATTCGACAGCGAGATTACTCTGCTTACCGTCACTCAGAAGAACGGTCCTACCCTGTTCTGTCAGCCGATCGGCCACGTACAGAAGGGTGGCGACTATCGTGAAAGCTTCCAGCCGGCAGCCATCACTCCGGAGATGCTGAAAGACGCACAGGATATGGCCGAAAAGATCACCCGTGCTTTGGGCGGTGCCGGTCTTTGGGGTGTAGAATTCTTCCTGAGCCATAAGGAAGGCGTTATCTTCTCTGAGTTGAGTCCGCGTCCGCACGACACCGGTATGGTTACCCTCTCAGGCACCCAGAACCTTTCTGAGTTCGAGTTGCACTGTCGCGCCGTCTTCGGTCTTCCTATTCCGGAAATCACTCAGGAACGTATCGGTGCCAGTGCCGTAATCCTTTCTGAAGTGGAAAGCAAGAAACCGGAATACACCGGAATGGAACAGGTATGCGCCGCCACCAATACTTACCTGCGCATCTTCGGCAAACCCGAAGCGCATGTAGGCCGCCGCATGGGTGTGGTTGTCTGCTGGGATAAAGTGGGCAGCGATCTGGATGCCCTGCGCACCAAGTGTAAGGGACTGGCAGCCGGTGTTCATGTAACCGACGGTGAATAAACCGAATCTTTTTAAAAAACAGGAGTCGTATCATTACTCAACTTTCAGAGTGTGATACGGCTCTTTTTATATCAATACATCTATTGACACTTATCGACCAAGTCCTTTTTATGAAAAATAAGGACAGTTTCTTTGTTTAATACTGTTTATCTCCTCATTTTATCTAAACCACTGATAATGGAGCCATTGCACAAGCCACAGAAGCCAAGCAGAGAATTCTGAAAAAGCATCATGATGAAATGCAAAATTCATCCGCATCATCTTGCTAAAACACTTTGATAAAATGAACAAATGCTTCTGATCCTCTTTTTTATCGTCTGAAAAAAGTAATAAAACCGAACAAGGAAGTTATGCCACACGGGCCGTAACTTCCTTGTTCGGTTTTATGAATTAGAGAATTACTTTTTCGGATCGCAACAACTGCGCTTTATACCAGAATCACGGTAACACTCCGCGCTCCGTGTGCTCCCATCACCAGTGCCTGCTCAATATCGGCAGTCTTCGACGGGCCGGAAATAAAGACTCCGAAGCCATACTTTCCGGTATCAATCAGCGGATAAGCCTCGTGCATGTTGTTCTTCAACGCCTTGCGGTCCAGCAGAATCACCAACGCCTCGGCAATGAAATACACCGCACGCTGTTCCACCTCCTGCTCCATCCAGACCGCTCCATTCTCACATACACCTAAACGGCCCTGAACGATGGCCAGGTCTGTGCCGTCGAGATCTCCCGGAGCAGCCACGGTATCAGGATGAAAAGCGCCGCAGTCCACCGTTTGTTTACCGAAAGCGGTATCCACCTCCGCAACCGTAGAAGCAATCCGTTTTGCCTCGGGGTAAAGACTTCGGATCAACGCGTTCAAATCATCCCCTTCCTGAAGCAGCACAGCCTGACCGCCCATCTGCTTCATCACCTCAGTAAACTGTCCGATCAAGTCCGGATAGCGGATGGCATGCTCTTCTATGCTCCGATAATCGGGTTTCTCATATTTAGTCTGCGTATTCTTCCGGATATTTGCCAGAATCGTGTCCCTGCTGCTCATTTCTGTATTTTGTTTTTCTTCCACATCTCGTTAAAACTCTCTTGCGCAAAGCGAGGCATATCATGCTCCTTACCCCAGTCATTCAGTCCGTTATACATCATGAAGCGCGGCAGATGATTTGCCAGAGGCGCCACACCCAGCGCCGCATTGAACAGGGCCGGATGCTCCATCAGCTGCTTCATACCGTCGGACATGAACTTCTTGGACTTGCTGGCTACTCCATACTGTTGCAACCGCTGACGCCAGTTGTAAATCTGATCGGCCAGATCCACCTTGGCCGGACAAACGTTCTGGCAGGAATGACACAGCGAGCAAGCTGATACATTGTCGTAGTACACCTGAGGCGCTTTCAACATGCCCAGATTGATACCGATGGGACCCGGAATGAAATAGGTATAGGAGTAACCTCCGCTCCGGCGATACACCGGACAGGTGTTCATACAGGCACCACAGCGCAAACAGTTCAGCGTCTGCACATGATCCCGGTCTGCCAGAATCTCGCTCCGCCCGTTGTCTACAATGATGATATGCAGCTCACCACCCGGACGCGGCTTGCGATAGTGCGAAGTATATGTGGTGATCGGCTGACCCGTACCCGAGCGGGCCAACAATCGGGTGAATACCCCCAAAGCCTCACGGTCCGGCACAATCTTCTCCAGTCCGAATGCCGTGATCTGCAGTTTGGGCTGTGAAGTTCCCATGTCCGCGTTACCTTCGTTCGTACAAACCACACACTCGCCCGTAGACGCTACGGCAAAATTAGCTCCCGTCATGGCCGCTTCGGCCTCGATAAACTTATGACGCAGATTCTTGCGGGCCGCATGCGTCAGATAAGTCTGGTCGTTGTTTCCCGGTTCCGTACCCATCTCACGAACAAAAAGCTCTCCGATTTCCTCTTTCTTGATATGAATGGCAGGCAAAACAATATGACTCGGCTTCTTGTGCATCAGTTGCAGGATGCGCTCGCCCAGGTCACTCTCCACCACCTCAATGCCTTTTTCCTCCAGATACTCGTTGAGTCCGCACTCCTCGGCCAGCATCGACTTGCTCTTGATGAAATGATGCACTCCGTGGTCGTTCAGAATCTGATGCACCATCTGACAATACTCCTCGGCATCCTTTGCCCAGTGCACCACCGCTCCGTTAGCTGTGGCATTCCGTTCAAACTCCGTAAGCAGTTCGTCCAGATGACTGTTGCTATACATCTTTATATCGTGAGCCATCTGGCGCAGCTCTTCCCACTCCGGCAGTTGACGGCTTATCTTGTCTCTCTTGGCACGCACCATCCACAAGGTTTCATCGTGCCATGCGGCCAGACTCTTGTTCTTCTGAAACCGCTCTGCTGCTTCTGAATGCTTTGTACTCATAGTCCTGATGCTAAGATTTCCACAATATGTTTGGTTTTGATAGGCAACTTGTCGCGTGCGATGATACCGTTCTGGTGCATCAGACACGAGCTGTCTGCCCCGACAATATATTCCGCACCCGTTTCCATGTGGCGGCGGATCTTGTCGCGTCCCATCTGTCCCGAAACGGCATGCTCCTCCACTCCGAACATACCGCCGAAGCCGCAACACTCGTCCGGCCGTTCAGGCTCTACAATTTCTATGCCCTGAACCAGCGAAAGCAGGTCGCGCAGTTTGTTATTATAAGGGATATTCAGTTCGGAAGGTGCCGAAAGATGCATCAGGCGCACCCCGTGGCAGCTGTTCTGTATGCTTACCTTGTGCGGAAAAGAAGCCTTCAGGGAGGTAGGCTTCACCACATCGTGGATGAATTCACAAATATCGTAGATTTTGCCTTCACTCTGGCAACGGTGTTTTTCTTCCTTCAGCAAGCGTCCATAATTGTCGCGTACGAAGACGACACAACTGGCTGAAGGACCTACAATATAATCGTACTTTTCAAAAAGACTGTCGAAGCGGACAGCCAGCTTGACCGATTCGTTTTCAAAACCGGCATTCGCCATCGGCTGTCCGCAACAAGTCTGATCCAGCGGATAATCCACATCGAGCCCCAGGCTCTTGAGCAGCTTATAGGAAGCTACGCCCACTTCGGGATATACCGCATTGATATAACAGGGGATAAACAACCCTATCTTTTTGTCCATGATACCCATTGTTCTGTGTTTTTTAACGATTAGTACACACTAAAGTTAGAACATATTTTTGGATATCGTTTCTCATCGCACCGATTTTTAGAAATAATTTAACCGGCGTTACATTCGTTATACTTACCACAAACGTGTACGCTTGGCCGGAGCCAGATACATGCGGTTGTCGGCCTTCACGTCGAAGGCGTGATACCAGCGATAGACAGCCGGCACTGTGCCCTGCACACGGACTTCGTCAAAAGCCAGCGGCGAAGTGCTGTAGTAAGCGGCCTTATAGTCATCCGTGGTCACCTTGGCCAGAGTCTGCGCAAAGGAAACGAAGAAATTCTGCCGTTCCTGTTTGCGGTTCTGGTCCGGAACACCGCGCCGGCTCAAGTCCTTTTCAAAGGCCTGAGCCGCAATCTGCAGTCCGCCCAGATCGGCAACAGCCTCATCAGCCACCAGCGCTCCGTTGGTCATCGTTCCCGGCAACAGTTCCAACAGACTGTAACGGTCGGCTAGTTCCTGTCTGCGGCTATTGAAAGCCGAACGGTCGGACACCTTCCACCAGTCGGCCTGTGCGCCGGTCTGATTATACAGCGAACCTTCGGCATCAAAGCCGTGCACCAGTTCGTGCGCCATGCGGAATCCGGCCCCGCCATACAGACGTGCCGCAGCATCCTGCTCATCCAGGAACTCCTCTCCGGCAAAAGCAGCGGTCACAATCAGCGCATTCATACGCGGCTCATAAGCACATGCCGGACGGAAGAGCGGATAAGTGTGGAGGGCATATTCCCAGCGGCGGTCGGCAATCTGAGTGCCGAACAAGGCCAGCTTATTGTCGTAGCACAACTTGCGCAACTGATTGGTAGCCGCACAATAGTTGTCGGCATTGATCTGCACTTCCGTGCTCTTGGGCCAGGAAGCCGGTTGCAACAGCAGGCAGGTCACGGCATCCAGTTTCTCCAGAGCCGTGTTGCGTGTTTCCTCGCCCATCCAGTCCACGCTGTCGCGCAGACGCTCCTTGAAGGCATTGCGCAAATCTGAAGAGATACTCTCTATTTTACTGCGCTTGCCTGTGGTCGTATATTTCTGAGCATACTGACGGCCGACAAATTCCGGAACGAAACGGTTCAGACAACTCCAGGCATCCTCCGCGTTGGCCGTGTTGACATCATATTGCTTGTGGTGGTCATAGAAAATGCTTCCCGTCTGATAATTCTGCTCAAAGTCCAGCCATTTCTGCTGAATGTCCAGTCCCACCTGATAAGCGTTCTGCTCCACCAGATAAATAGCCAGATAATTCTTCAGCTGATCCAGGTCACCATTCACAATCAAATCATTGGCCACATCAATGTTTGTGGCAGGATCGTAGACACACGTTGTGCTGATGCCGCATTGAGAAAGCAGATTCAGAATCGAACTGCTCTCCGTAGCCCGGGTATTTTCCTGCGCTCTGCTGCTCTGTGCTTCTGTGTAGGCAGTCTGCAACAAAGCCTGCACCGCCAGAGCATCATCGGCCATCTTCAGGGCATCCGCCAGCGAAGTCTCCGTAAACAGGCCCGAGAAAGTCTCTCCCAACAACTGACGATAGGCAGCCTTGAAGGCGGCATCCTGATAGCGGCTGGCATCGAAATAAGTGGAAGTAACCTTCAGAATCGGCAAAAACACTCTGCTGTTGAACTCATGCGGAGTGACGCCGATCTCAAAGAACGGACTGTAACCCGCCTTCTGCATGGAAGCGATGGCCGACATCAGACGGTCGCGCGTCGTAACACGCTGAATCTCCGTAAGCAGGGAGCGCAAGGCATCCGCGCTTCGCTCGGCACGGTTCAGTTTATCCTGTGCCATTAACGTATATTTCTGAATGAGTTCATTCGTACTGCTCTGATACATCATGCGCAGTTTTCCATCCGCATCATTTTCCGTAATCTGCCAGGGTCCCCACTCTTGCCAGCCCTGCGGCAGCGAAGTGCGGGCCAGCCATCCGCCGTTGGCGTAACGGTAAAAATCATTTCCGGCCACTACCGACGTGTTCATATCGGCGGCTCCATCCCACGGTTTTACATATTCACCCGGTGCATCGTCCGAGCACGAAGGCAACATCAAAGCGCCCATACCGGCCAGACAGCAGGAAAGGCAAACATACTGTATTCTTTTCATTTCTTCGTTATTATAAGGTTTAGTATTCTCATTATTCAAAATGCCAGCCCGCACGGTTCAGGTCGTGTGCCATACGGATAAAGAGCTCCGGCTCCACATCATTCTTCACCAGTTCCGTAAAGTCGTTGCTGATCATATCCTCCCAAGTCATGTTCTCCTGCATCGGCTGCTGCGGATCAATGGAAGTATAAATGGCATACGCCTTCTTGTACTCCTGTTTCAACATGCACAGATGGGCGTAATTGGCCTGCGCATACGGCATCAGTTTCACATCCTCCGGCAGACTGTTGTAAAGCAGTTCGGCCAGCGGTGCCTGCTGATAGAGTACCGCACAATAGATTCCATTCACCAAAGCACCGATACCCTCGCGCTCGGTAACGAACACGTCGAGCACACGGATGCTGCGGATGTCGCGCAAAGCCACACGCACCACACGATGATGCAAGGCACTCATACCCACGATGCTCTCCGGATCTACGGAATCCGTCATCAGATCCTGAAAAAGACCGCCGTAAGGCAACGATACCGAACCGCCCTGCAACGGAGCAAAGGTAAGCCAGTAGAGCACGGTCTGCTGCCAGTTGCCGTCCGCGCCTCGATACTGCACCGCAACCGGATGATACTGACATACGGCATCGGCCAGTACGGCCTGAAGGCGCTCCATGCTGAGCTGTGCGCCGCCCTCAATCGGCTTGTCGATATTATCCGCACCGGCGATCTCTTCAATTTGCCAGAAAGGCAGTTCCACCGTTTCGTTCTTGATCTGATCCACGCCTGTGAGCCACAGCCCCTTGCCCTGAACCTGATCCTTGCGGAACACCACCTGACTGCCATAAGGACGGGTGCGCACCACGATGTATTTCCGTGTTGCCGCCTCCTTAAAGGCAAGCACCTTCTTATATTCCGCCGGCAACTGTTCTACGGTAAACGGCAGCTGCTCCCAACCAGCCGGACGGACAGACTGCTCGAGCGCCAAAGTTTCACGCAACAAGTCACGTCCCAGATACTGCTCGCGATAATGATGCGCCGCAGCCGCCTGAACACCCTCAGCGCTCCACAGCGGAGTAGACACACCCCAAGCCACCTGCTGCATCAGGCGGTGATCGCCCGTCTGCTCATACAGATAGTTGCTCAGATAAGCCAGCACCTGTTCATAATCTTCTATCAGTTGTTCCTCGGCTACGCGCACCACGCACGCACCGCGGTTAGTATAGTAATAGTTGATCCAGCTGTCTGTAGCCGACGGTACGCTGTGCCAGGCCGCTCCGGTACGCAAATCATAAGGCGCATCTACAAGCACCGCCACGCAAAGTTCCTTTTCGGGCCATTCAATCAGCACATCCGGATGCAATCCCCATTCCGTGTCGGCCACAGGCAGTGTGGCACGTGTAGAAACACGGATTCCGGCTCCCAACTGCTCCAGCACGGCCAGTCCTTTCTGCAACAGTTTTCCGGCCAGTCCCACCGGCAGCTCTTCACGTTCAGTCCAGCGGGCCACTTCAGTTTGGAACAACGGTTCACGAGAGTACGGATAACGGTCTTCGTCCTCCTGCTCCACGGTATGTCCACGGAACAGTCCCAGATAATCCAGGGCCACAGCCTGTCCGTAGCGCACCAGACGGTTACCGCCCTGCTCCACCAACATCGGTTTTTCCGGTTCCTGCGGCTTCGGTGCCGCAGCCGGTTGCTGCTTCAGAGTGGCAATCTGCTGCAACAGTTCCACACGTTCTGTCTCCATCTGTACGAACTTCTGGCGCAAGGCCGCAATCTCCGACTGCGCCTCGATCAGCTGTTGGCTCAGGTTTTCCGATTCCTTCACCTGTTCCTGCTCCTGCTGCTTTTTGTTGCGCCAGGTTTCCAGTTCCTGCTTCAGATTTTTGATTTCCGCCTGAGAAGCCGTAAGCAACTCCTCTTTCTGGCGCAACTGTTCCTCCGAAGCCTTCAGTTGTGCGGTCTGCTGATTCAGCAAGCTTGTTTGTTGCTCCAATTCATTCTTATGCTGTGCTATGGCCACCTTCTTCTGCTCACAATCAGCATTCATCCGCTCCAGTTCCGCCGTACGTGTTTTCAGTTTGTCGTCCAGGTCCTGCACCTTCTGATGCAACAGTCCGGCCGACATCTCCTGCTGTTTGAACAGTTCCTGCATGTGGCCCATTTCCTCTTTACCGGCCAACAGATTCTGTTCCTGCTCCTTGAGTTTCAGATCCTGAGCCTGAAGCGTTTCCGCATTTTGCGAAATCACCGTTTCCTTCTCGGCCAGAAGATTCTCTTTCTCCTTCAGCACGGCATCCTTCTGCTGCAAGGCCTCTTCCTTGCGTTGCAGTTCTTCTTTTGCTTCCAGCAAGCGGGCCATATATTCCTGCTCTTTCTGCTGCCACTGGCTTTCCTTTTCAGAGTTCTTTTGCAGTTCCGCTTCTTCGGCACTCTGACGAGCCTTCAGATTCTCCAATTCCTGCAACAGCTCTTTCTGGCGGGCTTCAAACTGGCGTACAGACTCCTCCAAAGACTTGATTTCTTCCTTCAGAGCGCTGTTGTTCGCTTCCGCTTCGCTCAGACGCAGCGTAAGGGCGGACTTCTCATTTTCCAACGCCTCTTTTTCCGACTCCAAATCCGATTTTCCGTCAACAAGAGCCTCATTGGCTGCTGTCAGTTCAGCCTTTTCGGCCGCTAGAGTTGTGTTTGCAGCGCTAAGATCCGCTTTTTCGGCAACCAGATTTGCATTAACTGCGGTAAGCTCTTCCTTCTCGGCAGTCAGAGCCGCATTGGCAGCAGTAAGTTCTGCATTCGTATTTTTCAGCGCGGCACCATCGGCTTCCGCTTCGTTGAGGCGCGCCGCAAGAGCCGTTTTCTCACTTTCCAATGCCGCTTTCTCGGCGGTCAAAGCTGTTTGTGCCGCAGTCAGATCTGCTTTCGCCTGTTTCAGTTCTTCATTGCTTTTTTTCAGTTCTACATTAGCACTTCTGAGTTCCGCATTGGCGGCATCCAATGCCTTGCCGTTTGCTTCAGCTTCGCCGAGACGGACCGACAAGTCCTTCTTTTCGCTCTCCAAAGCAACCTTGACAGATTCCAGTTCTGTTTTTGCCGTGTTCAGCATCGCATTCGTATCCTGCAAGGCCGCAATGTCCAGACTCCTTTTCTCCAAATCCGCACGCAGTCCTTCCGAAACCCGATTCAGTTCGGCTATCTGTTCTTCCAGACTCTTGATTTTAGTCTCCAGTTCTTCATTCCTTTCCGAAGAAGCAGCCAGTTTCTGCTTCAAAGATTCTATCTCGCGGTTCAGTTCCTGCTGTCTGGCCAGCAGAGCTTCTATATCAATGCCCGAAAACTTGTTCAGGGCCAATAAGAGTTTATTCATATTCCGTTTGTTTATATTGCCATATTATTCTGCCAAAGATAAGAAAACTTACCTTTTTAGAAAAACTTTATGATAAATAATCATATTCTATAACAAATCTAATATCTAAAATATGAACATTATTAAGCTAAACTCTATACATCCAAGGAGTGCGACTAGGACATCAAGATGCCCATGAGGCATAATCGTGAGTTTCAATCCACGCACTCACGAGGAGTGCGACTCAACGTGCCGCCGATGTTGCTCATGGACGAGACGTTTCAATCCACGCACTCACGAGGAGTGCGACTACCAACAATATCAGTAAGAACCAGTATACAGGAGTTTCAATCCACGCACTCACGAGGAGTGCGACCCATCCGTCTATCCTCACTGTGCATCGTTTGTTGGTTTCAATCCACGCACTCACGAGGAGTGCGACAAAACTTTAAATTTTTTATCTTATGGATGCAGAGTTTCAATCCACGCACTCACGAGGAGTGCGACTCTGGGTTAGTGGTGACGGCGGGAACAACCTATGTTTCAATCCACGCACTCACGAGGAGTGCGACCGATAGTATCGGAATGCAGCAAGTAATGGCTTATGTTTCAATCCACGCACTCACGAGGAGTGCGACAGTAAGGCGAAGCGTAACATTGATGTAGTATCGGTTTCAATCCACGCACTCACGAGGAGTGCGACTTTGTAAAGGTAGAGGACTAAACAATGAAATACGTTTCAATCCACGCACTCACGAGGAGTGCGACACGATGAAGCCGACTTGATCAAGCGGATGAGCGAGTTTCAATCCACGCACTCACGAGGAGTGCGACCCATCATTCCTTGCATGACTGCGATTGATGCCTGTTTCAATCCACGCACTCACGAGGAGTGCGACTGTGGGGTATCGGAAGCAAGTTCGACAATATCAAGTTTCAATCCACGCACTCACGAGGAGTGCGACAAGACAAGCATTAATGTTCAGGTTGATGTAAAGGAGTTTCAATCCACGCACTCACGAGGAGTGCGACCTCCTCGTTTGGCATACTGTTTGACGGTTCTCAGTTTCAATCCACGCACTCACGAGGAGTGCGACTGCTGTTACCATTCCAGCTATCTTCTCAGACCACTGTTTCAATCCACGCACTCACGAGGAGTGCGACAGATTCTTATTATGCTGGTAGTGAGTCAGTTCCTGTTTCAATCCACGCACTCACGAGGAGTGCGACATGCCGGAGTTATGTCGCGCGCAAACTCATCGCTGTTTCAATCCACGCACTCACGAGGAGTGCGACACCGCTCCAGTACAGCGTCATTCTCTTCTCCGTCGTTTCAATCCACGCACTCACGAGGAGTGCGACCAATCTTGAGATTTTGATTATTCGCAGAAACGGTAGTTTCAATCCACGCACTCACGAGGAGTGCGACCGGTTGATTTTCCTAATTCATTATCTCCAGTAATGTTTCAATCCACGCACTCACGAGGAGTGCGACAACGCTATCAATTAAATCAAAGACAACGGGGATGTTTCAATCCACGCACTCACGAGGAGTGCGACTAGGCTTATCGGTAAATATAACGTCTGTAACTAGTTTCAATCCACGCACTCACGAGGAGTGCGACGAAGATCAAGCCAAAGAGGCGAAAGCCGCAGAAGTTTCAATCCACGCACTCACGAGGAGTGCGACTTGAAATGGCGCAAAAGGAGTTAGAGTTGGCAAGTTTCAATCCACGCACTCACGAGGAGTGCGACATAATACAGTTTGCGAAGCTGGGCAGCCGATAACGTTTCAATCCACGCACTCACGAGGAGTGCGACAAAGCACCGGCAACAGCTGACAATACATTCACGAGTTTCAATCCACGCACTCACGAGGAGTGCGACAATACTGACGCAATCGACCATAGCTTGCTGTTTGTTTCAATCCACGCACTCACGAGGAGTGCGACATCAGGTGGGGAGTAAATCTCCCTACCATAAAATAGTTTCAATCCACGCACTCACGAGGAGTGCGACTGCGGGATGGACTACTCCAACCTTAGTAAGATTGTTTCAATCCACGCACTCACGAGGAGTGCGACAACCAGTATTCACCCTTTTTGATGGTATGCTATGTTTCAATCCACGCACTCACGAGGAGTGCGACATGAAAACAATAGAAGAAGTTATCGGAATGCTAGTTTCAATCCACGCACTCACGAGGAGTGCGACGCCCGTAATCTTGTCTTCCTTCCATTTGTAGTTTCGGTTTCAATCCACGCACTCACGAGGAGTGCGACTTTGGATCGCGATGGTCTTCCTTACTAACCTAAAAGTTTCAATCCACGCACTCACGAGGAGTGCGACACGCGCCAAATGTGCGGTCGGCAAAAACTCATCGGTTTCAATCCACGCACTCACGAGGAGTGCGACATATATCTGGTATAGATAACACCAATCTATATGAGTTTCAATCCACGCACTCACGAGGAGTGCGACCTATGCCGAAATGGAGACTGTTCTCAGAGGTATCGTTTCAATCCACGCACTCACGAGGAGTGCGACGGCAATAGCTGACAGACCATCGTATCCATTAGCTGTTTCAATCCACGCACTCACGAGGAGTGCGACCCACAGCCAGCTATTTGGAGCGGAGACGTATGGAAAGTTTCAATCCACGCACTCACGAGGAGTGCGACCTGGATCCGAAATGCAGAGTATTGTCAATGGTATGTTTCAATCCACGCACTCACGAGGAGTGCGACGTCTGGCCGCCATCCTGCGCGAGGAATTAAAGCAGGTTTCAATCCACGCACTCACGAGGAGTGCGACGCTGGATACGCATAACGCTCACTACATCTGCCCCAAGTTTCAATCCACGCACTCACGAGGAGTGCGACAGGAGACTGATGAGGAAATCGAAAGACTTGAAAAAGTTTCAATCCACGCACTCACGAGGAGTGCGACACTGTGTAACGGCGCTCCGTTGTGTTGATTTCGGGTTTCAATCCACGCACTCACGAGGAGTGCGACTCCCGTTTGCATCATGCAACTGCCCGGTTGCATCATGTTTCAATCCACGCACTCACGAGGAGTGCGACATCCGGACAAGTTGACCGACGAAGAATGGGCCGAGTTTCAATCCACGCACTCACGAGGAGTGCGACTTTCGCGCCGATCTCCTCGTAGGTGTATTTCCCGAGTTTCAATCCACGCACTCACGAGGAGTGCGACAAAACGGGTGTCACCGTAGATGCCCACTATACTTGTTTCAATCCACGCACTCACGAGGAGTGCGACTTTTAAAACCCCTTTAAAATGGCAAGATCAATCGCAGTTTCAATCCACGCACTCACGAGGAGTGCGACGTTCAGGCAGGATCATTGACCGTGCAGGAGGGCGTTTCAATCCACGCACTCACGAGGAGTGCGACCGAGCATCTGAAACGCTAAATCCAAAACATTTGGGGTTTCAATCCACGCACTCACGAGGAGTGCGACACACACACATTATCAAGCCGTAGTCTTTAGAAGTGTTTCAATCCACGCACTCACGAGGAGTGCGACTCACGATGTCACGTTCGGCGGCTGTCTTCGAAGAGTTTCAATCCACGCACTCACGAGGAGTGCGACACATTAAATGGCGCTTCCTCTTCCTGCCCCAATGTTTCAATCCACGCACTCACGAGGAGTGCGACAAGTACCTGTTGCATACCGATGGAATCGAACTCAGGTTTCAATCCACGCACTCACGAGGAGTGCGACAGCTAACGGCTGAGCAAGTCAAAAAGACGTATCAGGTTTCAATCCACGCACTCACGAGGAGTGCGACAATTTAACTGAAAGCAACACTTTTGCACGAACGTGTTTCAATCCACGCACTCACGAGGAGTGCGACATCACTACCAATTTGACCAACGCCAGATGCTTTGTTTCAATCCACGCACTCACGAGGAGTGCGACACTTCGCCTGATCCTCTAAAGGGATATTCAGATGTTTCAATCCACGCACTCACGAGGAGTGCGACGCCACCACCTATAACACCGCCAAGCATATTCCAGTTTCAATCCACGCACTCACGAGGAGTGCGACTTGCATCTTTAGGCGAGACTATCTCACGTACAAAGTTTCAATCCACGCACTCACGAGGAGTGCGACATAGCTACTTTCTTATTTGGGTTAAGGCCTAATATGTTTCAATCCACGCACTCACGAGGAGTGCGACTACCTATACGCGCCCAGGGCGTAACGCTTAAGATTGTTTCAATCCACGCACTCACGAGGAGTGCGACCCAGGATTTTGAGACCGAATTTATACTATTAATTGTTTCAATCCACGCACTCACGAGGAGTGCGACAGTATATAACCAGGACGGAGACGGGAAAGGATGGTTTCAATCCACGCACTCACGAGGAGTGCGACTCGGCTCCGGATTCTCCGCCATAAATAACATCGGGTTTCAATCCACGCACTCACGAGGAGTGCGACGTAAGGTAGGTGCAGACGAATCAAAATGGCTTATGTTTCAATCCACGCACTCACGAGGAGTGCGACAAAGGCTTACGGCTTTGGCAAGTCTCATAATTAAGTTTCAATCCACGCACTCACGAGGAGTGCGACCATGGCATGGTAAATCCCTGGTGTGATAATACCGTGTTTCAATCCACGCACTCACGAGGAGTGCGACGAGAATTTCAATCGTGAGATATACGAGGATAACAAGTTTCAATCCACGCACTCACGAGGAGTGCGACACAGGCTTCATTACCTTTGTGAGTTGGAAATAATGGTTTCAATCCACGCACTCACGAGGAGTGCGACCTATCTTATCGGTACTACGACAACTGCTTCAACAGTTTCAATCCACGCACTCACGAGGAGTGCGACAATCTTGAGATTTTGATTATTTGCAGAAATCGTAGTTTCAATCCACGCACTCACGAGGAGTGCGACGCGGTGGCAAGTACTCTCTAGCTGGCAAAAGTTGGTTTCAATCCACGCACTCACGAGGAGTGCGACACCGAAAGACGCGGTCTGTATCGGCGCAGTACGCATGTTTCAATCCACGCACTCACGAGGAGTGCGACAGTGATATACACACATGATAATACCGTAGTCTTTAGTTTCAATCCACGCACTCACGAGGAGTGCGACGCTGTCTGATAAACTCATCTTCGAGCGCTGTGAGTTTCAATCCACGCACTCACGAGGAGTGCGACGGCGGGGGGGAGTGGCTGCCGGGCCAGCGTAGTGCGTTTCAATCCACGCACTCACGAGGAGTGCGACCGTATATATTTTTTCTCTCTTATTTTCAGACATTTAGAAGAAGGTTTTCGCGAACTCTTCTAAAGGGCATCAAATTTAAGAGATAATATAAGTGCAACATATGTAATACACTGAAAACCAATAAGTGCGAAAACTCGGTAATTTATGTAATACATATGCTTCGCGAACACTATATAATTATAGCATCATTTACATTATAAGATGTTTCTACTCCTAGTACTTCTACTCGTCGGGCAATATTCTTATTGAGATAGTAAAACCTAACGCTATCTGTTTGAGTGTCAATTATATCACGTATCATATTCTTTAAAGTGCATAATTGTGCTTCAGTAACTTCACATTCAAACACAGAATTTTGTACTCTTTGGCCATAATCCAGACATGCTTTAGCCACACGTCTTAATCTACGGGCTCCTTCATTACACGTTGTATCTACATCATACGTTACTAGAATATACATACACAAAAACTATTTTATTAAAAAGACTGGATAATCGTCTATGTCTTGCCGTATATACCGAGCCAATAACATTGCCTGCACATAAGGCAATAAACCGATCTCAATCTTTTCGTTTAGATAAGGGTGAATTATGGTTTCTCTTTTTCTCGCTTGCCATGCAGTAATAAAAGTCTTTTTCCCCTTTTCTGTCATAACAATCCCATTGTCACCTTGTGAAAGAAAATCCTTCACAGTTATTTGGCGCTTGTTTATTAACGATAAAACAAAACGATCACCCAAATAAGCTCTCAGTTCCTCCATCAAATCCAGTGCTAAAGAAGTGCGTCCAGGACGAAGGGTATGAAGAAATCCAACATAAGGATCCAAGCCAACTGTTTCTAAGGCAGCAGCTACATCATTGGCGATTAATGTATAAGCGAAAGATAACATGGCATTAACGGCATCTTTTGGAGGACGACGGTTTCGGCCCAGAAAAGGAAAATCAGTCTTTTGATTTAATATCAATACCGAGAATACCTCGAAATATGCATTTGAAGCCAAACCTTCATGGCCCATCAATGAAGATTTGTCGGGAGCATTCAGAGCATCTCGCTTTGCTTGTTCCAGAACCCGTATCACCCGACTTATGTCCTCATTTTCTCCATAATCACGCATATACCTTTTCAGAATATTTCGATAATTCTGAATTTTTCCGCCAATCATAATTTGAGCAACATGCAATGACCATGAGTCATCATCCGAAAGAGAATATTGCTTTTTACGTAACAACACATTTCCTTTCGTTGCTCCTTGTACTCTGCTGATAAATCTGCCATGAGGTGAAAGGAAAGTAAGAGAAATACCATTATCACTGCATAGTTTCATCACTCCAGGACTTGCTCCCATATAACCAAACGTAACGATTCCTTCTATGTTGATAGCCGGAATACGGAACACCTCTTCCTGTTTGACGGATACAACTACGTTCTGTCCGTCTTTACTGAGGTATGCTTCAGGTGTTGTTACATACAATATATTCAACAGTTTTCTCATTGATACAGATTATTTTTCAGATAAGTACTCGCAGCCGTACAACACTGTTCCATTTTGGGCATACAGATTTCTTTCAGAGAACACTTCTCACAATGCTTGCCATATTCGGCTTTGGGAAGAAGTGTTTTTTCAAAAAGCTGATGCATCTCCCAAGCACAATCACGAACAATTTGTCGCAGTTCGTCCGTTATGTCCACTTGTACCCGATGTCGCAGTTCACCATAAAAGAAAGCACCATATGGGATATGAATCCGGTACATCTCTTCCAGACACATTACCTGAGCTGCAAGCTGTACCTCATCTATCTCATTCTTTTTAGGTTTTCCATGTTTATATTCTACAATTACCGGTTGCCATCTTCCTGGATATTTAGGATGCAGAATCGTATCTTCTTCCGAAGATGAAGGATGCAGCTCTATGGCATCCGAGATGCCATAGAGCCCTAATTCATGCGAAGCAATATGTACTGCACGCAAAGTAACCAGGTCACCGCACTTCTGCCGATAAAAAGGATCGTCCACATGATGATGCAGAATCTGCCCTTCTATCGTAAACCGATTTTCTTCCCATTGCTGGTCAATATGTATCAAAGCCCATTGGCGGGGACAGAATCTGAAATGCTGTATTCCCGAAAGCATGAGCATATCATCTTCGCTATACATATGCTGAATTAGATTAATTCTTCTATAGTAACATTCACAGGTACATGATCACGGTCTATTGTGATAGAATAATCTTTGAAAGAACGTGGAGCTCCCGAACAAACTTTTTCTACTTTAACCAAGTCAAACAATTTGTTAGCCGGCGCATTACCCAACACGGAATCATGTTTAAACACAATCAGTTTTTGCGCACTCATCAATCCGCGGGCTGCAGAACGGTCCACATCAAACATATTTCTCAATGCATCCCATAACAAATTCAGATCATCTTCTGAGAAGCCGGTTTGTTGTGCCAGATTTGCGGAAACAAATCCATGACACACATAAAGTCCATAAGGAACAGTAGCCTTGCGTCCCTGAATTCCGACCTGTGCATCATAAGGTTTATCCTCATCACGGGCAGCACATACCGTCAATGCATGCTCTTCGGAAACGATCATATCCAATGAGCGGGCAAAAGTCATCTGAACAGCTCCACGTACTTGTCCGGCATTGGCACCTGTTGAAAGAACAGCCCCGAAAGTTCTGACATCAAAGAATCGTTTGCACATAGCAGCTCTGCCTGCAGCAACTTTATCTGCCGGTGCTTTGTCTTTAACTTTCAGATCCAATCCTAAATCCTCTTTATACATCTTTCGAATTTCTCCGTTTATAAAGACCTCCTCGCCTGAAAATTCTTTAGATTTTACAAGAATGTCATTTCCTTCTTCGCCAGCCTTGGCTACTTGCACATAATTGCGGATTTTGCGTTTCAGGCAAACATCAGTAACCAATCCCATACCTGTTTCAGCATCTACTCGAGGAAGGTTTCCAGCATCGGGATCACCATTAGGATTACCATCCTGCACATCAAAGATATAAATAAAATCTATTCTGTTTTTAATTTCTGCCATAGCTATATTTTTTTAAATGTTTGTTATTACTCTTCTGTTTCTTTGTTCTCTCTATAACATTTTTGATGATAGTATCCCAAAAAGAATCTACCCTGATCTCCCAAATCCAAAGTTGTCGGAAAATCCTGAATCATAGCCATTATTTCTTTCTTCTGATTATCAAAGAAGACCGCTAGTCCTTTATTCTCCTTTGACAATTTTCCATAGTGACTGTTTGACAGCTTCAGAATAGTTGAAAATACAGCAGCCGGTGTAGATGAGGCTGCATTCATGTAACTGGAACGGATAGAATCCTGCTTGTTGGCCGCATACTGCAGATTCTCTAAAACTGCGAACAGTCGGCCACAAAGATAACCTTGATTATTATTCTCTTTGTCTAACATACTCTCAATATTTTTATGGTTATTATCATTCAATCGGTTCAGATAGGCTTTCATAATAGCTGCACGAACAACGTTTATTGACTGCTCTGCACGTACACGGCGGATGCAAGCCTGAAAAAGTGATATCGGATAAGGCAAGCCCTGAAAAATGCTTTTCACTACCGCATCCGGCATATTGGGAATTGCATCACTTGATTTTCCTCCCAAAGTAACACTTCCTAAAATAGAATGCAATCCTACATACGGTTTCTTTTCCTTACGTATGTCTACCATCTCCATGTCTTCAAAATGCCTGCTAATCACACCGGCAAAGTCTCGAAGGGGCATTTCACTCCAATATACCACGGCTATTCTGGCAGAATTGGGTGCCAATCCCAATATATAAAAGGTGTCATCTTTGTCGGCACTTAACTTTCCATTATAGATGGCCATAAAAGTGCTGCGCACCAACTCTATGCGTCTGTTCGGATCGTCATCATCTGTTTCCGGACGCCCCAATAAGGCAAACAAACTATCCTCTGACTCTTTGGCAGCCTGACTTGCAGAAGAAGCCCAGAAAAGGAACGTACGATTCCCCACCATGAATTTGTTATGTGAATCAGGACGAAGCATATGATTCAACGCTGTGGTATATGCAAACTCCGCATCCTCAGAAATCGGAGCATTGTTTCCCTTCGTCTTCCCGTACGAGTCATATCCGGAATTTACCTGAAAAGCCACCAACTTTGCGGTAGCCTGACTTCCGGGTATCATGGTTGCCGTAGTAACCTCTACTGTTTTCGAATGTTTTCCGGTAACCAGACAAAGCTTTCCCTCTACAGTGTCTTCCGAGGTTGCCAGATTCATCAAATCTCTTTTAGAAGCAACAATCTCGGTATCACCATCAATCAAAAACGAAAATGTAGAATATTTCTTGTTCAGATTTTTAGCAATATCATCCCACAGTGCATCTTGCTGCATAGCCTCAACCATAGCGGACGGCTCCAGCTGATAAAATGCGTAAACAGCTTGAATTGCCTTATTCTCGGAATACATTCCATAAATTTCAGCCACTTTAGACTTGAATGTATCAAAGTATTTACGCATACTATCCAAATTTCCCTTATCTGAATAGCCAAAGACGTACTGACTGTTGTCATACAGATAATTGGCCACAGGGGCACTGGATCGTCCCACACTCTTCATCACCAGAAACTGCTGTGCAGACTTCTTGTCCAAACGTCTGTCTTCGAATCGCAAAAAATGCCCATCCTTATCCAGAACAATGATAAAGCCAATCTGCTTATATTCCAACCCTAAAGGAGCTACTTCTTCTCCACTCCGCTGATAATAATCATACAACGCTTTCAGTATCATCTCATCACCTCCTCACTGTCTTTATCGGGTACAACAATTACTCCCTGCTCCATCTTGGCACGGTAGAACATGGCATCCGGACTTTTAGGATTCTTGTCGAAATCCATATCATAAAGCATAATACCCAAATCCCGGTCTTCCGAAAGTGGAGGCACAAGAGTTTCTGACTCTTCAATCAACCGCCAGTTGGCTGCAAACTCACGACATCCCAAATACGGTTGCGTAAAACATTGTCCCTGTGCTGCACGCCGCTCGAACATCTGATAATATTTCATCGGATTCTCATCATCACCGGGCTTATGTTTGGCAAAAGCCTCTTTCGGACGGTCCTTAACCGGTATAAATACCAACTTGGCATAAATGCGATAACGCACATCCTGAAGAAGCAACGAATTTTTCTGTTGGCGCTTGTCTTCTATAAAAATAGATGACTTACCGGCCACAGCACCGACCTCGTTTCTCCGGATCGTAGTCCATTTAATTGGATTCAGAACCTCTATTCTGGTAATTTGCCAACGCATGGCATAGCGTTTGAAAAGGATAGCTTCAAAAATAGCCCGTGCGGCAGATGGAGTAATCACATCGTAACTGACACGCTCCACCTTTAGCTCCGGACGCGTAAAGCACGCCCAGTCGCCCCACACTTCCAAACCGTATTCTTTATCTGTATATTCCATATCATATTCTTTTGCTTAGATCATTAATATCTCTTCCATCCAATGATTATCCAGTCTGACTCCCGTGTCCTTATCATATTGCTCTCTGTCCGATAAAAGATAGATTCCTTCCAGAATCTCTTCCACTGCTCCATATTGCACCAACTTCTTAAAGTCCGACTGCCGGATACCAACAGTATATTTTGCGAGTTGTTTCATCAAGGAATAGGTGCATCCGGACATTTTTAATTCGGCAACCAGATCCATACTGTTTCCCCAATTGACGATCAAATTGACTCCATCATCCTCTATCAGTTTAAACGCATCAGATGCTTTTTCGAAACACAGTTCATCAGTTTTATAAAGATAATGACTGATTGTTTTCCGGTCGAATGTCTCTGTACGCGAATAAAGTTGTTTGAAATATGCTTCCATCACAGAAGGAGCAAACCAGTCGCTCGTTGCCGGCAAATTCAGGCGGGCATTGTTCGCCGCAGCCATAGAGCCGTATGGTTTTCTGCTTTCGGCACTCAGGCTGAAAACAAAAGTTTTTCCTTGTGCCAATTTTCCTTCACGGTTACAACGGCCCGCAGCCTGCAAAACAGAGTCCAGCCCAGCTTCTTGTCGGAAAACAACTGGAAAATCCATATCTACACCGGCTTCAACCAACTGCGTGGCAATTACCCGAATAACCGGTGCGTCATTGCTTCTCAAAAGTTCTTTTATCCGGTTTATCGTTTCGCAGATATGCTCCGGACACATCATTCGCGACAGATGGAGCTTAACGCCTTCGTCCGGCAAACGATCATAAAGTTCCTTGGCATCTTTTCGTGTATTCACGATGCAAAGCACCTTTTCAAATTGTATCAGTCTCCCGGCAATCTCATCATACGTAGAACCGGCATCATCTATCTCCAGACGCACGCGACGCAGTTTGTCGTGCAGAACAAAGTCCTTGGGAATGATTTCCGTAATCCGGTCTATCCCTTTAAAACTTGCTCTTGGGTTAGAACCCTCAATCAAACCGCTAAGAATCGGCTGACTGGCTGTAGTAAACAGAACCGACACTCCGAACATCTCTTGATATGCCTTCATTCCATCTACTATCGGTTGCAGAAAATCGGTCGGCAAAGTCTGTGCCTCATCCAATAGAATTACGGAATTTGCCAAATTGTGTAATTTACGGCAAACAGAGGGTTTGTTGCTGAACATGGATTCAAACAACTGCACATTTGTGGTCACAATAATCGGATAATCCCAATTTTCTGTTGCCAGCTTTGCTTTTTCACGTAACGCAATGATTTCTTGTTTTGTCTTTCCATTCAGATTCTCGTCCTGAATCTCATCCGGATTAAAGCTACTATGATGCTCCAGAACATTTTCTTCTCCGAAAATCCTTTTCAACTGGGCGGCAGTCTGAACAATGATACTGGTATAAGGTATTGCGATAATAATACGACTCATACCGTTATGAACAGCGTGCTTCATAGCCCAAAGCAAAGAAGAAAGAGTCTTGCCGCCACCGGTAGGCACCGTCAGACTGTAAAAGCCCTTTTCTCCAGTGGACATCTTTATGCACTGCTGCAATATCTGCCTGCGAATCCGGTTTACTGCCGTATCCGGAGCATTTGACTGCAGATGCTGCATATAAGTTTCCAGTTCTGGCAGTAAATCAGCAAGCGTACTGGCACAACCTCGCTTTTGCCACGACTCAACATTCATAAAACGTTCCGTATCGAGTCGATCTGCATCTACCAAACAAGAAAACAGCATGCGCGAAAGATGATGAAAATGTTTTATATCAACCTTCTGTCGGACAAAAGGAGCCTCACGAAGTTCCTTAATCAACTGCACTTTGTCCCATACAATATTTTTACGGTCTATTTCTTCCGGCAATCGTTTTTCCTGTAAGATTGACTCGATATCCGGATAATCATGTAATCCGGAATGATGGGAAACAATCTGATTTGCGAGAAGATTAAGGACACTCATACCCATCAGTTCTTTGGCCAATATACCTCCGACAAAGGCATGATTATGTTCCTTGTAAACCTTGTTATCGGTAACCGATAATCCATTCGCCTTACGGATATATTGCTGAAAAGCATTACGTTCCTTCCCTTTATCGTGAAGCATTCCCAAAGCATACCCCCAAGAAAAGTATCCGAATTGTCCGGCAAATGCCGCCGTCAACTCTGCCACCCCTCTTTGATGTTCCTCATTGGTTTGTATGATCCATTCTCCACTATCAGCATCCTGATACAAATGGGAAATAACCTTCTCCTCTGTTATCATGTAAATTAGATTTATTAAGATTTTTATTCCCTGTAAAAATATATAATAATCAATACAAATGCAAATTTTTCCTAATTAAAATAGACAGTTTTTTTAGATATCAAAAAAGGCTGCCGGCGAAACCGCCGACAGCCTTGAATCAAATTATGATATAAATTCGAGAATTATCCGTAGATGATGTTACCGTTCTCGTCACGGTTCTCGTCGATGAATGACTTCTGATACTGGGTCATACCGCGCAAAGACATACCCATGTTAGAGAAACCACCGTCGTGGAACAGGTTCTGCATAGTAACCTTCTTGGTCAGGTCTGAGAACATAACCACGCAGTAGTCTGCACACTCGTCAGCGCTGGCATTGCCCAGAGGAGACATACGGTCGCTGAAATCATACAGTCCGTCGAATCCCTTGATACCGCCACCGGCAGTAGTGAAGGTAGGTGACTGAGAAATGGTGTTGATACGAACGCCCTTCTCACGACCGTAGATGTAACCGAAGCTACGAGCGATAGACTCCAGCAAAGACTTGGCATCGGCCATATCGTTATAACCGAAGAAAGTACGCTGTGCAGCCACATAGCTCAACGCCAGGATAGAACCGTTCTCGTTGATGGCATCCAGCTTCTTGGCCACCTGAATCATCTTGTGGAATGAGATAGCCGAGATATCGAGAGTCTTGCCCAGCAAGTTATAGTCCAGATCATCATAAGTACGTTTCTTGCGCATGTTGGCGCTCATAGCCACTGAGTGCAGCACGAAGTCGATCTTTCCACCCAGAGCCTCCTGAGCCTGTACGAACAGGTTGTTCAGGTCCTCAACTGAAGTTGCGTCAGCAGGAATCACAGTAGCGCCGGTTTTCTCAGCCAGTTCGGCGATAGTACCCATACGGCATGCCACCGGAGTATTTGTCAATACAATCTGCGCGCCCTCTTCAACGGCACGTTCAGCCACCTTCCAAGCGATTGAAGCATCGTTCAACGCACCGAAGATGATACCACGCTTGCCTTTCAATAAATTGTAAGCCATAATATTCTTTATTCAGTTAATAGTCCTTATTAATTTATCTAAACGCCGGCAAAGGTAACTAAAAAATGCACATTTCAAGAATGTTTTGTGCAATTTTTTCGGATTTTCTCTCTTTTTGGTCCTTTACAAGGCTGTAAAGCGGTCAAAAAAGATACATTTTGATGTAAATATGTGGCGCAGAAAATGCCGCAGTGAAGAAAAAAGATATTAACTTTGCAGGAATTAATCAATTCAACTGCATTTATCCCTATGGAATTACTGAAAAAACGCATTCTTCAGGATGGAAAATGTTTCCCCGGTGGCATCCTGAAAGTGGACAGCTTTATCAATCATCAGATGGACCCGACCCTGATGTATGAAATCGGAAAAGAATTCATGGCGCGCTTCAAGGACCGCCCCATCAACAAGATTGTCACCATCGAAGCCAGCGGTATCGCTCCGGCCATCTTCGTGGGTTATCTGATGCACCTGCCCGTGGTGTTCATCAAGAAGAAACAGCCTAAGACGATGGAGAACATGCTCACCTCTGTGGTACACTCTTTCACCAAAGACCGCGACTACACGGTGTGCATCAGCAGCAACTTCCTTTGTGCCGACGACCACATTCTGTTTATCGACGACTTCCTGGCCTTCGGAAATGCAGCCAAGGGTGTGATTGACTTGTGCAAGCAGAGCGGCGCCACTATCGAAGGTATGGGCTTCATCATCGAAAAGGCCTTCCAGGGCGGACGTAAGGTGATGGACGATGAGAATATCAAGGTAGAGAGCCTCGCCATCGTAGAAGACTTGAGCGACTGCAAGATCGTGTTGCGCTAATCACCGCACACGTTACGATACCAACCAAAGAACCCCGCTCCGGAAAGCGTCTTTATGCTCCGGAGCGGGGTTCTTCCTTTTTTACAGAATGACATTTTGATATTTATGCGCTCTGAGATTAGCGGATATGCACCCGGAAGATCAGGATATTCCAAAAATTCAAACCTCAGGAATTGCTTTCCGACATATCCGTCTGTTGATAAATGGAATACACGTTATTTCTACATTCCTGCCACGCCTTAAACTACATTCATCTGACCTTTAAAAACACCTTTTCTCCCCTCTTTTTCAAATTCCTTTGATGACTTTTCAGAGTTGCCACGGTGATTTGTTGCCGTCACCACGGTGTTTCTCTTCATTCCCTGTGGGAACTCGTTTCTTTTTCTGTGTGACTTTTCGCATAAAATCCGCATATATGGAGGAAATATGCGGTGCGGAAGTGTATGATTATGCAGATTTTATTCTGAATTGCAGAAAAACTAAAATATAGGTGATAGCAAAATTTAGGAATAGGTGACAAAAAGACATAAATCTTACGACAACAGTAAATTCAATAATTTTTCTCTTACACAGAAGAGAAATTTCATCTTTTAATATAGATTGTTTGCAGTGTAATTTATATTCTGTATATTTGCTATGGTTCATTCCCGCAAGGGTTTGGACCCCCCTCCGGCCGATTTGATTATTTCAAGTCGGCCGGTTGTATTTTATCATGCCGGTGATGTTAGGCAGCAACTAAACTATCTTTCCTTTTCTAAAACGAATTTGCTTTTATTTTTATACTCCGAATTTGCATTGTTCTTTTAATTCGCTACATTTGTAATAGAAAGTCTTGGGAACCTTTAAGGTCGTGGATTGCAGTTCTACGAGTCCTTATTTGGATAAACAGCTTTTTATAGATAGAATCAGTGATGCCGCCAGTGGGGAGGCGGGAGGGCTTTAAGCCATCACTATGGATAGGTTCGACTCCTATCCGCTGATTCTATCCTCATGCATATACAAGGAATCTGTTTTTAAAAATTCATTATTTACTATATTTTCACTACAAAGTTAATTATAAATTCTCTGATCTTTCATTATCTGTAGGTAAATCTCTATCTTTGAGTATTCAAATAATAAACACTGATTAAATACAGAGAGCTTAAAAGCAATTTTCAACTGTAAGTTAGTAGCCTACAAGAAGCGGAATAGATTGCATAGATTAGATTCTTGGGCCATAAAGCAGTAGCGGCAATAATCAGTGATAGGAATACTTTATACATAAAATCTTATTACAGATAAGATAATTATGGCGATTTTACTTTAATATTTTAAAAACAATTATATGGAGACTAAAATATACATAGATTATGAAATGATTTTTGCCGATAAGCCACTCGCAATATTTGATTATTTGAAAAATATTGATCGGCATAATCTTATTTGTGTTGCAATTCGACTGATATATTCAGGTGATCTGTTCAGCGATTTCAAAGACTATTGTGCTGAGTTTTTTTGTGCAGAAAACTTCAACTTCGCAAATGAATGTTATCAACTTCTAAATGAACATATACAAGAAGACAATAGGGATACTACAAGTATAATTCCTAGAAAATATATAATTACATCGCAAACTGCAGCATTAGAATTACTAAGACAGACCTTTGCAATTAATATAGGTGATTTTGTGTCAAATACCCCGCAGGTATTACAAGAGCAATATTTGTTCAAAGCAATTTTATTGATTAACAAATTAATTGGTCATTGGGAAGCTCCGTTAGAGTATGACTCAAAAGGAGCGATAACAAACTTATGTTTAGCTAAATCCATTTTATGCACTACATTAAATGACTTTGATAGTTCCAACTTAAAAGCTGAATATATAGCAATGCTACAGATTATCAAAGGTTATCACTTCTTTAGATACTGTGAACATTCAAAACTTAGAGAACACCTTTCTATATTTTTAGAAAATAATGGAACAAAAAGTTGGCAACACTATCTATATGATGCCATACAACTCATATTATCCCCTTTGCAAAACAAGCATGGAAATTTTCCTCGCATCATATTAAATAATCAACGAGATGGCGAAAAATTTTTGCGAGTACATTCTTTTAAGGAAGACACTATTGTTTCTTTAGAGAGCAATATGGATTATACTTATTTTAAATCGCATCCTCTTATTGAATTAAATGATGGAACTTATTTGCCAATAAGCCCTTTATTTTGCATAAATCATCTATACAAAAGTATTTATTTTGAGTTTAAGGCTATTAATGAATCTTTTGTTGGAACTCATAGTTATTTAAAAGGTCAAGGCCTACTTAGTATTTTTACAACAGAATTTTCAGAGCAAACACTATTTGAATATTATACCAGAAATGCTCTTTATAGACATAATGGTTTAAAATTATCCGATAAAGATTGTAAACTAATAATAGATGTAGGTCATGAACCAGATTTCTATTGTCGTGATGGTAATAATATCATGTTATTCGAAAATAAAGATATTAAAATACCCGATAAAGTTATTAGTAGTAAACAATATGATTTACTAGAAGGCGAATTATATAAAAAGCTGATTACCAATAAAGGTGTTAGTCAGCTGATATACAACATAAAACAAATTGAAAGAAAAACATTTCAATGGGATTCGAGTATACCAAATAATCCTAGAATATATCCTATACTAGTGATCGATGATAGTTCATTATGCGCTCCAGGATTGAATTATATATTAAATGAGGAATTTCAACAACAATTAAAAAACAACAATATCAAAATCAAAGTATATCCTTTAATACTAATAGAGTTAGATACTTTAATAGCATTCGCAAATTATTTTCAGTTGCGGGATGTCAGATTAAAAAAATACTTGAACAATATTACAAATATATTTCACGAAATAAAAGGCCTCAAAAAAATAGAACAAATAATGAAAGAAGTTTTACATAAATATTTTCCATTTTATATCTTTATGTCTAAGGAAATAGTGAAAACTCCTTTTGACAATACTATGTTTAAGAAGGTATGCGATGAGCTACGAAAGGCTATAGAAACTCAACAATAATGCCAAAAAACAGACGAACAAATTTCCATCTGGGAGAGTATGAGTATTTGTTTCAGCGTCATCAGAGGATCCTTCCAGCATATTGACTTCTGCCTATTGGCATTGTCAGATGGATGGAAGGTATTCAATCCTATACGGCAAAACATCGTATTAATGTATTTATTGAAGGATACATCAAAGTAGTTCTGCCGAAAATATAGTGCCCTAATTTTACTTTATCAACTTCGCTGCAAGTTTGTAAGTGAATAGAACTCGAGGATTGGCACTATAAAATATTTTGTGTAAATGGAAATACGGGATTCAGAAATGAGTCTCG
>OGMP01000526.1_pt1 | contig 38359 bp, 28 predicted proteins | sample 1573261 | NCBI WGS metagenome assembly OGMP01 (sample SAMEA2581878, study PRJEB24529) | metagenome | biome: Human gut stool | place: China | collected 2011 | reverse complement strand
TACGAATTGAGGACAGCCATGCCGCCATTGTGACCCCGGAGGAATTTGAACAGGCGCAAAAGGTCATTATGCTGCAAAACGGGAATCATCAGACCGGGAACTACACAAAACACCAGTATCCGCTGAAAGGCAAGGTCTACTGCGGCTACTGCCAGAAACTGATGAAATATCGTGTTCTCAAGAAACTTGGCCCTTCTTTTAACTGCAGATTTTCAGCCACAGCGGTGGACAGTCCCTGCAAGCGAATCCCAATCTCTGAGGAGATTCTGGAACATATCGTTCGAAATGCGCTGACAGAGCAGATAAAGCAGGCGGAGCATATATTGGGGATCCTGCACGAGCGGGAACGCAAAGCGTTGATTTGCTTTTCCACACTAGAACGGCAGGAAGAAAAGCTGAGTGCAGAAAAGGAAGAGATCGTAAAACAGCGCGTCGCATTGTATGAGCAGTATGCTGATGGAAACATGAGTAAGGAAGAGTTCATCCGACAGAGAGATGCTTACCGAGTACAGGAAGATGAAAGAATGGCGCAAATCCAACGGCTGCGTACCGAGAAAAATCAAGTTTTCCAGCCTGTGAAGAAAGATACGGATAATTTGCAAGCCGTGATGAATACGGTGGGAGAAGCTGGCGATGTGATGCACCTGTCACAGAATGTGGTGGAAACCTTTATTGACCGCATCGAGGTTTTCAACGATGAGCGCGTGAAAATTCGCTTCGTAATTTCTTCCGGAAGCGCCTTCTCGTCAATAGGAACGAGATAGTAGTCATCCTGTGCGCATCGTCCCATCGCCAGCATCAGGAGTGCATACTCATCGTACTCCTTCAGGTGATTGTCGCGCAGAATCTCTCCGATGTTCTGGCGGTCAGGCGGAACAATCCGCTGCTCCACCCAGATTTTGCTCCAGTAAGAATTGACGGTGGTTTCCCCACGTTTCACGAAGGAATCCAGCAACAAGGGCGTTTCCCACGCGTCCGCGTTCTCAGGCAGCTCAATATAGAACCGCTTTTCCTGCTCGTAGTACAGGAGGTACGCCAGATCCTTCTGCTCCTGTGCCGATTCATCTCGAATGGCAAAAATCTTCATATGCGCACCACCTTTTCCAGATCATTTCCCATATCTTGTTCTGAAGCGTCTGAGAGATCACGCCGTCCAGTCCTTCCAGTAGAACTTGTCTGTCGCTCTCGTGAAGCGGCGTAAGCTTCGGCATTTTATCCTTCGGAATGATACGCAGGTTATCCCATGTGGATTTCGAGCCAATATAGTTGTTGCAGGGCTTATCGGCCATCACATCAAATTTTGCCGCCGCAGCATCGTCGGGACAACTGCAAAGCAGCGAAAGTCCGTGGTCAAACAGGGGCGCCAGACGAACGGTCTTCTTTCGGCTGTTGCGCAGCACCTCGATATTCGCGCCGTGGCGGTCCCGGTTCAGAATTAGGTAATCTACAACGAGCATCTGATAAATATAGTCTTCCCAGCCCATGCGAGTGCAGAATTCCAGCGCAGATTCATCCGGCAGAGCCTCCAGTTCCTTGTAGGCATCCAAAGCGGTCTTGGACTCGCTCTTTGCCTTGAAATCCTCCGAAGCGCAGAGATAAACCTCATGGGTTCTGCCATCCACCGAAACATCTGCATGGATCAGCTGATAGGATAGATGAGGAATCCCCAGTATCGTCAGCAGCCGGTCAACGATCAACTCGTTCACGCACTCATGCCCAATGACCCCACGCGCCTTATCGAAGTTTGAGAGCTTGTAATAGGTCTTCTTTCCGCCGAGTTCGGAGTATGCTTTCAGAAAAGAACCGGCTGTTCCGGACGAATTGCGATAGACCGACCAGGAAAGATAGGTCAGATTCTGTTTTTCCTTCATCAGCTGCATGTATACCTCACCTCAAAATCATTATATCCTTTTGCTTGTCATACGTCAAGTCAATTGTGACGAAAGACTTGCCATATGACAAGTCTTTCCACTTTTATGCCCACATAAAACCGCCGCCCGAACGAAAAATCGGGACGGCGGTTTTGCTATGCAAGGTTTCTCAGATATTCTTCCACGTTCTGATACTGAATGCCCTCAACCACTTGGCTTTCCCCGCGATAGAGGACGAACTTTCCGGTGATTGGGCCGTAGCGGTGCTCGGTCTGGGCGCATTTTTGCTCGTCGATCAGATGGCGATACTGCTGCGGGACAACTTCCTCGCTGTGCTTGATCTCGAAAATCTGGCAGGAGCCCGCCTCCGGGTCAAACACCACCATGTCAAATTCGCCCACAGGGAATTGCAGGACAAACACCTGCTTCTTGGGGTTTGCCAGCTTGGTTTCCAGCAGGACAATGTCCTCCAGCATCCGCCCTTTGATCTCGGTCAGGATGCGCTGCTGCACGGCAGTACGCTCCGCCAGAGACAGGGCGCTGAATGTTTCATCCAGCAGCAGACTGCGGATCAGTGCATCCGCCTGCGCATAGCGGAGACCCGGCTGCGCGATCACCGTGCGGCTGGACTTCGTGCTGACATCCGGCAGGTGCAGCACGTCGATCTCCCGCGTTAAGTCCAGCAAGTCCAGATACTCCTTGATCTCCGCCGCGTGAACATCGTCCAGCGCCACGGTCTGCTCTGCCCTGTTGCGGATCTCCAACAGCTTCCGCAGGCTGTCGGTGACAAGCGCAAGGTCGATGCGGTCGAGGATATCCGTCGGCTTCTTCCGATCCCGGCGCAGATTGCTGGCGGAAATGCCAAGGTCGTGGGACTTCCAATCCTGCGACAGCACCTCCAGCGTGAAGCGGTGGTTGATGTCCTCCACGACCCGGTTGATGGCGCTGGTCAGCTCGCCCTTCTCGTATAAATCCCGCAGATGGCGGAAATGCCCCTCGTACTGATAGCAACGCAGGGAGTGCTGGATGTTGCGGGCGATGGCGGTGTCCACATATTCGTCGGTGCTTTCCTTGCTGGCAAAGGTGGATGTCTCGTTGTAGTGGACGCCGCCGAGACTCATGGTGCCGCCGTAGCGGATATACTCGTCAATGCCGTGAACGCCGAGGACGGATTCAAACTCGCGGTAAGGGATGAATGTGGTGTGCAGCAGGATGCAGCGGTCGTAAAGCTGCTCGTCCTCGGTAAAGAGGAAGCCCAGCGAGTCCGTGCCGGAGAGTACGATCTTCATGCCGCAGGCTGCGAACACGTCAGAAAACAGCGCCGCGCCCTCGATGAAATCCTCCATCAGCGTCACTTCGTCGAGGAACACATAGCGAAAGCCCTGCGTTTCTAACACTTTGAGGTCACGGTTCACGTCTGCCAGCGTGTCTTTTGCAGTGATCTGAATGAACGCTGCCTTGGCAAGCTCTGCGTCGTTCATCTCCGCAAAAATCTGGCGGATCATGGTGGTTTTCCCCGTCCGGCGCAGGCCGTAGAGGATGAATACCTTGTCCTGCGGCTCGCCGTAGACAAAGTCGTGCAGCTGCCGGAAGCACTCGCGCCTGCGATAGGCCCGAACAGGCGATGCAAAGGAGCGCAGCGCCTCGCCAGTGCGGACATTGGTGGTAAACGCGGAAGGGTTCGCAGATTTCGCCTTGGGCAGCTGCTTTTTCAGCGCCTTCAGCTCCTGCTCCAGTTCCTTCCGCCGCTCGATCTGAGCACGGAAATTCTCAAATTCGTCAGCGGGAATATACTTCTCCCGCCGCTTCTTGTTCTCCGTCCAACGGTGGTAGAAATAGTCCTTACCGTTGACGGTTTTCTTCGTAATAGAACCGGCAGGTAGATTTGAAATCTGCTGCTCCAGCTCCGCTGCCCGTTCCTGCATTTCAGATAACTCCATAGCGCACCTCCCGTGAGATACTATTCTATGCAGAATTATACCCTATTATACCCGCAAAATCAAGAGTATAATAGGGTATAATTATTTTCTCCGAGCTGCTTAGCTACTAATATTCAAAGCAATTTTTGCAAACGTCGCAGTAACCTTCTTAACGTCTGCTTAGTAAGCGAGCCACACAATTATTTATAAATTACCACAGCAATATGTTATGCCGTTGGACTATACCCCCACGTTTTACCTATTTAGCACTTGACTTACTATTTCAATAATGTCTTGACCATAAAGAGTTATCTGGGCTTCATCTAAACAGCGTAGAGCCTTTAAATCTTCCAACGATGTAGGTGCAAATTTTGCGATTCTGTCGCAGGAAACATTTTTAAATACTTCGTATGCCTTGATCCGGTTTAATTTATATGTTTTAGTTCGGTACGCAATAAGCCTCTCTTTGATTTCTGCGGAAACGCTCTCTGGAACGTTGCTTTCAGACGCCGCATCAACATACACTACGTTAACATATTTCTCTAGAAGTGCTTTGTTTCGCAAAAAGTCTTTATCAGACGCTTTATACAGAATAGAATCAAGCAAGTTCATGTCATTGTCAGGTATTCCGTGACGATATTCAAACTCAATTTGTTTGAAGACATATGTCGTATAATTGTTATTGATCTTAGTAAAATTGGAATAGTTGTTATACTTTTCTTTAAATGTCTTCAAAAATTCGTACCCCGGTCTGTAGAACTTAGTATAGCAATATTCAAACAGTGTAAAAAATTGCTCTTTTTTCTCCAGATCAAGGCGGAAGATGGGGTGATCAATATCATGTTGTGCAACTACTTCTAATTTTTGCTCAGACATAACTGATGTTGTAATTTGGTTAATAACATTGGGACGGTAGTAAATTTTACACACAATCCCGATGATAGCCGTCATAAAGAACATACCATTATTGACTAATCCGACTTTATAAGGATCAGTTCCATCATCTGTCTTTTTGACACGGCTTGCCCAAAGTTTGTAGAAAGCTTTAATCTTTAGAAGGTCGCTAAGCAGTCCGCTATTATACTTCTTGCTAAATAGTAGATGATATCGCTCTTTATTGCCACAGATAGATGCTTTACTGCCACGGGCAGTGCCAGGCTTCTGATAAACGAATGAGAGCAAAAATTGCCCCAACTCTTCGTTTGTCGTATTCTGCCATGCTGCGGGATACAATTTTTTGTTTACTTTCTCACCACGTTTGATTTGGCAGTATATTCCAGCGTCTGCAAGCTGCCTTTTTAACAGGCGCTGTTCAATACGATTGGCGATTAAGTCTTTGTCCTTTATTGGTTTTTGAGTATTAGTAGCTTCAGCTACATTTGCAATGAACTCTAGGCGCTCATCGACCGACTCGTACTTGTTCTTGATAATCTTGCATTGAATATAGAAATCCTGATCAAAATCTGTCTCACCGACAAGTTTTGTTGTTTGTCCACCGTTGATTATTGAGAAATTTCGAACGAGGATGTTGCTTCCGTCAATACGATAATCATCGCAAATGAGTATAATGCCATTATTATAGTACCAAAAATTTTCGGGATGTTCTTGTATTGACTCAATAATATTCCCATCAGTTCTGGCGTTCTTAACGTAATATCTTAAATTTTGAGCAAACAACCCTCTATACCCGTATTGTTCATATAGACACTTTAAGGAGCGCGCAGATATGTTAATGATTAGAGATTCTTCCGCTCCGAAACACATATGATTGTTGGGCGCATCTAGCTGGATAACAGCTTCGTCCACATATTCCTTCGGGTTTTCAATTTCCATGATTTCATACTCAATGTCTAACCCAAAAGATATTAAGTATGAAACATGTTCACTCGCTGGTTTCATCGTCTGGATAGCGTTTAGGATTGCTTTCTTGGTTCCTGCGGTTTTAGGATTGTAGTTAGTAATCAAGCGTATTTTAAGCGGTCTAGTCGCCGATATTTTGTACTCATCATCCCTAGAAATATCGCTTAATTCTTTACGAATATTAGTCTTTGATTCTTGTGCCGCAAGCATCGCAGCCTCAGCATCTTTGAACGTTTTTAAAATAGCGGGAAAATCAAAAGAATTATTGTGGGAATAAATCGCAATAACTGCATCCACGTCGCCATTATCAGCTTCCTGATCTAAATATATGCCTGTTATTTGATCTGGAGCATCTGGATAGTAGATATTTCCCTGGACAATGTCGGATATTTTACTGCTATCCGCATTAAAATAATGGTAATAGGCATAGAGATAGAGTAACTTTTCGGTATCTGAGCATTCTGCCATGTCTTCATATGATAGTCTCTTAAATTCTGCACTCAAATTATTGATATACTTGTCCATGTCACTCATAACAAAAACCTCTCTATGCTATCTCTACAAACTTGTCCTCAAAACATAAAAATGGAATCTTGACTGTTTCCCATTGTCCATCTAAATTGTTTGTGGGTATATAGGGCAATATCTCATCCGGAGAAAGGATGGCCAGCATTTTTTTGCCGTCAGACAGACACCATAAGTGGAAGACATACGCTCCGCTCGTTATGGCAACATTCCATTCGTTCGATGTTACATAAAATTCTGCCCTACTCAAAGTAAAGGTAGATGCTTTTACTTCGATAAGCAAAGTACCTGGGTCGTTTTTGCTCACTTGAGATTTGATATCATAACCGAGTAAGTTGCTGTCAATAGACATCCACATTGGATCAATATTTGTTCGACTTCTTTCGTATTTGATGGTATTCCGTTCGCCAAGTCGTCCAGTTCCGATCTTTGATTGCTTGGTCTGCATTCGAATATGGGTGGCGATTGTATCCCACCAATCAATTATTCCAGCATCTAAATGGTCAGAGAGCAAACCTGCATCTGCAAAACACGCTCTTTCATCTTTGGTCATAAAAATTGTTGCTTCGCGCCTGCCGTAAGGAATACGATTTGCCCATATTGGGGCACATTTTAATACGTAATCTGTAAGCATTTGCCGTTTAAGGTCAATAAGCAATCCCTGCGTTTGGAATCGCAGGAGCCCAATTCCACGTGTAGTCAAGGTTAGTCCACTTTCGCTTTCTGATGCCCAACCACAGCTGGATGAAAATTCAAATATATCCTCTGCACTAATAGAGACGATCTTAGAATATGACAGTTCAGATAAGGATGAAAAATCGTAGATTTCTATGCGTCTAAGCAGCGCAAGCGCCGAGGTCAAAACATTCATGGACAATCTAATCATTTTGACCACCATTAAAAAAGTAGTCTATAACAGCTTTTGCATCATCTGCTGTTAAACTATCACAGTCTTCGGCTTCCTCATCATAGTCCACAGAACTTATTTCTACACTTAAAGACGTATCCTCTAACGCCTGAGCCATTGTCCTTACTTTGATTTCCAATCTCGTTCGGACAACTTGGTCAATACTATCTTCGCACTCGACAAACTCAATCTGAGGTTTGGCATCAGGAGCCAGTCCAAGCCTATGGATACGATCTTCAGATTGCATATAATGGGCAGCATTAAACGAACGATCTAGGTAAATGGCATTTTGACAGACTTTGTGTAAGCTAATCCCCTCTGAACAAGCGGCTGGATTTGCAACCAACACTTTACAGGTATCATCGGTATGAAACCGCTTGATTTTTCCCTCACGAGTATCAAAGTCGTTTTCATCTCCAGCATCGACACCCCCATGAATAAATTCTGCTCCCAAGTCACTAAGTCTCAATGCAATCAATTCAACGTTTTGGACAAAAGATGACCATATAATTACTTTTTTCCCCGTTGCGGCAAGCTCTCTAGCTCTGCGACACACATAATCAATTTTGGGGCCGTCGGACGCGAGTAGCAGTGCGCCAACCCTTCGGTCAAAAGCATAGTCCATATCATTTGACAATAAAGCGGGATTAGATACAAACTCCATCACCTTCATCACACATTTCCCAATTCTCCGCAATTCATACCGCGAGGAGTCTGAAAGAGTTGGGTTAAGTTGGCGACGAACTTCCGATTTAAGAGTTTTATATATTTCGCGCTGCAATTGTGTCATCGGAACTTGGACAACTTTGTGATCAAGTTTCGGTATGCCTAGTTGTCCTTTAGTTGTTCGAACAAAAATTGGCTGAATCAAATCAATAACGGTGGTTTCAGATACATCTTTGGTCGGATACAAGAAAAGAAACTGTGAGATTAAATCCTTCGGGCTTTGCGGCATAGGTGTACCACTCATAATGAGCTTTCGCTTGGGCAAATGTGCCATTTCCAAAATTGCATCTGCCCGTTTAATTTGTTTTCCGCCCTTTATTCTGTGGCTTTCATCAAGGAACATATAGACATTTCCAGAAGAAAGCAAAGAAATAATGACGTTTTTTACACGAGGCAACTGATCATAAGTAATAAGCATAAAACGCGGGTCTGCTTGTAGGGCGGTTTGTATAGCCGCTTCTCCACCTCGCAAACGGACAAATTCGCCGTAATTATCCCCCATGCACGCATCCAACTGTTCATCCCATGCACTAAAAGCATTTTTAGGTGCGACAACCAGCAATCGGTCTGCATCCGTAGCATTGAGGAAGAAAAATGCTAGTGCCTCTGTTGTTTTACCAGCGCCAGGAACAGAAAATGTAGCAGCTCCTGGCAAATGAGATATTTTACTCAAATTGCACGTTTGATTATTTGTCAGGTGCCTCTTAAACCCAACAGATGAAAGCCGCTTTAAGATGTCGCTTTCACTTCTGCAACTTTGAGATATTGCAGCGTTATATGAGGTGTCATTCGCTGTTTTCAGTCTAGCTTTGGCGTTTTCAGAAAAGATAACCTTATACTGATTCCGATGCGCCAGAAAGTATTGCCCAATATATCCCTTAATGGAAAGGAAGTATCTCCACGGAAAGGTAATGCTCCAATCTGAATAAGACAAAACGCTGATTGGCAAATAGTCGCAAATGAAGCCATAAAGCGCTTTCCATGCAGCTTTATCCGAAGAATCGTTTGCAATATTGACTTGTTCGGTATATGTCAAATAGTCGATCCGAATAATCATATCACTTAACCCAGTCTCTAAGTACTGCACAAGCTCCTTCAATATTGTCGAGTTGCTTTCCTACACCCTCTGTACTCATTGCATCGTCCAAATTAGACACAGCGTTTGTCAACAAGGTAGCTGCTTTCATGACTTGATCAAAAATGAAACTCTTTTTCTTTTTCTCTTTTTCAAGCTCATCCGTTGTGTCTAATACAGATTTTACCGTCTGTGCTACTAATGCAGGATTATCAGCCAAACGAATACCTGCAGCAATTTGAGAGCTGGTTGTATTCTCGCTGCTGGTATCTCCACCGGTTAATAACGCTAGATCATCGTCATTACTGTCCTGAATGATGATTCCAAAAACTTCTTGCAGCTTTGGCGCAATAATAGCCAACTCTGAGACCACTTTTGGAATCTGCTTATATAAGCGATCACCAACCGCAGGAGTCTGAAGCATTGCTCTTGAAATTTCCTGAAAAAGCTCTTTATCACCTGGATTGGTAATATTCTTTCTTCCAACTACAATCTGTTTAAAAGCATACTCTTGTTTATCGACGCGCTGCCATTCGTCTTGATGCCCGATGGACTCCAAATACTGTGCTGCATAATTGTAGCATTCAATATATGTGCTAATTTCTTCTGGCTTTTTATTTTGCTTAGCTGCTAACACCCCGATATCCATACCTGAATCAAACTTTTCCTGATAATCAGCTGCAATTGCGTGCCATACGTACTCTGCTTTCATATCAGAATGGATTTGTAGCGCAACTTCCAGATCATACATTCCCTGAGGATCATTATCAGGTAAAACCGCCACACGAACAGTTTGAAAATGTGCGTACTTGCTTTTGTTGTTATAATACAGTTCCCGCCAAGCACATAGACGACGGTTGCCATTAACAACAACTCCATCGTTAGAGCAAATTAAGGGTTCAGTCTGCTGTAACTTATCATTATCTCTGAATGTTTTTAGCAGATTCTCTTTATCAACAAGTAGTTTTAGTACCTGATGTTGATTTTCCTGTGCTTCAATAGAAAAGGGATCACTCACAAATAAATCTCTGGGAAGATCGCGGTGCTGCGCTAGCCACTGTTTTTGCAAACTTTTTGTACGAATGTTTTCAACGCGATAAACAAGTAGTTCAATAGGCACTTCAATTACGGGGAGGGGACGGTATTTTCCTCGGTAATCAACTTGATACTTTTCTCCTGTATGCGAATTGCTGATAGCTTCTGCGATTGCTAACGTACGTTGTACATTAGGGTATCCAAATGAGTATGTAAAGTCCATTACTCGGCCTCCGTTCCGTCGAATCCAATTACAACAAGCGGCATCGTTATGACCTGACTGAAAATGGGCAACTCTCTAATCAGGCGTTCGTAATTTGCCATATTGGATCCAAGTTCTTTTGCTGTTTTTATCTGGGGAACAAGAATGATTCCAGCGATTATATTTCCTTTTGTATAGAGAGTCTGCAATTTCAAAAGGTCCGCATATATACGACCAACATTACCGGTCTGAAAACACAATCCAACGCCTCTTAAATACGATGAAATCGTGATTCTTGAAGTTGCGTCTAAGCGATACTCGCCTGTCCACCCCTCTTTCTCTAAGCGCTCTCGTACGGATTCTTTGAGACTAGATACTGTTTTCTTGGATAATGCCGGATTAATGTTCCAGATTATATTCTTCACATCAGCAACAATATCATTAGGGACTACTTTAAGACCACTGCGATGATCATATATCTGCGTTCTCATTGCTTGCCTCCTTCCATTCATCGGGAATCTTCGATAGTGCGCTTGTCTTTGCATCATAAATTGGTTTATCATAAGGGCGATACTTGATGCTTCCAGCAACAGTCTGCTCCAGTCGTTCCTTCCCCTGATTCATATATTCGGGAATGATTTCGCACCCCCAAAACTTTCTCTTATGTAGCAATGCAGCAACACCAGCAGAAGCAACACCGGAAAACGGATCAAAAACCAAGTCTCCTTCATTCGTCAACGCAAGAACCAATCTCTCGATCAGCCCAACCGGAAATTGGCATGGATGGTTTGTCTTCTCAATGTGATTACCTTTCACATTTGGAATTTCCCACACATCTTCTGGATTTTTCCCCTTTGGGTTTCCCGACAATTTCCCCTTATTTTCGCCTCGATAACTTCGCTTGCTAGGATATTTTGCAGGTATACGAACATCATCAAGGTTAAAGGTATATGTGTCTGTTTTGGTGTACCACATAACAACTTCATACCGACCACTAAAGCGGTTCTTATTGTGAAGTCCATGCCCAAAATGCCAAATAATGCGGTTACGTAGGTGCAAGTTTAAATCTTTAAAAATTGGGGCCAATTCTATGTCAAGTGGCGTAATACTACCGTTTTCGACATAATTGCCCACTTGCCAACATATGCTACCGTTGTCCTTGAGTCGCGGATATATTTTCTCGATTATTCTTCTTTGCCATGCAACATAATCGGTGAGAGGTTTTTGGGTCTCATATTCTTTGCCAATGTTATATGGTGGCGATGTAACAACGAGGTCAAACAGTGGCTGCTGAGGAAGTGCATCAAGAAATTTTTCAACATCCATTAAAAATAGCTGCGTAGCATTTGTATCTGGCGGTGTACCAGTTTGTATCTTTGAAATGATATCTATAGACATTATTTCTATCTCCTAAGCGTAAAGTTTCTATTCGGCATAAGTTCTTTCGAGATTATTACTGCGAGAACAAATGACACAGGGCTCACTGCAAATTACGAAACACATGCGTTCATTCGCACCTGTGAAGTGGAACAGCCCCGTCTATTTCGAGTCAGAGTCGCTAATTATACCTGAGACTCATTTTTATTTTCGATGATTTTCTTAATGTACTTTCCGTTCTTGATTCTCGCGTCCGTTGGTTTTGCAGCATCCTCTGGAATAGCCCAGAACGCACCTATCCGCATTGCGCCCGGTATACGTCCCTCTCCACACAAAATCTGTATACGTCGGGTTGAGATACCCCATTTTTCAGCAGTCTGTGAAACGGATAAATAACTCATAGGCGGCACCTCTGTTACAGCTTTACCTTCATGTTTTTATAAAAATCCAGTATCAATTATAATCGAAAATGCGAATAAAAGCAAGAACTTTCCTGCAAAGTTCGACATATATTTCCAGCTTGGAATAAGGGCTTGGGATTATCCCAAAATCGCCGCGTGTCCGGACAGCGGCTGTGCTTGCTATTCTCTCAAATCCCAGTTTTCTCCGCCCCAACGCTGCTCTTTCTCTCCGCCGAAATCTGTGCTATACTGTAAGAAAATCAGCGGAAGGAGGGCTTATTCATGGCGCTCAAACGGGTATTTGCCGGGTTTTATACGCGGTACGACGGAAAGCCCATCTTCGTTGTCCGGGTGCTCAAGGACATCGACACCGGCGAGTCCATCGTGGTCTGCAAGGACGCCAGCTTTTCCAAAGAAGACAACGAGCATTACTACCTCATCCGGTACACCTCCTTCTGCGAGCAGGTCGAGGTGGATGGTGTGCTGCGGGATAAATACGTCCGGCAAACCCGGCGCGAGATCGACGAAGACACCGTCCGCGAAGTGTATGAGGACGGCTTTCCGGAGCCCAAGAGCAAGCCCTTCACTTATGTTGATGACGAGTACGCGGAGCGCGCCATCCGTTGCAGCAGAACCTACTATGAATACGCCAAGGACATCTGCGAAAATTACCGGATGGATCTGCGGCGATACAAGCTCATCTGGGAGCGGAAGCAGTACATCGGCATATCCAACCGCGAGGCATATCAGGCCATGTGTGAGGATCTCGCATTTGCCCAGCAGTCGCTCAAAACGGTGCTCAACGACTACGCCGATCTCTTCCGGAAACGCTTTTCCGAGGGGCTGTCCATCCGCAAAGCAGCGGATGCCATGCAGCAGAATCGCGGCGTGATCGAGCGGCGGCAGGCTGCACTCTACCGGGCGTTTGCCCAGCTTTTGCAGCAGCGGGATGAGGCGGACAGCGTCTGTCGGCTGATGCAAAAAACTGAATACGATCAAAGGGATATAGAGGATTTGCTCGAATAATTGATGCAAAATCAAAGCGCTTGTCGTAGTGGCAAGCGCTTCTTTTTTGTCCTTGTTATGACATAACCGTGACATGCCGCATCATTTTGTCCGTTGGAAAGTAGAAAGGGCAATTTGGAGCAGCGCACAGAGATTGTTTTGCCGTCCTCGAAACTTTTTCGAGAAATCTGGGACAAAACCGGTCTCTGATTCTCTTAGCTAAGTAGAGGGAGGATCAGAGGCAAGAAAAGTTTTTTGAAAGGGGGTACCAAGTTTTTGAGGAAAAATGTCCGTTAAAAGGTAGAGAGGAAAACGTCTGTGAGACAAAATCGTGACACTCTGATTTATTTTGTCCGTTGGTTATATAGAAGGGGAAAATAATTTTCTCTCGACCCCTGTTTTTCTCTTGAAAATTGTCCGTTGTAAAGTGAAAGGCAAACAGCTTCGCTTCCAAGCCGCCCTTCAAACAAAGTTTTTCAAAATTGAAAGGAGAAACATTATGATCACTTACCACAACCGTACCCACATGACCGCTGTCCCCACAGAACTGCTGCAAGACACGCACCTTTCTGTTGAGGCAAAAGGCTTCGCCGCAATCCTCTACGCCCTTGGCGATGAAGGCGTTGAGCTGTCGGAGCTGGCCTGTCAGCTGAACATGCCGGAGGAAAGGATTTCCGTTGTTTTAACAGAACTTGCCGACACGGATTACCTGCAAATCCGGAAGGAAGGCGATGATGAGTTCTGTCTGGAACTGAGGGGGAAGTAATACATGCCGGATCGCACGCGGCCCATCCGCAAGGAAATCTGCCTGAACGAGCAGGAACTGAATCTCATCCAGCACAAAATGCGCCAGTTGGGGACGCACAATTTCGGCGCTTACGCCCGCAAGATGCTGATCGACGGGTACATCATCAAGGTCGATTACACCGAGCAAAAAAAGTTAGCCGCTGCCGTCAGCCGTGCCGCCTCGAACATCAACCAGATTTGCCGCCGCATCAACAGCACCGGGCGCTGCTATGAGGACGTCGTTGCCGAGCTGAAAGCGCAGCAGGCCGAGATCTGGGAGCTGCTGAAAGTGCGGCAGAAAGATGAGCTTTGACCACAACGGGGTTTTCCATGTGTGGGTTTTCCGTCACCGGTTTTCCGGACGGTGGACAAGCTGACGCTCCGGAGCGTTCCGCAACCGGATTTCAGGACGACGGTTTTCGTGCCCTCCATCGGGGCTGAAATTCATCCTCTAACTAATAAGAAATAAATCAAGATACAAGAGAATCAATCTATCAATCAATACACCTGATGGGATGGATGGGATAGGAGGTCAGATGAAAACTTTTTGCAAGCTCACGGCGCAGAGCCCAGCGGCGTCCTATGTGCCGCTTCCAAGGTTCCTTCTCCAAGATGAAGCCCTGCGGGGCATCAGCAACGACGCGAAGGTACTCTATGCGCTGCTGCTGGACAGAGCAAGCATTTCCAGGCAGAACGGCTACGTCGAGCCGGACGGCACGATTCGGCTGTACTTCACCTTGGAACAGGCGCAAACCAAACTCCACCGCAGCCGTCAGAGCGCCACGCGAATCTTCCGGGAGTTGGAGTACAGCGGCTTGATCGTTCGGCGCAAGCAGGGGCTGGGCAAGCCCGCCCTCATTACGCTGAACTACCCAGCGGACGCAAAGCTCATCACAAAGGAGGGCGAAGATGCACAAGCTTGACCTCATCGAGCGGCTGCCGGACGGCACGCTCTTCCGCCTGACGCCGGGACAGCTCCGCAGCGTGCGCGGCCTTACAAAGCGCTGCTGCAACTTCTTGGATGGCGACTGCCTGCTGCTGGACGGTGTCTGTCCGCAGTTTATCTCCCGCAGCCTGATCTGCCGGTGGTTTCGCCGCGCCGTGCTGCCCCAGCAGCCAAAGCTGGAACAGGCCATTCTCAGCCCCAAGAAACTCCGCCGCTGCGAAGTCTGCGGCACGGGCATCCTCGCCCGCTCCGGCAGGGCAAAATACTGCCCCGCCTGCGCCAAGGAGGTTCACCGCCAGCAGAAGGCGGTCGGGCGTAGACAATTTGGGGGTGAAAAGCCCTTGAATTGCAAGCCTCCCCGCACCGCCAAAACCGCGCGGCAATACGATTTCCCTCGCAGCCGCGAAATCGAGTTCTATTTGTCTACATAGCAGCCGGAACACACGCATAGATTGAAGCAGAAAACGCTCTGGAAAGGAGGGCAGCCATGGAAGTATTTCTGATTTTCCCGAAATCAAAGCAGGCGCAGCAGGAGCTTGGGCAGGAGCTGGCGAAGTTCCAGTCCGAGCAGGCGCTGAAAACCGTCCAGAAGCTGCCCTGTTCCACGGAGCAGAAGCTGGAACTGGTAGACGCCGCCGTGAAGCATCTGAAAGCGCAGCAATAATACATAGCAAACGAGCAGGCCAGCATTGAACGCCGGTCTGCTCGTTTACTGCTATGGTTATGTCTGTTTGAAATACTTCTCCCATGTGGATTTGAAAATCTGCACGCTTCCCTGTTCCCATCGCTTGAACTTTTGTAGCGGGACACCAAGCTGCGTGGCATATGCCTTCTGCGTCAAGCCGAGCCGCTGTCGTATGGCCTTGATCTGCGCTCCCTGACCCCGCAGCAGAAACAGGTTATAGTCATCCAGCAAATCCTCCAGCGGCACTTCAAACAGCTCCGCCAGCTTCTCCATATGCTCCTTCGGATAAAAGTCCCGCCTTGCCTCTTCGTAATGGATATAGGTACTGCGGTCGATGCCCGCATAGTCCGCCGCGTCACGCTGACGAAGTCCTTTTTGATAGCGATACCACCGTAGCTTGTCCGCAATTTCCGTGATCTCGGATGCGTCCGAAAACCGCAGATTGAACTTCTCGGCATCCAAAAACTTATGTGGAAGGACGACCGGGAACTTGAGAATTTGAAGCGGCGCAACTTTTAACGTACCTGCAACATTCGCAGCCAATACATAGCTGCGGACTTTCAAGCGGCAAAACATAGACCATTTTGCCCCAAAAGGTTCATGGTTTTCCACCTCAACCGCCGATTGTTCCGCTGCGATAGGATAGCATTCTCAATACATCTGCTCGCATAGCTGGCAAAGCGCTTGCCCTTGGCGGGGTCGAAGGTATCCACCGCCTTGATAAGCCCAATCGTGCCGATGGAGATCATGTCGTCCTGTGCGCTGTTCCCGGCATAGTATTTTTTGCAGATATGCGCGACGAGCCGCAGATTGTGGCGGATCAGCGTATCCCGCGCCTGTGCGGCGGCTGCCCCGCCCTTTTGCAGATCGGCAAAGGCCGCGCACTCCCTGTCCGGCGGGAGCGGACGCGGGAAGGACCCGCTTTCGAGATGCAGCGCCAGATACAGAATATGCCCTGCCGCCGCCTGCAAAAACAAACCAAAAATGCCCAGCATACACACCACCTCGCGGAAGTGTATGCCGGGCATGGAAATTCTATTCTGTCTTTTGGGTGGCGAACGCCGGGTTGACGGCGCGGGTCTCCTTGCCGTAGACGGTTTGGCGCTGTGCAAAGGCGCGGCGCACGTCGGCGGGGACGTCCACATGGGCAATGACGCCTTTTTCTTTACAGCGCAAACTGCACCGCGCAGAAGGCGGCGTAGATCGCCAGGAGCAGGATGCCCTGGGCGCGGTTCAGCTTGCCCTTGACGAGGGCGGGGACCGTCAGGATCAGCATGACGGCCAGCATGACCGGCAGATCCAGCACAAGGCTGGAATTGATGCCGAACAGCGTGGCGCTCTGCGGGATGGTGAAGGGTGCCAGCGTGATCGACATGCCGCTGACCAGCACAAGGTTAAAGACATTCGCACCGACGACGTTGCCCAGCGACAGGTCGCTGTGGCCCTTGACCAGCGAGGTGATGGCCGTGACCAGCTCGGGCAGCGAGGTGCCGAGCGCGACAAACGTCAGGGCGATGACGCTCTCGGGCACGCCGAGGGCCTGCGCGATCAGGGTGCCGTTGTCCACGAGCAGGTTTGCGCCGACGGCGATCAGCACCGCGCCCAGCACAAGCAGGATCAGCGTCTTGGCGAGGGGCATTTCCTCCTCCTCGGACACCTCTTGCTCACCGGCAGGGGTGTTTTTCATCTGCAGCACGTTGACGGCCATGTACGCCACAAACGTTGCCAGCATGATGATGCCCATGACACGGGTGAATCTGCCGAAAACATAGGCCGCAATGCAATAGATGGCCGCCGCCGCGAAGAAGAAGGCGACGGGGGTTTTCAGCGTTTTGGGGTCTACCCTGCCGGGGCGCACCGCAATCGTGATGGCCGCGATCAGTGCCGCATTGCAGATGACCGAGCCGATGGCGTTGCCGTAGGCGATCTCGCCATGGCCGGACAGCGCGGACATCGTGGAGACCATGACCTCCGGCAGCGTCGTGCCGATGGAGACCACCGTCGCGCCGATGAGCAGCTCCGGCAGGTGGAAGCGGCGGGCCAGTGCGGACGCGCCGTCAACAAACCAGTCGCCGCCCTTGATCAGGAACAACAGACCGACAATAAAAAGCAGCACAGGGATGAGCATATTGATTCCTCCGTTAAAAATGCACGTTATGTGTCGGAAATTATATTATACCACGGCAGTCCGGGCGCCGTCAAACGGGGCGGGGTTTAAAATGTAAAAATGCAGCCTTTCGCGCGCATGGCTTCCCCCCGGAGGGGGAAGCTGTCAGTGGCCACGACCACTGACTGATGAGGGTCAACCTTGCAGATGCTGCCCGTTTACAGGCTGCTGCCGTGCACACGCCCCTCATCCGGCCCTGCGGGCCACCTTCCCCCGCGGGGAAAGGCAAAAAGCCCCCAATTCTTGCACACTTTCCCGCGTTGTGTCCTGCCAACACAAACACAAAACCCCGCAGGGGGTACCTGCGGGGCTTTGTGCATAGAGGGGTGGGAAAGTATATAAAGGTCAGTGAATGTCTTGATTGATTACAAATATTATTATAGCAAGTTTTCTTAAAATGTCAAATGTCAGACTTGCATTTTGGTTTTCAAAAGATTATAATAAAGTCATTCCTACTTAATTTTATTTAGCAAGCGCACAAAAAAGCATACTTTTCCAATTTTGTTAAAGATAACAGTGATTGTATACTTCACTTTATTTTTTTGTGCGCATTACACAAAACAACGACAAGGAGTCAATCCATGGACGATTTGAACCACAAAATCCTACAACTGCTGGCGGAAAATGCGCGTATGCCCGTTAAGGACATCGCCCAGCGGGTCAGCCTGACCAGTCCCGCCGTATCCAGCCGCATCCACCGCCTGGAGCAGGAGGGCGTCATCGGCGGGTACACTGTCGTGCTGCGCCACCCCGACGCGCCCGCCCGGGTCGAGGCGCTGATCTCGGTACTGGTGGACGCAGCGACCCGCGCGAGCTTTCTGACCATGATCGAGCAGGAGCCGCAGGTCTTGCAGTGCTTCCGCGTGACAGGCAGCTACAACTTTATAATTAAGGTAAGCTGCACCGACATTGACGCGCTGGAGCACCTGCTGACCAAGATGCAGAAGATGGGCTCCACCAACACCCAGATCATCCTGAACACCCAGCTGGACCGCGGTCTGGCATTCGACGAATAAGCGAGGTTTTTATGGCACATTTTTGCAAAAACTGCGGTCTGCTGACTGCCCCGTACGACGAGCGGTGCCCCAAGTGCGGCGCACCGCTGCCGCATATCCCGATGGGCGAGGCTCTGTTGGAGTCCATGCGTCAGTCCCCGGAGGGTACCGCTGAGACCGGCGAGCCGCTGTATGAGCAGGACCTGGAGGAGGACCGCATCGACGCCATGAGCCAGGGCGCAACGACGGCGGCCATGCTGCTGTTCGCCATCCCCATCGCCGGGTTCGTGCTGGCGGTGGTGTGGAGCTTTGGCGGCACGCAGGACCCGGCCCGCAGGCGGCTGGCCCGGGCGTACCTGATCCGTGCGCTGGTCGTGGCGGGGCTGGTCATCCTGTTTGTGGCTGTGGCCGCGATGGTGTTTACCGCCGCGCTGCACAGCCAGCTGGCCTACTACTATTACCGTTGAGGAGGCGCCATGAAAGCATCTGTCATCATCCCGAACCTGAACGGCGCGGGCTGGCTGCGGGATTCCATCGAGTCCGTCTGGGCGCAGACCGAGCAGGATTTTGAGCTGATCGTCATTGACAACGGCTCCACCGACGAGAGCCTGGACATCGCCCGCAGCTACTGCGGGCGGGACCGCTACACTTTGATTGAGAACGCCGGGAACACCGGCTTTTCCCATGCGGTGAACCAGGGCATTGCGATTGCCAAAGGCGAATACATGGCGCTGTTCAACAACGACGCCTTTGCGGAGCCGGATTGGCTGGCGGAGCTGATCAAAACCGCCGACGCCGACCCGAAAATTTTTGCGGTCAGCAGCCTGATGCTGCGCTACTATGAGCCGGAGCTGGCCGACGACGCGGGCGACTACGTGACGATCCTGGGCTTTGCCTGCAAGCGCGGCGACGGCTTAAAGGGCAGCCGCTATACAAAGCCCTGCCGTGTGTTCAGCGCGTGCGGCGGCGCGGCGCTCTACCGCAAGTCGATTCTGGACGAGATCGGCGTGTTTGACGAGCTGTTTTTCGCGTATTACGAGGACGTCGACTTGAGCTGGCGTGCGAACAATTTCGGCTACAGGAACGTCTACTGCCCCACGGCCCGCTGCCGCCACATCTGCGGCGCGACCACCGGCGCTGTGCGCTACAACCCGTTTAAGAGCATCCAGAGCGGGCGCAACAGCATTCTGCTGCCCTACAAGAACCAGCCGATTTTGATGTTGGTTTTGAATTTTATCCCGATGCTGCTGGGGTATCTGCTCAAAGTGCTTATGTTCCGGCTGCGCGGCTTCGGCGGGGATTACGCGAAGGGCTTCCGCGAGGCGTGGACGGCGCTGCCGAAGATAAACAAACCGAAATTCAAGTGGCGGAACCTGCCCAATTATGTCTGGGTGGAGTTCAGTCTGATCGCCGGGCTGTTCAAGTACATTGTGTACCGCGTGCAGCGGGCGTTGAAGATCACGTGATGGGGAGCCTTGCCTTTCATTTTGCTGCGCTGTAGGGGCCGGGCAGTTTCCCGCAGACTCCCTTTTCTCTTACTTTCTTCGAGAAGAAAGTAAGCAAAGAAGCTTTCAATATCTCAACCAGAAAGCACCTGCTGACCGGTCACACGCATACCGGTCAGCAGGTGCTTTTATTTTACTTGTTCAGAATTTCTTTGGTTCTTTCTTTGCAAAGAAAGAACATCTCTCGTTTAATCCTCATCCGCAAAGTTGCCCAATGCCTTTGCCTGCTCGATGACCTTGTTCTCGAGCATCTGCGGCAGGGTCTCATACCGGACGAACTCGAACGTGAAGTAGCCGCGGCCCTGGGTCAGCTGGCGCAGGAAGGTGGTGAAGTCCTGCATCTCGGCCACGGGGACCTCGGCCTCGACGACCTGCAGGCCGTCGTCATCGGGGTTCATGCCCAGCACGCGGCCGCGGCGCTTCGTGACCTCGCCCATAATATCGCCGGTGTTGTCGGCGGGGACGTGGGCTTTCAATGCGCCGATGGGCTCAAGCAGGACGGGGCCGGCCTCGGGGATGGCGGCCTTATACGCGAGTTTGGCGGCCATAATGAACGCCATTTCGCTGGAATCAACAGGGTGGTAGCTGCCGTCCAGCAGCGTGGCCTTCATGCCGACCATCGGGTAACCGGCCAGCACGCCGTGCTCGGCGGCCTGACGGACGCCCTTCTCGACTGCCGGGAAGAAGTTCTTCGGCACGCTGCCTCCGAACACGTTCTCGGCAAACTCGATGCCCTCGCCCTCGATGGGCTCGAACTGGATCCAGACGTCGCCGAACTGGCCGTGGCCGCCGGTCTGCTTCTTGTGGCGGCCCTGCGCCTTGCAGCTCTTGCGGATGGACTCACGGTACGGCACGCGCGGATTCTCGAGCGTGATCTCGACGCCGAACTTATTCTTCAGCTTGGCCAGCGCGACCTCCAGATGCTGGGTGCCCAGACCGCTGATGATCTGCTGCTTCGTCTCGGGGTCGACCACGAACCGGATGGCGGGGTCCTCCTCGATCAGGCGGGCCAGCGCACTGCCGACCTTACCCTCGTCGCCCTTCTTGGCGACCTTGACAGCCATGCGGTAGCTGCTGATGGGGTACACAGGTGCGGGCAGCGCCACGACGCGGGCGGGGTCACACAGGGTATCGCCGGTCTTGGCGGTGGCCAGCTTGGCAACTGCGCCGATGTCACCGGCGGCGATTTCGGGCGTGTCGGTCTGCTTTTTGCCGCAGACGGTCAGCGTCTTGCCCAGGCGCTCCGGCTGGCCGGTGCGGGCGTTGACGGCGTTGCTCGTCGCGGTCAGCCTGCCGGACAGCACCTTAATAAAGCTCAGCTTGCCGACAAACGGGTCGGCCACAGTCTTAAAGACGTAGGCGCACAGCGGGGCGGCGGGGTCGGCGGTGATCTCCACCGGCTCGCCGCCAGACTCGCCCACGGCGGACGCGGTGTCCGCGCCGGGCAGCAGCACGTTCATGTTGTAGAGCAGCATATCCAGCGCCTGCGCATTGACCGCGGAGCCGCAGAACACGGGCGTGATCTGGCCGCTGCGCACGCCGGAGGCCATGCCCTGGACGATCTCCTCTGTGGTGAAAGCCTCACCCTCGAAGAACTTCTCCATCAAAGCCTCGTCGGTCTCGGCGATGGCCTCGCTCATGGCCTGGATCAGGCCCTCAAAACGGTGGCCGATGTCGGGCAGGTCGATCTGGACCTGCTTGCCGCCTTCGTATTTGAAGGCCTTCTGGCTGAACAGGTTGATGTAGGCGACGGTGCCGTCGTCCAGACGGATGGGCACGACGCAGGGGCAGACACTGGGGCCGAACTTGATCTTCATCTGCTCCAGGATCTTAAAGTAGTCGGCGTTTTCCAAATCAGCCTTGGTGACAAAGATCATCCGCGCCTTGTTGTTTTTCAGCGCCAGCTGGTACGCCTTCTCGGCACCGACGGTCACGCCGGAACGCCCGGACACACAGATCAGCACGCTCTCGGCGGCCATGATGCCCTCGGCAGCGCCGGTCTCAAAATCAAACAGACCCGGTGCGTCGATCAGGTTGTACTTGATGCCCTCGTACTCGACGGGGACAACGCTCGAGTTGAGCGATGCCTTGCGGCGGATCTCCTCGGGGTCAAAGTCGCTGGCGGTGGTGCCGTCCTCGACACGGCCCATACGCTCGGAAGCGCCGCTCATGTACAGCAGTGCCTCGGTCAGCGTCGTTTTGCCGCAGCCGGCGTGGCCGGCCACCAGAATGTTGCGGATGTCTTTGCTTGCGTAGCCCATGGATCGTCAAACCTCTTTTCGCGCCGGGGCTGCTTCCGGCAGCCCTGCGGCGTAGAATTTCATTGCGGCGCAGTGATTTTTGAACACTCCCGCCTGTTTGATACTACTTTACCACATTGTTGTGGAAATTTAAACAGTTTTTTCGGATTTTTTGTAAAAATTTTTAGGCAAAAGATTGTGGAAAGTGTAAAAAACAGACCCTTGCCTCCCTCTGCGAGGGAGGTGGCCCCGCAGGGCCGGAGGGAGAGAACCTTTCCATAGCCCGAAATATGTCGGATTATCGCAAGGTTCTCTCCCCCACCGCCTGCGGGCGGAGCCCCCTCGCAGAGGGGGCCAGGGTAATGAAAAAGCCGCACAGCTTTCACTGTACGGCTTAACGGCTCACTTATTTTTCCTTCTTCGCCGTCTTTTTGCGGCGGCGGGCGCGCCCGCTGTCGGCCTTGGCCTCGGGAACATAGAGGCTATAGCTCAACAGGTAGCGGCCATGGGCAGGGATGCGGTAGAACGCGGCCTTGATGCGCTCCAGCGGACTGGTGCCGCTCTCGGCGGTGCTGCCGCTCAGCATAACAACATACTGCATATCGGTGTAGCGGGCGCCCACATCGCACTGGCGCAGATTCGTGCGGATCAGATCGCCCAGCTGCTCCACCATCAGAGCGGTCTCGGCAGCATCGGTGTTCTGGCTGGGAGCCACGGTCAGGATCGCCAGGAATACCTGCAGACCGTAGCGGACCTGCACGCCGCGCTGTACGCGGTAAATTTCCTTGAACGTCTCAAAGTCGCAGATACAGGCCCCCGTGTTGTCGGTATCCGGCAGGGCAGAGATCAGCTTGGAGACCTCACTCTCCATATTGCGGTCTGCCTGGCGCATCTGGCGGTAGGCAGAGCCTGCGCGGCCCGGCTCAATGGCATGATGCAGGCAGCCCATGGCGCTGCCGCGGCGTGCCAGATCCTCCGCCTCCTCGTGGCGGCCCAGCGTCTCCAGCGCGACGATCTTTTCCAGATAAAGGCGCTCCTCGTAGGGGTCCAGCTCCAGCGCACGGGTACACAGCGTAACGATGCGGGTGCTCTCGCCCCATTTTTTGCAGAGCTCCAGCAGGTTTAAAATGGCTGTGCGGTACTGCCCATGCAGACGCACGCTGACGCTTTCGACCCACGGCTCGGACGCAGACTGCGGCAGCAGCCGCCCGTCATACAGGTTGACGATCTGTTCATAAATGCGGCTGCGCTTCTCGGCGTCGCTCTCCTTGCGGGCCAGCTCCGACAGGTCATTGACCTCAAACACATCCACGCTGCAGTCCAGATGGGGGTTCCACTGGTAGTAGCCGCGGCTGGTCACGATGCAGCCCTTCATCTCATCCAGACCCTCCGCGTCGATCATAAGGCGGAAGCGATGCAAGATGGCGCGCAGGGCCATGTCCGGGTTGGTGGACCGCTCCCCTGCCCACAGGGTATCGGTCAGTACCTTGTGGGAGACGCGTTCCCCGCGCCGCAAAACGAGATACTGCACCAGCGCCGTTGCCTTGCGGGACTGCGCCAGCTGTGCCAGCACGGGCTTGCCGTTCACACGGATCTCAAAGCCGCCCAGCATTTTGATTTCAATTGTTGCCATCCTAGTCATCCTCTCTGCTCTGATGTCCATGACGTTCCTGCATTTTGTCCGGCACACAGGTATTCATGTTTTAAAGTATAACAAGTCCATTTGAATTTGTCCAGTATATCCGCCGGGATTATAATAAACTTTTCAAAAATCGTCCCGGAGGGCACCGCTCACGACTCCGACGATGCCTTGCCGTCCCAGGTGCCGGGTTTCTCAATATACACAGGTTCGCCCGGCAGTGCAATAATTGCTTTTTGCGTACAAAGCGTCACACTCTGACCGTTTGCATCCTTTTTAGCTATCGTCAGCACTACCGTAATTGCGGTGACACGCGCATATTTACTTCCATTTTTGGGTTTTTGATAACTGCGAGCATAAAAGTGCAAGTCTTTGATGTACAACCCCATGTAAGCGTCCTTGGGGTACGCCGTCGTATAGGCGTAAGCAACGTATTTCTGCGTCACTTGTTTGGTATTTTCATCTGTTGCAGTGTGCTGCGGGCTGTTATCTGTACCACTCTGCTGATAAAACCGCATGTGCAGGTAGCCGTTCAGCGCATTTGCCTGTTCCTGTTTCAGCAGTTGTGTCCCGTCACTTTTTGTTAATGGCGGTACATAGTCTTTATCAATCAATTCGATGTGATTGGGATAAACACTAAATTCCAGTGCTGTACCGTCACTCACCCCTGTTTTTTCTTTAAATATGCTGTCATATCCCTTGTCTACATCAGTATCATTGGGGACTGTTGCGCCGTCGGTGAAGCGGATATAGCCGTTCGCCTCGAGCACCTCGCCGCGGATCGTCTCAATGAGCGCATCGGCCAGATTTTGCGCGCGCGTCTGCTGCTGGATGTCCATGTACGCCTGCGCACTGGGCTGTATCAGCGTGACCGCCGCCAGCGTAAAGAGCGACAGCAGCACCATGCAGACGATCAGCTCCACCAGCGTTGTGCCGTTCTGGTTTTTCAAACGCTGCTTCATGGGTTGGTCGTCCCTTCTTCCTCCTTGTTGCAGTAACGGTGGAACACGTATCTCTCAGTCTTTTCTGTGCCGTTTTGGCTCACTTTCACTTCTGGCGTTGTGCTTTGTAGCTGCACACCTTTAACCGTGAAGTCATTGTTGCCGAACGTCATATCCTGCGCCGCGCCGTCATCGTTCCATTTCGGCTCTTTGTCATTAGGCCCGTATAACTTTGCGCAGAGCTCATAGGCTGTCTCCCGCAGCGTTTCGGCTTTTTGGGACATGGCGCGGGCGTACCGCAGCGAAACGACGAACATCGACGTAAAAATCATCAGCAGCAGGAACGACACAAGCACTTCCACAATCGTTTCCCCTTGCCGATTTTTGAAAATGTGTTTCATAGCGGGTCACTCCTGTGTTTTGCTGGCGTTTTGTTTAACACCGCGGGTGTAGGTAATGGTCGTTTTGTCCTGCTGCCGCGTATCATAGTGCGGCACAATTGTATGAACCGTTGTGTCATTTTTATCAATGACAAGTGTTGAACCACCGGGAACTGTAAACTGGTTCGTGCCAAAAGTCCAACTATAATGAGCTGTTTGCCCGTCTATCGTATAGTAATCAATCGGGTAATGGATGTGTCTGTCATACACTCGTGTAAAGGAGAATTGTTCTCCCCCCTTCTTCGCTGTAACAGTTACATCCAGTTGCAAATCTACTACTTTATAGTCCGTGCTTTGCCAGTCTCTCAGGAATGATTGCCATTCTTTGTCTGTCGTAACATACTGTCCCTGTCCGCCTAGGTTCAAATCATCTACATCCTCGCCCGGGCGGCGGCGTAATGTGATTGTGATAGAATCAGCACCATCTGCCGCCGCGGTGGAGCCCTTCATTAACTCAAACACGAATGGCTGGGATTCCAAATCATAGATGTCTTTGCCGTAGCTCACCGAGAACATAAATTCATTGTTGACGAACCCAGCAAATGTCTTGCTGTCGCGGTCATTTGGGTCATAGTCATTCAGCTCCCCTTCCAGCACGTCGGAAAAGCTGGTTGCCAGCTGGTAGGCTTCCTGTTCCAGCAGCTGGCGGTTGGCATTGGCCGTCAGCACGGAGGCCGCATAGACCAGCGCTGCCGACAGCGCCACAAACAGCGCGCCGATGCAGAGGACCAGTATCATCGAAAGCCCCTGCTCCCCGCGCAGAATGCTGCGTGCCCTGCGGTGCATAATGCCACCTTCTTTCCTGAAATAAAATTACGATGCGTCGCTTGTTTCCGTCTGTTTCGGGGGCGCGGTTTCCGCCGCGTCCGTCTCATCCGGGGCAGCGGCGGTCTCCGGGGTCGCCATGGGCAGTGCCGCACGGGCCCGCATCAGGACCGGGGGCACGCTTGCGGGGGCGCTTTCCGCCGCTGTGCTTTCTGCGGTCTCGGCGGGCGCGACGCTCTCCGCGGAGTCCATACTCTGGGCATCCTCCGTCGCATCGGCGGTGTTCGTCTCGTTGACGGGGACCTTGACCGTGCCGGACGCAACGGTCTTATCGTTGTCATCCGAGTGCGCCAGCGTCTGCAGCGTCACACTTGCGGTGAACTTTTGCAGATTGAGCGAGTCGTCCTGCACCTTTTCCTGCAGCTCGGGCAGGGTGATGCGGTAAACAGGCTCGGCACCGTCCTCCTGCACCAGCTCCAGCATGGGAACCGTCTGTGCCTTGTAGTACAGCGTACCGCCGTCCTTTTCCACCGTGCCGGTGACGTCATAGGGTTGCGATTTCCATGTCACGTTGCCGTTCTCGTCGGTCACAGGCTCAACGCTCAGGTCGTACCAGATGCGGGTCTCTTTGGTCTCCGCGTCCACAACGGTGGTCTGCTTGTCAAGCGGCGTCGTTATGTCGTTATAGGTCTTGGTAACGGTTTCGATTTCCCCGCGCTTATGCGTGACATTGCCGTCTTCGTCCTTCACGTCCCTGTCGTAGGTCGTCACCGTAATGCTGTAGGGCTGTTTCGTCTTACTATCCAGCGGCGTGACGGTAAAGGTATAGCTGTCGGTCAGGTTGCGCACCGTGCCGTCGGCCTGGGTGTACTTGTTCACCGCGGTCCACTCCACCGTAAAGCGGCGCAGCTTCAGCGGGGCCGTACCGCGATTGCTCTTAAACTCGGGGTCGTTGTACAGGTTGACCTCCTGCGTGTAAACGGCATTGCCAAGCGCGCGTTCCGGTTCGGCAGCGTCCACGGGGGCGTCCAGCGTGATGGCCGGCAGCTGCGCCTTTGCGGCATCCTGCAAGAAGTAGAACCAGTTCGACGCTGTCGTGCCGTCGGTGGGCATAACGCGCACCGCGGGCAGCAGGTATTGTTTTGCATGGTCGGGCGTCAGCGTAAAGCCGTTGCCGTCGGGCACAAAGGTATAGCTGGCGTTGGTGCCGTCGGCGCTGGCGCTCCCGCCCACCGTGCGGCTGTCCTTCGGGATGACCAGCTCGGCGTCGCCATTGTTCAGCATTTCGTCCAGTTTTTTGGTCAACTCCTGCTGGGCCGTGTACTTGTCCTGTCCGGTGGACTTTTCCTGCCAAGTCCTGGCCAAATCGGCAATTGTATTGTAATTGTCCTTGTTGCTGAAGATATAGCCGGTAAAGTAGATATTGCCCTGTGCGGGTGCGTCCAGCGTCATGTTGAGCTTGAGGTCGTTCAGGAACGTCTCCTGATTCGGGCTGTCGGGCGCAAAGCTGCTGGCCGTAACCTTGGGCGCAGCGGCGCGGCGGACGATGGTCTCGGGCTGGCTCAACGCGCCGTCCGGGCCGTCAAAGCAGCTATCGTCCTTGCGGTGGGCAATGACGCGGAAGCGCAATGCCTTGCCCTGATACTGCTCCAGATCCAGCGTCAGGCTGCCGACGTTGTCCGTGGTGGGCAGCGTCAGCACAGGTTTGCCGCCGTCATCGACGACGCACAGGTCATAGTGGTCAATGCGCTCGTCGTCGGACGGCGACCAGCTGACCGTGTAGATCAGGGCATCCGCATTGTCGGTCTCGCCGTTGACGCGGGTGATGGAGCTCGGCGCGCTGATGCCGGGCAGGCGCTGCTTAACGCTGTAATCCGCCACAGCGGACGCGCCGATTTCATGGGTGCCGGCTGCCGCCACACGGGTGACCTCGAGCCGGACCTTGTCATAGCGCCAGCTGTCGCTGCCGTTGGCCAGCATGGTATCCACGTTGACAGGCAGGGTAAAGCTGTTGCCATTTTGTGTCGGCGTCAGGGTGTCCTTCAGCGCAATTTGCTCCTGACCGGTCACATTGCCGTTCTCGTCCGTCAACAGGCCGTAGAGCTTGATGCTGTAGGTCGGCGTTTCCGTACCTATGTTCTCTTGCGTCCAGTTGAACGTATAGGTCAGCTGATTGTTGTCCGGGTTCACCTTGCCGCCGTCGGTATCTTCGGCCAGCGTCGGGGCTTTCAGGACATTCAGGTTCAGCTGCTTGAAGATGATCTGCGGGGTCGTCTGTGTGGCCTGTTTAGCCCATTCCGGGTCATCGGTGCGGCTCACGTCGGAGAAGCAGAGCGGCGTCAGATGGGCATAGGTATAGCTGTGCTCGCCCGTGCGGACGATCTCATAGCCGTTCTTCCACCAGATTTCTTTGTTGGTGTCGTTTGTCTCGTTCGCATGGCTGTCAATGGCTGCGGACACTTCCTCCGCCGTGGCATCCCAGCGATACTTCATATCGCCCTTGCCGCTGGTGACGGGCACCGCAATGACAAGGAAGTCGGTGTAGTTGGACATAGCATCCGACGGCAGACTGTTCAGGTTGAAGGTGACGGGTGTCTCGGTGACGATGCCCTCCCGCGCGGCCAGCGTGATGTACTGGCCGTTCAGGGACTGCCCGTTGACCGTGTCATTGCCCAGATATTTTGCCAGCAGCATGACGCGGTAGGTCGGGCTGCCGTGGGTCGGGTCTGCCAACGTTGGCGTGAAGCCGAAAGTCACCGTTGCGGTAAAGTTTTCCGCCGATTGGCCGGTGCAGGTCACGTACTCTGTCGCGTTTTCTGCTTTGGTCAGCGTGCCCGCAGGCAGACCGTCTTCATTCTTCTTGGCATCTTCTTTGTTAACATCACGCCATTGGGATGGGACGTAGGTTTCGACCTTGTACTCCGCCGAGCGTAAATAGCTGGTGCTGCCCGCTGCCGGAGTTGCCAGCGCTGTAAAGGTCTTGGTCACCCCAATACTCCACGCTATGCGGATATACTTCTTCCCATTCTGCCTGCTGAACGTATAAGGGTTCGTTACACCGTTTCTTGTTACGGTTACTGTCCAGTTTTCATCCTTGGGGTAGTCCTCATAGTTTTTCAACACAAGAATTTGCTCATATTTAAATTCTTCGTTACCATCGACCTTCGTGCATTCGTTCCAGTTAAATTCCGAGCGCTTTACAAGGCGGACTTCCAGTTCCGGTTTCGGCAGGGCGTGCATAAAGGTCTGCACGCCGCTGGTGTTGGGGTTATCAGGCTGATTCGGGTCGTTGTTGGTGTTGTAGGGCGTTACACGCACGACGAAGTTACCCGTCCATGCTTTGTCGGCCACAAAGGTATAGCTGCGCTGGTAGACGTCCGCTTTGAGATAGGGATCTGCATCCGGTGCGACAGTACCCGCAGCGTCGCAGGGCAGAATTTCAACACGGTAGTAAGCGGCGGGGCTGGCTGTCGTGTCGTTCGGCTCGTCCCACGTCACTTCATAACGGCCATAGACGTTGTTGTCCGCGTCCTGCACCTGGCTGGCCTTGACGTCGATTTCTCCCGGCTTGGCGGGCTTGGTGCTGTCCAGCACGTACTTATAGTAGTTCTGGATGACCTCGTCGGTGATGTCGGTAATATCAACGTCCGATTTCGTACTGTTCGCGGCTTCGCCGAATTGCAGCATCACGTCCGCTCTCTTTTGGCCGGGATTGGTATCATCGTCCGCGCCGGTGTCATCGAAAATGTAGGCTTTGTTACCGTCGGTCTTGATGTAGGCAGAGTTTGCTGCGGCATTCCAATCCGTAGAAGTAATGCCTCGCATCCACCACAGACTGTACGCTGCGCCGTTCCCACCCTCTGCCAAAGTGGGCAGGAATGCAATATAAGGATCGGTTGCTTTATCAGTGACGTTATAGCCTATGTACAGACGGTGTGCTTTTACTTTTTCCGAGGACGGATTCCAATATGTCTCCTTGTAGGCCGAGTCACTTCCTTGCTTATCCGCTTTCTCCCAGTTACCTGTTGTACTGTTCGGTTTTACTGTGGTCAGTTTACGGGAATCTTTCTTGAAGAAGCTCTTGCCTGCACTTTCGGAATTTTCAATATAATAGTTGCCGTGGCCGGTGACATTCTCGCCACTCAGGCGCAAATAGGCAATCGGGAACCAATCTGTACCAACCGTCGCAAAGCAGTTCGTGACGTTGGTTGCTTTATTCGACCCTCTACCGTCGCCGCGGCTGCCGACAATTCCGATTTTTCTGCCACACGTAAAGTCTGTATTAAGGTTTCGGCAGCGGTCAATATTTACCGTAACGTTGTCAATTCTTCCTCCATTCCACGGGCCGATCCATGCCAGAATGCCGACTGCCTGCGATTCTGCCTTGATTGCACCGCTATTGACGCAGTCGATGATATTCAGCGTCATAATATCGGTGACCTGCTTCATCTCGATTTTACCGATAATGCCCGCGCAGTCATTTGCGCCGTTTCGTTCATACCAAATCTGACCGTAGTTACGGCAGGAAAGCACATTTGTGGTGCCGCCGGAAATAGGCTGGTCAATAAAGCCGACAATACCGCCGACTGCACCGTAACCGCTGTTTTTGTCGTTCGTGTTTGTTGTGATTTTGCCAAAATTGAAGCATTTCTGCACGGTTCCGCCGTAGTCCAGCCAATAGGCGATCACGCCGCCCACATTGGCCGAGCGGCTGTTGAACACACTGCCGCAGTTGACTACCTTGCTGACAGACCACCGGTCATCGCTGCGGTTCTGCTGCTGGCCAATGACACCGCCCACATGGACAACAACACGGCTGCCGCCCTTGTAAATGTTGTCATTGTCTGTATCGTCCTTGTTCTTAGACCCATCAAACACGCGCGTAAACCGGCGCACGGCGGCACAGTTTACCACAGTGTCCAGCACGCTTTTGTCTGTGACGTTGGATTCGTTCTGGCCGACAATACCGCCGACGGTGGATGCCGTTGTCGCATTGTCAGAATAGACAAACCACTGGCCGGTGGCGGAAGTGTCGATTGTACCGCGGAGAGAGTTAAAGCCTGCCAGACCGCCCAGATAACCGGCGGCACGGACGGTCTCGCTGTTGTTGCTGCCGCGCAGGGCGACAAGCAGATCATTGGCGGCAAGACCGCTTTGGCTGTAGACGTACCCATAGCCTTGTACAGACACAGTGTCAACGCCCTTGAGGTCCGCGTAGGTCTTGCCTGTGGTCAGCTCTGCCGCCATGCTGTTGATGCCGGCATTGGCATCTGCCGCACCCAGCCATTTTTCAACCTGTGCAACAAGGGCGAGTTTTGTTGTGTCGCCGCTGACCAGCGCTTTTTTGCTGCCGCTGCCCTTGATAGTGCCGTTGTTGGAGCCCGCAACGCCGCCCACAAAGCCGTAACGCGCCGTGATGATGCTGCCCGCGCCGCTGATGCTGCTCTCGGTGGCGACATAGCTGTTGGCGATTTCGTCATTGTTGCGGCCCGCAATGCCGCCCACATGGCTGGCACTGGCGAGCTTTTCGTCTGCGGTCTGGGTCGTGGTGATGTTGCTGATACCGCTGACCTGCAATTTGATGTATTTGACCTCACAGCCGGTGATTGTGCTGTTGTTCAGACCGGCAATGCCGCCCACCGTGCTGCCGGTGCTGCGTGCACCGTCGGAGACAAGGCCGTCCGTGTCCGCGTCGCCGCCCATCGTGCCGGAATAGGTACACTGCTCCAGGGTACCGTCGTTCTGGCCTGCGACGCCGCCCAGATTTGTATATTTATCAAGATTTTGTGTAAGATCCAGCAGAACTTCGGTGCTGCTGACCGTGCTGTCCTTCGTGGTGCGGCCCACCGCGCCGCCCAGCGTGACGGTGTTGGTGCCCGCGCGCAGACCGTCGTTCAGTGCCAGCGCGCCGTTTTCGACCTTACAGCCGGTGACGGTGCCCTCGTTCATGCCCGCAAGGCCGCCGATGGTGACCGCCGGGGTGCTGAACCGCACGTTGGCGTTTTCCGCCAGCCTGACGTTGCGGATGGTCGCGTCCGCGCTGTTGTACGCCGCAACAGCGCCGATGCTCTCCGACGTGCCGGTGATCGTGCAGCCGCTTACACTGCTGTTGTTTTCCAGTCCGGTCTCCTGACCGATGGTGCCGAAGTTCGTGGCCGTGACGCCGCCCGCCGTGCCGTTGGCCGCGGTGACGGCGGCGCTGACCTGCACATTCTCAATCAGCGCGTCTTTATTATTATTGCCCGCGATGCCGCCCGCCTCGCCGTTGGTGGCGTAGATCGGATTCTGGGCATGGCTGCAATAGCTGATCGTGCCGCCCGCGGCGTTCACGCCCGCAATACCGCCCGCATATTTTGTGCTGGCGCGCACCGAGGCGTAGTTATCCACACGGGTGATTTCGGCGCTGTTCGTACCGGCCACGCCGCCTGCGTAGTTGGCGGCAGTGACGCTGCCCCAGACCGTGCCGGTGGTGTTTTCAGCGCTGTAAATACTGCCCTTATCCGTATTGATACCGGCCACGCCGCCCGCATAGCCGGTGGCGGTGACACTGCTTTGCAGCTTGCCGGACAGCGAAATGCTGCCGACGTTGGCACCGGCCACGCCGCCCGCGTACCGGTTGGCCTCCACCGTGCCAGTGCTGCTGTTGTCCCCCGTGCAGATGCTTGCCGCAGCTTCACCGCCCAGGTTGACGCCCGCAATGCCGCCGACATAGCTGTCGCCGCGCACGGCGCAGCCCTGCGCCGGGTAGGCAGACTGAATAAGACCGCCGTTGACGCCCGCAACGCCGCCCAGATAGGTATACCCGGTTTCACGGTTGCCGAGGGACGCCGCCATGCTGCCGCCGATGATCGTGCCCTCGTTCCAGCCCGCAAAGCCGCCCGCGGCGCACTTGTGAGCCACTGTGCCGTAGTTTGTGCAGTTTTCCAGCGTTGTGTTGGGTGTGGCATAGCCGATGATACCGCCCGCCAGTGCGCCGTGCACGTCGTCGAAATCATAGCGGCCACCGGCCAGCGCGTTCAGCGATACGCCGCCTTTAAACGCGCCGTTGTTGGACGGGTTCAGGCCGCCGACGGACAGGGCGTTCTGCGTTGCGCCGTTGGTTGCATTTTGAATCGTCAGCTTCGTATTGGCGTCGTTTGCGCCGACGATGCCGCCGACGTAGATGTCGGCCTGCAGGTTGAGCTTGTTCTGAAAACCGGTCAGGATGACCTCGCCGTCCGACGTATTCGCGTCGGTGCTGTCGGTCAGCACGCCGGTGCTCTTGTCAATCGTCGGCAGCAGCGCCGTCAACGTGACGCCCGCGGGCTTGGCCGCCAGCAGACGGTTGTAGCCGATGATGCCGCCCGCGACGGCGTCGGCCTCGACGCGGCCCGAGGCCACATCTGTTATAAACGCGCCGCCGTCCGCCATGGTGAAGCCGCCCACCGGCAGGTTGGTGCCGATGACGCCGCCGACAAGCTGCTGACCCGCCACGCGGCTGACCTTCACAGTGGCGGAGGGCAGTTCCGGCGCGCAGTTCAGGCCGATCATGCCGCCGACAGCCTTGCCCGCCGCCACGATCTGGCCGCTGATGGTCAGGTTCTGACCGGAGGAGTTGGAAATTTTCGCATTTACATCGTTATAACCGGCCACGCCGCCCACGTAGTTGTTGCCGTACAGGATGGCACCCAGCGTCGGGGTGCCGTTCTCATCCCACGTCACAACGCCTTTTTTGCCGTTGCAGCCCGCGATGCCGCCGACGTAGTCGGCGCAGCCGCTCAGCTCCTTTAGCAGGTTGATGCGGCGGGTGTCGGTGGCGTTGTCGCCGGACATACGGTTGGCGCAGTTCTGCACGGTGGCTGTAGCTTTCGGGTCTTGACTGCCGCCCCAGTCGGCATCATTGACGCCGACGATGCCGCCGACGTAGGCCGCGTTCTGCCCAAAGGCCGCGACCAGACCCGTATTGGTCATGCCGCTGATTTTGCTGTTGCTGCCGTTGACCGACACGATGCCGCCGACGTAGCGGCTGCCAAAGACGTCACTGCTGTTCGTATCGTTCTGTTGTACGCCGCTGCCGGTAAAGCCACCGGCCAGACCGCCCACAAACCGGCTGCCGAGCACGTAGCCCTTGCCGGTCTTGCAGTTGTCCAGCGTAATATCCTTGCCGTAGCCGATAAGGCCGCCGACGAAATCGCCCTTGAGGGGGCTTGCGTCGGTCAATGTGCCGTTTTTGTCGAAGCCCGCCTCGACCTGCTCCTTGAGCTGGGTCTCGGTCAGGTCGCTGCGGATCACGCTTTCGCAGCCTTGCAGGGTCACGCCCCTGCCGTAGCCCGCAATGCCGCCGAAGAACTGCCCCAGCACCAGGCTGCGCGCATCGCCCGCGGTATCGCCTTTATAGTTGGCGCCCGCGCTGACCGTGCCGTTGTTCCTCAGGCCCGTCAGGCTCGGCGTGCTGGTATTTGCGCCTGTCGTAAACAGGTTGCCGACGATGCCGCCCGTGAAGCCGTTGCCGGTCACAAAGCCGTTGTTGACGATGTTCGTATCGCGGTTCGTTGTCATCTGGACCGCGTCCACCGTGCCGAACACGCCGCCCACGCCGACGCTGCGCCAGAGAGAGTTCTCGCCATCCGGCCCGGCTGCCGCGGCAGCGTAGCGGGCCTTCTCGGCCTGCTGGTCTGGCGCTGTGGTCGTTTCCACGTTTTTCGTGTCCTTGTCCACAAGCAGACCCGCCACCGTCACGTCCGACGCAACGGTCAGGTCCTGCATGACGGAATCCGTTGTTTTGGGTATGGCAACGCCGACGAGACCGCCAATGCCGCGCGGCTCGTCTGTATAATAGGTATAGCTTTTGCCGCCAGCGTTTTGCGTCTGCGCTTTGCGCTGCGTTGCGGTGGTTTTGTTGTCAAACGCCAGCGCCGCGGCCACCAGCGCACTGGTCGAGGAGTTCGTGCCGCGGGTCAGGGCGCAGTTTTTCAGCGTGCCGGTGTTGACGCCGCAGAGTGCGCCGACAGCACGCACATCGCGCCAGTTCTCGTCGTCCTTCGCCAGCGCCGTGACGAATTTGGTCGCGGTCAGCTTGAGCTGGTCTGCCTTCGGCAGCGCACCGGCGGCAACAGTCTCGGTCTTGACGTTGACCTGAATGTCCGGGTCGCGCAGTGTGATGTAAGAAATTTTGCCATTGTTCTCGCCGATAAGGCCGACATAGTGGTCGGCCAGCTCGTCCTTCTCTGCCTTGCCGGTTTTTGCAACGGACTTGCTGCTCAATTGCAGATTGAGGATGGGCACACGGGTCGTTTGGGTTGTAACACCCGCTGTTTTGCTCGTAAGTTCGATTTTTTCGCCCAGCTCCGGGATCGTCGGCCAGGCGACAGGGTCATTGAGGGACGGCACCTTGGCCGCCGGGTACCGCTCACCCGACGCGCAGTAGACCGTAACGCCGCCGCCCGTCCAGTTCAGACCGGTGCTGTTGCTGGCCTGGGGGGTCAGCGTGTAGGTGCCCTCGCCGGCAATCTTCCAACCGGCAGACCAGCGCAGGTTGTACAGATGGCGGAAATATTTCAGGTCAGCCGTGACCGCCGTGCCGCCCTTGGCCAGCAGGGTGTTTTCCTCGTTCGTCGTTTCCTCTTTGCTGGCTGTGTAGGTATCGCTGTAGTTCTCCCGCGGCTCGGCGCGCATGGCAATGTAGATGTCCTTCGGGTCGTTCAGCAGACGGGTGATGCTGTACAGGCTCGTGGCGGCAACCTCGTCGTTCTCACACGCACGCAGCAGCGCCGCGTCCGCCATGGCGTCCAGCGTCAGCACAAAGCTGCCCTTGTTGTAGCTTAGCGGGAAGTAGAGTTTCTTCTCCTCGGTGCCGGTCTGCTGGCCCGCATCATTATACGTATAAATCGTGACAGGCATCTTGGTGATGACCTGCTTGTTATCATCCGCCGTACCCGCGGTGTCGCGCTTGATCGTGATGGTAAACAGCGGTTTCCGATTTTCGCCGGTGTCCCCGGCGGCGTAGGCCGTGGCCGTGTAGGAGGTGTCCAGATCGCCGAGGCTGGAGTTGCCGCTCCAGCTCAGGGTCAGCGTCTCGCCGTTCGTCAGGCGGGGATTCTTGACCTTCAGCTTCGTCTGCACCAGCTGCACAACGTTGACGCGGTCCTCGGCAGAGTAGTAGCCGACAAGGCTGTCATTGCGGCGGTGGTCATAGCTGCGGTCATAAATATTCGTAGCACCGTCCTGCTTGAAGCGGAGCTTATCGGATTTGGTATCGTAAAAGACCGAGTAGACCTGCCCGCTCTGCACGTCGATCTCGACACAGATCGAGGCATTCAGCAGCGAGGCGTCGTAGATGTAATCGCCCAGCAGCCGCTCCACCAGCGCGTTATGGTTGCCCGCGGCAGCGCCCGTGCGGTCATAGTAGAGCGCGGCCACGTTCTGGTTCAGTTCGGTCTTGGTGCGGCTCACAAGGGTATTGCCGCCCGCGTCGGTCACAGTGACGTCGTTCTGGAAGTGGTCGCCCGTGTCGCCCTCCTCCATGACCTGCCGGCGGAACGCATCCAGCTCCCCCGCCGTCTCCATCCGGGTCAGGGAGATCTGCGCCGTCTGGAACAGCGTGCGGGCGTTGGCCTCGTTCTTTTCGAACCGGGCCAACCGCGTGTAGGCGATCAGCCCGCCGCCGACCAGCGTCGCCAGAATGGCCGTGATAGCCAGAACAACCATCAGCTCCACCAGCGTAAAGCCTTTCTTTTTGTTTTTTATATTTTTATTGTACTGCACCATAGATGCTCCCGTCGTTTCTCCGGTGAAAGGTTACAATTAGACACAATATCACATTATATATATTGTCATTATACTCGGAATGTGACGTTTTCGCAACAAATTCCGCGAGATTTCAGCAAATTTACACCAAATATAGTGGGTCAGCGGCAAGCTGTGCACGATTTCGCCATAATTTCCGTTAGCTTTGAACAAAAAACAGAGTTTTTTTCGTGAAATTTCTTGCAAATACAGGCCCGGCACGGTATACTAAATAGCGTGTTATTATATGGTAGAGGATGTGTAACAATGCTGGCAGCACGACTGGGCGCATGGCTGCGTCATACCGGGGAACGCTGGGCCAAGGCTGCGTTTGCGGAAAAGCTCGCCGTACTGCTGGCGCTGGGCGCTGTCCTGTATACTATTGTGACCGGCGCGGCGGAGCTACGCTATCAGGCCCGTGCGCGGGAGGCCCTGGCTCAGGTCAAGGCTGCGCGGCTGGCGGCCAGTGCCGTGTCTGCCCAGTGCTACTCCGCCGGGCAGACGTTCGCCGACCAGACAAGCGCGGACGGCTTTGCGGACGGCATCGCCGAGGAAATCCGCACGCTGGGCTCACTGCCCGGCACAGTGACGCTTTTGCAGATCGACCCGAACGGCTACACCGTGCAGCGGCTCCTGTATCAGGAGAACGGCATGTACGCCATCTATGATGCCGACGGCGGTTACCGCGTTTTCCGCGCGGAGGACCGGCTGCAATACGGCGCGGGGGTGGGCCATGCTGCTGCTTGAGCTTCTGCTGGGACTCATTCGTTTTCTGCTGGGCGCGGCGCTGTTCAGCTTTATGAACGTCGTCGCGTGGCGGCTGCCGCGGGGCATGGACCCGCTGAAGGGCCGCAGCGTATGCCCGCAGTGCGGCCACACGCTGGATGCGCCGGATTTAGTGCCTGTGTTCAGCTGGTTATTCTTGCGCGGGCGGTGCCGCCACTGCGGTGCGCACATTCCGGCGCGGTACCTGCTGGTGGAGCTTCTGGGCGGCGTGCTGGCGCTGGGCTGCACTTGGCGGTACGGCGCTGCCTACGCCCTGCCGGGCGGGCTGTTCGGCATGAGCTGGGCCGCGCTGCTGGCGCTGGCGGTCTGCGGGATCTTGCTGAGCGTTTCGCTCATTGATGCCGAGACGCAGACCATCCCGGACCGGCTGAATCTGGCGCTGGCGGTCTGCGGCGCGGTGAGCGTACTGCTCTCCCCTGCCGACTGGCTGCCGCACGTCATCGGTGCGCTCTGCGTCAGTGTGCCGATGTTTCTGCTCTGCCTTGTCATCGACGGCGCGTTCGGCGGCGGCGACATCAAGCTGATGGCAGCCGCCGGGCTGTTCCTGGGCTGGCAGAATACGCTGCTGGCGATGTTTTTCGGCATTGTTTTTGGCGGTATGTACGGCATATACCTGCTGGCCGCCAAAAAAGCAGGGAAGAAGGACCACTTCGCCTTCGGCCCGTTTCTGTGTGCGGGCATCGTGATCGCAATGCTGTTTGGCGGGCCCGTTTTGGAATGGTACTGCGCGTTTTTGTGAAGTTCAGACCGTCAAAAAATTGCATTCTTGCCTTATTGCGTGTGTAGGGGCGACCATT
>OGMP01000522.1_pt1 | contig 38684 bp, 30 predicted proteins | sample 1573261 | NCBI WGS metagenome assembly OGMP01 (sample SAMEA2581878, study PRJEB24529) | metagenome | biome: Human gut stool | place: China | collected 2011 | reverse complement strand
ACATATTGTAGACAAAGCATATCATCGATTGCTCACCGTTTTTGCCGGCACCCGAACCGACCTTGAGCGTCGAACACTTTCCGCATCTGCCGATCGTGAGCCGCGTTCTTCTCCCCTACCTCAAGTCTGCCGTAGCCGGCGAGCGCAAAGGCGTCAACATCCTCTTTTACGGACCTCCCGGAAGCGGCAAAACGGAACTTACGCGTGTCATTGCCAAGGAACTGGGACTCACCGGTTACGAGGTGCAGTTCGCCGAAAAGGAAACGCCAAAGAAGGAGGAGCGAACCTCTCGACTGAAGTTCTGGAAGGCTGCAGGCAACGTCCTTTCGCAAACCAATACCAATCTTCTGGTGATCGACGAAGCCGAAGACGTCTTCAACGACCTGGGATCGTTCTTTTTCAGCGGACGCACCAACAAGGGTGAAATCAACCGCCTTCTGGAAGAAAATCCAGTCGTCACGCTTTGGACCGCCAATTCGATTCACAACATCGATCCGGCCATGCTGCGGCGCTTCAATATGGTCATTGAAGTGAAGTCGCCGGGGCTTGCCTATCGACGCGAGATGATCGACAAGGCGTTTGATCACCGACTCTCGAAGGGCACGACGGAGAGGCTTGCCTTGACGGAAAACTTGTCGAGCGCTGTGATTCGATCGATTTCGGACATCGTTCGTGAAACCGGCAAAACATCCGAGTCTCCTTCTGAGGACGAGATCATCGAGATGGCCGACCAGATGCTCAAGGCACAGCACATGGGACGCGTCGTTGACAACAACACGCTGCTGCCGGAGCTCTACGAGCCTCAGTTTGTCAATTCTGAGCTGGATCTCAAGAATCTGCTCGAAGGGCTGCGTGCTGCTCGCTGCGGGCGTCTTTGCATCTACGGGCCTCCGGGTACGGGTAAGTCGGCTTATGCGGCGTACGTTGCTCGGGAACTCGGCATTCCGCTGATGCGCAAAACCGGCGCGGAACTCACGAGCTGCTACGTGGGCGTGACCGAGAAACTCATTGCGGATGCCTTTGAGACGGCGCAGCGCGACGGTGCTCTGCTGTTGCTCGATGAGGTGGATTCGTTCCTTCGTGATCGCCAGGCGACTCGGTACAGCTGGGAAGTGACGGCCGTCAACGAAATGCTGGCTCAGATGGAGCGCTACGGCGGTTACTTCATCGCAACCACGAATCTGAAGGATGACCTGGATCCGGCATGCCTGCGTCGCTTTGATCTGAAGACGAAGTTTGACTACCTGCGCCCCGAACAGGCCGTGGCGATGGCCAAGGCTTATGCGGGCAAGCTTGGTTTGACTGATGGCGTCGAAGCTCTTGACCGTGTGGCCGACTTTGGGAATCTGACGCCCGGAGACTTCGCGGCCGTGGGCCGTCAAGCGGCGTTCAGGAAACTTTCGGGGACCGAGGATTTTGTCGAGCGTTTGGCTGTCGAGTCGAACTTGAAGGCTGCAGGGATGGGAAATCCGAAGCGGTGGATTTTGTAGTCTTTCCCTTGAACAATCTTAGGAAGTAAGGCTCGATGCATTGGATTTCACCGATTGCATCGAGCCAGTCATCTTAGAAGAAGTAGTTAACGGTTGCCATTCCGGAAATAGCGTCACGTTCACCCTGCCATCCGCGGAACTGCATATCAAACTGCCACGGGGAAGAGCCGCTGGGGCGGACACTGAGGCCGGTTTCGACGAAAGCGCTGAAGCCACCCAGGTCAGACGTCCGGGCAGGCGCATTTGCCGCGATCATATCGCTCTCAGCGTCAAATTCGTATTCACCTGCAAGGCCGAACATAAAACTGACATTCGAGTAATTCCAATTCACACGAGTCCCGATGCGGAAACGATTGCTCGAAATACTGTCGAATTCATACGTTTCATCGAGGTCTGTAATCCGGAAACTGTCTGAATCCGTATAGGTATAGAAATACTTCGCGTAGCTGTCGAGTTCAAGACCGGACATGGGTTGCGCAATAAAGCCCGCTCCGACATGGAAACCACCATAGAAGGATGTCGTGTCCACATCGTAGAACGTACCGTCGCCGTTCATCAGCCCGCGGCGAAGATCACTTTTGAGTTCGCCTGCTCGAATCGAACCCTCGACATACAGCAACGATGGCGTCATAAGGCGCATCGCCACCCCCGCACCTATATACTGCAAATCTCCGTCAGTTCGGAAACTAATGCCGAGCCGGCTATTGTTCGTCCGGTAATTGCCTTCACCGTATTCGACAAAGACGGCACTGGTCAAATTACCGAAATCTGTCTGACTGAGCGCACGCACACCAGCCAAGAAATTCCAACCATTTATTTTGATGGAGCTTGAAAGATCGTAGTCGGTCTTCGTGCCTTCGGCAGTCGCAAACGTCTGCAATCCATATCTTTCACGCGTGTTGATGAAACCCTGGAATACTCGATCGAGAAGGTCCGTACTCTGATTCACAAAAGCGGCTGCTGCAAGGCGGCTGTCGCCGACGAGGACTGTTTGCGAAGAACTTTCAGTCTTATCGACCGTGTAGGTAACTTCGTTCTTACCAAAGCGTATGGTCCCATCGAAATCAATGGCTGTTCCCGCCGTACTGGAAAGCTTCTTTTCGTCGGCAACATCCGGATCTGTATAGGTTATGCCGTTTTCCGCCTCTACCAATGTGATGGTGCCCCCTTTGGCTACAGCCTCAGCATCAACGAAGCTAAGGGATCCTTCATCAAAAGAATCTTTTTTGAGTATTGCGTCTTCTTTGACCGTAAGAATAGCGTCGTTGCGTTCCCACGTTTGCTGGTGCAAGTTCACGCGATCAAAAGCAAGCACACTACCCCGTGATTCTGTTCCAAGACTAAGAATTGAACCGCTGTAACCGTCCAATGTCAATGTTGTCTCGGAAAGTCCTTTGAAAATGCTGAGAGAAATGTTGTGAGGAAGCAATCTAGCTTCAGACAGATCGGAGTCACCAAGAACAGTAATACTGCCGCTCCCTGAAGTAGTCTTACTACTCCCCCCGAACACGGCTACTTTTCCCTTCACAGTACTCGAGTCAATAATCACAGACGCGTTTTTCACCTCGCCAACAGCGTACGCACCAACGATGGAAGTCGCCTCGACATTACTGCCTCTTTCAATGCGAATGAAATTGTTTTCAGCACTGCCTTTTTCAGAACGGCCTCCAAAAAGATCCGCACTTACATCAAGATCTGAATCTGATATGAGAATACTATTGCCGTTTGCTTCTGCGTCTTGTACTGTAGTTAACCCACCAAAAATCTTTGCGGCGTACCCACCAACTGTAACGTTTGCATCTATGAATTTCAATTGACTATTCATCACAGATGCATGATTGCTCATCGTTCCACCGATTTCACCTGAAGATCCATTATCAACAGTGAATTTACCCTTGATCGTCAGTATTCCATTATCAACTGATTCAAATTTGATCTGTTTATTTGTAGCGTAACCAGTATATTGACCAAACACTTGAACGCCGTCATATTTGGATTTTGTGATGTCAACATCAACCAGTTCCAATTCATTTCCTGAAATCTTACCGAAAACTTTACCTCCACTTATATTAGCTCCGTAAATCTCCGAGAAAGTACTGTTCTTGGCAACAATTTTATTATTTACTACGTTCAGACCTTCCAGAGTACCGCTGTCCTCTGCTTGAGACGAACCAGAAACACCCGAAACCCTTTTAATTGTGCTTCCTTTGATCTCAAGATAGTTTTTATCAACTGTACCGCCAACCTTCGTAGCTGAAACAACGGCAACATCACCGTCATGAATCAGGTTCCTGACGAACATCTGGTTATTGCAAATTTCGGCCTGGTTAGAGCCGTACGCAGGCACTCGTACCTGCCCGATTTCGCTCCCGTCTTCGGACTCTTCGAACCTCCATGTCGCTTTGGTTTGATTGACGTGAACAAAATGAAGATGGCTATCAGATTTCGCAAACCCTTTCGAGTTGTGCCCAACAACAGTCAAAACGTTATCCTTTACAGACATTCCGTTCGAACCTTCAGCACTTATGGCCATAAATGAGTGCTTTATTGGCTCGGCACCTTCTGCAAGATCTAGAGTAAAAGTATTACCTACTACAGTTGCATTGTCCGTACGATGAAAAAAAACTCCAGCGATAAAATCATCTGTATCAGGCGTATAACCCTGCGTGGAGATTGAGAATCTTTTTTGCGATATCTGATCTTTGTAAACGACCATGGCCTGATGCGTAGCGGTATAGTCGTCACCTGAACATTCAATCAAATCAGGATTATCAACGTTAAGTTCATAATCGGCAGCAACCGCTGACGAACTCCATAAATAATTAGCAAGAAATCACCCTGTTACGATCTGGGCTAGTTTTCCTATACGGGGGGGGGCAATCAATGAAGCGGCGCGATCCATATCAGATCGAAAAGTCTTATATTCCATCTTTGTATTCCGTTTGGAAGGCATAGAGTGTTACGTATCAGACATCCGCGAATTTTAGCGTAGACGAAATCAAATTACGAATTTTTGGCCTTCTATCGATCGTCACCGTCTTATTTTTCGCGAAGAAACTGCGTTTTATACCTGATCAATCACAATCATCCGACAAACAGAAACGGACAAATTAGCTCTACCTCATTGTCGTCACCAACCTCAAGGTCAGCGCAATTAACAATCCGGAACCGAAGGTACAGTGGCGAAATGGTGTTGATTGCTGCAGAATGCTCAAGGAGTATTTAATTATGTAACTTCAATAAACCACAATGGGCTCACGAGTTGCAGGTCACTATCAGCTCTTACTCAACGAGCGCGAAGCTGGCGTTCCTTTCACCTCGGGGTGGCTACGAGCGAAAGGAATCACTCCGGCGCTCGCTTCCTATTACGAGAGAAACGGCCTGTTGCAGCGCCTTGGCCGAGGCTTACTGCCTACCTAAGGTAACAATAGAAGTATCGGGACTGTTGTCGAGCATTCAATCCGCAATCCCGGACTTTCATGTGGCAAGCCGCAGCGCCCTGGCCTGTTACGGAATCAATCACAACCTTTACGCCAGTCCACAAACCATCGTTTGAGGATCAAAACCACGAGCGATCCCCAAATGGATGAGTACTCGCTTCAATATCCGCTATTCGACTGCCGATCTTTTCGAAATTGAAAGCGAGGCAGATGATCTCGCCACGAGACCGATCAACCCACTGCAGCCCCAAGCAGTGCAGTGCTCGTGCCCGGAGCGGGCTTTGATGGAAATGCTTTATGAGTTACCACTCCTGGATTTTGAGGAATTCCAGAATTTGTTTGAACTCGTGCAGTATTCTCGGGAAAAAGTTCTGGCGATGTTGCTCAAGTCATGCCGAAGCATCAAGGTGGTGAATCTGTTCGCGAAGTTCGCAACGGGAGCGGGAATGCTTGATGTCGATGATCTATTTCAAATCGGGCATCAGCACAGGATCGTCAGCTAGATGGAGCGTTACCGTTGGTGAGGGCCGAAAGTTAACAACAAAACCGCTGAGAATGCATTAAGAACTCTGAGTACTTCCGAACCACTTCATTGCCTCAAAGGAAAACTCCAATTGATTTTTCCAGCCGTAAAAAGCTGAGAATTCGCCAGTCGAGAGTCGGAAGACGGTGGTTTTGAGCGAAACCGACTCCGCTCTTTACCTAATGCCGTAGGCCGGAAAGACCTTCACAAATTCGCCACTGGTTTTGGCAAAGTGTCCATTGAGGTCAGAGCCAGCATGATCTCTCGAGAAGTAGAATTCGCGCACATTGTTCCGGAAACGCCATGTCGCTTGCCTACGTTCCACTTCATTCACTACGACGCGCTTTCGTTGCTGCTACCTGTGCGCTCGTCGGATCTTTAGTCTCCCCGGCCTCATTCGCCTGGGACCTGACGATCCTGCATGTCAACGACGTCCATTCGGCGGCGGCCGGCGTTAACGACCGCGGCCCCGTCTACGATGACACCGATGCCGTCGGCGGCCTTGCACGCGTTACGGCATTTGTAGCCGACGTGAAAGCTCAAGCCAAGGCCCAAGGCGCAGCCGTGCTCGCGCTCGATGCCGGCGACTTCTGGCAGGGGACTCACTTTTTCAGAACGGGCGGCATGCCTTGGGCGCGAGAAGCCATGCGGCGAATGCCCTGGGACGCGGTCACACTCGGCAACCACGAATTCGACCTAGGATGCGAAACACTTGCCCGGTATGTGAAGGCCCTTCCCTTTCCGGTTCTCGCCGCGAATCTTGAAAAAAATCCCGCCTGCCCGCTCTCAACCGCACCGCTTCCGTCAACCGTCGTAAAGGACTTTGACGGCGTCAAAGTTGGCATCATCGGTCTGACCAACGATGAAGGCAAAGACATTTCCGAAGCCTGTCCCGAAACGAATTTTGCCGATCGAGCTGCGGCGCTTGGACGTGCCGCGGCGGAACTTGAAAAAGCGGGCGTGACGCACATCATCGCGGTGACGCATGTGGGCTACGAGGCCGATCAGGCGCTTGCCCGAGCCGTGCCTGCCATCGATGTGATCGTCGGAGGCCACACCCACAGCGTTCTCGGAAATCACCCGCATTCGGAAGGCCCCTACCCGACCGTAATTCCGCATGCCGACGGTTCACAGACGCTCGTGGTGCAAGCGGGTCGCTCGACGCGCTATCTCGGACGGCTTACGGTTTCCTTTGACGATGCGGGCCGCATCGTGCAGTTTAAGGGCGACCTCGAAGAACTCGTACCGAGCCTTCGTCGCGACGAACCGATGCATGAATTCGTTGTCCAGTCGATTGAGGCCATTCGCGCCGATCAGGAGCGTTTCGTGGGCGTCAACACGTCAACGCTTCCCGACGGGCTTGATCCCTGCCGTGAAGGCGACTGCCTCTCGGGAATGGCAACTGCCGACGCGTTTCTGGCCTGGGGTCGCTCACGAGGTGCGGTTGCGGCAATTTTGAACGGCGGTGCCATACGGGCCGCCATGCCCATCGGTCCCGTCACCTACGCCGATCTTCTCGACATTCACCCGTTCGGGAACCATATTCAATTGGCTGACGTCTCGGGCGCGGTGCTTCGGGAGGCTCTCGAACACGGCATCTCGGAACCCGACGTGATCGGCCCGAGAGTCCTGCAGACCGCGGGGCTTCGCTATCGACTGAATCCTGCCGCCCCCATAGGTCAACGCATCTTGTCCGCTGAGATACGCACGAAAGAAGGAACATGGGAGCCGATTCAGCCCAAGAACGTCTATCGCATCGTCACGATCTCCTACCTTCTGGGCGGAGGCGACCATTTTTCGATGCTCGGGCAACACGCCAAGATTCTGGAAACCGGCCCACTGGAAGTCGACGTTCTTGAAGCCTATCTTCATGAAAAACAGGACCAAGACAATCATCTGCCTACGCCTGAACCAGGGCGGATCATCGGGATGCCTGTCCGTTGAGGTTGGGCAGAATCAAGTGCTTTGGTACTTTTCGCGTTGGGAGATAACCACGCGAACCGCGAGCCGTCGTTGCGTGCAGCATACCGAAGAGGCAAAAATAGCCGTGTCTCCACTGAAGGATTCTTGCTGCGAGTATTACCAAGGAATCGGAATTAACGCCGTCAGACCTACCGTTGATCGCAAGTTTATAAAGAACTGACTGGGTGAATCGGGCGCGTTCGACACAAGTGCATGTCAGACCACTACCTGACCAGTCAGGACATCGCCAGAATGCTCGTCTTCTTCTGCGGGGGCAGCCCACGGTTGAAGTTTTACCAGCAAGCTTTCCTCTTCAAACACAAGAATATCTCGTGGCTGCGTCCCGAAAGGATCATTGAGTCTGATGCCATCTCGGACCTTCAAGAAACGATGACGACTCCGATCCGTAGAGAAGATTACGATCGTCTTCTCGTGGCTTACGGGCTTTGTGCCGAGGAAGCGCAGAAGTCAATCGCGGCAATGCACCTCGAAAGCGAACAATCTACAGGCTTCCAGGATCGGTACATTTCGAAGGACGATATCTGATAGCTGGTTGCCGCTGATAGCTATATTCAGGCGATCCGAGCGATGTAACATCGAGTTCAGCTGAGCTAGACATTCTCCCTGCCCCGAGCGGCTGCCAGGTTGCAGACGAGACGGATAGTCGGCGCCGGAACAGCACGGGATCCGAAGACCCGCCGTCCGCATTCTGCGAAGCCGGCGGGTTTTCTATTGCGGTCTACGCGCCAAGAGCAAGGGGCTCAACAATTTTGAGTCTTTATCTTTGCTCTACTTGCACAAACTTGACTGCTTGGAATATTCCCTTCAGTTTGGGCATTGACATGGCAAGACTCGAGCCAGAGTTGAACTCCTGCGCGAATCTCGCCCTAAAAACCAATGCTCCGGTATTAACCTTGTCTCACTCAAAGACAGTTTAAGTACAGTATTTTTTTATTCTTATTCCCTGATTAAAGCTTTTCGTAAAAAACGAAATCAAGAATTCTGTCTGCAGCCTTTTCAGTTGCTATTATTATATCTTCCTTCTTCCACAAATCCTTTCTATATTTAGAAAGCGACTGAGCCAAAGCAAAATGACTTCCCAGATATCCCTTTTTCTCAAAAATTGGAGAACCTTTCTTAGTTCTGAACCAATCGTTTCCAATTGACTTATTTATGTCTTCCTCAAGCAAAATCTTGTTACCGAGTTTATTGGCATACTCATCAAACTCTTCTAGATCGTCTAAGCCTGCGTCTATTCTAATCTGTTCGATATTATGTCCGCTTGAAGGCATGACATGCTCGATATTAACATTTGAGTCAAAATCGAATTGAGCCCCCTTGCATTTAGCATATAAATATTCGTTTAAATAAACGAGAGCATTCTTGGAGTAGTCAAAGATTAAATCTTTCAGCTCATCCCTGCTCCAGGACGACTTAATATGAGACTCAAAATCTGAAGTTATTGATGCAACAGAGCACTCCGAATCAACGAGTTTTAAATTTTCATTAAAGAGGAATGTTTTAAATTTCGACGATGAATATCCACTATCGACAAGCTCCTTAACCACAAACAGTCTAAGCAAGCATTCAACAATTGGTAAAACCTCATTCTCTGTTATCTTATTGACATCAAACCTATTCAAGTAAGAAATTAAGAAAAGTTTTGAGTTTTCGTTGAATTTAAGTAATAGCTTTATTGAAGGATAACTTCGTATTTTTTGCCAAATATTAAGGATCTTTTCAAATAAATCACATAACACAATTGGTTCTTTTAGTAACTCTGGATGGTCATAGGTATAGTAACGGCGAACACCGGGCGTTGTAACCTCATTCTCTTTGTACTCTTTCCTCTCGGAACGCAAGATATACATAGCTTGCTGCAATATCGAATCAATATTAACAATATTCTGCAAACTCAAATAATTTGAGGTTTCAACAATATATTTCCACTTAGCAGAAAAAAGAGCAGCATCCCTTGAATATGAATGCAACTGTGCAGATATTATATCTGCATCCGAAAGAGGCATGCCTGTCGAATTTAAAGAATTGAACATCGTAATTGCCTGTTCAATTTGCCAGCTTCGGATTTCAATTATTTGACACTTGTTCAAAAAAACCTTGGCAAAGTTATTTAACCATGTCTCACCCCTATTCCCACTCAATTGGTAATAAAAATATTTGAAATTACGGAAAAAGTTTGTGTACCTATTGTCTTTTCTCTTATACTTTATCTTTATTACATTATCTCTTGCTTCGTCAAAACTTTCCGATTCAAGAATAGTCACGACATCTTGACTATAAAGCTCGTTAACTGAATTATTTTCAATAATAACAATTCCCTTTGCTTTATTCCAATCTTTTCGAATAGCCACTCGCTCTTCGTCATTTGCCTTGTATAGCAATCCCATTATTTTGTTGTAGCTACTTTTCAATCCTTCTTCTAACGCTTCAGTTTCATCATCTCGAACCAAATATTTTAAAGTATCTTTTATTCGCAACTGAAGTGCCTTTAGCAACAGCAAAAAGGTTGTTGTCCTCTGTTGCCCATCAATCAGATTGCATCTATCTTCTTGAGAACAATCAATAATAATTGTGCCAAAAAAATAAGGATCTTCAGCTTTAGACTCAATAAAGTCTTCTATATCTTGCCAAAGCTTGTCACACTGTTCGGTTCCCCATGAATATCCTCTCTGATATGATGGAATAGCAAATCTCTCCTGAGTTCTCAGTTTTAAGTATTCACTAATAAGACGAAGATTCGGTTCGATATTCTTGATTGCCATATCTATTTCCTTAATTTATCAAATAACAACTACACTAGCAGTGACGCACTTTGCGTGCTGATAATTATTGTAAACCAAAATTCAATTTTTACGATAGTCATTCATAAAAACTGTCTAGCACCAAGCGAAATCACCGGTAGTTTTCTCACAGATGAACCAAAAACTTATTTTTACAGCACAAAATCTGAGCATTCAACCGGCGACCGCCATTGCTGAAAATTATCGTCGCTTGTTATATACAGACATAACAAATCCACAGCCTGAAAGCTTGCTTAACCTTCCAGTCTTTGGATTTCGTTAAGAAGATCAGTATATGTTGCAACCTGGTGGTATCGAACATCTCCTGTTAGATTGGCCTCGTTAAAAAGTTTCTTCGCGCACTCAATCTTCTCTTTCTCGACAGCCGAAAGCTGCATTGAGTCCATTGAACCTTTCGTCTCAGCGACAAAGAATACGTGTTTGAAGGATCCCTTTTTGAAGGCGATAGCCCAGTCAGGTGCATAGTTCCCAACTGGCGTCGGAATCTGGAAAGAGCGCGGAAGCTTCGCATAAACAGAAACTTCTTCCGCAAGTTCTAGAGATTGGGCAAGTTCTTTCTCAATTTTGCTGTCCGTGACCACATAGTCCATGACGTGCTTCTTCCCTATCACGCTGTCCACTGGAATTTTGGATTTCTCCAAAGTGAAGATTTCAGAACCATAGCTTTGAGTTGTCCGGTGATAACTCAGATGCTGAACAATCATCGTTGCCTTTTGCTCGCGGATAAGCTTAGCCACATTTTTAATGAACTCTTCAGGGTTTTGAGGGTAAAGGGAGAACTTGTCTGGTGCAATCCTCGACAAGATGCGAGCCGTAGTCCGACGAGTTAGCATGGCTCCTTTGGCAACATCTCCCACCAGGTCATATTTGACGTTAGTAGGAACATCTTTAATCGTTTTTGGCGCACTGGTTTTACTTTGTTCGAAAACGTCAGCCTCGGTTTGAATGCCTGTTACTTTTCGATACGAAAGTCTCGACACGACAAGATTTTTGTCGATTGAATCAATCGCTTTTTTAATCAACTCCTCGCTATCGTATTTAACCGAATAGGAGAACTTCGGACAAATTTGCTTCCAAAGTTCTTGGAATTCGTCTTTGTCAAAGTTTTTCTGATTGAAGGAATTAACGAGTTTTGGTTGAAGAGCATTACTGATCCAGTTTGTGCTGTCTAACGAAGAGTCGTAAAGAGCCTGAAGTCCTTTATGCAATGCGTCAGCAAAAGGACGCACTTTGTCAAGACTTGGTTTACTGGGCAGCGGCTGAATATTCCCGTCTGCCTGTGCCTTTTTGTATATCTCGGTAATGTGCCCCTCAGCGTCAATGTAATCATGAAACTGAAGATAAACTTTGATTTGAGCAGCTTCATCAGCGGTTACAACGTGTTCTCTACCGTCATCGAGGCGCAAAACCTTACAGGTAAGGAACTCCTCGGTAATAGTCTCCGGACGATCTCGTAGAGTTTCACGCGTTTCGTTTTGCAGCGCAGATACAAAATCTTTGTAGTTTTCGTTGGCAATAACCGTCAACGTATTTACTTTGTGAACTCGCTCGCCTAAAGCTGAAACATCTTGACGATATCCAGCTTGGTTTACACACAGTCGCAGCCCACGTCCAACTTCTTGGCGTTTTTTGATAGCTGAGTGTGTTGAACGCAACGTGCAGATCTGGAAGATGTTGGGATTGTCCCATCCTTCCTGAAGAGCAGAATGCGAAAAAATGAATCGAGTGGGTTCTTCAAAACTTAAGAGGCGCTCTTTATTTTTGAGGATTAGATCGTAGGCACTTACGTCGTTGCAGTTGCCATCACGCTTCTGTTCAGAGTCGACAATTTTATTTTTTGAGTCAACAGCAAAGTATCCAGCGTGAGTTGCTTCCGCAGATATACCATTCAGATAATTAAAGTAATTCTTTTCTTCAGGTTTAGTGACATCGAGAGTCGCGAGCATCTCTTTTTGTGCTTGCAGGTACTCCTCCTCGAACCATCTCTCGAACTTGGCTTTTACAGGGGCTCCGTTGACATCGTATTCGCGTCGGTAGTTTGCCACCTGATCAATGAAGAAAAGAGAAAGTGTCTTAATGCCCTGAACAAATAACTCTCGTTCCTTTTCAAGGTGCGAACGGATTGTTTCCGCGATTTGAATTCGCTGAACTGCGTCCGTGTTTTGATCACCAACTACGTCGCCTATGGACAACTTTAGTCCGTTTTGGAACTCGATAAAGCCGGCACGATCGTCAATGTCAGTCACAACAAAGTTATCATACTCGTTGAGGTTGTTAGACTTTGCATAGAGACTATCTCCACACATAAATCGGCTTCGTGTTCTCTTAATACCAGAGCTTTGTCTAACATCATGTTCAATCCATGCAATAGGACCTGCTTGCGTAGGCTCAATTTGAGTTAGTGCCGCAAAACGCGTCACACCTAAATTATTTTGAAACTCAAACCCTTTAACCTCAATTCGCTTAACAAGCTTTTGACGAAAAGCGTCAACTGCATCAAGCGCATAGATGAGATTATGCTTTTTTTTGTGAGTCGCAGAGTAATTAATGGCGAAGAGCGGTTTGAATCTCTTCATGCCGTTCAAAGTGGCGGCACCTTCAAGCTTTTGAGGTTCATCCAAAATCAAAATTGGGCGAGTGTCTGCAATAACATCAATTGGTCGTCGACTACCAAACACATCTCGTTCGGAGTTAATAATTTTTGCATCCTTTTGGGTGCCATCCGGCTTCAGCGATGAAGAAAAAGCTTGCATATTAATAATGATGACAGAAAGGGTGTCATCATTTGCAAATGCAGCGATGTCACTGAGTTGTTTACTGTTGTAAACAAAGACACGAGCTTTTTCTCCATATTGTTCCATAAAGTGATCTTCAAGGATTGAAAAGCTCTTTGCTACACCTTCTCGAATAGCAACAGTTGGAACAACTACAATAAATTTGTTCCAGCCATATGCTTTTTTTAGGTCAAACATTGTTTTGATGTAGACGTACGTTTTTCCTGTCCCCGTCTCCATTTCAATGTCTAATATACACGCCCCGAGCCCCTGTGATGAAACAAGTTTTGTTGATTGCTTAATATCATTCTCTTGTTGGACTCTTCTGATGTTATTTAGAAGAGTTTCTGAATCTATTAGAAGGGCAGCATTTTTTTGTCCATAATCAAAGACATCTTTATTATCAAGCTCAAGTAGATAGGGAACAGGCCTTCTAAAGGGCTGGCCTGCAAATACATCTACGGTGCTTCTGACAGCATCGCTTTGGTATTGTTGGATTGTGAATTTAAATTTCATGACTTAGATAACCTTGCAGACCGTTTCCGGGGCATAGATTTTGAAAATTTGTTCAAAATTATTGGCAACACTGTCCGATTCGAAACAAGAGTTTCTGAACACTGCATAAACTGGTTGTTTACGCGCAATAGCCTCAACAACCTCGTTTGTTATGTTTTTATCAAAACACACTGCGAGATAACCATCTGCTACATCAAACACTTCTTTTGTCGATATGCAAGTGCGTCTAATTGCACAATCAAGAGGCAACCCAAGTGAAATCATTACCTGAATAAGAAGATCCTCTGATGATCTATCATGTTTAATATTATCAACCTGATAGAATAAGTCATTTTGCGATACATCAGTAGGGGCATAATAGGTATCACGCATATTTGAGTCATCGATCTTGAACACGCGGAAACCAACGTCTAAGTGTTCATTTAAATTTTTAATAAGTATACCGGACCTTCTGATTCGCTCCTCTGCGAATTGGCAAATATTATCAAACCCCAGTTTTCGAGCAACACTTTTTTCTTTGAATTTTTCGGGGATTTGAATCAAAATATATTTGCGACTTCCCCCATCTTTTGCATTTAATTCCAGCACAGCCTGTGCTGTTGTGGCAGATCCACTAAAGAAATCCAAAATAATATCATTATTCTTCGTGACCGATTCTAAAAATTCTATTATCAGCTCAACGGGCTTTGGATTTTCAAACGTGTCCTTCTAAGAAAATAGTTCTGTCAAGACATTAGATCCATCACCTGTTTCTGCGATGTCGTACAGAATGCTTCTTTTTTTGATTGTCTTTGTTTGATTGTCAAAATATTCTTTTTCATAAGGGATCCAGCCATCTTTTTTCTTTTCCCAATAAACAAGATCATTAAGAAGTAATTGATTCATGCTTTCGCGACCAACTCTCCACCTTCCATCGCTGCCATCGGGAGCTACTGGATAAATCTCCGTACCATCTGGAGCTACAAGCGGGAAATACATTGTCGGACGATCTTCACGACGAGCAGTATTTCCCCATTTAGCTAATTTTGTTATTTTAAAATTGCCTTTATGATCTGATTTTTTGTAATCGGAAATGCTTCGTTTTTCTTTTAAGTCAATCCATTCAAGCTTATCGCTTTTCCGGTATACAAGAATATACTCATGTTCAACTACAAAGTAATCTCTATCTTGCCCTCCACCTTCTTTTTTTCTCCAAATGAAGCTTCCGATATAATTAAATTCACCAAATATTTCATCGCACAACTTTCGAAGATTAGAAACTTCGCGTTGATGAATAGAAATAAAGATCGCGCCATTATCGCTTAACAAATCACGAGCAATCTTTATTCTCGAATACATCATATTTAACCAATCTGTATGGAATCTACCATTAGACTCAAGATTAACGATTAGTCTATTACCATTTTCATCAAGTTGCTCGCTTCTTTCTAAATATGATTCAGCTGATTCTTTATAATCATCTCTATAAACAAAGTCTTTGCCAGTGTTGTAAGGGGGATCGATGTAAATCATCTTGATCCTTCCCAAATAAGTTTCTCGTAAACACTTCAAGGCTTCGAGATTGTCACCTTCGATATAAATGTTCTTCGTGTTGTCAAAATCTAGACTAGCTTCGCGAACAGGGCGAAGAGTTTTTCTCGTTGGTGTATTCGCAAGGAGTACTGCTTTTCTCTTATCCGGCCAGGTGAAGGTATACCGTTCTGCCGAACCTTCGACTAGCGACGGTGAGAGTTCTTGCCTTAGAGCGTCAAAATCCACTACTACTTTCGATTCGCCATCTCTAACAACTTGTGTTACGCAGCTCGAAAAAAGTTTTGCGATTTTTGAGACATTAGACTCAACGATATTACATGTGGTCATAGCCAATTTTGCTGGTTTGGTCATTCTGATTTCCTCGACTAAGCTGCTTTTTGAGTTGTTGAATTTTGTTATGTAGTTCAAACTTACGACGTGATTGAACTTCTGTTTTGCATGCTCTCTGTAATTGGGCGATCTTTTTTTTGAGTCGTGCTCTTTCCTCTTTTAAGTGAAGCTCTTCGGTAAAGGCTTCCTCGGTTAACTCCATCCCTTCAGGAAGAAGGATGCCGCTAATTTGACTTTTTAGGCTAAGCCAGACCGTGTCTAGGTCTGTCCCATAAATCATAAGGGAAGCACCGTCATTCCACGTCGCATCTGCTTTCCATGTAGAGGTAAGCAATTTTTCATGAAAGACTGCAAGTTGCGATTCGCCTTCATATCTCAAGAACAAAATGAGATTTTGCGGTATCAATTTTGTTAGGAGTGATACAGCCTTGGCGTTATAGCTTCGTTTTTTCAAAGTTACCTGAAGAAGAAAAATGTTCTTTACCCTTTCCCCCTCGGCCAGCGCAGGAATCGTTTTGGGCGAAATTTGGTTGATGAGGTCGAGACGGCTCACATTTTCCTCAAGCAGCCGTCTGTACTCAGGCTTGAGGCTAAACTTCTTTGTAAGCAGTGTTTTGGGGAGCTGCTTTTTGATCTCTGTTGAATCAGGTAAACCCAACATTAGGCCTCCGACTTAACCACGAAGAAACTAATAAGTTCAAAATCGCTTACAGTTTTCGCATTGTCTTTAAACAGCAAATCGCCGTCCCCTTCCAAAAACGCCTCAAGACTACTTTGTTCCTGCCTTTCCCCAATAGCATTTACAGCTTTGTTGAGAAGGTCTGAGTATTGCTGCATGTGACTACCTTCATGAGTTTCCTTGTTGAACAAGCGGCAGAGTTCTTTATTAGGTTCATTTACCCCTTTGGTCAGGTGACGAAGTTGATCCAGAAGAGATTTAGGTTCCAGATGATTGATAAATACTTCTCCGTTGCTACGGATGTAGACCATATAGAAAGGATGGATCCGATTTCGAGTATCTAGAGGTTCATCTTCTTTAATGCTTCGGAGGATAAAGATCACGCCTTCTGGTGACTCATCTTTGGAGGCAACAACCGTATGTAGGCCATGTGCTGAATTTTGCACCTCTGGGTGTTCCTTTACGTAAGCCAATAGATCCATGCGAAACTCATTCAGTCCGAGGTCTACGATTGAAATACCTGAATTCATATCCTCTAGATCAAGAATCTCATTTTGGAGACGCTTAAGCTGCTCTTCGCGGTAGTGAAGTTCGTTTTTATCTTCTGCGGATAAAATGTTTTCATCGCCTGTCGACGTGAGCACAGACGCCTTCATGCGGGCTTCTACACGAGCCTTGAGGTTGATGTATTCATCAAGTTCTAGATCAGGCCAATAGTTGACAAGTTTTATCACGGAGTTGTGAGAACCAATTCGATCTATTCGACCGAAACGTTGGATGATTCGCACTGGATTCCAGTGAATGTCAAAGTTAAGTAGATAATCGCAGTCCTGTAGATTCTGACCTTCGCTGATGCAGTCTGTAGCAATTAGAATGTCAATTTCACCATCGATATCTGGATATGCAACCTCCTTTTCCTTTGATACTGGGGAAAAGAGTGTCAACGCCATATTGAAATCGAATCTCTTTTTTACTTTTAACGTGCTACGAGCTTCGATTTGCCCTGTGACAAGCGCAGTATGGATTCCGTATTCACGGAGCATAAGAGGCGCAATGTTTTCATAGATATATTCTGCTGTGTCTGCGAAAGCAGTAAAAATAAGAACCTTTCTGTTGCCTGGATTGACTGGGTTGCAAATTTTCTCCGCAAGATCAGCCCTTAGTTGCAATAGTTTCCCATCGTGCTCAGCGTTAATCCCTTGAAGGCGTTGCAATAGATGATTGAGTAGCTTCAGATCATCGTTCAGATACTCGGCCCATTGAACCGTATCCATGTCAGCAAGTTCAATTGAGAACTTTTTTGTCTCAACAGCAGCGATGTCTTCATAATCATCGAGAATTTCAGAATCCAAAGAAGACTCATGTTCTTGGATGAAACGAATAGAGCCATGTTCATGGCGACTAAGACGTTCTAACGTCTCTTTTATATGCGAACGTACTCGCTCGACGGTTAGGCGAAACGATGCTATGGAACTCTCAAGACGCTTCAACAAATTGACGCTCATGAGATGGCGGATACCAAGTTCACGTCCGGTCAGGCTAAGTCCAATGGCACCGCCCAGATCGGCATACTTTGCCTGACGAGTTGGCAAAATAAAGGCCGATGGAGTGTAAATGGTAAGGTTCAACTTACTGATCGTACTGAAAATTTCTTTGAAGTCTGGGGCATCTCTAAGGTTCGTCAGACTAGGTCTGCGAGAGACAGGCGCAAGTCGCTTCGGAAATTCACCGATGTCAGCGGTGTCGTAATATCTCTCGATGTGATGGCGACTACGGGCAATTGTCACAGCATCGAGAATTTCGAAGAAATCAAAGGGCAACGTTTCCTGCAAGGAAGAAATAGTTCGCTCTTCTGGCGGGAGTTTTGCCCATGTGTTGTATGCACGTTGAGCTTGACGGAATGTCTCATCCAAACCGGCTTTCAACGGCAAACGTTCGTCCATCTGCGAGACATCTCCTTCATAGGCCAACTGCAGTTGGTTGCGCAAATCTGTGAAACGGTTATTAACTGGAGTAGCAGAAAGCATCAAAACTTTTGTCTTGACGCCATCCTTGATGATGGAGTTCATCAACCGTTCATAGCGGTTTTCGAAATTTGCGTTGGTAGAGTAACCATTGCGGAAGTTATGAGACTCATCAATTACAACAAGGTCGTAGTTACCCCAGTTGATCAGCGAAAGATCGATTCCGTTCGAAAATCCTTTTCGACGCGATAGATCGGAGTGGTAGAGCACATCGTAGCGAAGACGATCTTCTGCCAGGATGTTTGTTTGATAGTTGCTTTTGTATGTCGTCCAATTATTACGGAGTTTTTTTGGACAAAGTACAAGAACCCTATGATTGCGGCTTTCGTAATACTTGATGACCGCAAGAGCGGTGAAAGTTTTACCAAGGCCGACACTATCAGCAAGAATGCAACCGTTGTACTTCTCAAGCTTCTGGATAATGGCGAGCGCAGCGTCTTTCTGAAAATTGAACAGCTTTTGCCAGATTACGCTCTTGCGAAAACCTGTTCCTTCGTTAGGAAGGACATCATCCGTAGTGTCTTCCAGAAAACGGCTAAAAATGTTCGACAGCGTCACGAAGTAAAGAAACTCGGGCGAATTTTCGCGATAGAGCGTTCCGATATTTTCGAGTACGTCTGCAGTGACATCTTTTACCTTTGATGGATCTCCCCAGATAGCATTGAATTGATTTAACGCTACCGACGCTACCTCAGATGGCATTTTCATGATCTGAGTAGCGTAGGCATTACCTTTTTCGAGACCTAGGGTTGTTGTCGTAAATTCTTGCACCGGCATGAATTGCGTGACATTTCCATCTTTCCCAATCAGCACTTCTCCAACCATTGCGCTTTCGCTTAAGCTGGATTTAAATGTGCAACAGTGACGAATCCAATCAGCGCATTCTCGTGCAATAGCGCGTTGCGTGAGTTGATTGCGTAACTTTATTTCGAAGGGAGACCCAAACAAGGCTCGTTCTCGGCTTTGCCGCGGAATAAAAAACTCTTTAACCGCCTTTTTTTCTTTGTTTTCAGCAAATGTTGGAGAGGTGTATAAGAATCTAAGATTTGCAACTCCGTCAAGTTCTTTCTGGAGTGCTTCATATGCATAGATGGAAAATACAGACCCCGCAATGCTCAATCGACAATCACTTGAGATGGACTCTTTGAGACCTTCATGCAGTTTGTTATTGATGTTGTCGTATATTTTCAAATCCATCTTTGAGCTCTCTGTTTACGGATCAGTAATTCTCGTGGCAAGCAAAAGTCCTTAAGAGCAAACTTTGCATCCCTTTCACTACGTCAATAATGATTAGAAAGGATTTATCGGACAGAAACATTCCGTCGCACCAGTTTATGAATTTTATCGCCTCCCTCTGCATGGGCAAGTTTTGCAGCGCTCTCTCTCCACTTTTGCTTCTTGTTCAATTTCCCGGCACTTCAACACACCACTATCCCGCTACAATCGAATCAGGCAGTACTTTTCCCGCGAGGCAGCTCATGCTCAACCGTCGTCTCCATCTGGCAATTGCCCTTTCCTCGGCATTGCTTCTCGCCGGCTGTGCCGGCTCGCCTGAACGAACCGGTTTCGTCGAGATCGGAAACAACACCTACACGATCAGCGCCTCGAGCGACTCCACCGACAACGGCGGCATCGTCCGTGTGGAACTGATCAAGCAGGCTCAGGAATTCTGTGCGGACAAGGATCTCAAGTTCCGCCTGCTCAACTCTCGCTTCAATGACGGCAACAACGAAAAGAGCGCCACAGCCACCATTGACTTCTTCTGTGACTCACCTACGGCAGCCTCAGCCAATCAACCTCCGCAGCAGGCTCCCAGAGATGAAGTCCCCTCCACCAAAATTCCTTCAGTGCTAGTTCCATCAGCTCAAAAGCGTTAAGCAACGCAAGCTGATCAATAGCCAATGAAGCCGCTAGCGGTCTGAAAATCGCGTAAACCGCTAGCGGTTTCTTTTCGAGATCAGTGACCTTCGACGCTTCGTCCCACGTCGTTGTCAGGCACAATGGACGCTAATCCAGTCGCTTAATTCAGTCCGAATGACAGCTTGTGCTTACCGTCGTTACCGCCGCCGACTAACCTCTCCCGACGATTCAACCAAGCAACTGATCCATTCCGACAAGATGCAAATACGGATCTCTTGTGGCCATATCAAGCAACACGTCGTCAAAACCCATGCGGGAAAAAATCCAATAGTAAAAAACGGCGTCCTTCGCAACCGGCAGTTGTTCGCATTTAGCCTGAAGGGAGCGCAATACTTTTATTCCGACTTTCTGATTGCGATACTTGCATTCAGCCACAAGACAATGCCGTCTTTCGTGATCGGCTCCAACCAAATCAATCTCCGTGCCGTTTCTCCACCATCGCCCCAGAGTCGTCACAGAAAACGGCAACTTCCCGGAAAAGCGGAGTCGTGTCAGGTATTGACGACAGACCTGCTCAAAAGATTCCGCTGCGAAATCCGCAAAACAAGGCTCTACGGTCGCTTCCCATTCTGAAAGGGCCTCTTGCCGCGTCATGATCAGAGTCGGATTGTTGGCTAAAAACCGGAACCAAAATTTCACGTACGGATCGGCAATGCGATAGAGTCCTCGAGACGCATTTCCCAAATCGCCCGGACCTGCGAAGACGGGAAATTCCTTCACAACCAAATCCATATCTTCCAGTACAGACAAGTATTTGGCAAGCGTTCGCGTATCCACCAAGCTCTTCTGCGCAATTTCGTTTCTTGACGTTGAACCGAAGGCAATCGTTTGAAGAATGGCGTTGTAGGTGGCAGGATCTCGAAATTCCTGCCTCAATACCGATTGAGCCTCGTCATTGAGAAAACCGTTGGATCTCAGAATATTGGCGGCAAGATTTTCCGTCATTGAACGTTGAGGATTCACGCCCTGCCAGAAATAAGGGATTCCGCCCAACACGGCGTAGCCGCGAAAAACGTCATCCACAGAGTAAGAAGGCACAAATTCGGCGACCGTCTGAAAAGGAAGCGGACGAACTTTCATGATGGTTCTCGCTCGCCCGTAAAGAGGATTCTTTTCTCCCAAAACTTCTTTGGCGATAAAGGACACGGCGCTGCCACAAAGCACCAGCAGAATGTTTTCTTGAGACAGCTCCTCGTCCCAAAGCACCTGAAGCTCGGAGAGTATGCTCGGACGCTCCTTGGCAATGTACTGAAATTCATCAATGACAATCACCTTGCGACTCGGTGACGGCTGAGTCGCAAGTGCTCTGAGTGCCGAAGTCCACTCGAGATAGCGCAATTGAGGATTTCCGCAAAATGTTCCCACAGCTTGTGAAAAACGATCCAATTGATACGGATCTTTCCATGCTTTCGCTGTGTAGAAAAAAGCCGGTTTTCCTTCACAGAATTTTTGGATAAGCGCCGTTTTTCCAATGCGCCGACGACCGTAAATAATTGCCATTTCTGCTGTCCTGCTGTCGTACGCATCCTGCAGTGATTCAAGTTCACCGACGCGACCATAGAAATCTGTGTCGCCCATCTTCTGCTCCTATATCGGCTGTTTTTCAGATTATATTCTGGCAGATTATGTTCTGCCAGATCGTAATCTGACAGAACGTAATCTTCACACTATTCCAATCGCTTTCCGACACGCTCTGATCTGCCGCAATTCAGTGGGCCTTGAGCAAACCATTCCACTTCTTCGTCAGACAGAGTGACAAACACTCTCGCCTCATTTTCCAATCCGTCAGCGCATCAAGCCGCTGCGCCTCAATGAACGGTCTACGCTCCGCTGTACGGGTTCCCTCCATTAAGCGAGGCTTTGGGCTTGACACGATCACCCCCTGAGTCGAGGTTGACCTCGACTCGTTACATCGTCACGGTAAGGAAGATGCAAGGATAAAATCGAAGAAGACTCTCCGACGAGAGCGTTCGGTGTCAACCAAATCGGGTCTTTGCAAAAAAGCTGTCGACAGTTTTAGGCAAAAACCAAAAAACTGTCTACTTATTCAGTCACACCGCAGAAAGCTGTCAACCAATGTCAGGCAAAGACAGAGACCTGCATATATGCATCAAAATCCTGGGAATTTGATGCATTTTGCTCCAAATACCCTGCACTGAGACAAGCAAAAACTCTGGAGAAGAAAGGATGCAACGAATTGCCATGGACAAGCAGTTCGCATAAAAGCATTACGAAGCAAAGCGTCTGATGCTTCTGGCTTTGGAAAAGCAAAAAGCGGGCTTTTCGAGCAATGTCACGCAGTGAAGCGGTGAGTGGTCCTGGTCATTGAGCGGCAGACCGTCTCTTCCCGACACGCTCAGATCTGCCGCAATTCAGTTGGCCTTGAGCAAATCATTCCACTTCGTAGTCGGACAGTGTGATAAATACTCTCGCCGCATGGCCCACTCCGCAGAACACTTGGCACTTGCGAGCGTCACCACCTTGCCGCCGAACTTCTCGTTCAGGGCCTCAATCGAAGCCTGAATCCGCTCTCGGCGTTTCAGAACCTCGATCTCATCCTTGTCGAAAAGCGTCGTCGGCACCAAAGAGTGTTCAGCCGGCACCAGGTCGGCAAGCATGACACCCGCTTTCTTGTACCCGTATCCTTCCTTGAAAAAGGCTCGCACCAGATCGTGCGCAGCCCGGGTAAGCGTGATCACATCCGCGCACGCGTGCGGCAACGGTCTGTATTCGACGACTGCGTGATAACGGCCGTTGGCTTTGAACGGATCCGTATGAAACATCACTCCCACCGTTTTGGCGGCGCAGCCCTGCTTACGCAACACATTGACGGCTTCGGCCATGTGAACCGATACGGCCGCAAGAATGGCGTCCATGTCGCTGCACGTCACGGCAAAGCTACGTGTCCGAACAATCTGTTGCCGCGGCTGCGGATGATCTTCCAAAGGAATGCACGAGACGCCAAGAATCTCTCTGTGAGTTCGCTCAAGTACGACCGTGAAGCGCCTGCGAATGAGTGCAGCGTCCATCCGGGCAAAATCAAGCACCGTCTTCACGCCCATGGCTTCCAATCTCTCGCGGTTTCTGGAGCCGATTCCCCAGATTTCCTTGATCGGCGTAATCGCCATGGCTTTGTGTTGACGTTCCGGCGTCAACTCCAACCAATTGACAACGCCGTTAAAAACCGGATAGGTCTTGGCAAAGTGGTCGCACAGTTTGGCAAGCGTCTTGGTGGGGGCAATCCCTGCGCACGTCGGAATGCCGACCCACTTGTAGACGCGCTGCCGTATGGATTGCACCAACGCGGTCAAACGTGCCGGATCCTCATCTTCCACCCCTGTTAAATCCCCAAACACTTCGTCGATGGAATACGACTCCATGCGCGGAATCATGCCGGCAACGGTTCTTTGCATCCTCCCTGAAATCGAGTTGTAGAGCTCGTAGTTTGAGGACAATACGGCCACCTTGTTGGCTTCAACAATATCCTTGACCTTAAAAAGCGGCATGCCGCGCTTGAGTCCCACTGCTTTGGCTTCCTTGGTGAGCGCCACGATGCAACCGTCATTGTTGGAAAGCACAACAACGGGTTTGCCACGCAGCTCGGGACGGAAAAGCCGCTCGCAGCTGCAGTAAAACGAATTGCCGTCCAGATGAAGAAAAATAGGCGTAGACATTTGCATACGAATCTTGTTTTAAGGTAGGATACGTTATTCGTATACAAATCGCAAGTGCGAGAATCCCATGGAAAAAAGCAAAAAACAGCCTACGTCCCAAGAACACAAACCGGTTGGAAGACCTCGTCTGACCAATGAGTTGCTCGATGTCAATCTTCAGGTTCGCGTGACCAAGAAGCTTGCCGACACCTGCAAGTCACTGGGCGGCGCAAACTTTATGAGACCCCTGCTTGAAGCGGCAACTCAGCGGGCAATGGCACTCAAGAAACTGGCTCCCGCTCGTCCCGGTGAAGAATCCGAAGGCATCAAGTTCATCGACCTGACGGTTCAGTGCGGCTTTCCCTCCCCTGCTGCGGACTATGCCGAAAACGACCTGTCGCTCAACGACTACTTCGTGAAAAACCGCGATGCGACTTTCATCATCGAAGCACGCGGTGACTCCATGATCGATGCCGGCATCTACGAGGGTGACATTCTCATCATCGATCGCTCCGTTGAACCGCGCCGCGGCGACATCGTGCTCGCCTACCTGCAAGGGGACTTCACGCTCAAAAAGCTTGAGTTCGTCGACGGCAAACCGGAACTGCATCCGCAAAACAGCTCCGGCAACTATCCGGTCATTCACCCGGGCGAATACGACGACTTCTCAATCGAAGGCGTTCTGGTCGGATCTGGCAGGAGATACAGAAGTTAAGTGAACTTGTTCTATGAACTTATACAAAAAACGCTTTGCCGACCTCTCCACCGACGAGCTCTACCGAATCCTTCAAGCTCGATGTGGCGTCTTCGTGGTCGAACAGAAATGCGCCTATCAAGACTTGGACGGAATCGACCGACAGGCTCTTCATGTTTGGCTTGAGGACGACAGCAAAATCCTCGCCTATCTGCGCATCTTTGCCGCACCTGATCTCGCCGATGCCGTACAGATCGGACGCGTACTCCCGACTGTGCGCGGCAAAGGTCTGGGAACCAAAATCCTCCAAGCTGGCATCGCCGCCATCCCTGACTTCTTTACAGATGTTCAGACGATTCGACTCGAAGCGCAGTATTACGCAACAGGTTTCTACACCCGTGAAGGTTTTGCGGTACAAGGCGATCCATTTGACGAAGACGGCATTCCCCATGTGTTGTTGGAACGTCCGCTAGTACTTCCTGAGGATGCAGCAAGAAAATGGTCTTGAGCCTACGTTCCGGCAACTTGCAAGGCATCGCGCAACAAACGCAAATGGCATCACAAGCTATATTTTTGAAAGCCACTTTCGGAACAGAAGACACAATGCCAAAAGCAATCATCGACGGCCCGATGATCTTCGCAACGGACAATTGGCTTGAACCGGAGGTTCCGAAAGGCGCAAGGCTTCTGTTCAACGAAAAGAAGACCAAGGTTGACGAAAACGGTTGCTACGTTTTCCGCAGAATTGACGGCAGCAAAAGATGTGACATCGCTATCGTGGAATTGCTTGACGACGGCACCTACCGCTACACGTACGCCAATAAGAAGCCGGAAATCCGTTCCGACCTTTCCGGGCTGGAGTTGATCGGTCAAGTTTGGGAAGCGCACACAATGGTCGAAATTGCCGACGGTGGCACGGTCGGAGACGGTAAACTCGTGCCTCCGAAAGACCCAAATAAGAAGTTTAAAGTGTGGTTCCCATTCTGGACGGCGGTGTAGTCAAGAGTGATTGCGGCAGTGCGAGAGGTCGTTGTCATTTGATGACGACCTCAAGATTCCCCGCGTGACTCGTCAAAATTCGAGGCATCCAGCGGAGACATCTTAATTTCTACGTACCTCCCGGTCAGCAACGTAGCCATTGGAGCATCTACTGCAAAGTCCCCGGAACACGTAACGTATAGATCAAGACATTCCTGCAGCAACAGGCTTGCCAGAACGCGAGGAAAATCTCGGACTTGCTCTATCCCATTGAACAAGACGTACACCCTCTGACCTTTTAGGAGTCGCGACTTGACGTAATCGTGCAACGTTTTAGGTTCCCTGAGCGGCTCTTTCAAATTGATAAAGACAATCCGCTCCTCCTCCACTCCGGAGGCAATCAAAGCTTCGCGCCAAAGAACCTGCACCGTTAACTTGCACTCAGGCTCACACTTAAGCACCTTGATAATTTGCTTGTCTCAAAGGTCGAGAAGCAACTGCAGACAGGTTGGCCGTAGAACTTTAAGCATGGTTCAGAAAAATGCAGGTCGCTGCACAGACTATATTTCGTGAAATAACTTTCTGAGCAAAACATACTATGCCAAAAGCAATCTTTGTCGGCGCAACGTCCGGCATCGGCAAAGAGCTCGCATTACAGTTACTTGCCAAAGGCTGGTAACTCGGCATTGCGGGCAGACGCACCGAGCGTCTCGAAGAAATCAAGACCAAAACGCCCGAGAAAATCCATACACGCCGCATTGACGTGCGCTCTGACGATGCCGCCAGCGACCTGCTTGCTCTGATCGCTGATCTGGGCGGAATGGACCTGTACGTTCACTGCTCCGGCATCGGGTGTCAGAACATGGAACTCAACCCCGGTGCCGAATTGAACACCGTTGCAACCAACGTTGACGGCTTCGTGCGGCTTGTAGACTGCGCCTTCTCCTACTTCTTGGGGAAAGGCGGTGGCCATCTGTGCATCATCAGTTCGATTGCCGGCACGAAAGGCCTCGGAGCCGCCAGTGCTTACTCAGCCTCAAAGGCGTTTCAGAACACCTACCTGGACGCTCTAGAGCAACTATCGGTGATGCGGAACTGCCCGATGATTTTTACCGACGTGAGCCCCGGCTTCGTGGACACGGATCTGTTGGCCGATGGCAAGAGCTATCCGTTCGAGATGAACGTCACGAATGGCGCCTCCTCCATTGTCAACGGCATTGAAACGAAAAAGCGAGTCTTGGTCATTGACTGGAAATACAAGCTACTCGTCTTCATCTGGCGCCTGGTGCCGCAGTGCCTTTGGAAGTACTTCCCGATCAAGAGCTAAACGCGGAACAAAACGGTATTTCCGTCTGACCGCTTCGGTGGAAGATTACCGAAAAACTCCGTCTTTGCTTTTCAGCCTTCAAGCATCTTGAGCGGCCCCATCAAAGATTGGCAAAATAAAAACCAAAAACACACCCAATGAATATTTTTTAGCCTACTTTTAGGAGTGTTTTATGTCAGAACTTGTCAGCTTAAATCTCAAGCTGCCGTCCACGCTAAAAAATGACTTTACTCAGACGGCTGAAGCTCTCGGCATGCCTGCTGCAACGGCACTTAAAGTTCTCATTACCCGTTTTGTTGAAGTAGGAGGCTTTCCCTTCGACGTGAGAATTCAACGCCAGGGCTTTAACAGGAATGATCCTCGCATCATTAGAACCTACCATCAAAATGGGAAACTGATGATGCCCGCCCAATGGCGCGATGAGGACGACGATGATAATGTCGAATAATCTGCCTTCTCCTTTCGAAGTATGGCGGCTTGCCTTTTATTTTGACGACAAACCTGAGGTCTTCAAATACCTGCCCGTCGTTATTCTGGATATCAACTCAGACACCGGCGAAGTTTTAGTCGCCGGTGCCAAGGTAACAAGTCCCCCACCGCGCACGGACTGTCCCGGAGAGGTTGCTTTGCAGCATTGGAAAGAGGCTGGATTGCTCACGCCATCGGTTATTCGTTGCACAAAGATTGCCCAATTTTGTCTTAGCGACTTCGACGGCTGTTCCCGCTACGGGCGTCTGTCAAAAGACGATGAGATTGCCGTCACAAATGCCTTGACAGAACTTGGTTACTTCGGACGTACAAATACTGAGATCTCAAGATCCTGACTGTCATTAAGCTTCTCAGAAAACGCGCCTATCATCCCCGGATTCGAAATAGGCGCGATGCTGTAGTGTGCTCTGGGATTCCTGACCACTTCCGAGCATTACATGTTGTCTTTTCTCCTCTCTTTCCTTCGGCTTCCTTCTCTTTTCCTCCTTTTTTTCGGTCATTCGCCGAAAAACTCCGTCTTTGCTTTTCGGCCTTCAGGCATCTTGAGCGGCGTCCATAACTTCAAAACATGCCCATTCATTTTTTGCGCTCATCGGCAAGTTAGCGTGACCTACTTTGGCCGATTTAACAAGTCCGGAAAAACGTCCCTCTTCCCACTCTCGTGTTTTTACTCTTTATAACTTGTCAACCCAAACTCTCGGCCCTTTAGATAATCAAGGCAACCGGAGAGTTTGGGTTTCGGGAAGCGTCCGATTTTTCTTAAATTCAAATCAGACGTAGGTTTTACTTCTGCGCCTTTGCATAAGCAGCGGCGTTTTCACCCGCAATCTTGCCGTACACAAGACCGATGATGGCGGCAAATCCAACTTCGTTGGCATACGCTTCGTGGCCGGACGTGGCGCCTGCTGCATAAAGGCCGGCAATAGGCTTATTGTCGGCATTCAAAGCCTGAGCCTTTTCGTCCGTCTTGATGCCGCCGTAAGTAGACTGCATGGACGGCGTCACAAGAGCTGCGTAGAACGGAGCCTTTGCAATCGGATACTGGATGCGACGATTGAATTCCGGGTCTTTACCTGCTTGGCAAGCAGCTATATAGTCCTTCATCGTCTTGATGAAGGCTTTTTGATCGACCGTGAGCTTAGAGGCCAACTCTTCGACCGTGTTGGCTTTGACAAAATAGCCGGCCGCTGCATAGTTACGCATTAATTTGAGGTTATCCATCGCCGTCTGATCAACAATGGCATAAGCCTCGTGCCCGGTCTGCTTCATCATGGCCCGGCTCTTGAAGTTAATGGAAGCGTGACCTTCATCAACAAAGCGCTTGCCTTCGTGATTGATCAAGATGTTGTAAGGCGTAATAGCCGTGAGCGACACACCGTCTCGAGCAGTCAGCGGATGGCACAGATAATTGGCCTTGATTTCCTGCATGGCAACCGTTTGAGCACCAACCTTTTGAGCCATCAGTATGCCGTCGCCGGTCAGCGAAACAGCGCCCGTTGTCGGACGACCGACCCATTCAGGAGCCCACTTCTTAACCAATTCATGGCTTGCTGAAAAGCCACCCGTTGCCATGACGACAGCCTTGGCATTGACTTTGTAGCTACCGGCTCCGGTCTTGACCGTTGCGCCGACAACCTTGCCGTCCTTCATAAGCAGATCCACAACCTGGCTATTGAGTCGGTAGTTGATGTTGTCGTCTGCAATCTTCTTGGACAGGGCTCGAACAATGTGCGGTCCCGGTGCTGATCCGTCTTTCGTAATATGGAACCATTTGTCCTTTTGGAATCGACCGAAAGGAACTCCGAGATCCATCAGCCAGTCAACAAGCTCACCGCCGCGCATTGCATAGGTTCTGACATTCTTTTCATTAATCGGTACTTTTTTCGTAGCGGCTTGCTTGACAAGAAAGTCGGCGTAGTCCTTGGCAGTCGCATTCTCAATGCCAAGTTGCTTGATCAGTCGAGAACCACCTGCCGTAATGCCGGTCGAAATATTCATGGAATCGCCTGCGCCGAGCATGCCTTGCTTTTCAATGATCAAAACATTGCTTCCCTTTTCGGCAGCCGTGATACCCGCAACCATGCCGGAGATACCGGAACCTACAACCAACACATCAACCGTTTCATCCTTCGGCGGCTTAACAGCAGCGGTCACTGCAGGTGCAATCAATAAAGGCTTGATGTCCTTTGTGGCCTTTTTGAGTGCATTTTCAACTGCACCAATGACCGCTTTGCTTGAAAAAGTGGCTCCGGAAAAAACATCGACGGCCAACGACTGTTTATCAACGATCGTCTTAGGCAAAGTATTGATCGGTGCATCGGACAAGCCGGCCGACTCGTTATGAGAAACGACACGAATCGATTCAATGCGATCCTTTGCAACCGTCACTTGAACCTTGACCGGGCCGTTACGTCCGATCGCCTCTCCCTCATAAGTTCCGGGTGTGTAGGAAACTGCGGCAGCAGCCGTGCCGACAAACATCAGCGTTGAGACGACACCGGCAGCCAATTTGAACTTGAGTTTCATTTTTCTCTCCTCTCTCGTTTGATTTCGCAAGGTTGTTGAACGAGACTTTCAACAAAAGTCATCTTATGAAAACATGTACCTAAGTACAGCCGCCGTTAATGTTTTGGAAAGTTCGATTTGTGGTTAGAACGATCATGCGAGCAATTCTTTCGACCGCCCGGCTCTTCTTGGCATTTCTGCTTGCCATCGCTATGCCGCAGCAAAATTTCTGCCTGGCGAATTCAGAATTTCAACTTCAACCGCTCGTGCGTTTTGCCGTCAGTCTTGATCCTCCGCAAGACAAAAATTTTGCGGTTATCAATCCGACATTGGAAACGCTGAAAAAAGAGTTCGGGGAACAAAACATTCGAATCACAAAATATTCCCTCCCCGATTTGGAAAAAGCGCTGAAAGACGGAGAAGTTGATGTTTTCATTTCGACATCCGGTCTATGCCGACGTATGGCACAAAACGGAGCTCGCGATCTGATTACACTCGTCAGCAATCGTCTTCCGGATCCCAACCACGCCTACGGAACACTTTTTATTGTCAGAGCCGACAGCGACATCCACACTTTTGCCGACATGAAAGGCAAGCGATTGGCCGCCAATATGCCCGGAGGCTTTTACGGGTACCAAATTGCGCTCGGAGAACTGTTACGACGAGGCTATGATCACCAGACTTTCTTCTCGGAAACAACCTTCGTCGGACGAGACCTCCGTGCCGTCGTCAACGCAGTCCTCTCCGGAAAGGCCGATGTCGGCACACTTTCAAGTTGCTTTCTGGAAGATACTTACGTGAAAGACAGTCCTGAGCGCCAAGCGCTTCGTTTTATCGGACTGCGTAAAGAGAATCGGCAGACATGCTTGAGATCCACGGATTTGTACCCTAACTGGACCATCTCGACCATGCCTACAACATCCGCGGAAATTTCTAAACGTGTAACGCAGGCATTGCTGAACATGCCGCTGATCGAAGGCGGAATCGGCTGGAGCATTGCGACAGATTTTTCTGCAACGGATCGATTGTTCCGAGAGCTTCAGGTAGGGCCTTTTGAATATCTGCGAGGATGGTTTCTAACCGAATTCGTTCGGTCTTACTGGCAATGGGCTGTTCTGGCATTGCTTGTAGGACTTGCCTTGTTTGGCCACAGTCTCCTCATGTCTGCGCTTGTCAGGCGTCGTACAAAAGCGCTTACCCAGGCTCTGTCACGTGAAATTGAACTTAAAAAAGCAACAGACATCGCCAATGACAAGCTCCAGAGCATGAGCCGAGTGCTCATTATCAGTCAGCTGGGTTCTTTGATCGCACACGAAATCCGTCAACCTCTCGCTGCAATTGATGCCTATGCACACGGCACGCTGCGTTTCCTGGAAGAAGGCAAAATGGACTCCACCTCTGTCAGCCGGGTCATGCAACTCATTCAGCGTCAGGCAGCCAAGGCCGAAGAAATCGTCGATCGTGTCAGAAGTTACGCAAAAGCAAAACAAGTTCCCAAGGCAGCTGTGAATCTCTCAATGTGCGTGCGCCAGGCCTGCGCAAGCTTCACGCAAAACAGCAAATACTCAGCAGTGCGTCTTGAAACCAGTCTTCCTACAGACAAACCATGCCAAATCATGGCATCCGAAATGGAAATACGGCTTGCTGTCGACAATTTGATTCGGAACGCTGCGGAATCTTTGCTCTCCGGCAATTGCCCACAACCCCTTATCCGAGTTCAGGTGACATCAACCTCAGACTCGATTGTGATTCGCGTCACAGACAACGGCGCCAAACTCACTGACACAGATATCGAACGCATGAAAACTCCCCTGAGCAGCTCAAAAAGCGACGGCCTTGGACTGGGATTGTCCATTGTGTCCGGCGTTGCTCAATCCAATGGCGGAAAATTGATACTCAAAGCACGAGAAAAAGGCGGCTTGATTGCTGAACTGTCTTTTCCTAAATAGGCTTGCTTCCCATGACAAATGAACGGCTTACCGATAAACGCGCCCTTGTAAGAATCGTCGACGATGATGAAGATCTCTTGCAGGCTCTCGCCTTTATGCTCAAAAGTGAAGGTTGGGAAGTAAAAACCTACAACGGTTCAGCCTCTTTCCTGGCCGAGGACGATATTTCCATCCCTGGCTGCGTCATTCTTGATTACAGCATGCCTGGTCTTGATGGCCTGGAAACCCAGAAGCGTCTCCAGGAATTGAACTATCCTCATCCTTTGATCTTTCTTACTGCCCATGCTGATGTGGACATGGTTATTTCGGCCTTCAGACGCGGTGCAAATGATCTGCTTCGGAAACCGGTGCCTCCGTCGGTTCTCCTATCCGCCGTCGCTCATGCTGTCCAAAAAGATCTTCAGGCAAAAGGCGAATCCACACAACACGTTAAAGAACGATTCGCGCTGCTGACGGATCGAGAAACCCAGATTCTCAAACTGGCAAATCTCGGTCTGATGAACAGGCAAATTGCGGAACGTCTCGGTTTAAGCGAACGCACTGTCGAAACACACCGAGCCAACGGCTATCGCAAACTGGGAGTCAGAACACTGGCTGAACTCGCCTTATTCATGACTGCTTTGCGAAACAACGAATGAAGTAATTCAAACTGACAAAAAACTAACAAAGAGCTCTGACGATCAAGGTTGGAAGTAACGAACGCACCGCGCAAGTGCAAACTGTTTTCAGACGCAAGCGTAACTTTCCACTAGCTAAATTGAAGTAACCACTTTCAGACACGGATACTATCCCCAAAACAATCTTCGTCGGCAGCTTATATCGCGGGTACCTGCCCGATTGCCACCTGACAACGCACATACCTCGCCCAAGAAAACGGGCCTCGCAGAAAACAAACTCCTGCAAAGCCCGTTTTTTGATCAGCTACCACACTCGTCGTAACCGATCAGCCACAACAAATCGTTCAGGGGTTAGAACGTGATGCGCACACCTGCGTTGAAGAGGTAGGGATTGTCAACTTCACCGCCCGACGTACGTTCAAGTTCGCCATAGAAGTAGGAGCTCTTGCCGAACATCACCTGAGCGCCGATGCCGTAGCTCACCCAGCCGCCACCGAGGTCTTCGGAAAGCGCCTGACGCAGATTTCCTTCGGAAGCCATACCGTCGGCGTCACCCAAGAAGTCATAGGAGTAGGAAACCATACCGTAAATGGTGCCGGCCTTCTTGGGGAAGTCAAAGCCGGTGCGGACACCGACGCGAGTGACAAAGGACTGGAAGTCATCCTGTTCGATCTTCACGCCGTTGGAAGCCGTGTCATCATCGCCGGAGACAAAGCCATAGGTGAATTCAACCTGCGGTTCGATGTAGGCACGTTCTTCCATGAAGCGGAACGTATGTCCCATTTCAGCCGTCAAACTGAAGGCACTCGATCCCGTCTCAAGGCTCATGTTGCCCGAGTCGATATCGTTCTTCAGGTAGCCATAGCGAGCGATCAAGTCGAGGAAGGAGCCGCCGTCAGCCATATACGTTGCGTATGCAGCCAGGCTGTAGGAGTCACCCGTTGCTGCACCCTTGGCGAGATCCGCATCCGAATCGGTATAGGAGAAGGCTCCACCGACAATCCAGTGATTGTTGACGCGATAGTCGCCACCGACCTGGATGGTGGTGTGATCCATTTCAACTTCATTGCCGCCGCCCCACTGCGATTCACCGCCGTAGACGCGAGCCCATGCACCGATGGTGCCTTCAGCAGCACGGATGTCTCCCAAACGCTTCGTGAGATGGTTGATTTCGTTTCTCCACTGCACGAGGCTCATGGCGTTCAGGGAGCTGTAGTCAGCGAGCTTCACATTGGCCGCAGTCGTGGTGCCGGTTACCTTGCCGTCTTCATCAACTGTCTGAGTAACAGAACCGCGGATGTCGCCTTCTTCAACCGTGCGAACCTGAGCAATATGTTCACCTTCTGTAAGCTTTATGCTCTGCTCACCCAGAGTCTTCATATCAGCTTCAGGATTTGTCAAATCATCAGCGTTGATACCCGTGTATTTCACAGCAAGAGACGGTAAGGTCCCGGCAGTTGAATCAACTGATCCTACTGTTAGCGTAGCTGTTGTAAAACCGCCACCGTTATTGGCAGAAGTAGCAACGTTGACCGTACCGCCAGTACCTGACATGCTTTCAACTTCAACCGTATGTCCGGTGTTTTCAAGATTAATCGCACCATCTTCAAACTCCAGATGGTTAAGAGCAATTCCTTCAAGGTAGCCAGTGTCGTCACTCTGGTTCTGAATGATTGTCGGATTCCACTGTGCTCCGTTAGCCAAGGTCACGTTGAGACCATGAACACCGTTAAGATCTTCATTACCTTCCTGAGATTTCGGATACTGTCGGTAGACATTGCCCGTCCAGCTCGAACCTTGTCCATTAAGGTTGAGATTAACGGTTGCATCCAGAATATCTCCACTCTGTTGCTCGGGACCAGGTGTTTCAAAGGCTATGTTGCCGTTAAGAATTACCGTACCCGTGCCATCCTGATTAATATTAGTCAGAGAATGTCCGCGAACATCAATCGCATTTCTAGCATTGACCGTCAAGTTCCCATTGACCTCAAGATAGCCATTGGAGAAGGCCATCAGGCCGCCCCCGTTGGGGGTATTGATGACTGTGTTGTCTGCGTCTATCACCAGACGTGCTCTATTTTGAGGTGCATCTTGGAACTGAGTACTGTTTTGAACAAGGACTCCATACCCGCCCTCTGCATCTGTCGAAATCGAGACGTTCTTTGCCTGGATCAGCGTGTCTGACCTTAAGGCAAAGACACCCATGGAGTTGTCAGCACCATTAGCCACGATGGTGAGGTTTTCTGTGTTCTCTGAGCCAATCCTAACTGTCGTTTGTCGATAGTCGATTCCATCACTATCACTGCCTAATGACAAGCCTCGAGCTTCCTTGACACCTCGTCCATCGACCGAAATAACAATGTTTTTGGCATCCAAAATGACATCAGCACCAAACAAAGCATTTACACCAGTGAGGTATGCAATGCCATCTGCTTTGCTGGCGTCATACACCGTTGAAAGGTTTAATACTCCCGTACCATTCGAACCTAAATGACCATACGCTCCGTCATATGCGACTTGCATTGCATGCCCAGCCGCATACACATCAATATCCCCCCCCCCTGCGGTATCAATGACAACACCCGCACCAGGCGTGACGCTGTTAATGGCAAGTCGTAGCGAGGAGGTCGACGACCCGATCTGTACTGAGGGATCTCCATTGACAGTACCCCCTGTAACCGTTTCCAACAACGTAACCGCGCCAGCATTAAAGGCAACCATTGCGCCCAGCACAGCAATCGAAATCCTTGAGATATGGATAGATTTCATTTATGAGCCTCCAGAAAAAAAGCTTTTGAAAACACGCTACGCCAATCAGAAATGAAAATACCTAGAGAGTTAGCGCTGCAAAGCCTCTTGCACTATTGTATTCTCGCCATACAATGAGATCTGCATGACGCCCCAAAAAAACCATACTCTCACTCCTCCGCTCCAGAGACAATCAGAATATCGCGTCATAGACTTAGCATTGCTGATCAGTCAATTCTATGATCTCCCATATTTACCTTGATAGTCATCTTGACGCGAAAGGCAATCAGTTTTGCGAGTTGATTTGACTTAGGATTTTCGACATAGCTTTTGAAAACAACTTTCGGAACAAATGACACTATGCCAAAAGCAATCATCGTCGGCGCGACATCCGGAATCGGCAAGGAAGTAGCACTGCAGCTGCTTACCAAAGGCTGGGAACTCGGCATTGCGGGAAGACGCACCGAGCGACTTGATGAAATCAAAGCACAAGCGCCGCAACGAATTCATACACGCCGCATTGACGTGCGCTCTGACGAGGCTGCCAGCGACCTGCTAGCTTTGATTGCCGATCTTGGTGGAATGGATCTGTACATCCATTGCTCAGGCGTCGGATGCCAAAACACCGAACTCAATCCTGACGCTGAATTGAATATCGTCGCAACCAATGTCGACGGTTTCGTGAAGCTGGTTGACTACGCCTTCTCCTACTTCCTCGGTAAAGGCGGCGGACATCTGTGCATCATCAGTTCCATTGCCGGAACCAAAGGCCTCGGAGCCGCCTGCGCCTACTCGGCTTCAAAGGCCTTCCAGAACACATACCTGGACGCTTTGGAGCAACTGTCCGTGATGCGGAAATGTCCCATGACCTTCACCGATGTGCGCCCCGGTTTTGTCGATACGGATCTGCTTGCAGACGGCAAGAGCTACCCGTTCAAAATGAACGTCAAGGATGTCGCCTCCTCCATTGTCAAGGGCATCAAAACGAAAAAGCGCGTCCTGGTCATTGACTGGAAGTACAAGCTACTCGTCTTTGTCTGGCGTCTGGTGCCACAGTGTCTCTGGAAGTATTTTCCGATCAAGAGCTGAACCGAAACGATTTCCGTTGTCTTTCGCTCCCAAATCCACTCTTCTTCAGTGAAGGAAATGGCCCAAAAATTCAGGTACTTGTACAGGATGAAACTATCTGGTTGAGCCAGAAACAAATGGCCGAACTTTTTGAAGTTTCTACGGCCACCATCAATGAACATCTGAAAAACATTTTCAAAGATGAAGAGCTCCGCGAAACTTCAGTTATTAGGAATTTCCGAATAACTGCCAATGATGGAAAAAATTACAACACCAAGCATTACAGAGCCATTTCTATAAATTTCGGCAACCAGTCAACCAGAGCCAAAGGAACATTAAGTAGCCGGTCGTCCTTTTTGAGATTCAATCCCGATAAACGAATGGTCAATGAAGGATCAAACTTACGCGCATAAACCGACAGACTTTTACCTGCGACGCTTTTGCCTGCCTTTACTTCAAGCGGAAAAATCTGCCCCGCTGATTCAATTAGGAAGTCAACTTCAGCCTTTTCTCCAGAGGCCCAGTAACAAGGTTCGATGCCATATGTCCGGCACAACGAAATAGCCACCAGATTTTCAGCCAGAGCTCCCTTAAATTCAGACATAACCGATGGATTCAGAAGGCTGTCTGAGGACAGATTTGCCATCACGCGCAGAAGACCAACGTCTTTTGCATACAGCTTAAAAATTTCGGGTTCCAGATAAGCTCTCAAAGGGATTTTTGCAGTAGAAACACGGCATGTCTTCAAAACGAGGCCTGCCTCACACAACCATTGCAACGCAGGAGCAAACTCCCTGCTTCGGGCATTCGCATGTATTTGACTCAGGAAAAATCGTGAGTTGGGTTTTGCCAACTGACTCGGTATAGCGTCCCATACGGCTGCGATTCGCATTGTCTCCATAGGATTGGCGTACTGCGAAAAATCGAGTCGATACATCGCCAAAATATTCCGTAGCGATGATTCAATCTGCCCCATATCCACGCCGTCCATGAAGGCAGCAACTGCCGCCGGCATGCCGCCGATGCACTGATAACGAACGAATTCCTTTTCGATTTCGCTGAGCACAAAGTCGGGGAGTTGAGCTAACTCGGCAATCTGTTCCACATAGTCGTAGAGCTTCGGAGCGGCATTAAGGAGAAACTCCGAAAACGACAGCTGCCAAACATCGCGTATGTCCACCTGCCCCACCGGTACAAATATCTGCTTGCGTCGAACTTCTGTTCCCAAAAGACTCCCGCTGGACGCAACCGCATATTCAGGAGCGTTTTGAGCGAAATATTTCAGGCTACCGAAAGCATGGTCGCATAGCTGAATTTCATCGAAGACAATCAGTGTTTTGCCCGGAAGAATCGGAACCTCACTCAGGAGATTCAATCCTTTGAGGATGGTATGCGGATCTCGTGTGGAAGCGAAGATTTCCTGAAGTGCAGGCCTGCTCGCAAAGTCGAAGTAGGCTGTGTGTTCGAAGCACTCACGTCCTAATTCCTGCAGAAGCCAGGTTTTACCTGTCTGTCTCGCTCCACGGAGCAAGAGAGGAAGACGATGAGGTTGTTGTGCCCATTGCTTGAGCGATTGCAAAAGGAGACGATTAAGTTTCATGATTCACGGATTTCCTTCGAATTCCGTGTAAATTTACACGAAAATCGAACGAAAGGCGTGCAGAAAGACACCTTGACAGAAATTCGACAGAGTAACGAGACTGTCTGACAGCTATAAGCGATCTTTGTGACCGTCCTTACAAGTCTTAACTGTAAGTCTCGTCAGTCTCCTTGCAGTTGTAGACAATCTCGAAAGCACCGCACTTCGACAACACATCTGCAATTTCATTGTCAGAACTGATCGGCTTCAAATGCAACCCCTTGTCCTTGAAACTATTGTGAAGCCACAGCCAGTCACCATGGCCTTTATCTTGAAAGTACTCAAAATCCAAGGTGTACTTTGTACGAGAGAACCAACACAGACCGCTTTCCTGAGCTGTAAAAAGTTCCAGGTCGCCTTCGAAGAAAAACACCTGATCACCCAATTCCCAAAATAGCTGCGGCGATTCGGATCCCTTACACAAAGGCGACAGCGCCTTCTTGCTAATGTCCACGAAGTCCATCCAGATGTCGCGGAAAGGCTTGATCAGCGTTTCGACGAAACGTTCGGAAAGAGTGAAGTTCTTGTAGTGCGGATAAGCGTCCTCAAGGCAATTTTTGATTTTCTGTCGAATCGCTTCGGCTTTGTCGTTTCGCTTGCACCTGTCGATGATGTTTCCTGCGGCGTCCCTGAACTCGATTCTCCAGCTGCTCTTCTTATGGAACACGATGGAAACACCATTTTGCAACTGCAAAATGCGACCCAGGTACTGTCGTTGGCGATCCTTGTCGTTTTCCGGCCAACGCTTTTTCAGACTGTATTCGATGAGTAACGGTCCAGCGCCCTTGATAGGCGCCACCTGTACAGTCTTGTAGTGATCCGTCTCATCTGGACGAGCCTGCCTGAGTCTTCCCAACAAATCGGAACAGGCGCAGAAGATTACCTTGCGAACAACCAGGGAGTAAGGATATTTCTTCATATAAATCCGCGAGGAAACCCGCGGCTTTAGCCGCGGGAGGAATCGCGGCTCTAAAAATGATAATATGTGTCCATGCTGGAATTAG
>OGMP01000512.1_pt1 | contig 39095 bp, 9 predicted proteins | sample 1573261 | NCBI WGS metagenome assembly OGMP01 (sample SAMEA2581878, study PRJEB24529) | metagenome | biome: Human gut stool | place: China | collected 2011 | reverse complement strand
GTTATAGTGGGAGCCAATGCTTGGACATCATAATCATTTCTTAATGAACTGTAACAGGAATAAAAACTCAACTATTGATTTTCTTGACAAATATGCTATTTGCTAGTAAAATATAATAGAATAAGTATAAGGAGAAATTTATGCAAAATAATAATAGAAAAGTATTTGAAACATTCATATCTAGAACTAAAATTTATTTAGCAATTATTTTAGTTTTATTAATTATTATGTGTGTTGAAAACAATAAATTAATAATAACTAGTATTATAGTATATTTAGCAATAGTTGGATATACTTATTATGCAAATCGAAAGAGAAAAAGTGAAATATCAGAGACATTGCAAGATCTAACTTTAACAGTAGATTCAGCAGCTAAGACAAGCTTAATTAATTCGCCTTTTCCTCTTATTATAATGGAGACTGATGGAAACATAATATGGAAAAGTTCAAAATTTAATTCAGAATTTATGGATGTTGATATTAATTCATATATGAATGATTTAAGCATAGAACTAAGAAGCGATATAGAGAGCAGAGAAGATAAGAAAAATAGAGATATTGTAAGACAAATTACAATAGGAAATAGAATCTATAAAATAATAGGAAGATATGTAGATTTTAAAAACAAAGACAGAGATAAAAAAGGCAAAAAGGAATATATGATAATTTTACATTTTATAGATGATACTGAAAATGTAAAACTTCAAAAAGAATATAAAGATTCAAAGTCTTGTGTTGGAATTATCATGGTAGATAATTATGAGGAGACAATAAGAGGCTTAGATGCAAGTGAAAAACCAATTGTAACAGCAGAAATTGATAAAAAGATGTATGACTGGGCAAGCTTAACAAATGGAGTGCTAATTAAATCAGACAGAGATAGATATGTTTACTTATTTGAACAAAGATATTTAGAAACTTTAAAAGAAGATAAATTTAGTATATTAGACAAAATAAAGGAAATTGATACAAAAGAAAAGGTACAATTTACTTTAAGTATAGCAGTATCAAACGAAGGTTTAACAGATAAACAAAAATATGAATCAGCACAAGGTGCTATGGATGTAGTATTAGGACGTGGTGGAGATCAAGCAGTTATAAGAGAAAATGAAATATATAAATTTTTTGGAGGAAGAGCTGAAGAAGTAGAAAAAAGAACAAAGGTAAAAGCTAGAGTGGTAGCACATGCTCTAGAAAATCTAATAAAAGAATCAAAAAAAGTTATGATTATGGGTCATAATAATCCAGATATGGATAGTATAGGTTCTTGTATGGGAATTTATCGTTTAGCAAAAACTTTAGATACTAATGCATATATTGTAAGCAGTGAAGATGTTCCAGCATTGAAAGCCTTTAATAGAGAATTAGATAAAGATTCAGAATATGAAGATGTTATTATAAATAAAGAAGTAGCAATGGAGAACGTAGATGAAGATACTTTGTTAGTAGTTGTAGATACTCATAAGGTTAATTATGTAGATGCACCAGAATTATTAAAAGAAGTCAAAAAAATTGTGATTGTTGACCATCATAGGAGAAGTGCAGATTACATTGAAAATGCTACTCTTATGTTCCAAGAAGTTTATGCTTCTTCTGCTGCAGAATTAGTAACAGAGCTATTACAATATGCAGAAACTAAAATCAATTTGAAAACAATTGAAGCAGAGAGTTTATATGCAGGAATAATGATGGATACAAAAAACTTTACTTTTAAAACAGGTGTTAGAACATTTGAAGCAGCAGCATATCTTCGTAGATGTGGAGTAGATATTATTAGAGTAAAGAAATGGTTCCAAAGCGACTTAAAAAGTTTTAATACAATAGCTGATATTGTGAAAAGAGCGGATATTGTAAATACTACGATAGCAATATCAATTTATGATAAAACATCAAAAGAAGCTAGTTTAATTTGTGCAAAAGCGGCTGATGAATTATTAACGATTAGTGATATAACTGCATCTTTTGTTCTAGGAAATACAGGAGAGAAAATTTGCATTAGTGGACGTTCTATAGGTGATATAAATGTACAAGTAATACTAGAAAAATTAGGTGGTGGAGGTCATATCACTTTAGCTGGTGCTCAAGTAGAAGGAATGACGATAGAAGAAACAAAACAAGAATTAATAAACCGAATCAATGAATATTTTTCAGAAATAGAAAATTAACAAAAGATAGGAGCTATTTTTAATGAATATAATAAAAAAATTCAGAAAAAGCGAAAAAGGGTCTATTACAGTAATGGTATTGTCAGCTATGTTGTTTTTAATAGGGACTATAACAGTTTCTTATTTTGCAATGTCTAATAAATCTATTGACCAAGATAAGAAGGTATCACAAATAGCTAAACAATATAAAGCTAGTGACGAAGATATGGAGAACGAGTACCAAAAAGCTGTGAATAATTTAAAAGTTGAAGATTATGTGAAAGTAGGAGACTATGTGGATTATAATCCAACAATAGCGAGCAAAGATGGAACAAAAGTAGAAGAAAGTAAGTTGAGTTATACATCACCTATTGGAACTGCGTCAGAGCACGGAAATGGAAAGACTGAACAAACCTTTAAAGCAACGGCGGACACAAAATGGAGGGTTTTAAGTATAAAAAATGGTACAGTAGAATTGATATCAGAAAATGTTATAAAAACATTTGATACAAATTCGGAGTTCGTTTTAAGAGGCGCTAGAGGATATTTATATGCAGAGCAAGAGTTAAATGAGGCATGTAAAATATTTGGGTATGGATATGGTGCTGATACAACAAAAGGAGGAAATTATACAGTAGGAGGTCCATTAGATACATTAGTTACAGGTAAAATAGAAGGAACAGGGGCAAGAAGTATAACAGTAGAAGATATTAATAAAATAGCTGGTGTATATGAAGAAAATGGTCAGATGAAATATAGTGATGGGACTATAATAAATAGTAATTATGGAGATACTACGAAACCAACAGAAAATATTAAATTCCCAACTATAGATATTAACAAAGGAGATAATATAACAGGAATATCAAAATTGGCACAATTAAAAAATGTAAAAAATACAGAGTATTCATATAAAAAAGATAAAATCGCAAACCAGGATATATCGGAAATCTTATTTGGAAATAATTATTGGCTTGCTTCTCGCAGTATAAATACGGAAAGTACGTATGATTTTTGTGTTAGCTGTGTGTATGGTCAAAATGTTTACATAGGAAATGCTGGAGTATGTTATGATTTGAATGGTAATTTTATAGAAAGAGATTTATCAAGAACAATAAGACCAATAGTAACTTTGAAAAAGAATGTTATAGATTTGTCTAATATTGATAGTAATCCTGAAGGAATAAATGTATGGCATTTGAAATAATTGTTGTAACATAATAAAAGTACAGAGAAACTTCTGTACTTTTTGATTTTTTCCTTGAAAAAACGTTATATATGTTGTAAAATAAGAAACGATAGAAAGGCGTGATAATATGAAGGTAATATTAAAAGCAGATATTAAAGGGGTAGGAAAAAAAGATGAAGTTATTAATGCATCAGATGGATATGCAAGAAATTTTTTATTTCCTAAAAATTTAGCAGTAGAAGCAAATGCTGAGAATATGAGTAAATTAAAGGCGAAAAAAGATTCTAATGCATATAAGAAGTCACAAGAAAAAGAAGAAGCAAAAAAAATAGCAGAAAAACTTTCTAAAATATTATTAAAAATTCCAGTAAAAGCTGGAGAAAATGGAAAAATATTTGGTGGAGTTTCAGCAAAAGAAGTTTCAGATTTATTGAAAGAAGAATATAAAATAGAAGTAGATAAAAAGAAAATAGAACTAAAAGAGACAATAAAAACATTAGGTGTTAGAACACTAACAATAAAGTTATACGAAGGAGTAATAGGAAATTTAAAAATTGATGTAATAAGTAAATAGATTCAAAATTAAGATATTTTGAGTTTGAAAAACAATGTTCAGAATATTTGGGGGAATTAAAATGGAATTAGGAAAAGTACCACCACATGATTTGGAAGCAGAACAAGCAATTATTGGTAGTATGCTTACTGATAGAGATGCTGTCATATCTGCAATAGAGATACTAAAAGAAGAGGATTTTTACAGAGAAGATAATAAAGCAATTTATACAGCAATTTTAAATTTATATAATCGTGCAGAGCCAATTGATATTATTACAGTAAAATCAGAGCTTGAATCAATGGGAAAATTTGAACAAGTAGGTGGATTAGAATATTTAGCAGAATTACCAGAAAAGGTTCCAACAACTGCTAACGCAATGAAATATATCAAGATAGTAGAAGAAAAATCAACTTTAAGAAGATTAATAAAAACAGCGAATGAAATAATAGAATTAGGGTATAGTCCAACAGAAGATGTTGAAGATATTATGGAAGGTGCAGAAAAGAAAATCTTTAATATAATGCAAGAAAAAAATCAAAAAGGATATGCACCAATAAAAGATGTTTTGGTAGAAAGTTTTACAAAATTAGAGGAATTATATAATAGAAAACAACATATTACAGGTGTTCCATCTGGATTCACAGAGTTAGACTATAGAACAGCAGGATTTCATGGATCGGAATTAATTTTAATTGCTGCAAGACCAGCTATGGGAAAAACAGCTTTTGCATTAAATATTGCAACAAATGCTGCAGTGAAAGCAAATGTCCCAGTAGCAGTATTTAGTCTGGAAATGTCAAAAGAACAATTAGTAAACAGAATATTGTGTAGTGAATCTATGGTAGACAGTAACAAAGTAAGAACTGGAAAATTAGAAGAAGATGACTGGACAAAACTTGCTGGAGCAATAGGACCTTTGTCAGAGGCTGAAATTTTTATTGATGATACTCCAGGTATTAATATTACGGAAATTAGGGCGAAATGTAGAAAGTTAAAGTTAGAAAAAAATATTGGAATGGTAGTTATTGATTATTTACAATTGATTCAAGGTTCTAATAAAAGAGGGGGAAGTCGTGAACAGGAAATCTCTGAAATTAGTCGTTCATTAAAGATATTAGCAAAAGAGCTAGATGTTCCAGTAATTGCATTATCACAATTATCAAGAGCTGCTGAACAACGTCCTGATCATAGACCAATGCTTTCAGATTTAAGGGAATCTGGAGCTATAGAACAAGATGCCGATATCGTTATGTTTTTATATAGAGATGATTATTATAATCAAGATAGTGATAAAAAGGATATTGCAGAAATTATTATTGCAAAACATAGAGGTGGTTCGACAGGAACTGTTGAATTGTTATGGCTTGGAAGTTATACTAAGTTTGTCAATTTGGAGAGAAGATTTGATGACTAATAATAAGAAAGAAGATTTAAAAGCAACAGTAAATATAGACTGTTGTTTTTTGTGTGTCAAATTTGAGTTCTAGTATTTTTAAATTGATTGCTATAAAATTATTGAAAAAAATTCAAATGTGATATAAAATAAAAAGGCAAACTGGAAAGAGCTAAGATACAGAGGAGAAGAAATATAAATGCATATATTATTCATCAAAATTGAATAAAAAAGAGAAAAATAGGTAAAATAAAAAAAAGGAGAAACTAAAGATGGATGAAAAAAAAGAAGAAAAAATTGTAATAGAAAGTCAGAAAGAAGAAATAAAAACAGATACGGAGAAAACAGAAAGAAGCAGAAACAGAATAACTAAAATTAAACAAATAAAGGTAAAAAAAGGAATTAGAAATGCAGTAATAGTAGTTATAGCTATAATAGCAATATTTATAGCAATGTTAATACTAGACAAAAGTCAACATACATTTAATGGACAGGTATTAAAGTTGGTAGGAATAACAGAGAAGAAACAAGAAGACGAAGAAGATAAAAAAGAAAGAGCAAAAGCAGTAAAAGTAGCACAAGAGAAGTTTAAAGAACTAGGAGAAAAAACAAAAAAAGAAAATCTAGAGGTATTAAAGATAAAAAGAAAAGGAGAATACTATTATTATATATCGGCAAAAGAGAATACTGTAGAAGTAAGAATAAAAGATAATAAAATAACAAGGGTAAACAGTATACCAATAGAAGAATAAAAAGCAAAGGAGCTAAAGTGGAAAACAATCCATATTAGCTTTTTTTTTGGCTTTAAAAACATATATTTTTACAAATAGTAATTCAGCTAAATCTTATTATGTGAAAGTAGGAAAAGCTAAGATCCCTAAGGAAAATAGTAAAAGATAAAATAAATGTAACAAAGATGTAAAAGAAATGACAAAAAGGTAGTTAAGAAAGAAGAGCCGTAAAAGTAGAATCGTAAAATGCATATAGACATAAATTGACTCTAAACGACAAATAAGATAAATTAGAATTATAAGAAAATAAGATAGGGTAAAAAGTAATAAAACAAAGAAAAAATACAAAGAAAGCCGATTTTATATAAAAGAAGTCAGGAAAAGGAGGAAATGCAATGCTACAAGAAGCCCTAAAAGAAGCATTAAAACATGTTTTAATAATAATAGCAATAGCAATGGTAACAATAGTGAGTATGCCAATAGAAAAAGCATATGCAAGTACTCTAGAACCAACAAGTGACCAAAAAATAGAATATAGAGCAATATCACAAGAAATAGTAAACGGGAAAAAACAACTAATAATAGAAGTAAGAATACGAAAATTAAACTTTAAGGGAATAGATTTAAGATTACAATATGATACTGCTTTATTAACACCTTCGGATATAGAAACAAATACAGCAATAGACGTAAATGATGCAGATGACATACCAAGTAATTTCACATATGTAAATGGATTTGAAAAATATATGGATATGTTAGAAGTAGAGGGAACACAAGGCGAATTAAGAATGGTGTATTCAATATTAGGAGAAGATGAAAGAACAGGAACAAATGAATATTATAAAGAAGAAACAGTAAATGAACCAATAGTAGAAGTAACAGACGAAGCTATAATAGGAAAAATAAGTTTTCAAATGGAAGATGAAACAGCAATAACTACAGATGATATTAAATTAAAAACAGGAAGCACATCACCAACAACAGGAATAAAAGTAGTAACAAGTGAAGCAAACATCTATCAAGCACAGTCATTATTTGAATTTACATTAGATTTGACATCAAAAAATGCAAACTTATCCAAAATAGAGATAAGTAATGGAAATGATGAAAATGAAGACTACAGAAAATATGATTTAAATCCAATATTTGAAAAAGAAACATTAGAATATGAAACAAAAATACTAGAATATGTAGATACAGTAGACTTAAATATACAAGCAGAAGATGCAAACTCAACAATAAAAATAAAATATCCCAAAAGAGATGATGATGGAAAAGCAGAAAGAGACAATAATGGAAACATAATATATGAAGAAAAACAAATAAGTCAAGAACTTCCAGAAAAAATAACACTGAACCAATTAGGAGAAGAAGACACAATAGTAGAAATTACGGTAACTGCAGAAGACGGAGTAACAGAGAAAATATATAAAATACATATAAAAAGGCCATATGGAAAAATAAAAGGAAAGGTACAGCTAGGAGATGGACTAAAAGAAAGTATGTATGGATCGTATGGGATAGAAATGAAGTTTATAGCAGACATAAGAATATATAAGCAAGGACAAGTAAATTGGGATGATATCATACCAGGAAATCTTTCGTTAGATGATGTAGATAATGAGCAAATAGAAAAAGAAACAGAATCTGATAATGATGGAAACTATGAAATATGTGTAATTCCAGGAGAATATGATTTTTATATAGAAAGAAAAGGATTTTTAGCAGACATAACAACCAAAATGACAATAAACGAAAATGATGAAATAGATTTAGGAACAAAGATTCTATATGAGGGAGATGCAGACAGAAGCGGAATAATAGATTTAAATGATACGATAGAAATAGTAAATAGTATGGGAGCAAATGTTGGAGATAGTACATATTTAGAACAATATGACTTTGGACAAAAAGACGTTGTATCATTAGATGATATGGTAAGTGTAGTAACAAACCTATATAAAACAATAACAATACAAGATTACACAGGATAATGAAAAAATGCTAATAACCCCAATTGCACAAAAACAAAAGTAAAAAATACAAAAGAAAAATAAAAAAATGTAAAGAAGGAGAAGAAGATATGAAAAAAGAGAAAAAGGTGGCACTTATAACATTATTGGTAATGATATTAAATATGTTTTCACCATACAGTATATTATTTAATAACATATCAAATGCAGCAACAGGAGTATTAGGAGATGACCCAATCATATTAAACAACTTAGGAGTAACAACAAAAGGATCAAACAAAATACTAACAGTAGAAATAGCTGCAGTAACAGAAGCTGTCTTAAATGGATTCGACTTCCAATTTAAAATAGATACAAGTAAAATAACACCATGTAACAAAAACACAGGAGCAGCAACAACATCACTAGGAATGATAATGTCTCAAAGCGATTACTTCTTAGGAACATTACAAGTGAAAAACTATGACAGAAATACAAATCAATTTCATTTCCTTGCAACAGAGCCATCAGGAGGAACAGATATAGCAGACAATGGATACATTCCAGGGCAAGTAGGAGATGATGCAATAGATGTAAATGGACAAGGATATTCGGTATACTATCCAATATTAAAGCTATCATTTAAATTAGATAGTTCAGTAGATGAAAATAGTTTACCATCAGACCTATTTACATTGGTACCATCAGGAGCAGGATTACCAACAGGATTAAAAGTAAATTACACAAATGAATCAGGAATAAGAATAAGTAAAGATTTGCCATTAGCGACGAAAGGATTTACAAACGCAGAAAAACAAATAGCATCAATATCAGTAAAAACAAATCCAACAACAACAGCATATGAACATGGAGATACAATAGATTTAACAGGAGGAGTAATCCAAGTAACATATGATGACAACTCAACAGAATATGTAGATATGATAGATCCATCAGTATCAATAGCAACAGGTTCACCAGCAGATGTGAATAATCCAATTGTAAAGTTAGATTATAAAGGACAAGAGACAAGTTTTAATATAACAGTAACAGACCCAATTCAATCATTATCAGTGGCGACACCAATGACACAGGGAGAATATGATCATGGAGATACATTAAATTTTGCAGGATTAACATTATCAGCTGTAACAAAAAGTGGATCAACAACAACAATATCAAGTACAACACCAGGATTAACGATAAGTGAAACAACAGCAAATATAAATTCACCAAACTTTACAAAGACATCAGGAAGTAGTGATGTAGAAGTAAGAGGAACACAGGTAATAAAATTCACATATGATGGAAAAACAGCACAACAAACAATAATAGTAAATGACAAAATAGCTAGTATAAATGTGGTGACACAGCCAAACAAAACAGTATTCAAATATGGAGAAACATTAGACATAACAGGAGCAACAGTAAAGGTAACATTGGAAAGTGGAGATACAACTAATATAAACTTACCAGATGGAAGTGCAACAGTATCAGCATTTGATAATACACAAACAGGAAGTAAACAAAACTTAACAGTAACAATAAACAACAAAACAGCACCAGAAACAATAGATGTAGAAGCATATAACTATGTTAAAGAAACAACTCTAACAGAACCAACAAAAGTAGACTACAAATATAATGAAGACCTAGATGTAACTGGAGGAAGAATAAAAGTAAACTGGGCAAATGGAACAGTATCAAATGTAAATCTAACAACAAGCATGGTAACAGGATATAACAAAACACAGTTAGGGGTACAAACATTAACAATATCATATACATTTACATATACATTGTCAGATGGGGCACAAATACAAGATCCAATAACAATGACATATGAAGTAGAAGTTACGAACCCAGCAAAAACAATAACAATTACACCACCAACAAAAACAGAATATGAACATGGAGATTCGTTAGATTTTACAGGTGGAGAGATAGAAGTAGCATATGAAGATGGAACAACACAAACAAAACAAATAACAGCTGATATGGTAAAAGAAAGTAGCGGAAGTTTAGTAAATATGGCTCCAACAGCATCTGATTACGTAAATAATGAAGTATCAAAAACATTAGTAATCAAATATAAAGAAGACAGTGTAACAGGAACAGTAAATTATCCAATCAAAATAAAAAATGTTGTAAACAAAATAGAGATGTCAACAAATCCAACGAATACAACATATAACATAGGAGATACATCATACAAGTTAGCAGGAGGGGCAATCAAAGTAACAAGAAAAGCAGGAAACACAGAAATAGTAGCACTAAAAGATAATGGAGTAACTCTAACAAATTTAAGTACATTAACAACAAGCCAAGGAACAAAAGAAGTAACAGTTACTTATGAAGAAAAAACAACAACATTTAATATAACAGTACAAAATGGAGTAAGAAGTATAAATATAACAACTCCAACAAAAACAACGTATAATCATGGAGAGACATTAGACGTTACAGGAGGAAAAATAGAAGTAACGTATGTAGATGGAACGACACAAGACAAAGAATTAGATGTAAGCATGATAACAGAAAGTGATGGAAGTCCTGTAAACATGGCACCATCAACATATGGAGACACAAACAAAGAAAGTAAAACATTATTAATAAAATATCAAGAAGACGGAATACAACAACAAGAAAATTACACAATTGATATAATAAATGATGTAAAGCAAATTGCTATTCAAGGAACAGCACAATCTCAATACAATATAAATGATCAATTACAACCCGGATTATCAATATTAGTAACAAGAGCATCTGGAGTACCAGAAGCAATAACAGTAACAAATAGTATGTTAACAAACTTCAGTACAGCAACAGAGGGAACAAGAACAGCAACAATAACGTACACAGAAAACGGAATAACAAAAACAACAACATTTGTATATACAGTAAAAGATACTGTAACAAGTATAAGTGTAAAAAATGGACCAACAAATGCTACAAAGTACGGAGAAGATATTGACCTAACAGGAGTAACAATAGATGTAGTAAAAGGAAGTGGAACAACAACAATACCAGTTACAAAAGACATGATAAAAGCAGGAACATACGATCCAGATAAAACAGGAAATCAAGTAATAAAGATTGTATATGAAGGACAAGAAACAACATTAACAATAAATGTTAAAGACTATGTAACTGGAATAACAATAAACCCAGTAAGTGTAACAGGAAAATACAATGATACATTAAGTTCATTGATACAAGCAAATAATATTCAATATACTGTAACATATGCCAAAGCTGGAGCACAAACTCCAGAAGTTCTAGCAGAAAGCATGGTATCAGGATATTCAGCAATAAGCACACAAGATCAAAACTTAACAGTAACATACACAGATACAGACGCAGATAGTTACACAAATGGAAAAAACTTCACAACAAACTTAAAAGTAACATTAAGTAAAGAAGTAAGTTCAATAACAATAACAGCACCAAGTAAAACAACATATGAACATGGAGAAACAATAGCAACAGATGGAATAATAACAGTAGTGTTCACAGATGGAACACAAGAAACAAGAACAATGGATGCAGCTATGATAACAGAAAGTGATGGAAGCCCATTAAACATGAGTCCAGCAGCATCAGAATATACAAATAACAAATTGTCAAAAACACTAAAAATAACATATACAGAAGATGGAAAAACAGAAACAATAAATTATCCAATAGAAATAGTAAACAAAGTACAGTCAATAACAATTAAAGGAACACCAAAAACAAGTTACAATGTAAATGAAGCATTGGATAATAACATAATAATAACAATACATAGACAAACAGGAGAAGATGAAGATGTAACTGTAACATCAAGTATGATACCAAGCTTTGATACAACAACAGAAACTTCAGGAACCCCAAGAAGTTCAGATATAGAATATACGGAAAATGGAATAACACTAAGAGTACCATACACATATACAGTAATAGACGAAGTATCAAACATAAATGTAAATACACAACCAACAAATGCTACAAAGTACGGAGAAGATGTTGATTTAACAGGAGTAACAATAGATGTAGTAAAAGGAAGTGGAACAACAACAATACCAGTAACAAATGATATGATAAAGCCAGGAACATACGATCCAGATAAAACAGGAAATCAAGTAATAAAGATTGTATATGGAGGACAAGAAACAACATTAACGATAAATGTTAAAGACTATGTAACTGGAATAGCAGTAAATCCAGTAAGTGTAACAGGAAAATATAATGATACATTAAGTTCGTTGATACAAAACAATAATATCCAATATACTGTAACATATGCCAAAGCTGGAGCGCAAACCCCAGAAGTTCTAGTAGAAAACATGGTATCAGGATATACAGCAACAAGTACTCAAGATCAAGACTTAACAGTAACATATACAGATACAGACACAGATAGTTACACAAATGGACAAAACTTTACAACTAATTTAAAAGTAACATTAGATGATACGATAACAGGAATGACATTAGAACAAACAGGTACAGTAAAAACAGACTATAAATATGACGAGGAATTTGATGTATCAAATTTAGTAATAGTAGTACACAAATTAAGTGGAGATCAAACAGTACCAGTAATGAAAGATATGATAAAAAATTATAATAAACAACAATTAGGAAACCAAACAGTATCAGTAGAATATAATGGAACAACAGTTGGAACAATTAATGTAACTGTGAAAGATTATATAGCAAGTGTTGTAATAACAGTACCAAGTAAAATAACATATAAGTATAATGAAGAATTAGACTTATCAGATGCAAAAATAACAATAACAATGGCATCAAAACCAAATGAACCAACTACAATAGCTGTAACTCCAAGTATGATAAGCGGATATAACAAGACACAAGTTGGAGCACAAACAGTAACAATAACATACACAGATAACGAAAATAACGTACATACACAAACATTTGGAGTAAGAGTAGAAGATTCAATAAAAACAATAACATTAGAAAACAATAACTTTAAAACAAATTACAAATATGGAGAAAACCTAGACTTGAGTGGATTAACACTAAAAGTAACAAAAGAAAGTGGAGAAATATCAACAGTTGCAGTAACAACAGGAATGATAAGTGGATATAATCCAAACAAATTAGGAAGTCAAACATTAACAATAAATTACGAAGGAAAACAATTCACAATAGTTGTAAATGTAGTAGATTATGTAACAGACATAATACTAACACCACCAACTAAAGATGAATATAAAATAGGAGAGTCATTAAGTTTAGTAGGCGGAAGCATTACAGAAAAAATGGCAAGTGGAGCAAATGGAAGCACAATATCATTAACAAATAGTATGGTAAGTGGATTTGATAGTACAACTCCAGGCACAAAAAATCTAACTGTAACATATGTTAAGGATGGAAAAACATACACAAAAACATTCCAAGTAGCAGTAATAAATACAATAAACCATATTGAAGTAATAGCACCTACAAAAACAGACTACAAATATGGAGAAAACTTAAATTTGTCAGGTGGATCAGTAAAAATCTATATGGAAGATGGAACAATAAAGACAGTTCCATTAACAAGTCAAATGGTAACAGGATATAGTAAAACAACACCTGGACAACAAATGTTAAAAGTAACATACACAAGTGACGATGACAAAAAATACGAAGGATATTTCAAAGTAACAGTAGGAGAAGACTACATAAAAGACACAAAATTTGTAGCACCTACAAAGAAAGAATACAGAATAGGTGACACAATAGACTTAACAGGAGGATCAATAACAGAAGTATACGCTAGTGAAAAACTAGGAAACAAATATGATTTGACAAATAGTATGATAAGTGGATTTGATAGTACAACCCCAGGTACAAAACAAATCACAGTAACATTCAATAATAAGACATATCAATATAGTGTAACAGTAAAAGACAGAACATTAGGAATATCAATCAAGACATTACCTAATAAACTAGAATACAAAAAAGGTGAAAATTTAGACTTAACAGGAGCAACATTAAATGTTGTAAAAGAAAGTGGAACACAAGTAATCAAAATAACAGCAGATATGGTATCAGGATATGACAAAAATAAAGCAGGAATACAAGTAATAAAAGTAACATATGAAGGATTTACAACACAATTTAGTATATTAGTAAAAGAAGAAGTTCCAGCAACAAATCCTGACGAACCAAACACACCAGATGACAACAAACCTAATACATCAGATAAAAATAATAGTACTTCAAATACTACCCCAAGTGTACCAAGTATTATAACAAAAGTTGAAGAATCAACAGAGCCAGAAGAAAATGCCAATGAAGAAACAAAATTAGAAGAAGATAATAAGAACACACAAGAAGACAACAAAGAATCATTGGTATCAGGAACAAATGACAATCAAAATAATAATACACCAAAAGATAAAGGAACACAAAGAGTTCAAGAAGTGTTAAATATATTAGGATCATTATTAGTATTAATAGCTTTAGCATTTATCATAATTGTATTAGCTAAACGCAGAAAAAATGTAAAGATTTACATTGAAGAAGGAGACGAAAAAGTCTTAGTAGGAAAAGAAAGATTAACAAAAGACAATAGAGAATTAGACTTGAATAAATATTATAACAAATATAAAGAAGATGAATACAAAATAGTATTGTCAAAATCAATCAGCAAAAAATTAGATAAGAAAACTGTAAGTCTTACAGTACATGACAAAAAAGAAAGTTTCGTAGTAAATTACGATTCAAAAGAATACATCTATAAAACTTAGGCAAGAAGACTAAACAAGGTTTCCCCAGCCAAGTTTAGAGAAACATGGAAGGTTTACTATTACAGGATATATATATGTAACCGGTTGTATCCTGTAAAGTAAACAAGTACATACTATATAGCTATATAAAAAGGTATAACAGAATCAATACCATATAATTTTAAATTGTGCGCAAAAAAAAATTGATAAAATGACAAAAAAAGACTTGGAAAAAACAAAATTTTTAAAAAATGACGTTTTCAAGTCTATTTGTCGTACTTATCTCATATATTTTTTAAAATGAGTTTTACCAAATAGTCCTTGTATTTAAATGCAGAATTGAAAAAAACTAAAGTAGTATAAAATGTCGAAATATGACAATCCCTAGCAAAAGAAATCAAAAAAAGAAGAACTGTAATATAAAAATAAAACAAATGTAAAAAAGGAGGTTTGTTTTTCAAACCCCCTTTTTCCGTAGTTCTTATATAAATAATATATATGTAATATATAAAAAGATAGGTTGAAATAAAAATAAAATAAATAATATAATTAATATATAATATTACTTTAGGAAAAAAGGAAAATGCTAGCTCGAAAAAAATAAAGAACAACAACTTTAAGCCTAATGAAAGGAATGTACAGATATGGGAAAAACAAGAAAAAATAATGGAGAAAGAAAATTAATATTTGGAGCAGTAATATTGCTAATAATTTCAGCAATATTATTCGGTCTAGCAACAGATCAAGGAATGAATTTAATAAAAAATATACAAGATAGAGTTATGTTAAAAACAAGTATAACGATATCTAGTGCTAACAATGAAGCTTTAAAAAATAAAACAACAGAAGCAAAAATTGTAGCAGGTACAAATCATTTTATAGCATTAACACAAGATGGAAAAGTATATGGATGGGGAAGCAATGGAAGTGGAGAGCTAGGACAAAACAACACAAACATATACAAAAGACCAACATATCTAGGAATAGACGATGCAATAGACATAGCAGCAGGATATCAAAGTACAGTAGTGCTAAAAAAAGATGGAACTGTATGGATGGCAGGATTAAACAGTGATGGACAATTAGGAATAGAAAGTACAGAAAGTCAATCAACATTTGTACAAGTAAAAAATGAAGATGGAACAGGATATTTAACAAACATAAAATCAATATCAGCAGGACAATACACAATGTTTGCAATAACAAATGATGGAGAAGTATATGGATGGGGAGAAAATGGTTCAGGACAACTAGGAATATCAAATACTGAAGACCAAAAGTTACCAGTAAAAACAACATTAACAAACATAAAACAAATTTCAACAAGTTATTACCATACAATAGCACTAACAGAAGATGGAAAAGCATATGTAGCAGGAAGGAACAATGAAGGAGAACTTGGAATCGGACAAACAACAAGTTCAACTATAACAACATGGACAATAATGAAATCAACAAATGGAACATCAGAAATGACAGGAATAAAGCAAGTAGCAACAGGATATATGCATACAGTAGTATTAACAGACAATGGATATATGTATGCTACAGGAAATAATGGATATTATCAATTATCAGATGGTTCAAGTACACAAAGAAAAAATTTAGTATACATGAAAGATAGCTCAAACAACACTATGAAGGACGTAAAAGAAATATATGCAGCAGGTAACACATCAGTAGCAATAACAAATTCTAATGGAATATATGTAGTAGGAGAAAATTCATATGCACAATTACTACAAGGAAACACAAGCACAGTCACAAGATTCACAAAAGTAAAAAACAGTGAAAACATAGACAAAATAGTTATGACAACAACTACGGGAAGTCAAACAACAGCTTATGTAGATAACATAGGCAGAATATTCACAATAGGATATGCAGGATTGGGCCAGTTAGGAGATGGTTCATTAACAAGCTCACCACAATACAAAGCATACAGTATAAGTGATTACAGATTTACAACAGAAGAAACAGCAGAAAATTTAAAAGCAGGAGAAACAAAATATATTGATCCAAAATTTGAATATGGAATAAATTTAATTAATAAAGAATTCACATTAGACTTAACATATGAGTCATTAGACACAGATGTAGTAACAGTAGAAGATAACAAAATAACAGCAGTAGGAATAGGAACAACATATGTAAAAATAATAGACAGTACAAACAAAATTTATGGAACTGTAAAAGTAAATGTAAATGCAGATGATGGAGTAACATATCCAAAAGTAGTAGGAGGATATAGCCATTTTGTAGGATTAAAGTCAGATGGAACAGTATGGACATGGGGATATAATGGAAATGGACAATTAGGAACAGGAGATCAAACAAATAGAACAGAACCAACAAAAACAAAAGTAGAAGATGCAGTAGATGTAACAGCAGGATATTATTTTACAGCAATATTAAAAAAAGATGGAACAGTATGGATTTCAGGAGACAATACATATGGACAACTAGGAGATGGAACAACAACAAATTCATCAGAATTTAAACAAGTACCAAATTTAACAGATGTAATACAAATATCAGCAGGCTCAAACACAATGCATGTATTGAAAAAAGATGGAACTGTATGGTCATGGGGAAGAAATGACTGTGGAGAATATGGAGATGGAACAACTGTAAGCAAAGAAGATTTAACACCATCTCAAATGATAAAAGTAACAAATGTAATGCAAATTGCAGCAGGAAATTTGCACACAGCAGTATTAACAGCAGAAGGAACAGTGTGGGCTGCAGGACGAAACTCAGACTCACAATTAGGATTTGTGTATAACAACAAAGAAAACACATCTACACCACGAGAAATGCAAGGATTATCAGAAGTAAAGGAAATAGCATGTGGAGAATATAATACATTAATGTTACAAAAGGATGGATATGCATATGGAGTAGGAGAAAACTCAGATGGACAATTAGGAACAGGAGGAGCGACAACAATAACATCTCCAACATATATGAAAAACAGTAAAACAGGATATTCATTATCAGGAATAAAACACATAGCAAGTGCAGGAAGACTATTAATGGTAACGACAGGAGAAAACGGAATATATGTAGCAGGAGCGGCAGACCATGCACAAAACTTTACAGAAAGTACAACAAAAAGAACAACACTATATCAAACACAAACAGACAAAAAAGTATTAGCAATGGCATGTACAAGAAACATATCATATCAAACAGGATTAATTATAGATGAAAAAGGAAGAACATGGACAGTAGGATATGATGGACAAGGTCAAGTTGGACAAGGAGCACCAGAACATACAACCAAACCAGTAAATATTACAAAAACAAAAATAAGCTTAGCAGAAAATGGAATGATAAGTTTAAACCAAAAAGGAGATAAATACCAATTAAAACACACAGAAATAGTAGGACTAAGTTTCTTAACCAATAAATTATTAGATGAAGACATAGTGTATAGCTCTATGGATAATGAAGTGGCAACAGTGGACGAAAATGGAGTAATAACAGCAGTAGGAGAAGGAACAACATATATAAAAGTAAAAGATCAAAACAATGAAGTAACAAATGCAATAAAAGTAAGTGTAACAATAAAAAATAATGAAACACAGCCAAAAGTTGTAGGAGGAGGATACTATTTTGCAGCATTAAAAGGAAATGGAACAGTATATACATGGGGATATAATGGCAGTGGCCAATTAGGATTAGGAGATACAAACAATAGAACAGAGCCAACACAAACTAACATGAAAGCTGTAATAGACATAGCAGCAGGAACCGATCATACATTAGTGTTAAAAGCAGATGGAACAGTATGGGCAACAGGACTAAACAACTATGGCCAATTAGGAAATGGAACAACAGAAAATACAAACACATTTCAACAAGTAAAATTAAATGAAAATGGAGATTACTTGGAGAACATAGTATCAATAGCAGCAGGGTATACTGCAAGTTATGCAGTAACAGCAGAAGGAGAAGTATATGGTTGGGGAAGAAATGATGATGGAGAATTAGGAATAGGAAGCAAAAGTAGTGAGATAAATGAACTATATCCAGTAAAAATGAAAAAAGTATCAAAGATAATTCAAATAGCAGCAGGAGCAAACCATGCAATAATGCTAGATGCAGATGGAAATGTATGGTCAACAGGATACAATAGTTCAGGACAATTAGGAATAGGAAATACAGATATACAAGTGCAACCAAAACAAATGACATCAGTAAGTGGAGTAAAAGAAATAGCAGCAGGAACAAATCATTCAATAATGCTAGCAGAAAATGGATATGTATATTCAGTAGGAAATGATTCAAACTCACAACTAGGAAACGGAAACTCAACAAATATATCAACACCAACATATGTAAGAAACACATCAGGAAATTTAGTATCAGATGCAAAACATGTAAAAGCAGGAGGAGACTCAACATACATATCAAGAAAAAAGGATACAGAAGGAAAATCACAAGGAATGTATGTAATAGGATACAATAATTATGGACAACTATTTACACAAAACACAACAACTCAACCATATGCAAAAGAAGTAGAAAAAAACCTAGACATATTAGAAATAGCACCAACACAATACAGTACAGCGTTAATAGTAGATGGAGAAGGAAATGTATATACAGTGGGATATGATGGACAAGGACAATTAGGAAACGGAATATACGAAAATACAAAAAACAAAATATGTATAAGCAATATACAAGTAAAAGTAACATCCCAAATAATAAACTATCAAAATGTGGGAGAAAATAGTGAAAAAATACTAGCAAAAACAACAATAGGATTTAATCTAATAAAAGAAAATATAGAAGGAAGTACATATGAATTTAAAACATTAGATTCAGAAGTAGCAACAGTAGATGACCAAGGAACAGTAACAGCAACAGGAATAGGAACTACAAACATAAAAGTACATGATACAACGACAGACTCATGGAATGCAGTAAAAGTAAATGTAAATGGTTCAGAAAACAAAGCACAACCAAAAGTAGTAGGAGGAAATTGCCATTATGCAGCATTAAAAGGAAATGGAACAGTATGGACATGGGGATATAATGGAAATGGCCAATTAGGACTAGGTGATACAAACGCAAGAACAGAGCCAACACAGGCAAAAGCAGAAAAAATCTTAGAAGATGGAACAAAAGAAGAAGAACTAATAACAGATGCAATAGACATAGCAGCATCATATAATCACACAATAATATTAAGAGCAGACGGAACAGTATGGAGTACAGGATACAATCAATATGGAGAATTAGGAACAGGAGACACAGAAGAAAGAAAAATATTCACACAAGTAAAAGGTCCAAATGGAGAAGGAATCCTAGAAAACATAGTACAAATAACAACAGGATATTATACAGGATATGCCTTAACAACAAATGGAGAAGTATATGGATGGGGAAGTAACAGATATGGAGAATTAGGACAAGGAAGCAAATCAGATGACCCTGTTTTATATCCAACAAAAATGAAAAAAGTATCAAACATAATTCAAATATCATCAGGAGCAGAATACATAGTAATGCTAGATGCAGAAGGAAAAGTATGGGGAACAGGATATAATGGAAATGGACAATTAGGAATAGGAAACACAACATTACAAACATTGCCACAACAAATGACATCAATAAGTGGAATAAAAGAAATATCAGCTAAAAGTAATAATACATATATGTTAACAGAAGGAGGATATGTAGAAGGAGTAGGATACAATTATTACAGTCAATTAGGAGATGGAAGCTCAACAGATAGAACAACAGCAGTATATACAAAAAACACATCAAACAAATATGTATCAGATGCAAAACATATTTCAGCAGGAGAAAACTCAGTATTTATATCAAGAAAGAAGGACTCAGAAGGAAATCCACAAGGAATGTATGTAATAGGAAGAAATGACTATGGACAACTATTCACAGGAAACACAACAAGAGCATATTATGCAACAGAAGTAGAAAAAGAAAAAGATATACTAACAATGGCATTAACAGAAGGACAAACAGGATTAATAGTAGACACAAAAGGAAATGTATATACAGTAGGATATAATGGACAAGGACAAATAGGAAATGGAACATATGAAAACACAACAGAAAAAGTATTTATAAGCCAAGTAAAATTAAACACAACACCAAAAGTAATAAACTACAAAAAAGCAGGAGACACAGGAGAAAAAATAGAATACACAGTAACAGCAGGATTCAATTTATTATATGAAGAAGTAGAAAAGGGAGAATGTGAATACAAAACACAAGATGACCAAATAGCAACAGTAGATGACAAAGGAGTAGTAACAGCAACAGGAACAGGAACAACATACATAAAAGTGTATAACAAACAAAATGACTGCTATGCAGCAGTAAAAGTCCAAGTAAATGGGGAACAAGGACGCACAGCTGCCAAAATAGTAGGAGGGGGAAATCATTTTGTAGCACTAAAAGCAAATGGAGAAGTATGGACATGGGGATATAATGGCTATGGTCAGCTAGGAATAGGAAATACAGAAACCAAAAATAGACCAACAAAAACAAACATCTATAACTCAAAAGACGAAACACAATCAACATATGCAATAGATGTAGCAGCAGGATATAGTCATACATTGGTATTAAAATCAGATGGAACAGTGTGGGCAGCAGGATATAATGAATATGGACAACTAGGAGATTCAAGCACAACAAATACAAGTGAATTTGTCCAAGTAACAGGAATACCAGAAAAAGTAATAGCAATAACAGCAGGAGGACATTCATCATATGCATTAACAGAAAGTGGAAAAGTATATGGATGGGGTTATAACTATGAAGGACAATTAGGAAGAGGAAGTACAAGTCAAAATAATCCAAATGCAACACCACAAAAAATGCAAAAAGTATCAAACATAATACAAATGTCAGCAGGAGATAACCATATAGTAATGTTAGATGCAGATGGAACAGTATGGAGCACAGGACATAACTATTATGGACAATTAGGAACAAATAACAAAACAAATTACAGCATACCACAACAAATGAGAACAGGAACAACAACAGTATTAAATAATATCAAAAAGGTATCAGCAGGAAGTCTACATACGCTAGCACTAGCAGAAAATGGAACAGTATATTCATTAGGATATAACTATTATGGACAATTAGGAACAAGAAATACAACAAACTACATGTTACCAGTAACAATGGTAGACTCAAAAGGAAACACTGTAACAGGAGTAAAAGATATAGAAGCAAATGGATACACAAGTATATTATCAATAAAACCAACAACAACAGGAACAGAAGGAAATCTAAGCCAAACAGCAGGAATATATGTTACAGGATACAACAACTATGGACAATTATTTAATCAAGACACAAAAACACTAACATCATTAACAAAAGTACAAGAAGACAAAAACATAATAACAATGGCAAGCACACAAAATATATCAAGCCAAACAGCAGCAATAGTAGATGATTCAGGTTTAGTATACACAGTAGGATATAATGGATATGGAGCAATGGGAAATAAAACAACAACAAGTACAACAGAACCAGCAAACATTTCAGAAGCAAGCCTAGAAGTAAACACAAGAAAAATAGTATTAAACTTAGAAACAAACAATCTAAGCAAACAAATAGAAGCAAAAACAGACTTAGGATTTAATCTATTAATAGACCAAGTAGAAAATGAAGAAATAACATACAAAACATTAGACGAAAACATTGCAACAGTAACAGATGCAGGGCTAGTAACAGGACAAAAATATGGAACAACAAAAATAGAAGTATCAACAAATAAATTACCAAATAAAGTATTAATAGATGTACAAGTACTAAGAAAAAATGACAAAACAATAGCAAAAACAGTAAGTGGCACAGACTTTACACTAGCATTAAAAGCAGATGGAACAGTATGGACATGGGGATATAATGGCTATGGACAACTAGGATTAGGAGACAATTCAAACAGATATAGACCAACACAAATAAACATAGAAAATGTAGTAGATATAGCAGCAGGAAACAACCATGCTCTACTTGTAACAGCAGATGGAAAAGTATATTCATTTGGATCAAATAGTTATGGACAATTAGGAAGAACAGGAAATACATACACACCACAAGAAATACCAAACTTAGAAAACATAGAAAAAGTATCAGCAGGAAATTATCATTCTATGGCAATAGACAAAGAAGGAAATGTATATACATGGGGCTATAACCAAAACGGACAACTAGGAGATGGAACAAGAATAAGCAATAGTATACCAACAAAAATAAAATTAACAAACATAACAAAAATAGCAACAAAAAATAATACATCAGCAGCAATAGATGGAGATGGCAACTTATATACATGGGGATATAATAGCTATGGACAACAAGGAATTTCAATAGACAACATATATACACCAAGAAAAGTACCAACACTAGAACAAATAATAGATATAGCAGTAGAAAACAACACAATAATAGTATTAGACAAAAAAGGAGAGGTATTATCAAGTGGATATAACACATATGGAAACTTAGGAAACAATGCAACACAAACAAGAAAATCATTTGACAAAGTAATAGAAAAATACGAAACAATAACAACAGGAGAAGGGGAAGAAACCCAAACAACTACAACGCCAATTTATCTATCAGGAGTAAAATCAATACAAGCAGGAAATGAATTTGCAGTAGCAATAAAAGAAGATGGAACAGCTATTTCATGGGGGTATAATGGTTATTCACAATCTTCAAATGGAACAACTACAAACAATTTATTACCAGTAGACTTAAAATATGGAAAAGACAAAGAAAACATAGATAAAATAATAAATGTATCAGCAGGAGAAGGAACAATAGTAGTAGTAAGAGAAGATGGAAAAGTATGGACTATTGGAAAAAATTATTCTGGACAATTAGGAAATAGTTCAGCAGTAAATTCAAATGAATTTGTATGTATAAGCAAACCTGTATTACTATTTGAAGAAACACCAATAAGAATAAAAGGAATAGGACAAAACAAAAATGCAAAAGTAAATATGTCACAAGGATTTAACCTATTATATACAACAATAGAAGACACAGACTTAACATATCAAATAAAAAATGAAAAAATAGCAACAGTAGAAGAAACAACAGGAAAAATAACAGCAGTAAAAAAAGGAAAAACAGCAGTAACAGTAACAGACAAAAAATCAGGAGAAACAACATCAGCAGATGTATATGTATTAGGAGAAGAAGATGTAACATTCCCACAAATCGAAACCCAAAATTATTCAACAGTAACTCTAAAATCAAATGGGGAGATATGGAGTTATGGATATAATGGATATGGACAATTGGGAACAGGAGACACAACATACAAAGTATTACCAACATATACAGGAATAAATAATATTACACAAATATCACTAGGAGGAACACACACACTAGCACTAGACACAGAAGGACATGTATGGTCTTGGGGATATAATGGCTATGGAGAACTAGGAAATGGAACAACAACAAGCTCAACAGAAAAAGTACAAGTAAAATCACCAGACGGAGAAGGAGTACTAGAAAACATAGTAGCAATATCAGCAGGAAATTATCATTCAATAGCATTAGATAAAGACGGAAATGTATATACATGGGGATATAACGGATATGGCCAATTAGGCTTAGGAAACACAACAAATACAGTACTTCCAGTAAAAGTAGACGACTTAGAAGGAATAATAAAAATAGAAGCAGGAAACTATACATCATATGTAATAGACAACAATAATCATCTATGGTCAACAGGATACAATTATTATGGAGAATTAGGAAATGGATCAACATCAAACAGAAGTAAATTTACACAAATTCAAACATTAGAAAATGTATCAGACGTATCTGCAAGTGAAACAAATAGTACAATAGTATTATTATCAGATGGAACAGTATGGGGATTTGGAAACAATACAAATAACCAATTAACAACTGTAGGAGGAGCAACACCACAACAATTAAAAGGACCAGACGGAATGTTAAAAGATATAACATCAATATCAGTTGGATATTATACAGGATATGCAATAACATCAGAAGAAAAAGTATTAGCATGGGGATTAAACAACTACTCACAATTAGCATCAGGAACAACAGAAACAAAATCAACACCTGTATATATGAAAGAAAAAGACGGAAATGACTTTACAGATTCAATGATAGTATCAGGAGGAAGATACAGTGCAGAACTAGCAAAAAGTGATGGAACAGTATGGGGAGTAGGATATAATGGATATGGAAATATAGGAGATGGAACAACAAATTCTAAAAATCAGATAACATGTATATCAACACCACATATAAAATTAGAAGAAAGAGAAGTAACACTAAAACTATCAAATCCAAACTATCAAATAAATCCAAAAACTGTATATGGATTCAACATATTATTTGAAGAAACAGAAAATGAAGGATTTACATACAAAACATCAGACGAAACAATAGCAAAAATAGATGAAGCAACAGGAAAAGTTACAGCAACAGGATTAGGAAAAGCATATATAACAGTAACAGCAAAAGGAACAGAAGAAGAAACAAGAGTAGTAATAAACGTAATAGGAGAAAACAAAAAAGTAGAAGAAAAGGTTCAAGTAGGAAGTTCACATTCACTAGCACTAAAACAAGATGGAACAATCTGGAGTTGGGGAAACAACACAAGTGCAATAAATACAACAGAACCAATACAAATAGAAAAAGGAAAATACAAAGAAACAAAAGAAATAGAAACACCAGAAGGAACAACACAAACAACAACAACAGAAAAAGAAATAGACTTAAACAACATAAAAGACATAGCTGTAGGATATAATCATAACCTAGCATTAGACAGCGAAGGTCATGTATATTCATGGGGATACAATGGCTATGGACAATTAGGAGATGATTCAACATCAACAAAAGAAATACCAACAAGAATAGAAAGCTTAGAAGAAATTGAAAAAGTATATTGCTATAAAGATGTAAGTATGGCAATAAATAAACAAGGAGAAATTTATATATGGGGATATAAATATAATAAAACTCCAACAAAAATCAATTTCTATGGAAAAGCAATAAGTCTAAATGAAAAACTAATATTAGCAGAAGATGGAAGTGTATGGAACTTATCAGATAACCCATCAAAAATAGACGGATTAAAAAATATAGTAGAAGTAACATCAGGAGAAAACCACTATGCAGCATTAGATTCAAAAGGAAAAGTATGGGTATGGGGATATAACAGATATGGACAATTATCACAAGGAAACACAACAAATGTAGGAACACCAACAACAGTAAAAACACAAGATACAGAAGGAACATCATATCAAGACCTAGAAAATATTGTAGAAATACAAGCAGGAGAAAACACTTTACAAATGTTATCAAGTACAGGAGAAATCTATATTTCAGGATATAATGGCTATGGACAATTAGGAGAAGGAGAAAGCACAAGTAATATAACAATAGCAAAAAAAGCAAAAAATATGGACCAAGTAAAAAATATAGACACAAACACAAACCATAGTATAGCATCAGACAGAAGTGGATTTGTATATACAACAGGATACAACGGAAATGGACAATTAGGAATAGGTTCAAATGTATCAACAAATGAATATACAGTAATAGGAGACACATATGTACATGTAAGTGAAAACAGAATATCAATAGAAGAAGGAAAAGACAAACAAGTAACAGCAACACTAGACAATAAGTTCAACTTAATAAATGACCTAGTAGACCAAAACAACATCACCTACGAAACACTAAATAATGAAATAGCAATAGTAGACCAAGATGGAACAATCCATGCAAATAAAATGGGAACAGTAGAAATAATAGCAACACACACAATAACACATAAATCAACAACAATATTTGTACAGGTAGTACCAGTAGGAAAAGTAACAGTACCAAAATTAGAAATAGGAGCTACACATACAGCAGCATTAAAAACAGATGGAACTGTATGGACATGGGGAAGTAACTCATATGGACAATTAGGAACAGGAGACAATATAAATAAAGCAATGCCAGCAAAAGTAATGGATATAGAAAACGCAATAGATATATCAGTAGGAAGCTATAACACAGTAGTAGTAAAAGATGATGGAACAGTATGGAGCTTTGGATATAATGGATATGGTCAATTAGGAGATGGAACATCTTCAAGTAGAAATACACCAGTTCAAGTAATAAAACAAAACGGAAAACCACTAGAAAAAATAGTAAAAATATCAGCAGGAACAAACAAAACAATAGCATTAGATGAAAATGGAAATGTATGGGTTTGGGGAAATACATACAAATCAACAGCAACAAAATTAACAACAATAAATAATGCTATAGACATCTCACCAAGCTATGTGGTAACACAAACAGGAAAAGTGTATACATTAGAAGGAGAAAAACTAGAAATAGATAATATCCTAAGAGTATCAGAAGGTACAAATCATGCACTATTCCTAACAAAAGAAGGAACAGGATATAGCATAGGAGCAAATTCAAATGGTCAATTAGGAGATGGAACAACAGTAAGCAAAAACTCACCTACAGTGATAAAAACAGAAAAAAGTAATCTAACAGACATCAAAGAACTAAAAGCAGGATCAGGAAGTTCAATGGCAATAATGAAAAATGGAGACACATATACATGGGGAAGCAACAACAACAATAAATTAGGAACAACTGCAACAAAAAACCAAATATATCCAACTAAATTAGAAAATGTAAACACATCTATTTCAGGAGATATTGGAACAGATAATGGAGGCATTATAGATACCCAAGGATTTGTATACATGTGGGGATTAGGAACATATGGAAACCTAGGAAACAGTTTATATAATACATCTGTAGAACCAGTATTAGTAGGAGCAGAAGAAGCGGGATTAGACGAATATGACATTATATTACACCTAGGAGAAACACATCAAATAACAGTAACAAACAAAACATTTAATGTATTAAAAGAAATACAAGAAACAGGAACAATAAACTACAACATTGGAAACAGCAATATAGCAAGTATTTCAAACACAGGACTTGTAACAGGACAAAAAGAAGGAAAAACTACAGCAATAGTAACAAAAGCTGATACAGGAGCAACAAGTATAGCAAATGTAACAGTATTACCAGAAGGTGTAGAAATAGAACCAATGGCATTAACATGTATGTCACACACAGTAGTATTAAAAGCAAATGGAACAGTATGGGCATATGGACTAAATTCAAGTTATGAATTAGGAAATGGAACATCAATAAGTAGTGATAGACCTATCCAAGTATCATTCCCAAGCAACATAAAAATAACACAAATAGCAGTAGGAAACACACATAACTTAGCATTAGACACAGAAGGTAATGTATGGGTATGGGGAGTAAATTCAAATAATGCATTAGGAACAAAACTAAAAACTACACCATCACGTTTAGGAATAAGTAATGTAAAGAAAATAGCAGCAAACAATGACCAAAGCATGATATTAACAAAAGACGGATATGTATATGTATGGGGACTAAACTCAAATGGGGAATTGGGAGTAGGAACATACAAAGAAGTAAAAACACCAACATTACTAAACTATGTAAATAACATATTAGACATATCAATAGGAAAAAATCACACAATGTTATTAACAACAAAAGGTAAAGTTCTAACAAGTGGTCTAAATAGTTATGGACAAACTGGAAAAACAGAAGGAAAAACAAATATCTTTACACAAATAGAAGTACCAGCAACAGTAGGAAAAATATCAGCAGGAGATAACCACAGTGTATTACTAACAACAAATGGAGAAGTATATACATTTGGATATAATGAAAATGGACAATTAGGATTAGGAACAAAAACAAATGTAACAATACCAACCAAAACAAATATGACAAACATCATGGAAATATCAGCAGGAAGAAACCACACAGTAGTATTAGGAGCAAATAGAGTATTATACTCTACAGGTTCAAACAGTAATGGACAACTAGGAATAGGAACAAAAGATGATAAATTGTTATTCACGGAAATAACAAAAGTACAAGACATGATGTCAATATCATCTGGAAATACATACAATGTAGCAATAAAATATGATGGAAATGTATATGGATGGGGAGACTACTATCATGGAACAGCATCAGTAAAAACAAAAACAAACAGCAGAGTACCAGTAAAAATAGGAAATGACTCATCATATGCAGAAGAGCCAGAAATAACTGTTAATGTAAATGGAGCAAAACAAATACAAATAACTCCAAAATACAGCTTTAATGTATTTAAAGAAGACAACGAAGAAGATAGCGATTTCCAATATGAATCACTAAATGAGGATATAGCGACAGTAGGAGAAAATGGTTTAGTAACAGGAGTAAAAGTAGGAACAACTTGGATAAAAGTAAAAGAAGTTGCAACAGGAAAAGAAAACATAGTAATAGTAAGAGTAATAGAATCAGATTCAAAATATGCTTCAAAAATAGCAGGAGGAGATGGATATGCAGCAGTATTAAAAGCAGATGGAAGTATATGGGGATTTGGATATAACTCAGATGGACAATTAGGAAATGACAAATTAGCACCAATAAATGTGCCAAGTCAAACAAACATACTAGCCACATACAAACAAATCGAAGCAGGAAAGAAATTCACAATAGCATTAAGAGAAGATGGAACAGTATGGGCATGGGGAGATAACACATATGGACAACTAGGCCAAGGAAATAGGGTATCAGCTAAAAAACCAGTACAAGTACAAAACCTAACAAATATAGTATCAGTTGCAGCAGGAGATAATCATGCAATAGCAATAGATAAATTAGGAAATGTATATACATGGGGATTAAACAGTAAGGGACAACTAGGAAATAGAACAACAGAAACAGTAAGTATACCAGAAAAAATAACAGGACTAGATAACCAAGTGGTTAAAGTAGCAGCAGGTGGAAATCTAAGTGCAATAATAGATTCAACAGGAGATGTATATGTATTTGGAGACAATAGCAAAGAACAAATCGAAGAATTTAAATATAATTATGATGAATTTGGACAAAAAATATTGCCAGCATTAAATACATATGTATCGCAACCGATAAAAGTTCAAACAGTTGAAAATGCTGTAAAAGTACAATGTTTGCAAACTGGAATAGTAGTGTTAAAAACAGATGGAAGTGTAGAAAGAACAACAAAATATGCAAAACAAGCTAATGCCCAAAAAACAACAGTAATAAACTCAGGAATGGTAGACATATCAGGTAAAAACGAAAGTGTAGTATTACTAGATAAATATGGTGCAAGCTATACATATGGGGATAATAGCAAAGGCCAAGCTGGAATAGGCGGAACAAGTGCAAGTGTAATATTACAAAAAATACGAATAGCAGAAGAAAAAACATATTTGACAGTAGGAGCAGGCTATAAAGATAATTATGTAATAGATACAGAAGGATTTGTATATGGAGCAGGAGCAAATGAATATGGTCAATTAGGAAACAGCACTTATGATGAAAGTTATGACTTTACATTAGTAGGAGACAGAAATTTTGAAATTGTACCAGATGCAAGAACTATGAAACAACCAGAACAAGAAACAGTAAAAATAGTAGCTAATATATTCAATGTATTTAACCATAATGAAAGAGCACTAACAGATTATGATTGGAAATCAAGTAATACAGATGTAGTAACAGTAGATAATGGTGTATTAGCATCTCAAGACATGGGAACAGCTACAATAACAGCTACAGATAAAGCAACAGGAGTAAAAGCAACAGCACTAAGAGTAGTACAACCATTAGATGAGCAAAGAATACAAAGTATTACTGTAAATAATAAAGAGGCAAAAGTATCAGGTGAAAACAAATATGAAGTGTCTGTAGAAAAAAATCTAGATGGAACAGGAACTTTAAAAATAACAACAAAAGATTCAGCAGATGAAATAAGTATTGATGGAGGAACAACATATGTAATAGGAGGAACATTAACACAAGATATACCATTAGACACAAATCCAACAGTACAAAAAATTAAAGTAAAAGCAAGTAATGGAAAAACAGTAGACTACATATTAACAATAAACATATTGTCAAATGATGCAAGCCTAGAAAGTCTAACAATAGACAATGTACAAGCAACATCAATAAGTTCAACAGAATACGAAATAATTGTAAAAGATACTGTAACAAAGCCAGAGGTACATGCAGTAGCAAGTGATTCAAAAGCAACAGTAAGTATAGATGCAAGTATAGAAGAAACAAAAGAAACAACAAAGACAGTTGATATGACAACTGTTATAAAGAAAACAATACCAGTTCAAGTAACATCAGAAAATGGTGACAAAGTAACATATACATTAACAATATATAAAGAAGATGCACTAACACAATTAGAAACAATAACAGTAGATGGAAAAGAAGCAACAAAAATAGGAAATACATCATATAAAGCAACAATACCAGCAGATGCAGATTATAGCACAATAATGGCTAAAACTTTATATAGTAAAGCAAGAGCAGAAATAAATGAATTGGGAGAAGAAACACAAGTTACAACAAAAGTAGTAGCAACGACCCAAGAACAAACAATAGTAAAAATCTACGTAAGAGCAGGAGAAGGAGAAAACGAAAGAGAAAAAGAATACACATTAACATTAGACAAACAAGGAACAGAGTTAATACAAGGTATATTCTCACTAACAGTAAATGGACAAGAAATAGAGCCAATAGGAAATATATATAATGCATACATAAGTGAAAATGCTGAAACAGTAGCAGTAACTGCTATCACTATTAATGATAATGACTTAGTAAAAATTGGGGAAACAGAAGCTAAAGTTCATATATCAACAGAAGAATTAGAAATAGCAGAAGAAGAAACAACATATAGAATAACTGTAACTGATCCAGAAGACAGCACAAAAACAAAAGAATATATATTGAAAATAAGAAAACCATCAGCAGACAATTCACTATTATCAGTAACAGTAGGAAACGAAGAATTTTCTAAAGTAGCAACAAGAGAAGCAGGAACAAACAACTTTAAAGTAAATATCTCAGACAAATATAGTGAAGTAGATGTAATAGGAACAGTAGGTTATGACCAAGCAAAAGTAAGTGTAAATGGAGAAAAATACGAAACTAAGATATCCACAAGATTGGTAGAAATTGGGAAAAATGAACCAACAAAAGTAGAAATTTTAGTAAAAGCACTAAATGGAGAAGTAGCAACATACACACTAGAAATTTACACAGAAAATAGTAATACAAATTTAAAGAAAGTAACTGTAGATGGAAAAGAAGCAACAATAAGTAGTGTATCAGAAGACACATATGAATATACTTTAGACAAAAAAGCAGGCAAAATAACAATAGGAGCGATAGCAGAAGAACTAACAACAAAAGTCGGAATAAACACAAATGAGCAAGAAGAAGGAGCAACCTACAGAGAAATAAAAATGGAAGGAAGAACATTAACAGTAAATATACCAGTAACAGCAGAAGATGGAACAACAAAAGTATATAAACTAATAATAAATGCACTTCCAGACAATGTAAACTTATTAAATGTAAAAGTCAATGGAAAAGCAGCAAATGCAGTACCTGTAAACAAATATGAAACACGAGTAAACAAAAATGACACATTATTTGAACTATATGTAATACCAGAAGACGAAAAAGCAAAAGTCCAAATAGAAAACAATATAGAAGTTACAGGAACAGCCAGTGCAACAATAGCAAAAGACACAGAAGAAGTACAAGTAAAAATAAAAGTAACAGCACAAGACGGAACAACACAAGAATACACACTAATAGTTACAAATCAATCAGATGATTGCAAATTAGCAATTTTAAAAGTAGATGGAGAAACACTTGAAACAGATGCAGATGGAAAATATCATATAACAAAGAAATACTTAACATCATCTGTAAATATAGACGCAATAGCAAATAATAGTTATGCAACAGTAAGTATAAATGGAACAACACCAACACAAGAAGAACAAAAAGCAAGTGTTACAACATCAGACTTAGAAAACACAATCACAATAACAATAAAAGCAGAAGATGGAACAAGTAAAGATTACACATTAATAGTAGACAAACTACCAAATGAAACTGGAGCAACAATAACAATCAACTATGAAGAAAATGGAGAAACAAAAGAAAAAGTAATAGAATTAGACAGGAATAACAAAGGAACAATAAGAATAGGAAATCAAGAAAGTGTAAATCTAAAAGTAGTTGCAAAAGACGAATTAGCCCAAATCTCAATAGATGGAAGTATAGCAGAACCAAAAGAATCAACAAAAGAAATAATAACAACAGAAGAAACAACAAGTGTACCAGTACAAGTAACAGGACAAGATGGAACAATAGGAAACTATGAAATAACAATAATAAGAGCATCAAATAATGCAGAACTAAAATCAATAGATGTAAAAGGAATAGAAAATGGGGATATTCTAAAAACATCTGACAACACATATCTAGTAAAAGTACCAGACACAATGGAAAATGTTGATATAACAGCAATAGCAGAAAGCAGCTATGCAACCGTAAAAATAGCAGATGGAGACTATTCAGAAAACAACACACAAAATGCAACAATAACAATGGATGAAGGAACAAAAGAAATAACAATAACTATAAAAGCAGAAAACGGAGAAACAAAAGAATATAAAGTAACAATACAAAAAGTAACAGACTTAGGATTAGAAAGTGTAAAAATAGATGACAATGAATGTACAATAAAAAACGGAAGTTACGAAATATTTATAGATAGAAATGTAACACAATCAGCACTAAAAGTAAAACCAAAAAATCCAAAAGCATTAATATCAATAAAACAAGGAGTAGAAGGAACTTATGGAGAAGAAAAAACAGCAGAAGAACACATAGAACAAATACAAATAACAGGAGAAGAAACAACAGTAATAATCCAAGCAAAAGATCCAAATGACCCAACAAGAATAAAAGAATATTCTGTAACAATCAAATACAAATCAAATAATGCAGACTTAGAACTAATCCAAGTTGATGGAAAAGACGCAATAGAAACAGAAGAAGGATATTATGCAGTAACAACAGAAACCGCAACAACAGCAAGAATATATGTAAAAGCAACAAACGAATATGCCAAAGTAACAATAGGAGACAATGAAGCTGAACAAGGAGCAAGCAGAAGAACAATAACACTAAGTCAAGAAAAGAAAACAATAATACAAATAACAATAAAATCACAAGACGAAAGTGTAACAAAAACATTCAATGTAATAATAGAAAGAAAATCAGATGACACAAGTTGTAACATAAACATAAACAACGAAACAGCAGACGAAATAGACACGACAACAAATACTTACACAAAATACATTGAAAGAAATGATACACAAGCAACAATCCAAGTAACAGCAAACAATGACGAAGCAACAATAGAAATGGCAGGAAATACACAAACAAAAACAATAACAACAACTGTAGACATAGCAAGTGAAATAACAGAAATAACAGCCACTGTAACAGCTGAAAATGGGGAAACAGCTGAATACCATATCAGAATTGTAAAAAAATCAACAGACACAAGCATAAAAACAGTAAAAGTAGATAACAAAGTAATATCAGAAGTAGACGGAAAATATGTAGCAACAGTATATGATAAGGGAAAAGACACACAACAAGCACTAATAGAAGTAACAGCAAATGAATCACACGCAAAAATACAAATCGGAGATGGAACAGAATGGCAACAAACTCCAGCAACATCAACTGAAATATTTAAAGACGGAAATAGAAAAATAACATTAAATATTAATGTACAAGCACAAGATGAACAAACAGAAAGTATAACAAAAGAATTAGAAATAAACTTGATATCAGATGATGTAAGTATAAAAGTTGTAAAAAACGGTGAAAATGTTGTGACAAACTATAATGCCGAAACACACACATATAAAGAATATCTATCAAGAGATATAGAACAAGTGAGTCTATCAATAGAAGCAAATAATATGTATACAACAATAACATCAGGAGAGACAACAGGAACACCAATCATATCAATAAACAACATATCTGTAAAAGACCAAGAGGAAGTATATATAACATTTGCAGCAATTGCAGAATCAGGAAGAACGCAAGAATATACAATACAATTATTAAGAAAATCAAGTAATGCAGATGCAGAACATATCTACGTAGATGGACAGGAAATCACAGATAGATTTGCAGATAAAGACTCAGTACCAACATGCATAGTATCAATTGGAAAAACAAAAGATTCAAGTACAATAAGAGTTGTTCCAGAAAATGAATTTGCAAGTATAAAAATAGGGGATACAGAAGAAACAATAGGAGAAACGTCACAAAGAATACCACTAGATTTATCAAATGGAACAATAACAGTACCATTAGTAATAACATCACAAGATGGAACAGTGACAAAAACATATAATATAATGTTTGTACGTTTATCAAATGATACAAAAATACAATGGTTAGAAGTAAATAATAAGCACATAATTGAAGATGAAAGTGGAAACTATGAAGTAACTGTAAAATCATCAGAAGAAATAGCAAAAGTAAAAATAGTATTATCAAATATTTTAGCAAAAGTAACAATGGGAGGAGAAGAAAAACAAGGACAATTAGAAGAAAACGTAATCCTACCAAATGGAGACATAGTAAAAACAATAACAGTAACAGCAATAGACGGAACTATAAGAACTAGTACATTAACAATCCATAAAGCACAACCTAATTTAGGATTAGAAAAAGTATATTTAGATGGAAGATTAGCGACTAAGGTAGATGATAAGACATTTGAAATTGGTGTTGAGAAAGGAACAACACAGGCTCAAATAAAAGCAATAGCAAGTAATCCAGATGAATATGTAAGCATAAAAGGAAACACAGGTGTCCAAGGAGAAAATATATATACAAATTGCTCACTAGCAGACAAAGAAATACCAATAAAAGTAACCGCAATGTTTGATGGAGAAATAGACCAAGAAAAAGATTATGTTTTAAAAATAAAAGAAATAGAAGAACCAGATATATTGGAAGATTTGAAAGTGAAAATTAAAGTAGACGATGAAGAAGTTACTCAAGGAGAAGATGGAATGTATTTAGTAGAAGTAGATAATAGCCAAGATAACAGCTCATTATGGGCAGAAGTAACAACAGAAACATCACAAGTAAAAATAAAAGATACAAATGGAGAGACATCATATGATTCACCATCAAATCAGAAAAATATAAGTTTAAAAGAAAACATAACAGATGTTACTGTAACAGTAAAAAATGGAGCAGGGGAAGAAAAAGAATACATAGTAAGAATACAAAAGAGACAACCTGCAATAACTGGAAAAGTAATAACACAAGCATCAGATCAAGCAAATCAAACAGCAACAATAAAGGTATATAAAACATCAGACACGAGAAACGAAAATGATGCAGATAATCCAAGAGAGTTAATTAAAGAAATTGAGATAAAACTAGATGGAAGTTATACTTTAGACTTAAAACCAGATGAATATGACATAGTAGTAACAAAAACATCATACTTAGAATATAGATTGACAAATGTATTAGTAAAAGATGGAGAAACGATTGCTATAAATGATATCTATATCTATGCAGGAGATCTAGACGAAAATGGAGAAATAGAAATAGAAGATTTAACAAACATTATAGAAAACTATGGAGAAATAACACAAGATAACAAAGATGAAAAAGGAAAATATGACTTAAATGAAGATGGCATAGTAAACAAACTAGACAGAAACATCTTAAAAGAAAATTATGGAAAAACAAAAACAACAGAACAATGGGTAGATCCAAATCCATCGACAACAGCAAATTCAATAGTAACACACTCAACAGAATCAACATTAAGCTCAGAAGTTAAGTCTAAGGCAGTAGTGGAAGAAAATAAGGGTACAACAGGACAATCACAAATCTTTGTAAAACCATTAAAAGGACAATATACAATAACATCTGCATATGGAACAAGAACACATCCAACAACAGGAGAAGTAAAAAAACACACAGGAATAGATATAGCAGGAACACATCATGCAGAAGTATTGTCAATAGCAGATGGAGAAGTAACTTATGCAGGAGTACAAAAAGGATTTGGTAATAGTGTAGAAATTAAACATGTTGTGAATGGGGAAACAATATATAGTTTCTATGCACACTTATCAAAAATAGATGTACAAAAAGGTCAAAAGGTAAAACAAGGAGAAACAATAGGATTAGAAGGAGGAGACCCTAAGACAGATCAGAATGTAGGAAATTCAACAGGACATCATCTACACTTTGAGATAAGAAAAGCAAGTGGATATGGAAATGACATAGATCCAACAAAATACATATAGATGTTTTTTGGAACGGATAAAAAAATATCCGAAGCAATTATTCAGGGACAGAGTAAAAATATGCTCTGTCCTTATATTAATTTGGATAGATATGAAGTGAATCAAAAAAGAATAAAATTAATTCTATCAAAAATATTTTTATCAGTAAATTAAATTTTATACAAACCATAAATTAAATTATTCTTGAAAAGTATTGCAAAATATAGTAAAATAGGTAATATTAATTATAAATATTACCTATTTTTGTGGAGAAGAAAAAATATGAAGAATAAAGTATTAAAAACAATAAAAAAATACAATTTAATAGAAAATGGAGATAAACTAGTATTAGGAGTATCTGGTGGACCAGATTCCATAGCTATGCTTAATATTTTAAATGATTTAAGAATAGAAAAAGATATAGAATTAGATTTTAATATAGTAGTTGCACATATAAATCATATGATTAGAGATGAAGCAATTGAAGATGAAAATTTTGTTAAAAAATTTTGTGAAGAAAAAGGCATTGAATTTTATTCAAAAAGTATAGATGTAAAAAAACTTGCTAATACTAATAAAATAAGTACAGAAGAAGCTGGAAGAAATGCAAGATATGATTTTTTTGATGAAATCCTAGATTATACTAATTCAAATAAAATAGCTATTGCACATAATAAAAATGATAAATCTGAAACAATAATAATGAATTTTATGAGAGGTAGTGGAATTACAGGATTAAAAGGTATAGAACCAAAAAGAAAAAAATATATAAGACCATTAATTGAGTGTGAACGTACAGAGATTGAAAATTATTGTAAAGAAAAAAATTTAGATCCTAGAATTGATAAAACAAATTTTGAAAATGAATATACAAGAAATAAAATCAGGAATGTATTAATTCCGTATATAAAAAAGGAGTTTAATCCTAATATAATAAATACATTAAATAGATTATCTGAATTAGTAGGGGAAGAAGAGGAATATATTGAAAAACAAGTAGAAAGAAATTTTGAGGATTTAAAATTAGTAGAAACTAAGAAAGAAATTGTTTTAGATTTAAAAAAATTTAATAAATTAGAAAAAGTAATAAAGTCTAGGCTTGTGTTATATACTATAATGAGTATTTTTGGTACTACAAAGGGAATTGAAAAAGTACATGTTGACGATATTATAAAACTTTGTGATAATAATATTGGAAACAAATATTTAACTCCAAATAAAAATATAAAAGTATTAGTAAAAGAGCATAAAATTTATTTTTTAGACCAAAGATAAGTAGCCGTAACAAAACTTATGCAGGTAGCTTGGTTGTAATAAAAAAGTCATAAAAAAATAGTTTACAAACCTAATTTTATGTGTTATAAAAAACAAAGGAATTAACCTGAATGGAAAAATTCTTGTTTATAGTAGATTAGAAAGGTATTCAATAGGACAAAGGAGGAATAATTTTGAAAAACGGAATTAAAACATTAGCAATGTGGCTAATTATAGGAATTATATTTATAGTGGTATTATCATCTATTGTAGAAAATAGTGATTCAAAATTGAAATATTCAGATTTAATTGCAGATATTAATAGTGGTAAAGTTGAGTCAATTCAAGTTGAATCAGATGGAAAAAAAGCCATTGTGCAATTAAAAGATGAGAAAATCAGAAAAGAAGTTAATATACCAGACATGCAGAGCTTTATGGCATATACAGAGGACTTTTTAAAAGAAGGAGCATTTACTTTAGAGGAAAAATCAGAATCAATATTTATTACAATACTTAGCTTATTAACACCATTTGGATTGTTAATTATATTTTTTATTTTCTGGTTCTTCATGATGGGTGGAGCAAACAACGGAAATCCAGGAAGTAAAACAATGTCTTTTGGAAAAAATAGAGCAAGAATGATGACACCAGCAGAAAAAAATAAAATTACATTTGAAGATGTAGCAGGTGTTGATGAAGAAAAAGAAGAATTAGAAGAAATAGTACAATTTTTAAAAAATCCAAAGAAATTTACAGATATGGGAGCAAGAATTCCAAAAGGAGTATTGCTTGTTGGTCAACCAGGTAC
>OGMP01000490.1_pt1 | contig 39987 bp, 28 predicted proteins | sample 1573261 | NCBI WGS metagenome assembly OGMP01 (sample SAMEA2581878, study PRJEB24529) | metagenome | biome: Human gut stool | place: China | collected 2011 | reverse complement strand
TGCACGCCGCCGAGAACCGCACGACGCTGATCTACAACGACTGGGGCGACCACCGCGTCGGCGCCGACATTCTCTGCTACATGACCGGCTACGAAGACCCGCGTCTCGAAAAGATGTTCCTGCCCAACGACAAGGGCGATTACGTGGGCATCCGCATCGGCATCGACGTCACGAGCAAATCGCAGGCGCAGGCCAAGTATTCGAACATGATCGTTACCAGTTCGACGCCTTACCTGTGGATCAACGCGGCGGAGGTGGCTTTCCTCAAGGCCGAATACGAGCTGCGCTGGGGAACGAAGGATGCCGCCAAGGCGCTCTACGAGCAGGCGATCCGCCTCTCGTTCGAGGACAAGGGCGCCAAGGACGCCGACGCCTATATCGCCGACAAGACCAGAAAACCTGCGGCCTATAACGATCCGCTGGGCAATTACAGCGCGACCGCCCTGAGCTCGATCACCATCGCATGGGAGGACGATTCCGCCGAAGGCGCCGACAAGGCGGCCATCAAAGAGCGCAATCTGGAGCGTATCATCACCCAGAAATGGATCGCCATCTTCCCGCTGGGGGTCGAGGCGTGGTCCGAGCACCGCCGCACGGGGTATCCGCGCCTGCTGCCCGCCGTCGAGGACAAGTCGGGCGGTACGGTGGATCTGGCTCAGGGCGCCCGCCGTCTGCCTTATCCCGTCGAGGAATACGACAAGAACAACGCCAATCTTCAGGAAGCCGTACAGATGCTTAACAGCGAGTCGCAGGGCAGCCGCAAGGGCGACGGTATGGGCACCCGCGTATGGTGGGACGTGAAACCTTATAACAACTAAACGCTATGAAACAGCACAGAATAATACGTTTCTCCGGTTTGTTCCTGCTCCTCGGCGTACTCTTCGGCCTTGCCGCCTGCAATGACTGGACCGAAATGGAGGCCGTGGACAACAACGTGAAGAAACCGTGGGAGCAGGACCCGGCCTTGTGGGCGGAATATACGGCCGCTCTGCGGGACTATAAAAAGAGCGAGCATTTCATCGTCTACGCCCGCCTGCACAACTCGCCCGAACCGGCGGCCAGCGAGAAGGACTTCATGCGCTGCCTGCCCGATTCGCTCGATATCGTGGCGCTGACCAATGCCGACAATTTCTCGCGTTACGATGCCGAGGATATGGCCGTCATGCGCGAGAAAGGCACGAAAGTGCTCTGGCAGGTGGACTATGCCGGACGTGCCGCCGAATTCGCCGACGCCGCGAAACTGGGCGCATGGCTCGACCGGGTCGTGTCGTCCGTCGCCGCCAACGGCATGGACGGCTATTCGTTCACCGGGATTCCCAACGCCGGCGATCCGGCAGCGGTGCAGGCCGCAGCGCTGATCGTCTCGAAACTCTCGGCCGACGAGAGCAAGCTGCTCGTCTTCGAGGGCAATCCGCTCTTCGTCGCCGAAGCGGACCGTGCGAAGGTGGATTATTTCATCCTCGACACCGAGAAAACCGAAGATGTCGGCGACGTGAAGCTGCAGATACTCAACGCCACGGGTTACGCGGCCGTTCCGGCTTCGAAACTCCTGCTGGCGGCCGAGGCCGGAGCGCCCCTCAAGGACGAAGACCGCGTGGAGTATGCCGCTGTCGAGGAGATGTCGCGCCGCGTGATAGCCTACGGTCCGTTGCGCGGACTGGGGGCCTACAACATCGGCAACGACTACTACAATGCGGACATGAACTACAAAATGATCCGTCAGGCCATCCAGACGCTTAATCCTTCTAAATAACCGACGCTATGAAATTAATACATAAATATCTCATACTGGGCGTTGCGGCAGCGGGGGCCTTTACGGCCTGCGATAACTATGATGCCGATGACCACAAGTTCGACAATGTCGTGTACCTCGACGTGTCGAAGACCGACGAGGTGCAGCCGGCCACCTTCAGCAACAATACGCCCACGGTCGAAAAGCCGATTCAGGCGACGCTGGCCTATCCCGAAGGGCAGGACGTCGCGGTGTCGCTCACGGTGGACCCGTCGCTCGTGGCGACCTACAACGCCCGCTACGGTTCGGACTGGAAAATGCTCGACGCGAAGTATTACGAGCTGTCGTCCGACAACGTGACCATCCATGCCGGCAAGACCGCGTCGGAGGTGGTGACGCTCCGCCTGAAAGGGCTGATGGGCGAAGGCGAACAGCAGATCGGCGCGCTGCCCATCGACGAGACCTATCTGCTGCCGGTGCGCATCTCCCATTCGTCGATGTCGGTGCTGAAAGGCTCCGAGGCCGCCTATTATGTCGTCAAACGCTCTTCGGCCATCACCGTCGCGGCGCAGCTTACGGACAACTGGATCGAATTCCCGTCGCTCGACAAGTACGGCGACAACAGCATGCCGTGGAATAAACTCCGGGCCATGACCTACGAAGCGCTGATCTACATCGACGATTTCGCGCTGACCGACATTCAGGGCAATCCGGTGAGCATTTCGACCGTGATGGGCGAGGAGGACTATGCGCTGCTGCGTATCGGCGACACGAACTTCGAGCGCGAACAGCTGCAGTTCGACGGTTCGGGCGTCGGATTCGGCAAATTCCCCGGACGCGACAACACGAAGGTCCTCCAGAAGGGCTACTGGTATCATGTCGCCTGCACTTACGACCAGAACACCCGCGTCGTGCGTGTCTATGTCAACGGCAGGATACAGAGCGAGGGGACCGAGATGGGGCCGGCCGCACTGGACGACAAGAACTTCATCCATCTGGCCCGCCGCGCGCTGTACGACCTGTGGGACAACGAGACCGATCCGGGCAAGAAGGATCAGTACAAGACGCTCGGCTACGATACCTACAGCGAAGCCCGCCAGTTCTTTATCAGTTATTCGTACAACGACTACCGTCCGCTGAACGGCAAGATCGCCGAGGCGCGCGTCTGGTCCGTCGCCCGCACTCCCGAACAGATCTGGGAGAACATGTACAACGTCGAGAACCCGAAGGACGACCCGACGCTGCTTGGTTACTGGAAATTCAACGACGGCAAGGGCAATACGGTGAAGGATTACTCGCGCTACGGCAACGACGGTCAGGCGAAATACGACCTGAAGTGGCCCGACGGCATCGAGATTCCGAAAATTAATGAAGTGGAGGAGTAAATTATGAAGACGCAAAAGATACAGAATTTATTAGTAGTGACGCTGTTCTGCGCGGCGGCGCTCGCGGGCCTTACGGCCTGCGACGCCGACCCCGTGGAACGCGAAGGAGGCAAACTGCCCGACAAGGACGGGCTTGAGAATACCTACGGCATGCTGCGCAGTACCCGGAGCGTCCGGGACGAGGTGCGCGTATTTCTGACCGAAGGCAACGGATTCGTGACCGATAACTTCTATTATCAACTCACCAGGCCGCTCGGATCGGCGCTGTCCCTCGAAGCGGCCGTGAAAGCCGGGGAGGGCGAGACGGAACGCACTCTGCTGCCCGAAGCCAATTACGACTTTCCCGACGGCAAGAAGCTGGACATTGCAGGCGATGCCCAGCATTCGGCGCTCAAACGTATCCGTTTTTTTGCCGAGAATCTTGCTCCGGGCGAGTATTACCTGCCCCTGACGGTCGCTGCGGACGCTGCGGACGCTGCGGATACCGAACGGCAGACTGTCAATTACCTGCTTACGGTCCGCGGTCTCCAGATGGGTGAGTACAAACTCAATCAGGAACAGGTGTTCACGGTATTTTACCTCAATACCGCTCTGTATCAACCCTTGCTCGTAGATGAATACCTGATGTCCAAACTGGACGAAAATTGGGAAAATGCATGGCCGGAACGACCCGACGGTACGAGAACCATCGGCGATATTGTAAATCTGCGTACGGTCGTGCTCGATTACGACGCTGCAACGTCGCGGGCTTTACTGAATCTGGGTGCCGACATGCGCTATGTCCTCGGCCATGCGACCAAGTATATCCGTCCGTTGCAGGATAAGGGCCGCAAGGTCTGCATCAGCATCGAAGGCGGCGGCAAGGGATTGGGATTCTGCAACCTCACCGATGCGCAGATCGCCGATTTCACGGCGCAGGTGAAGGCGGTCGTTACCGAATACGGACTTGATGGCGTGAATTTCTGGGACCGGAATTCCGGTTACGGCAAAGAGGGCATGCCGGCGATGAATACGACGTCGTACCCCAAACTGATCAAAGCCGTGCGCGAAGCGCTGGGCGACGGACTGCTCGTAACGCTTACCGACCATATGGAGCCTACCGAATATTTCTGGGATACTGCGGCTATGGGCGGCATCGAGGTCGGCAAATACCTCGACTATGCGTGGTCCGGCTATCTGGATAACTCCAAAGACATGCAGATCGTCGATCCGTGGCATCAGGGCGCCGCGTTTGTTTCGGCGGAATGGCCCCGCAAGCCGATCGCAGGACTCGCTCCCGCCAAATACGGATGCGTCAATATTCCGTGGTATACGGGAGAGGCGGAAACAACCCCGACTGAGCGAATCGCACCTGTCTTTCTCTGGCGCGATGCCGGATATAAGCAGAGCAATATTCTGGTTTTCGAAGATATGCGCACCCTGCTTCAGGACAAGTACGAGAGTACATGGGGCAGCAGTATCCAAGATGGATATAAATTCTTCGCCGACGACGGAGTCTACCTTATCTCCGAAAGCCCTTGGGGTACGAGTTACTTATCGGAAAATGAGTATACGTTCGATTCTTCTAAGTTGGGTGAGTTGCCGGATGGCAGGCGCGGATATAATAAATGGACAAAAGATTGGTAATGAATGAAATCAGAAAAATGCCGGAAAAGTTCCGGCAGCGTTACAATAACCCTTAAAACTTTAATCTATGGAGAAAACCAAAGTAAAGAATCAATCTCAAAAAAATGAAATTCCCACAAAAGGGAACAAATCAATCATCAACTCAAATTTAACCGTTATGAAAAATTTATTTAAATCTGTGATGGCTCTTTTTATCGGAGCCGCAATGTTCTCCTGCCAGCAGGCCGAAGAACCGACTATGGATCAGGGACAGGCTCCCGAAACCCGCGCATTCGGCGATACGCCGGTCGTGGCGATCTATGTCGAGACCAATGACACCAACCCTCTCAACGCGGGTGACTACACGATGTCGAACGGCAAGCCGTTCGCCGGCATCGTGGAACTCTTCGCATCGAATGTCCGCAAGCGTACGGTCAACGGCGTGGTCGAGCCGACCCTCTACCTCAATGACAAGATGACCAATCTGTTGGAAAACAACGGTTATCTGACTTATGTGAAACCGCTGCAGGACAAGGGCATCAAAGTCCTGCTTACCGTACTCGGTGACCATCAGGGCATCGGCGTCGCCAGCATGAACAGCACGCAGACCACGCAGTTCGCCCAGATTCTGGCCCATGCCGTGGCAAAATACGGACTCGACGGCATCGGTTTCGATGACGAATATGCCGACGATTGGGGAAGCACCAATTCGACCTCGTACAGCGAGATCATTACCAAGCTGCATGCGCTGATGCCGGCAGACAAGCTTATCACGGTATTCGATTGGGGCTACACCGGTTCTATCAATGCCGAGGCAAAAGCCTGCATCGACTACTCCTATCATGGCTATTTCGGTACAGGATTCTATGGTTCTGGTCTTTTGGAGAAAGCCCGTTGGTCGCCTGTATCGACCAATCTCGGTTCGTCTACCGATCCGTCTACCCTCAATTCACTTGCAACACGTGCGAAGAGTCAGGGTTACGGTGCATTCATGTTCTTCAACCTGCGCCGCAGTTCTCAGGTCAATCCGCTGAATATGTTCAGCGCTACGGCCAGCGGTCTGTACGGTCTGACTGTCACCAACGCCAACGGCAACCGTGCGCAGGACTGGACCTTCGTTCCTGCCGGTTATGAAATCAATATGGATGAAGTGCAGTAGATTGACTGAGGGCGATTGCGCCCGGCAGTTTGATCTTGTCTGATCTGTTGTTCCGCGCATCCTCTTTCGGGAGGGTGCGCGGTCTTTTTCCGGGTATGCGAAATGCACTTTTCCGGCTGTCGGACGAAATGACCGGTCCGAAACGCTGAGTCTGATATGCCATGTCCGAAAATTACCGAATCCGCAAAATTCACGGCCGGTTGCAACGGGCCGGCGGAAGCGGCGTAAAGGACAATCCGCGAAAATTATTACCTTTGTCGCTGAACATTTATCGTTTCCGTCTTATGAAATCCCCTTTCCTGCAAAATCTCGATGAACTGCCGGGGCCGGTGTGGCTGTTCGGCGCTTACGGCATGACCCGGCTGGGCGAATGGTCTTTCGCGCTGCTGATGCAGTGCGTGAACGGGAACCTGCGGCTCGACGGCTTGACCGCCGGAATGCAGCTGCTGGGACTTGCCGGGGCATTGCTGCCGGTTGCGCTCCTCTGCTCGCTGGCGCTGCGCAAATCCTATGGGCTGCCTCTGGTCCGCTGGTATGCCGGTTTGCGGGTGCTGGTGCACGGTGTGGCCGTAATCGCCCCGTTGGTCGCCGGTTATGATCCGGAGGTGTCGGGCGGTTATGCCGGGCTGGTGCGGACCGAGGTGCTGAATCTGGTCCGGGGCGGCCTGTGGTTCGGATTTCTTTGCTGGCTGGAACGCTCGCAGACCCTTGCCCGGCTGATGCCCGCGGAAAAGCGGCGCGCGCTTTGGTGGGCCGTCGTGCCGATGGCTGCACTGGCGCTCTTCGGCATGTGAAAACCGCTGTCGGATATGCGTGCCGGGCCGGATTTGCGGTCCGGTTTTTTGCGTCCCGCGCCGGCGGTTCCGGCGGCCGTGAAATCCGGCCGTGAAGTCCGGGCGCGGATGCCGCCGTCTGCGTGCCGTTGCAAATCGGACGGCTGTGCGCACCCTTTCCCGGAAGACGCTGTTCCCGCAATATGAAATAAGATATTTTGGAATCAATATTGCCGTTTTGAATGTTTTGTCGTAAATTGTACTCGCAACAGTCCCAAAAAAGAAGTGTCGGTGTTGTATTTTCCGAATATGTTTCCTACATTTGTAGTAACATATTGACTAACACGGAAAGTGTAAGTTTATTCTCGAGTGGTAAATCTTGCAAATTATTACGAAGGAGAGAATAGGCCGGCATTTCTTCACGTTCTGTCCGTTTTCGGATTTAGAGCGTGGGACTGTTGCTTATTTTATTCTTCAGGTTTTGCAAGAACCTCCCACTCTAAAATAAGCATTCAGCACCACGCTTTCCTTATTTTTTAACGATGACATGTTATGCAGGACCCTTTCGGTGCGGGGGCCTGAACCGGCGCGTCGCCCTGTCGATGCGGAGAGCACACTAACCCTTACTTAAACATATCTATGAAAAACGTATTCAGAACTTTTCTGACGGCTGCTGCCGTGTTTGTAACGCTGGGCGCTGCGGCGCAGGAGGACCCCTCGAAGGAGACCGTGATCATCAATCCCTTTGCCTGCACCGACGCCGTGAGTCAGGCTGCGTGCGACAACATGCGCGCCGCCGTGCTGTCGGGCTTTTCCGACCGGGGGCGTTTCCACATCGTCGACGCCCTGACCGACGAAACGCTGTCGAAACTCTACGCCGACCGCAATGCCGAGGACGTGGTGAACGACGCCAACTGGAAATCCGAGAGCGAAGCCGCCTACAAGGCGCTGGGCGCCAAGAAGGTCGTTATCGGTCAGGCCAACAACGTTTCGTTTTCGACCTTCAAGTCGGACATCGACGGCAAGATGTACAACAAGGCCGAGGTGACGCTGGCGCTGAAGGTGTACAATATCATCGACGGCGCGATGGTCGGATCGGAGACCGTCGCCGTGACGGGTGTCGATGCCGATTCGAAGGACGGCGCGTTCAACGACGCGATGAAGGATCTGCGCAAGGCGATGACCAAGTTCGTCGACAACCACTTCAAGTTCGAAACCTACATCCTGGAGCTGGGCGAAGCCGACAAGAAAGGCCGCGTGAAGGACCTCTACATTTCGGGCGGCTCGGAGATGGGCGTTGCCAAGAAGACCCGCTTCAAAGTATACACCGAACGTAAGATCGGTCCGAAGGTGACCAAATCGGAGATCGGTACGCTCGTCGCCGTCGAGGTGATGGACGGCGTTACCAAATGCCAGGTCGCTGCGGGCGAGGAGGCCATCAAGGAGAAGTTCAACAGCGGCGAGAAGCTGATCGTCATCGTCGACAAGCAGGGAACGGCCGCAGGCGGATTCCTCAAGGGTCTGGTAGGTGCATAAGCGTTTCGAAAAATATCCTGTTCCATACAGTCTCCGGGGTGCCGACGGCGTCCCGGGGGCTTTATCCGTTCAAACTTAAAAAAATAAGATCAAATGTTTAGGAAGTCCGTATTGTCAGTTATCGTCGTTCTTTGCGCCCTGATCCCGGCGGCGGCCCAGAATTACACGACCGATGCCATCCTGAAGAAAACGACCGGAAAAATTGCGACGCTGGAGTGTTCCGGAATCGCCCGTACGAAGAAGGAGGCAACCGAAATGGCGAAAAAATCTGTGATATACACCTATTTATATAACGGTATAGACGGCCTGAACGACAACAAGCCCCTGCTGGGCTACAAACCTTCGGCCGACGCTTCGCAGTATGTCGGCACGCTGCTCGGCACGACCCGTTACGCCAATTTCATCCGCAGCTGCACGATTGCCGACCGGACCAACAAGACGGCCGATAAAAACATACAGGTCTTCGCGACGATCGACCTCTACACCGAGTCGCTCGAACGGGACCTGATCAACAACGGCGTCATCGGGCGCAGCGCTTCCGACATCGCGCTCTCCGAGACGCAGGAGGCGATCGCCATGCCGACGGTCATGGTGGTGCCTTTCCGCAAGGGAGACGAATCCTACGAGGAGGCGATACGCAACAATTCGGACATGCGCATGGCCATCTCGAAGGTGAACGAAGGCTTCATCGGCGAGGGTGTCGAGACCAAGGACCTGCTCACCTCGCTGAACAACGCCAACACCTATCAGGTGCGTATGGGCGACGGCATGTCGTTGGACGACGCGATTCTCGCCAACTCCGGGGCCGACGTCTCGGTGAGCGTCGATATCAATCAGGACGTCAACGACGGCGGCGTGCGCGTGTCGCTGACCCTGCAGGCGATCGAGGTCGCCACGGGCAATACGCTGGCCACCAAATCCGAAATTTCGGGCCGCAAGCGCACCACGGCCGACGTGTTGTGCGGCGTCATGGCCAAGGCGATGATCGGCGACTTCATGAAACAGATCTCGACCCGCATGGCGACCAAAATCTCGACCGGACAGAGCGTGGCCGTGCGTTTCACGATCGATCCCGGATCGGCGATCGACATGGACACCGAAATCAACAACATCATGCCGCTTTCGGATATTCTCGTGTCGTGGGTCAAGCGCCACGCCAAGAACGGCAGATACCATACGCAGGGCCGTACGAGCACGCTGCTGGCCTTCAGCGACATCTTCGTGGACAACTCCGTGGAAGACGGCATGCAGTCCGACGTCAATGACTTCGCGCTGGCGCTCTACCAGTACCTCAAGGGGCTGAACCTCTCCGTGTCGCGTACGATCACGGGAAATTCCATCGACGTAATCATCTACTAAACAACAGACCATGAATCTGCTTCGCAAACTATCCCTCTTCGCGGCGTTCGCGCTGGGCGCGCTGTCGCTCCGGGCGCAGACCGTAATCGACCTTTCGGCCTATATCGACGAAGACACGGCCGCGCAGCTCGGCGAGAGCAACACCGCGGCCCTCCGCAACAAGATCAGCAAGATCATCACCCGCAACGGCATGGCCGATGCGGCGGGGCTTTTCGTCGTCACGCCGACGCTTACCGTCACCGACGACGGCACGGTCGATACGGGCATGACGACCGTGCATGTCGTGCGTGCCGACCTGACCCTTTCGGTCAAGAACCTCTTCGAGAATACCGTTTTCGCCAGCCAGACCGTATCGCTTCAGGCCAACGGCAAGAGCGAAGAGGCCTGCATGCGTTCGCTTATCAACAAGGTGAACGTGAACGACGTGCGTTTCGCCAAGATGATCAAGGACGTGCAGCAGAGCATCGCCGATTACTATACGCGCCAGATGCCGAAGATCCTCTCCAAGATCAACTCGCTCGTCGCCCGCGGGGAGTACGAGGATGCGATGGCCGCGCTGGCGGTAGTGCCGGAGAACGTCGATGAGTACGAAACAGTCTCCGACCTCAAGGTGCAGGTCTACAACAAACTGCTCGAAAACGAGGTGAAGCGGGCCGTCGCCGAAGCCGATATTCTGGTCCGTCAGGGCGATATCGACGCGGCGCTGGATTTGTGCCGCTCGTGCAATCCGGTAAGCCCCAACTACGGCGAGGTCGTCCGCTTCCTGAACCGGCTCGACGCGCAGGCCGCCGCTCTGGAGCAGGAGCTGCGAAGGATGGACGCCGAGCAGCTGCGCGAACGCACGCAGCAGGAGGCCGCGGCCGAAGCCAAGACACTGAAGCAGACCAAGGCCGATTCCTATGAGAAAAAAGGCAAGTCGTTGGGCGAATGGCTCTTCGGACTCTGATCGAACCATGTCGGAACTAACTTTAGGATTACGATGAAAACCTGTCCCGTCTGCGGCGCCCGGATGCCCGATTCGCAGAACCTCTGTCCCGCCTGCGGCGCCGATTACGTCGAAGCCGTGGTCAATGACATTACCGCCGGGGGCGAAGCCGATCCCTCTCTGATGCTCGCCAGTCTCGAAGAGGGGCTGGCCGGGCTGGATACCGTCCCGATGCCCGCACCGGGCGAAACGGTCCGCAAGATGATGCCCCTTCTTTGCGGCGTTGCGCTGGCTTTCTGCCTGCTCTCCGGCGTGCTTACCGGGGCCAATTTCTTCTACCTGCTGGCCATTGTCGCACTGATCCTGCTGGTGGCTGCGCTGATGCGGGGGAAACAGCGGCTGAGCGCCGGGGAGGTGGTCGTACGGGCCGCCGCACGGGTCTTCGCCGAGGACGCCGCTTCGGTGCGGGAACGCTTCGCAGGCAATGCCGAGGTGATGGCCCGGCTCGACGCCATGGAATTCCGGCTGGACGACGCCCTTGCCGGGCAGGCCTCGGCCCATGCCCGGAACCGCAAAAAGGTGATCCTGATCGCGTCTGTCGTGTTGGCGTTGTGCTGTGTGGGCGTCGGCGCGCTGGCGGTGCGCAACCATGCCGCCCGCAGGGCCGAAGCGGCCTATGCCGCGCAGCCCGAATGGATCAAGCTGCGGGATGGTTACCTCGCATCGGCCGGCGATGACGGGGACGGCGGCAAAGACCTGCGGCTGAAAGTAGTGCATGCCATGCTCGCAGCCGGCGAAAGCGCGGCGGCCGAGGAGTTCTTCTTCGCGCACAGCCAAGGGAGGATGGGCGACGTCGATTGCGCCCTGCTCATCGCCCGCCATTACAAGACGCATAACGACGCGGAGGCCCTCGGCGCTTTTACGGACCGGGTGAAACTGCGTTACGATTCCGATACGCGGAAGGTAAAATCCCTAAAATGACAATCCGATGAAGCGTTTACTTACTTTCGCGCTGCTGCTGTCGGCATGCTGTATCTCTTCCGGGGCTTTTGCCCAGAAGGACAAGGTCGTCGAGGCGAGCGGCAAGCGCAAGCCCGACTGGATCGGGAAGTCCGATCCGTCGCATTTCGCCGTCACGGAGGTGGGGGAGACCCTTTCCGCCGCTTCGGACAAGTGCATGGCTTCGATCCGGCAGTACATCGTCAATGCCGTGGCGGTCAACATCTCGTCTGCCGAGAAGATGACCACGCGGCAGGTTACGCGCGACCAGCTGGTCAGCGTGATGAACGACTACTCCTCGGTGCTGATGACCGAAGCCGGGAAACTGCCTTACCTGAATAATATCACCCTCTCGAACGCCGAGTCGATTTACTGGGAGCGCGTATACAGCAAGAAGACCAAGACCTACCGTTACGAATATTCGGTGTTCTATCCCTTTCCGGAGGCTGCGCGGCGGCAGTTGATCGAAGCGTTTCTGGCTATCGACGATGCCAAGCAGGCCGAGTACGAGCGTCTGCGCGGCGAACTCGAAACGATCACCGACCTCGACCGCATCCAGCAGAACGTGAATGAACTCGACGGACTGTACGGCTATTTCTTCGACGCCACCCGCAAAGGCGCGGTCGAGACCCTGAAACGCAACTATCTGGCGCTCTACAACGGGCTTTCGGTCGAAGTCGAGTCCGAGACGCCGGGCGCCTGCGTCTATTCGCTGCGGCTCGGCGGCCGCCGGGCCGTGCCCGCCCGCCAGCCGCGCCTGCAGAGCGAGTCCGCGCTCGAAATGAACGTCAAACCTTACGGGGACGATCTCTATCTGCTGACCTACAATCCCGAATACGCATCGCCGGCCGACGTCAATAAGATCGACCTCACGTACCTGTTCGGCGGCGCCCGCGTGTCGCGGACGATCTATTTCGATCCTGCCGAAGGCAAGGTCGCCGTGCTTCCGAAGGGTGTCGTCCGTTTCGAGCAGGCCGGCAGCCTGCTGCGCGGCGCCATCCAGCTGTGCGTGAACGGCGCGCAGGCCGAGGTGCGCGAACTCGTGTTCTGGAATCCCGCCGACGGCGCGCGCTTTGCCGCCGCGAAGGTCGAACCCGCCCGGATCGCGCAAGGCGAGCGAACCCTGAGTTTCGAAACGGCGGCCGCACTGGCCCGTTCGATGAACGAACTGGACGTCGTCAAGGGACGTCTCGTCATCTGTAATCCCGCGGACGGAAAAACCGCGGAGATCAATTTTACACTGCCTTACAAACTTACTACTAAATAAATCGGAAAGATGAAAAGAATCCTCATTGGAGCGATCGCTCTCGTACTCGCTGCCGGCGCCGTGTCGTGCAGTTCTTCGAAAAAGGCCGCCGGCCCGGCTGCCCCTGCCGGCATGGTCGAAGAGGCCATTCCGCTGAGCGGGCCGCAGTACCGCAGCGATGCGGAATATTACCGTGCCGTGCAGAACGGCGTGAGCACCGAACGCAGCACGGCGCAGAAGATCGCCATGCAGAACTGCCGTCAGGACTTGGCCGCCGCCATTCAGGCCGATGTGAAGACGGTTATCGAAAACTATGTGAAGAATCAGGATACGGGTATCTCGGCCGAGCATAAGTCGCAGTATCAGGAGCTGGCCTATACGGCCGTGAACCAGCAGCTGCGCGACGTGCAGATCGTCGAAGAGAAGATGTTCCGTCAGGACAACGGCTCGATGCGCTACTACGTCTGCATGCAGCTACCCAAAGCCGCTCTCGAAGCCGCCGTGGAGGATGCGATCGCCAAAGACGCCAAGCTCAATCTGGAATTCGACCGCGCGCAGTTCAAGAAGATCTTCGAAGAGCAGATGGCGGCGTTTGCACGATAGCGGCCGGCCGATATTGTTGTCCGATTGACGGCGCTCCCCTCGCTGGAGGGAAGCCGCCGTCTCTTATCCGTAACCGTTCCGTCTATGAAACGCTACCTGATTCTGTTGTTGTCGCTGCTTTTCGCCGTGCCCCTTGCGGCGCAGTCGCGGCGCGAAGCCCTGCTCGAATATCAGGCCCGCCGCAGGCAGGCTTACGCCGAGTTTCAGGACAACTACCGCAAGGCTTGCGCCGACTTCATGCGCAAGCGCTGGGAGGCTTTCCGCTCCGAAGCTCCGGTGCCTCTTCCCGAAAGGAAGGAGCCGCCGCAGCCCGTCGTGAAACAGCCCGACGAATCGGCGGCGCCCACGCAGGACCGGATTCCCTATAAGGAGGTGGTCGAAGCGCCCGTTCGCACGGTTCCGGCGATCCCCGCGACGCCTGCCGCGCCGGAAGTTCCCGGCGCTCCGAAGGAGCCTGACGGGCCGAAAGCGCCGGACGCCCCTGCGGGGCCGAAACTCCCCGGCACGAAAAAGGACGGGGACCGTACGCCTCCTGCCGCGACCGGAAAGGGCGGTCCGGCTCCCGCCGTCGTGACTTCGCGCTCCTGTCGTTTTACGTTCTACGGCACGGAGTGCTCGGTGTCGCTGGCCGCAAAACATCGGTTCAAACTGGCGTCGTTGCAGGAAAACAGCGTCGCCGATGCGTGGGAGCGCGTCGCGGGCGGTGCCTACGATCCGGTGGCGAAGGAGTGCCGCGAGCTGAAAGAACAGCTGCGGCTCAACGACTGGGGCTACTACGCGCTGGTACGTACGCTCAGCGACGGGTTTTTCGGCAAACAGTCGGCCGAATCGGTCGTGCTGCAGTCGTTCCTGATGGCCGAAGCGGGCTGCAAAGTGCGTCTGGCACGGGGCGGCGACCGCCTTTGCCTGCTGCTGGCGCTCGACGATCAGGTCTATGCCAAACCCTATTTCAAGATCGACGGGCAGACCTTCTACCTGCTGGACGATATGGCGCGGGCCGTATCGTACAACATCTGCAATTTCAAGATTCCCGGCGAACGCCCGCTGTCGCTGGCGATGCCCGTGCCGCCCGTGCTGGCGCAGAAATCCGGACAGCCCGCCGTGCGGAAGTGCGGGGAAGGATCGCTCGCGACGACTGTGACGGTGAACCGGAACCTGATGGATTTCTATACCGATTATCCGCCCTGCTACTGGAGCATTTATGCGGCGACCGAACTGACTCCGGCGGTGCGCGACCAGCTTTATCCGACCCTGCGCAGCGCGCTGGCGGGCAAAGGCGAGTACGACGCGGCCAACCTGCTGCTGCACTACCTGCACCGGGCGTTTCCCTATAAGACCGACGAGGCTCAGTTCGGCGTCGAGCGCACGCTCTTCGCCGAAGAGATGTTCCATTACCCCTACAGCGACTGCGAGGACCGTTCGATCCTCTTCGCACGGCTGGTCAGGGACCTGATGAAACTGGACGTAGTCCTGCTTTACTACCCGGAGCATATCGCCACGGCGGTCTGTTTCAAGGAAGACGTGAAGGGCGACTACATGCAGATAGGCGCCGGACGCTATGTCGTCTGCGACCCGACTTACGTGGGGGCCGACGTGGGCGACGCGATGCCCGACCTGAAACGGGTCGCGGCGCAGGTCGTCAAAATTGACTAACCCTTAAAACCCGATTCGCGATGTTTTGTCCCAATTGTGGAAAAAAGTGCGAGGATAACGCTTTGTTCTGCTGGAACTGCGGCACCAAACTGCCCGCAGCAGCCGGACGGTCCGCTTCGGCGGCTTCCGGCGGTCAGTCCGCTCCGGTTTCAGCGGTTCCGGCCGCTCCTGCTCCGGCGGGTCACTCCGGTCCGGACGCCCCGTCGCCCCGCCCCGCCCCGGCGGCTTCCGCTTCTGCGGCCGCACCGACCGTTTCGGCCGCGTCGGCAGCTTCCGCAGCACCTGCGGCTCCGATCGTTCCGCCGGTATCTGCGGCTCCGGCCGCTCCCGGCACGACTTCGGGGACTGTCGCACCCGGCGGTGCGCAGAGTCGCTATGCCAAGGAATCCGGCGGGCGGATGGCCGAAGGAGTCCTTTTCACCAACCTGCGGGCGCTCTCCCGCAAATTCGGCACCGATGCCGGCGCGGTGCGCAAACTGCTGGCGGCTTATGCCGAGGCGTCGCTCACGCACGGTATCCGCTACCATATCATCGATGCCGCGGATTACGCTTTCATCAACCCCGAAGCGGGCGACGACCGCCGGGTGAGCCTTTCGCCGTCGGATTCGTGGGTCGGGCACGGGTATCTGCTGGCCGACTATTTCCGTTTCGGGCGCAGCACCTCCGAGGACGAAACCAACTATCTGTTCATCATCGGCGGCAGCGACGTGATCCCGATGCCGGTGGTGCCGCAGTATATCTCCGATCCCGATTACAGCGATACGGACATCGACACCGATATTCCGTATGCCTACCTGCTGGGCGAGAAGACCTATCCCATGCTGGGGTCGGCGGAGATTTTCCAATACGAACAGTATTTCCATGTAGGCCGCCTGCCGCTTGCGGAGGACGCTTCGCTGGACGATCTGGCGGGGTATCTGCGCCGCGCGGCGAAGGCTCCCGGCACGCTCGGTGTCGGACGTGTGTACGGCCAGACCGACCTGACGTGGCTTTCGGCTTCGGCTTCGGTCAGCGAACCCTTCCGCCGCCACAAACTTTACCGGGGCGACGAGCGGCTGGACGAGCGCATTTATTCCCGGAATCTTTTTATCAGCCCCTGCGTCGAACGGTCGATCGTCGATAAGGTCTTCGACCGGAACGCCGACCTGTATTACTTCAACCTGCACGGAAGCGACGCGCCGACGGCGTGCAGTTTCTATGCCTCCTACCGGCAGCAGTGCTACGAGGCGATCACGCCGCGCCAGCTGGCTTCGGCCGAAGCGGCGAACGTGGTGGTGACCGAAGCCTGCTACGGAGCCAAATTTCAGGATTACGGCCGCGGCGAGACGATGCTGCTCGCCGCCATGGGCGACAAGACGCTGCTTTACCTCGGCTCGTCGCGCATTGCGTGGGGGGCGTCGCAGAGCAGTTCGGCGGCCGATCTCAACAACGCCGACCGCCTGACCAATGTCTATATGTCCAGACTGCTCGAAGGGTACAGCGCGGGCGAGGCGTTCTATCTGGCCCGTCAGAGCTTCTTCGATTATAACGACGGTTATTTTACGCCGCATCAGGCGCTTACGATCGTCGAGTTCAACCTTTTCGGCGATCCCTACCTTTGTGTCGGGACGCGGCGCGGTGAAGCGAAGGTTCAGCTGCGCGAGGTTAAGGCACTGGCCAAAGGGCCGGTGAACGCCGTCGTCGAACGCAAGTGCGTGTACGAGGCAGCTCCGGCGTCCATCCTCGATCAGGTGCGCAACGCCGTGGACCGCAACCTGCTGGCCATACGCGCCACGGTAGACAAACAGCTTTACGAACGGTTGGGCGTGGAGCCGCGCAAACTCTCGACCGTCACCCGGCTCAGATACGGCAACGGCGATGAATTCTACGCCTTCAACTATGTCGAGACCGACGGCACGATCGAGAGCCGCCACACGGCGACGGCCGACATGAAGGGCGATGTGAAATCAATAATATCAACTAAATAGAACGACTACTATGAAATGCCAGAATTGTAATTCAGAACTCCTTGAGGGGGCGAAATTCTGCACGACCTGCGGAACGCCCGTCGCCGCGCAGCCTGCCGGCGGCGTGTGCGGGAAGTGCGGCGCCCGGCTGCTGCCCGGCGCCAAATTCTGCACGACGTGCGGCGCTCCGGCCGCGGCTGCGCCGGAGAGTGCGCCCGCACCCGAAGCGCAGGCCGCCGAAGGGGGCGAACTGGCCGCCGTGAAGCAGAAGATTTTCTGGAACATCCAGAAAGGCGAAGTGGCCTGTCGGGTCAACGAGTCGGAGTTCGTCAGCTACGACTCGGCGCAGGGGCTGATCGTGAACGACGGCACCACGGCCTATATCAAGGCCAACGGCAAGGTGCTGGCCGAGATTCACGGAGGTATCTACGATTTCGTCGATCCCGACGAACTGGAGCGCATACTCGAAAGCCGCAGGGGCGGTGCGGCGGGCGCGCTTGCGGGCGGCGGCCGTTTCCTGATAAACGCCCTGCTGGGCCGCCGTGTGAAGGACAAGTTCGACAAGAGCGGCGATCCCGAACGCCAGCGTTCGCTGGACGCCGTGATCGAGAGCATGAAGCGGCACGAAGCCTTCTCGCTGACTCTCAAACTCGACAAGAGCTTCTCGCTGGTCTTCGGTTCGGGAACGGCCGAGGAGATGGCCGAATTCAAGCCGATGACCGTCCGTACGAAACTGCTCGACCTGCAGATGGGGCTGCGTGCGATTTTCCGCATCAGCGATTTCGACCGCTTCGCCGAGTACTTCCTCACCGACGAGCGCGTCGCCACGACGCTGAAGATCGCTGGGAAGCTGCAGCCCACGATTCAGAATGCCGTGCAGGCCGTCATGCAGGACCGCGAGGTCGAAGGAACGTCTATTCCCGCCGACGTCGTCGAGCTGATTACGGCCAAGATCGTCGCTGCGGGCGACCAGTTCTACGGCCTTACGCTGGAGCGCGTCGCCGAAGTGGCGGCGTCGAACGAGGATCTGGAACGCCTGCGCAGCCTGAGCCGCGAGCTTTATCTTTCGGAGCAGGAGCTGGATTTCCTGCGCCGGACCAACGATTTCCGCAACCGGCTGGCGACGGAGACCAACGGACAGGCCATCGCCGACGCCCGCAGCGACCTGCAGCTATATCAGGGATTGCAGGAGGTCAACAAGGACCGTCTGCTGGCCGACGACGAGCTGGATAAGTTCTACACCGTGCTTTCGCGCGAGAAGCGCATCCGCGATGCGCAGAGCGAGGACGAGGTCGAAGCGGCCTTGTCCGACATCGAAAAGACGGGTCTGCTGCGCGAAGAGGACGTCGAGAACCTGCGGATCGACATTGCCGAGCGGCGTTACCAGCGCGGACAGGTGATCAAGCTCATGCAGCTGAAGGACGAGATCGAATTCGAGAAGGTCCGTACGGCGGGCGAGGGCCAGATCGCCGTGGAGACGATGCGTCAGGGGTTGGAACTGCAGGAGCTGACGCTGGCGCACCGCAGGCGGGAGGACGAGTACTCCGACGACCGCCGCGCCAAGGAGCGCGAGCAGATGCGGGCCGACCGTGAGGCGGAGCTGGAGCTGGATGACGCCGAGATGAACGCCCAGATCGAACGTCTGCGCAAGGTCAAGGAGATCAACCGCGAGGACAAGAAGATGGATCTGGACCACGAGCGCGAGATGGAGCGTCTGAAGCAGGAAGCCCTCGACAAGAAGGCGCGGATGACCGCCGAACAGCTGATGGCCGTGGCCGCCGGGGAGAACCTCGATTCGCAGGCGGCGGTGAAGTTCGCCGAGTCGTTCTCGGCGGGGAAGAACGTCGAACAGGTGCAGCAGGCCGCCGAGGCCCGTATCGCCGATTCGCAGCGTCACGAGGACCGCATGCTGGAGATGATGCGCGAGATGAAGGAGATGGCCACGACGATGACCGGGCATATCGTGCAGAACAAGGACGAGGAGCGCGACCGCTACCGCGAACGCATGGAGCGTCAGGAGGAGCGCGTGGACAAGACGCAGGACAGCGCCCTCGAATACGCCACCCGCAACAATCAGCAGGCGGCTCCCAAGCCCCAGCCGCAGGCCCCGCAGTCCGTCGGCCGTGTATGCCCCGACTGCGGCACGGTGGCCGCTCAGGGAGTCCGTTTCTGCGCCCATTGCGGGCGAGACCTCAAATAAGCCGGAGTATGGAACGCTACGAAGGTGTGATACTGGTCCGGCTGCAGAATGCCGGATCGAAATCGGAGGGGCGTTACGCCTTTCTGGTGCGGGACGACGACATGAGCGTCCTGAAGCTTTGCCGCGAGGGCGTGCCGCCCGCCGACGATCCGTTTTTTGCCGCATATGACCGGCAGGAGGTGGTCGTGACGGGGCGCATGAGCCACGGGTGGCTGGTGGCGGATGCGGTCGAGGCGGCGGCGGATGCCGAAGAGATGGATAATGGTGAAACGACAGAAAACAGGGAACAAGCATGAAAAAATGCCATAAATGCGGTTCGGAACTGGCGGACGACGCCCGGTTCTGCCTTGAGTGCGGTACCGAGTGCCGCACGATGGAGGTGAAACGCAAACCCAAGTCCGGACCCGAAACCGGAGAGGCCGGACCGCTGGTCGGCGACAAGAACCTGATCAACGAAAGTACGATCATCGGCAAACAGGAGAAGTACGAGGCTTCGAACATCACGATTCACAATACGATCAACGAGGACCAGTCGCACAAGATCGTCGAGTGCGCGGTTTCGGGCAAGCGTATCTATATGGACCAGAGTGTGGTATGTCCGCAATGCGGCGGGCAGGTGGCGCTGGAGTATTATGTCGAGACCTCGAAGCGCTGCGAGAATTGCGAGCAGCAGGCCCGCGAGGAGTACCGCGTGTTCGTGGCGCGCGTCATGGGCGCTCCCGGACCGTTCGACGCGGCGCGCAAGCAGCAGTTGGACGCCGAGGCGCGGCGTCTTCGCATCGATGCCGGAACGCAGGCTTCGATTCTGCGGGCCTTGCAGCAGCGCGCTCCGTCCGGAAATGCGGCGGAGCTGAGTTCCGTGCAGCGGGCCGAACTGGAGGCCGCGGCGAAGCGTCTGATTACGGCGACCGAGCGTGAGCAGGGGTTGAAGAGTCTGGAGACCTTTACGGCGCTGCACGAGGTTTCGTCGAATTACGAGGTGGGATACTGGTATTTCCTCGCCATGGCGATTCTCGATCCGGCCGGATCGGTGAAGAGTTACGAGGAGGAGCTGACCGACGATTACTGGCAGCGTTACTGGGGCTTTCTGGCCTACTGCAACACGGGATCGCCCAAGGGAAGCGCCGCCGTGGACCGCGTGCGCGCGGTGTTCGGCGACCGGGAGGACGACGTGCGGCTGGCCGAGACGGTCTATTACCTCGCGCGCGGCTTCGATTCGTTCGAAGGCTCGATGCTGGAGCGGGCCGGGGAGTTGTCGGCTTCGATCCGCCGGGAGTATCTGTCCAAACCGCTGACGATGGTTTACGACGCGTTGCAGCGGCTTATCCGCGACGATATCCAGCTGGATCAGCAGTACAGCGCCGAGGAGATGTTTGTCTTCGTGGACGTTTTCCGGGCCGGCAAGTATATCGAATACCTGTGTGCCGAGCAGGCGCGCCGCGAGCAGGAGGCCCGCGACGAGCAGGAGCGGCAAGCCCGCGAACGGCAGGCTGCGGAGGAGGCCCGCCGCCGGAAGCAGGCCGAGTTGGCCGCCGACCGTTCGAAGCGCATGGAGCAGGAGATGGCCCGTCTGGGCGCGGCGAAACCCGCCGCAGCGCACTCCGACGCCAAAGCGTTCGCCGGATACGAGACCGCAGTGCCCGTAAAGAAGAAAACCAGTTTGGGAAAAATAATCCTGATCGCGGTGGTCTGTCTGATCCTGCTGATCGGATTGCTGTTCCTGATTCCGGCTCCTGAGTCGCTGCAGTAGGCTGCCGGCCGGAATGCAGGTTGTTATGATATAACGTCGGTTCTTATAATATAAATAAGGTAAACCGGTCGGTTTTAACGGATTCACCCCCGTCACTATGGATGTGGCGGGGGTGAATCGTGTTTTTGAGGAGCTGGCAGGGCATTTCTTCCGGCGATATGCGGGGCCGCGGGCCGTCCGTCGTCCGGCAGGCGGGCGTTGCGAACCGCAGGAACGATCTAATCTTTGAATAAATATTATATAAAATAATACAAAAAGCCGATTGATGTGTTTTTTCTCAAAAAATATTGTTATATTGCGTCATTAAATAATACTTAATAAACCTTGACTGTATACCGAATTCATTATTAACCTAACTATTAATTTAAAACTTGAAGTATGCTTGAAGCTTTCTCAACGAACAGAAACAGAAGCAGAGCCGGCCTCATGGCGCGCATGCTGCTTTCCGTACTGGGAATTTTCCTGTGTGCAGGTGCTTTAGCGCAAAACGTAGCCCTGAAGGGCGTGGTGAAGGACAATACGGGTGAAAAACTGACGGGCGTGTCGATTATCGTCGAGAATACCTCGACGGGTACGACGACCAACAGCGACGGCGAATACTCGATCGAAGCGCCGAAGGGAGCGACGCTCGTGTTTTTCTTCCTCGGTTTCGAAACCCAGCGCGTAGAGGTGGGCAACAGGACCGTCGTGGACGTCGTCATGTCGCAGACCGCGGTGGGTATGGACGAAGTAGTCGTGGTGGGCTACGGTACGCAGTCGCGCCGTACGATCACTTCGGCCGTGACCAAAATCGACGGCGATCTGGTAAAGGGCACGCCGGTCAATACGCTCGGCGAGGCGCTGAAGGGCAAGATCGCCGGTGCGCGTGTTTACAGCAGCAACAACACGCCCGGCGCAGACCCTGTGATCCGTATCCGCGGCGGCTCGTCGATCGACGGCAATAACGACCCGCTGATCTTGGTGGACGGCGTGGAGCGCGCTTTTTCGGGCATCAACCCCAACGACATCGAGTCGATGGAGGTGCTCAAGGACGCCGCCTCGACGGCTGTTTACGGTTCGCGCGGTTCGAACGGCGTGGTGCTCATTACGACCAAGTCGGGCAAGCGCAATACGGGTCCCCGCGTGACGTTCGACGCCAATGTCGGTTTCCAGCAGGCGGAGCGTCGTTTCGACCTGCTCGGCGCCGAGGATTACATCCGCATCGTGCGTACCTCGATCGCCGAGGGCACGAGTCCCATGAACAACTTTACATCCGGATTCTCGGCAAGTTCGATCAACGACGCCAATTCGGTCTACTCGACCCGCTGGCTCGAAGAGGGCGAGGCCGTGCCCGCCGGCTACAAGAAGATGCGCGACCCGCTGGACAACACCAAGTGGCTGATTTTCCAAGATAACGACTGGCAGGACGTGCTCTTCCGCGACAACTGGTGGCAGAATTACTACGTGGGTATCGACGGCGGTACGGAGAAGACCTCCTATGCGGCCAGTGTGGGCTATACCAAGGACGACGGCGTGGCGCTGGGTACGGGCTATGACCGTCTCAACGCACGCATCAGCCTGAATTCCAACGTTACGAAACGCCTCCGGGTGCGTGCTACGGCCGATTATTCGGATGCCCGGAGCGAAGAATTCGACAACCAGATGAATGCCATCTCGCGCGCACTCTCGGCTGCGCCGACCATGAAACGCTACATGGCGGACGGCGTGACCCCGGCCTACGGTTACAACGCCACGTCGCTGAACCCCGAATATTATGCCTACATCTATGACTTCGACAACCGCAACAAGCGGCTTTCGATCGTCGGCGGGCTGGATTGGGAGATCATCGACGGACTGAAGGCAACGGTGGACGCTTCGACCTACAACCATGTGACCCGCAAGAGTTCGTTCCGCAAACGCGGCTATTTCTCCAACCTGACTCCGACCACGGAGAGCTTCAACGAGCTGACGCGCACGAAACTGGACGCCTATGTGAATTATTCCCGCACCTTCGCCGAGAAGCACAGTCTTTCGGCCATGGCCGGTTACTCCTATTCGCGCGACAAAACCAATGCGTTCGCCGCTTCCGCCGAGGGCGGAGGTTCGGACCTGACGCCCACGCTGACGGCGCAGCCCGACCGTACGTCGAGTACGAGCAGCTTCTCCGAAATCGTGATGCTCAGCTACTTCGGCCGTATCAACTACGACTATAAGAAGAAATACATGCTTACCGCGACGTTCCGCGCCGACGGATCGTCGAAGTTCCTCAAAGGCAATCAGTGGGGTTACTTCCCCGCCATGTCCGCCGGCTGGATGATCTCGGAAGAGAACTTCATGGAGTCTACCCGCCGGGTGGTGGACGACCTGAAGCTTCGCGTGAGCTACGGTCAGACCGGTAACAACTACATCTCGGTCAATGACGCGCGCGGCAAGTACAACGTGAACTTCTACAACGGCAATCCGGGGCTTCATCCCGCCGTGATGCCCAATCAGGATTTGCAGTGGGAGGTGACCACGCAGCTGGACGCCGGTTTCGACCTGTCGATGTTCAACAACCGGCTGATGGTGACGGCCGACTACTTCAACCGTCTGACCGACAACCTGATCTATTCGAAGGATATGCCCAACACGACCGGTTTTTCGAGCGTGAAGACGAATATCGGCAAGGTGCGTTTCTATGGTTTCGACCTTGAGATCAGCAGCCGCAATATCGTGAAGAAGAATTTCTCGTGGGAGTCGAAGTTCACGTGGAGCTACGTGAAGAACAAGGTGGTGAAGCTGCCCGACAACGGTCTGCCCCAGAACCGTGTGGACGGTATCCGCGTGGGTAATACCAACGAGTATTTCGGCGGTATCGCCGAGGGCGAGCCGCTCTATCAGGTGGTGGCCTTCAAGATGAAGCACATCATCCGTACGCCCGAACAGCTCGCCGCGGCGATCTATGACAGCTATTCGAAGGGTTACAATCCCGACGACGGCACGACCGTGAAGGGCCGCAAGAACATGGGCGACTACGAATGGGTGAACCGTCCCGGTACGACCAAGGCCGTGGTGAACGGTGAGGAGGTGGAGCAGATCAACTCCGAGGACAAGTTCGTGATCGGTTACAGCGTGCCCCACTCGACGGGCGGTTTCAGCAATACGTTCCGTTACAAGGGACTCTCGCTGAACGTCTACCTCGACTGGGCTATCGGCCACACCATCCGTCACGCCCAGATGGCCCGCCAGTTCATCAATACCTTTACGGGCAATACGGCCCTGAATGCCGGTGTGCTCGACACGTGGTCGCCTCAGAATCCGGATGCCAAGTACGCCCGCTTCTATTCGGGCGGCGAGAGCGTTTCGGCCAACTTCAAGAACGACTCCGACGTCTTCGCCTTCAAGGGCGACTACCTCTGTATCCGCGAGCTGAGCCTTGCGTGGGACCTGCCCAAGAAGTTCGTTTCGAAGCTGGGCATGCAGGGCGCTTCCATCACCTTGGCGGGAAACAACCTGCACTACTTTACCGCAGTGCCGGGCGTATCGCCTGAGGTGGGTACGATGAGTACGAACGCCGCAGGCTACAACAACTATCCTCCGATCCGTCGTATTTCGCTCGGAATCAAGGTGATTTTCTAAATATTACAGCAACTAAGTTAAATATACGATTATGAAAAAGATATTCGGAATATTGTGCCTGATCACCCTCTCGCTGGCCGGAGTCTCCTGTCACGGCGATCTGGACATCGCGCAGAAGGGGCAGGTAACGGGCGGCGACGCTTGGGGCAGCCAGTCCAATGCGTTGGCCAACATGTACGGCATGATGAGTACTTTCCGCGCGGCCTTCGCCACGGACTATATGTACTGGGGCGAGTACCGCACGCAGATCTGGGGTAAGGGAAACGAGACGCAGCCTTCGCGTGACTTCGTATATACCAACAACATCGCTTCGACGCATGCGCAGGCGGACTGGACGAGTCTCTACACGACGATCAACCATGCCAACCTGATTCTCAAGTACGTGCCGGGAATCGGCTTTACGGACGAGGGGCAGAAGAACCAGATCTTGGGAGCCGCCCATTTCGTGCGCGCGTTCTGCTACTACTGGATCGGCCGTATCTGGGGCGACGCTCCGGTGCTGACGGCGGGTTTCTCGTCGGACGGGCAGGAGGGGCTGTTCCCCTCGCGCGATCCCGCGGACGTCGTATTCCGGCAGGTCGGCGACGATATCGTGGCGGCGGTGGATTATCTCAAGAACGCTTCGGTATCGAGCACCGACATTCCGACGCTCGCCGCCGCATATGCCATGCAGACGGACTACTACCTGTGGATGGCGAAGGTGCGCAAGGACGCGACCGCGCTTGCCGATGCGCGTACGGCCTGCGACAACGCATTGGCTGCGGCGGCAGCTGCCGGCAAGCAGCTCCTCGGCAATTTCGCCGACATATTCTCGGTGACCAACAAGCTCAATCCCGAAGTGCTCTTCGCATGGAGCATGAAGAAGGACGAGAAGGAGGGCGGTTTCCAGTCCGACTGGCTCTGCGCCATTCAGTATGTTTCGGAGAAATACGTCGAGAATCCCGTGAAGGTGGGAAGCCATCAGCAGTGGGCGATGTTCACCGAGGCTTTCCGCGGGGTGATCGACGAGACGACCGTGAACGGCGTCAGCGTGGAGGATTCACGTGCGCGCGTAAGCTACGATTTCTTCCTCGACGTGGAGAAGAACAACACCACGCACCGCTGGATCAACAAGTATGCCGGTACGTGGAACGAGGGGGCGCGCATTTTCGATTCGGACATCATCGTTTACCGCTATGCGGACCTGCTGATGTTCGATGCCGAGATCAAGAACGACCAGAATCAGAAGGATGCCGCCGTCGATGCGCTCAATCAGGTGGCGCAGCGCGCTTACGGCCGTGCCAACTTCTACCCCAAGACGCTTACCAAGCAGGAGGTCGATGCCGCGATCCTGCGTGAACGCGAGAAGGAGTTCTGCGCCGAAGGCAAGCTCTGGTGGGACTTTATCCGTCTCGGAGTGGTCTTCGACGAGGTGCCGAGTCTTGTCGGCCGGGAGAACGAGAAGAACATTCTGCTGTGGCCGATCAGCAATACGGCGATGAACAAGAACCCGAACCTGACTCAGACCGAGATAGGTACGATCGAGTAGATACCTGTAAATAGTTTGGAGCGGAGCCGGCGCAATGCCGGCTTCGTTTTTTGTGTTTCGGGATACCGGGAGGTGTTCGGGATTTCGGGGGCAGGTGTGTCGGAGCGGCGATGCGGGCGAGCGTTTGGCGGGGAAAGGAGGGGGCGCGTTCGGAGGATTGCCGGGTGCTCGGAAGACTGCTGGGCACTCGGAGGATTGCCGGACGCTCGGAGGGCGGGAGAGGAGCTTGTGGGAGCTTGTGCGTGTTTCGGGCGCGGCTTGTAAACGCATGGGCGGGGAGTTGTCGGGAATTGCCGGAGGGGACGGATTGCTGGCTGCGAATTGCCGGGGGCGCCGGGGCGGGGTGTCGGGAGCTGGGGCGTTGGGAAGAGGACCGCTTGAGAGTGAGGGCGTGGGATGCTTGGAGGCGATTTGTTTGGCAGGAATCTCGTTGGATGCAGGGAAGGGGCTGCGCATGCGGCGTGTTGCCGGTTGTTCGGGAGTCGGGTTGAAGCCGGGCGGGGGTGTTTCGGCCTTTGTCGGGAGCTGAAACCGAGAGAGTCGGGCGTATGAAGGGCGGAGAAGAGGTGGGAATATAAGAGGAGCGGGGATTTCGTATGAAATCCCCGCCCCCGGCTGGTGCCTTTTAACCTAAATCTATAGAACCTCTTTGATTACGAAGTTGTCGACCATAAAGCGGGCGGGCGTGTCGGGCTCGTTGGGCGTGCCGATTACGATCTGCGTATCGGCGTCGGCGCCGTAAACCGTGACCGAAAGGTTGTTCCACCGGTCTACCGGCCAGCCGCCTTCGAGACCGCTGGGGTTGTCGAGGAGCACTTCGCCCATGGCTTCGCCCTCCTTGAAGGAGCCTGCGCCGGACAGCGTGATCTTCAGCTTAAGTGCGTTCTTGCTGTCGGGGATGCTCCATGCGCCGCCGCTCACGGTGTGCAGCGGATTGGCGTCGAAGGTGAAGAGAATCGTCGAGTTGGCAGCCAGACCTGCGATTTTCGGCGTGCCGAAGGCGCCGCTGCGTTTGGTCGTGCCGAATTTGATCATGCCCGTGCGGAAGAATATGAAGCGGGCCGTGCCGGTGGGCTGGAACGTGCCGGGCGTCAGGTAGCCTTTCGAATCGCGGATGGCGATGTGCTCCTGATTTTTAAGGCTGGTCCACTGCTGTTCGCGCTGGGCGGCGGAGTTGGCCGTAGGAGGATCGACGCTCGCATACCATGGCATGATTTCGGCCAGCTGTCCGTTGAGCTGCTGCTCGCCCCAATCGGCTTCGACCCAGCTGAAGTCATCCCAGAAGAGTACCGGCAGTACGTCGATCTCGCCCGTGTTGGGCATGTTGCGCTTGATCGAGAAGTCGGCCGTCGTGGCGGTCATCTCCGGCAGGTTGTCGTCGAACCGGCAGGCGATGCGGTAGAGACCGGAGAGCAGTTCGCCCGTCCATTTGCCGTCGGCGCCGGTGGTATAGGTGCCTACGTGAGTCGCAGCGCCGGCGGCGACGGAGTAGAGCTGGAATTCCTTTTGTGCCCAGACGCTGCCCGTTTTGGCGTTCCGGACCGTGATGACGGACTGGTGCGGGTAGATGTCGGGGTTCGGGTCCTTGAGGTGCATCGTCGATTTGAGCAGGTGGTTGGCGATCTCGAACTTATGGATGACATCCTTCTTTCCGCCCGGCTCGAAGGCCGCTTCGGCGACGTAATAGCCCGAACGGACGTTCATCATAATCACGCCGTCGGCGTCGGTGGTATAGTCCGTCGAGGAGTGTACGACGTCGCCCGCCTTGTTGGTGCGTTTGATCGTGACGGATTCCTCGGCGCGCGGCGGGCCGGGGGTGGCGTCCACGACCGTCAGCACGTACTCGAAGAGCGTGGGATTTTCGGGTTCGCTTTCGTCGATGGGCGGCTTCGAATCCTCGCATCCCGCAAGCAGCGCTGTCCCGAAGAGGAACAGGACCGGCATGAAGAGTTTTGAGATGGTTTTCATAATGTGTTTAAGGTTATAGTTGATGATCGTTTCAGGTTTTACCTCTCATTTACAAATATAGTATTAATAATTAATATATAATACATATATCGGCTATTTTCTGATTTTTGAGCCTAATTTTTCTTTTGATAGGTTTTATATGTAGTACTAATATGGGGCTTTTAGAGCGCCGCGGCGATCTCTGCGAATTCGAAGCTGCGGAAATAGATGCCTTTGCCGTTGTTGTGTCCGTGCTCGAACAGCACGCCTACCTTCTTGTTCGCCAGTACGGCGAGGTCGGAATAGGCGGAGTAGAAGTCGTTGTCCGGAACGTATTTGAAGGTGCGCGACCAAGAGCGGCCGTCGTTGCTGCTGAGCTTGATGCTGCCGTTGCGGCGGCTCGACCCGTGATCGGGATTCGAGAAGAGCAGGTTGGCCTTGCCCGCCGAATTGATCGAATAGCGCAGGATGCTGCCCTGACAGCCGTTGTTGTTGGGTTCGATCAGCGTGGTTACCTGCGCCGGCTCGTAGGTGAGCCCTCCGTCGCGGCTGACCGCCTGCCAGCGGTAGCCCAGCGAGTTGGGTTCGTAGTTGCGCATGTTGGTCATCAGGCTGCCGTCGCCCAGCTCGACGACGGTGCTCTCGTTGCCGTAGGGGTGGTCGGTGACGGCTCCCAAATGCCATGTCGCGCCCTGATCGTCGGAGTAGATCAGGTGGGCGTGGCGTTCGCTTTTGGGGTTGGTGCCGGGTTTGTTGTGGTTGCAGGGGACGACGATGCGGCCCTTGTTCGGCGCGAGCGTCTTGACGATGGCGTGGCAGGGGCCCGTGGCGTACCATGTGTAACCCGCGATGGCGACTTGGTCGTGGATGTCCTCAGGGGCGCTCCATGTTTTGCCGTCGTCGTCCGAATAGGTTTTCATCACCCGGCGCGGATGGCCGCTGCTGCCCGAACCGTTGGCGCTGCCGGGCGTACGCTCGTTCCAGCAGAACAGCAGCAGGATGCGGCCGTTGTCGAGTACGACGGGAGCGGGGTTCTGGCAGCGGTTTTCGCCGTCGTCGTAGACCTTGATCGGGGTGCTCCATGTGTTGCCGTTGTCCTCGGAGCGTTTTACCAGCAGGTCGATGTTGCCGTCGTCCGCCGAGCCGTCCACGCGGCCTTCGGCGAAGGCCAGCACGGTGCCGGCTTTCGATACCACAACGGCCGGAATGCGGAAGGCCGCATAGCCGCTCTCGCCCGGTTTGTATACCTGTGAGGTGACGTTGGCTTCAGGCTGAGGCTCGCCGCCTCCGCCGCCTTCGCTGCCGCCCGGATTGGCCGGTTCGTCGCCGCCGCTGCTGCATGCCGCGGCAAGAAACAGCGCGGCGAATATCCAAGTCAGTATTTGTATTTTTTTCATGGTTGTGACGTTTTTTATGGTTTTGGATCGCAAGGCCGTCCTATTTGAACAGCTTCGCGGGAAGGATGGTGAACTCGATGCGCTCGTAGCAGGAGTCCACGCCGGTCTCGTACATTACGCCCAGATCGCCGTTCGGAAGTACGACCATGTCGGAGTAGGCGGCGGCGATGTCGCTGAGCTGGTAGGCCGTCTGCCAGTTCTTGCCGCTGTCCCGGCTGATCTTTACGGTCATGTCCTTGCGCTTGGTCGGATGGTTGGGATTCGAGAAGAGCAGCGTTTCGGTCAGTTTGCCCTTGGGGGTGTAGTTGATGATGCTGCCGTTGCAGACGGGTTCGGTCAGCGCGCGGTCGTAGTATTGGGGGTCGAGCGTGAGTCCCTGATCGTGGCTGAGGGCTACCAGACGGCAGGAGCCGTTGTCCGCGCGGTTCTTGTGGCGGGGGCCCCGCATGTTGAGCATCAGGTCGCCGTTTTTGAGCTCCGTGACGGTGCTTTCGTTGCCGTCGCGCTCCCCTTCGCCGCCGATGGCCCACGTCTGGCCGTGGTCGTCGGAGTAGATCAGGTGCGAATAGGAGCCCTCGCCCTTGCCGTCCTTGAAGAGCCCGTGGTTGCAGGAGACTACGATGCGGCCCTTGTGTTTGCCCTTCTGAAGCTGGATGGCGTGGCAGGTGCCCGTGGCGTACCACGTCCAGTCTTCGCGTTTGACGGACGGGGTGATCTCGCGGGGAGAGGACCATGTCAGTCCGTCGTCGTCGGAGTAGAGCACGAAGACGCGGCGGGTGTCCTTGGCCGTACGGGCGTGGATGTCCTTTTCGTGGTCCGTACCGTCGTTCCAAGTGGAGAGCAGCAGGATGCGGCCCGTTTCGCGGTCTACGACCGGCGCCGGGTTGCCGCAGACGTTGCCCGCGTCGTCCCAGACGGTGATGATGTCGCCCCACGTGCGGCCGCCGTCGGTCGAGCGGCGCAGTACGAGGTCGATGTCGCCCGTGTCGCTGCGGCTGTGTTTGCGGGCTTCGGCGAAGGCCAGCACGGTGCCCTTCTTGGTCCGGACCGTCGCCGGGATGCGGTAGGTGTCGAAGCCGTTGTCGCCCTTCTTGTAGATCGTCGCCGTGTGGACGGGTTGCACGTCTTGCGGAGTCGTTTGCTGTCCTGAGGCGCACGGGGCGGCGAGGAGCAGCATGCCTGTGATGATGTTGGTCAGTTTCATGGTATTTTTATAGGTTGAAAAATTCGGGAATGATTTGCCGGGCCTGCCGCCGGACCTCTTCGACGTGGGAGTCGGGAATCGAGTCGTAGGGCCACCGCAGCGTGCTGCCGACGTCGGCCCATCCGCCGACGAGGGCCATGAAGCGGTCGCAGGCGGGGGTGGGGTATTTCATCCGGACGATGAACGGCGTGATGCACCGCTCCATGAACTGCTGAATCCGGCCCTCCAGTTCGAGCGCGGCCGTCATGTCGGTGAGCATCAGTTCGTACCAGCGCTGCGCCGCAAAGGGATTGAGGCAGGCGACGTTGGAGTAGGCGCCAGCGGCTCCGAGCCTGATGCCGGTAGCCAGATGGTGGCCGGGGACGAAGACGGCCAGCCCCGCAGCATGGAGGGCGACCTGTCCGTACCACTCCGGCGAGGAGTCCTTGTCGTTGGTCTTCACGCCGATCAGACCGGGGACGTGCCGCTTGAGCGCCGCCCATTCGGCGGGCGTCAGCTCGCGTTTGGCGTGCGGCGGGTTGTAGAGTACGAGGGGGATTCCGTCCGCCTTTTCGGCCATCGTCGTGAGGAACCGGACGGCTTCGCGGTCGTTGACGGGAAACCAGTCGGGCAGGATGACCTGTACGGCTCCGGGCTTCAGGTCGCGGACGAGCTGCAGGCGCGCGAGCGACTCCTGAGCGCAGGGATGGCTGACGCCGATCTGGAACGCCGTGCCTGCCGCCTCGCATTTCTCGGCCAGCAGCCGGCTGATGCGTAGGAATTCGTCGCGGTTCTGGCTGTAGAACTCGCCGGCCGTGCCGTTGGAGTAGATGCCGTCGGGTTTCGAGGCGATCAAAACGTCTATTTCGTCGCTTTGCCGGGAGAAGTCGATCTCTCCCCGTCTGTCGGTGGCGAGCAGCAGCGTCGCCCAGTTGCCGCGCAGCGTGTCGTGCGTTAGGGGTCTCATAGTAGGAAATTCCGGTTGTCGTTCGTAGCGCCGAATCGGCCTGCCGGGAGTCGGCGGCGGCGTCTTCCCGATGGAGTCTTCGGCTATTGGTAGGACAAATATACTGAATGGTTTTTAATATGCAATACATAATCTATCTATTTTTAAGGAAAATTTGCAAAAAATCGAATTTGATACATTATATATAATAACAATCGCAAGAATGGGGATTTGTTATTTGTATTATATAATATTTATTGTTATGTTTGCATAGCTTAAACTTACTTAACTTAACAGAACCTCATGAAAGACGATGTTTCTCTGGTCGAACAGACACAACGGGATATACTCGAATATATCTCCAAAAACAATTCGAATGCGCAACTGCCTAAAGAGCAGGAATTCGTAGGACTGCTGGGCGTGAGCCGCGTCGTCGTGCGCGAAGCGCTGAGCCGTCTGCGCGCGCTCGGCATCATCGAAACCAAACGCAAGAAAGGAACGGTGGTCGTTGTGCCTGAGATATTCGGCGGGCTCAAGGCGATCGTCATGTCGGGGCTGCTCGACCGCGATACGCTGCGCGACCTCTATCAGCTTCGCCTGATGCTGGAGATCGGCATGGCCGATTTCGTCTTCCGGAACAAGAACGAGGAGATAATCCGGAAACTGGAGGAGATCGTCGCCTGCGAGGTGGAGCTGGAAAGGCAGCTGATCCGCACCGAGGACGACGACGAGGCGCGCGAGATCGCCGAAAAACTGCGCGACGTGGACATTCAGTTCCACAGCACGCTCTTCGAGACGACGGCGAACAAGAGCCTGATGGATTTCCAGTACCTGCTGCGGCACCTCTTCTCGCTTTACGCTCCGCGTGCGAAAAAGGATTTTCATTCGCATACGATCGTTACCCATGTGGGGCTTTTCAACCTGCTGCGCAACGGCACCGCCGACGCTTTCCGCATGGCGATGCGTCTGCACCTGAAAACGCAGTTCGAGAATATGGAGGTCCTTGTGGATAAGGCCGTAACCAAATAAAACCAACCCAGAATACGAAACTTCACATGAACCCGATTAAAAAACTAGGCTTATTATTGTCGGCGCTGCTGGTCGGCGGCTTGTGCTTCCCGGCGGCGGCATCCGATTTTACGGTGCGTACCGCCGGGACGTTACCCCCCCCCGCTTCGGGCGGCGTTAAAAATCCCGGCGTGGCGGGCGCTTTCATCGGCGGGATCGGCGAGAGGATCGTCGTGGCCGGCGGCTCGAACTTCGCGCAGGGCGCGCCGTGGGACGGCGGCGCGAAGCAGTTCGAAGATGCGATTTACCTGCTTACGCCCTCCGGCGACGCCTGCAAATGCGAGCTGGCGGCCAATGCGAAGCTACCCGCGGGTATCGCCCACGGCTGCGCCGCCGTGGCAGGCCGCAGCCTCTACTGTTTCGGCGGGCTGACTGCCCAAGGGGAGTCGCGCGCGGTCTATGCGCTGACGCCCGTCGGAAATTCGGTGCGCGTCGATGCGGCGGGAGAGCTGCCGGCGGGTTTCCGTCCCGCGGCCGCACTGGCTTATAAGGATGAGATTTACATTCACGGCGTGACGGACGGCGCCAACGCTTTCTGGCGTTTCTCGCCCGTGAGCGGAAAATGGACCGAACTCGCGGCGTGTCCCGGTGCGGTGCGTTCGGCGGGACCGGCTTTTGCGGCCCAGCACAACGGACGCGAAAATGCCATGTACCTGATCGGCGGCCGTCACGAGAAGGACGGGGAGCTGCAGTTGTGTTCCGACGTCTGGGAGTACCTGCCGGTGCATGACAAATGGCAGGCCAAGGGCGACGTGACGGTCGGCGGCAAGCCTGCGGTGGTGATGTATGCCGCTGCGGTGCCTTACGGATCGGGCCATGTGCTGGTGTTCGGCGGCGACGACGGCCGGGAGCTGCTGCGCCGCGCCGCGCTCGAACGGGCGATCGGCGGGGCGGCGACGCCTCAGGACGCGGAGAGCCTGCGCGGAGAGCTGCGCGAAGCGTTCACGGGGCATGAGGGATTTTCGAAAGAACTGCTGGCCTATCACGCCATTACCAATACGTGGGTGTCGCTCGGAGAGGCCCGGACGGGCTTCCCGGTTGTATCGACGGCCGTGGTCGCGGGCGGCGGAATCGTCATTCCGTCGGGCGAGATACGTCCCGGCGTGCGTACGCCCGACGTGCAGGTCGTGACGATTCGCGAGACGGCGGAATTCGGCTGGGGCAACTACTCCGTGATTATCGCCTACCTGCTGGTCATGATGGGTATCGGCGTCTATTTCGTCCGCAAGAACAATACGACCGACCAGTTCTTCAAGGGCGGGGCGAAAATACCTTGGTGGGCGGCCGGTATCAGCATCTTCGCCACGGCGCTCAGCGCGATCACCTTCATCTCGATTCCGGCGAAGGCCTACGGCGCCGACTGGGGCATGTTCATGTTCAACATGACGATTCTGATGATCGTGCCGATCGTCATCCACTACTACCTGCCTTTCTTCCGTAAACTCAACGTGGCTTCGGCCTATCAGTATCTGGAACAGCGGTTCAGTTCGCCGGTGCGCTATCTGGCTTCGGTGTTCTTCTGCTTCTTCATGTTCGCCCGAATAGCCATCGTGCTCTTCCTGCCGTCGCTGGCGCTGAACGCCGTGACCGGAATCGACGTCTATACCTGCATCCTGCTGATGGGCCTTGTGACCATCGCCTATTGTACGATGGGCGGCATCGAAGCGGTCGTCTGGGCCGACGTCGTGCAGGGCGTGATCCTCGTGGGAGGCGCGCTCGTGTCGCTCGTGTACCTGATCAGCGGCATCGAGGGCGGATTTTCGGGCATGGTCGACGTCGCCGTGACCGACGACAAGTTCAATATTCTGAATTTCGCTTTCGACCTGACGCAGCCGGTCTTCTGGGTGACGCTGGTGGGCGGTCTGGCCAATCAGCTGCTGGCTTACACGAGCGATCAGTCGGTGATCCAGCGCTACATCACGGTCAAGGATACGGCCGGTACGAAAAAGGGGTTGTGGCTCAACGGATTCCTGAGCATTCCGATCGCCGTGATCTTCTTCATGATCGGCACGGCGCTCTACGTCTTCTTCAAGCAGCAGCCCGAACTGCTCAGCGTCGGGATGTCCAATACGGACTCGATATTCCCGCATTTCATCATGTGCCGCCTGCCGGTAGGCATCGCGGGACTGCTGATCGCGGCGATCTTCTCGGCGGCGATGTCCACCCTCTCGGCCAATATCAACTCCACGGCGACGGTGCTGACCGAGGATTTCTACCGCCGCTTCCGAAAAGGCGCGACGGACAAACAGGCGATGGGCTTCGCCCGGCTGTCGGGCATCGTCGTGGGCGGTCTGGGACTGCTGATGGCCATTCTGCTCGCCACGTTCGACATCGCTTCGCTGTGGGATCAGTTCAACTTTTTCCTCGGCCTGCTGACCAGCGGTCTGGGCGGCCTGTTCATGATGGGCATCTTCACCGAGCGGATCGGCACGCGGAGCGCCTTCGCCGGATTTGTCGGCAGCATCGTCATCCTGCTGATCGTCAACAGCTATTCGAACGTTTCGTTCCTGCTCTACGGATTTATCGGGCTGGCTTCGTGCTTCCTGATCGGTTATCTTTCGAGTTTCGTTTTCGGACGCGGAAAATAATGGAAGGGACGATCACGACCATTCAGCGGATGTCCGTGCACGACGGTGCGGGCATCCGTTCGACCCTCTTCCTGAAAGGGTGCGGCATGCGCTGCCGCTGGTGTCACAACCCGGAGACGTGGAGCGGCGGCGTGCAGCTGCAGCAGACGGCGGGACGGTGCATCGGGTGCGGCTCGTGTCTGGAAGCGTGCCCCTCGTCGGCCCTTAGCCTGACGGCGGAGGGTATCCGGATCGACCGCAGGAACTGTACGGTCTGCGGCGACTGCGTCGGGGCGTGTCCTTCGGGTGCGCTGTCGCTGGTCGGGGAGCGCATTGAGGCGCGCGAAGCGCTGCGGCGCGTGGCGCGCGACCTGCCTTTCTTCCGGCAGACGGGCGGCGGCGTGACGGTTTCGGGCGGTGAGCCGCTGTTGCAGCCGGAGTTCGTGGCCGAGTTTTTCGCATTGTGCCGGGAGGCGGGGATCGCGACGGCCGTCGAGAGCAATCTGCTGGCCGAATGGAAGTGCGTGGAGCGGCTGCTCCCGCTGGTGGACGAGTGGATGTGCGACTTTAAAATCTTCGACGGGGCGCTTCACCGCGAGATGACCGGCGTCGGTAACGAGCGTATCCGGGAGAATCTCGGACGGCTGGTCGGGAGCGGTGCGAAAGTGGTCGTCCGCACGCCGGTCGTACCCGGTGTGAACGACAACGAGACCGAGATCGGAAATATCTGCCGCATGCTGCTGCCCTTCGAGGAGCGGCTGTTGGGGTACGAACTGCTGCGTTTTCATACGCTCGGATTCGACAAATTCGCGGCGTGCGGCATGGAGAATCCTTTGGCCGGAGCGCGCGAACTTTCGAAAGAGCGGTTCGAGACGCTGCGGAGTTTTGCAAAATCAATACTTAAGATAACGAAATGATGCTTATGGAAGCACATGCGAATTACGACGGCGAACTTGCCCGGCTGAAAGCGAAAAAGTTGCGGCAGACCAAGGAGAAGATCGAAAAGGAGGGCATTCTGGACGAGGACGATTACGGCAGGATCGTCCCGCGGGAAGGGGTGTGGCGGATTATTCCGAACCATGCGGACGGCTCGTTCTACGGGTTCGACGCATGGACCGGGAATTTTTGCAGCCTGATGGATGTCCATCAGGTCTACGTCGATCCCGACGACGCGCTGGCGGGGCGCTGGTGCTATTTCATGTCGAAGATGCGCCCCAACAAGTGGAATCCGGACTATCCCTACGATCATCTGCGCGAGCGGATCGAACGTTACGACATCATACACGGCATCGGCGACGACGCCCACTTCGCCCCCGATTACGAGATGGGGCTTCGGCTGGGCTGGGGAGGACTGCTCGACAAGATCGCCCGCTATCGGGCGGTCAACGGCACGGCCGAACAGCAGCACTTCTACGACCTGCACGAGCGGGCGATCCGGAGCATTCAGGGGTGGATTCGCCGCCATATCGGCGAAGCCCGGCGGCTGGCCGCCGAAGAGCGCGACGAACGCCGCCGGCAGAACCTGCTGGAGATGGCCCGGACCAATGAAAACATCGTCGAGGGGGCGCCGCAGACCCTGCGGGAAGCCTGCCAGTGGATCGTGTGGTTTCATCTGGCGTCGCGGACCTACAACCGGGACGGCGCCGGCGGGCAGATCGACGCGCTGCTGCGGCCGTTCTACGAGCGGGACATCGCGGCGGGACGCATCACCGACGCCGAGGCGGTCTACTATCTGGCCTGCCTGCTGATAAACGACCCCGTCTACTGGCAGCTGGGAGGTCCCGATGCCGACGGGAAGGACCAGACTTCGGCGATCTCGTTCCTGATTCTGGATGCGGCCTGCAAGGTCGATTCGTCGCTCAATATCACGATCCGCGTGCATGACGGTCTTGATCCGAAGCTGCTGCGCTACGGCGTCGAGTGTCTGGTGAAGTACCGCAACGGCTGGCCCCGTTTTTCGGGCGACAAGGCGCTGGTGGCCGGATTCATGCGCAACGGATTCGACGAACGGCTGGCGCGCCGGCGTATCGCCGTGGGGTGCAACTGGATGTCGCTGCCGGGGCTGGAGTATACGATGAACGACTTGGTGAAGGTGAATCTGGCCAAAGTCTTCGAAGTGGCCTACGATGAGTCGAAAGCCGACGCCGGGCGGACTACGGAGCGGTTGTGGCGTTCGTTCGCGTCGCATCTTCGGGAAGCGGTGCGGACGGCGGCCGAGGGAATCCGTCATCACCTGAAATATCAGAAATTCAACGAGCCGGAGCTGCTGCTCAACCTGCTGAGCCACGGCCCGATCGAGAAGGGCCGCGACGTCTCGGACGGCGGCGCGGAATATTACAACCTTGCGATCGACGGCGCCGGGCTGGCCGTGGTGGCCGATTCGTTCGCCGCGCTGGAACAGCGCATCGAGCGGGAAGGCAGGCTGACGTGGCAGGAGATGGACCGGCTGCTCGACAGCGACTTCCAGTGTGAGGAGGGGACGAAATACCGGACGCTGCTGGGCCGCAGCCAGCGTTACGGACAGGCCGATTCGCTGGGCCGCAAGTGGGCGCTTGCCGTCCGCGACGAGTTCACGGCGGCCGTGCGGGGCGAGACCTCGGCCGACGGACGTTACAAGTTCATTCCCGGTTTCTTTTCGTGGGCCAATACCGTCGGGTTCGGACTCCATGTGGGGGCGACTCCCAACGGCCGGCGGGCCGGAACGCCCATTTCGCACGGAGCGAATCCCTGCGCGGGGTTCGCCGTGGACGATGCGTCGCTTTCGCTGGCGACGGCCGTCGCCGAGATACAGCCCGGTTACGGAAATACGGCGCCGATGCAGTGGGAGCTTGATCCCTCTTTGGCCGGCGCGGAGTGCATTGCGCTGATCGAAGGGATCATCAAGGCGCATTTCGAGATGGGCGGTACGCTCATCAACGCCAATATCATGGACCGCGAGACGATTCTCGCGGCGCACGCCGATCCGTCGAAATACCCCGATCTGGTGGTGCGCGTGACAGGATTCACGGCCTATTTCGCCATGCTGTCGCCCGAATTCCGGCAGCTGGTGGTGGACCGCGTGCTGGAAAACTGATCTTCGGAAAGATTATGAAGCGAAAATACGGTTTGCTGGGATTGCTGCTCGTGTCGGGTGCCGGCGCTGCGGCCCGGAACAAGGTGCGGCCCAAAAACGTGCTGTTCATCGCCGTGGACGACATGAAGCCCGCGCTGGGCTGTTACGGCGATCGGGTGGCGCGGACGCCCCATATCGACGCGCTGGCGGCCGACGGGGCGGTTTTCCGGCGCGCTTACTGCCAGCAGGCGGTCAGCGGCCCGACGCGCGCGTCGCTGCTGACGGGACTGCGGCCCGAAGAGGTGGGGGTGACGGAACTCAATACATGGATGCGGGCCAAGGTGCCGGACGTGGTGACTTTGCCGCAGGCTTTCCGCGAGGTGGGATACGAAACGCGGGGCGTGGGCAAGATTTTCCACGGTACGAAAAACAGTCTGGACGAGCGTTCGTGGAGCGAGCGTCCGTCGCTGTACGAGTATTCGCGCAACGAGGAGTATCAGTTGGCGGTCAACAAGACGGGAAAGAAGGCGCGGGCCGTGGAGTTCGCGGATGTGCCGGACAGTCTCTATTTCGACGTGAAGATCCGCAACGAGGCGCTCGCCCGGCTCGAAGAGCTGAGCCGTTCGGACGAGCCGTTTTTCCTCGCCGTGGGTTTCCTGAAACCTCATCTGCCCTTCTGCGCCCCCGAACGCTACAGGGAACTCTATGCCGGCCGGGATTTCGCCTTGGCGGACACGCTCCGGACGCGTCCCGAAAATGCGCCTGAGATCGCCTATCACAACAGCGAGGAGCTGCGCGGGTACACCGACATTCCGGACCTCATGCCGCTCTCTGCGGAGCAGGAGGCGGAGTTGCGCCGGGCCTATTACGCCTGCGTTTCGTTTACCGACGACAATATAGGGGCGATCTTGGACCGGCTGAAGGAGCTGGGGCTTTACGACGATACGCTGATCGTCCTCTGGGGCGATCACGGCTATCATCTGGGCGAACGGGAATTGTGGTGCAAATCGACCGTTTATGAAGCCGCATGCCGCGCGCCGCTGGTGATAAAGCCGGCGGGACGGCCGCATCACCGGGAGGTGGAGGAGGTCGTGGAGTTTCTGGACGTCTATCCCACGCTGCTCGACCTGTGCGGCATCGAGGACCGTTACGGCGTTTCGGGGCGGAGCCTGCGGCCGCTGCTCGACGGAAGGAGCATGCGCAAACGCTATGCCGTCAGTCAGTTTCAGCGTCCTTATCCGGCGCTTACGAGCCTTAAGAAACGGCGTTACATGGGCTATACCGTTCGTGACCGGAGATGGACCTATACGGAGTGGGTCGATCTGACGGGGCGCGTGGCGGAGTGCGAGTTGTACGACATGTCGCCGGGCGGACCGGAGCGGCGGAATCTGGCCGGGGAGCCTCGGTTCGGCTCCGTCGAGCGGCGGATGTCGCGGGCGCTGCATCGGGTGCTCAGGAACCAGAAGGGGGTGACGGGCATTGCGGCCGGAGAGTTCGGGAAGCGGAATTGATTCGATCGGAACTTAAAAAAATAGAGGATTTTTATGAAACGTTTTGTTTTTTCTTTGCTGGCGCTGCTTCTCTCCGCTGCGGGGGCTTCGGCGCAGTTGAAATTCGTGGATGCGGGGCAGCTCGGACTGGTCAATAAGCTCGGTCCGACAGAAAACCGCTACCACCGGGTCGATACGGACAAGTACGACCTTACGCAGGCCGAAGCGAACTTGCTGCGCATGCCGGCCGGTATGGCGCTGGTGTTCCGCACCACGGTGGAGGACCTGTACTGCCTGGCGGAGAACAAGGAACAGGAGGACCGGGAAAATGAGGAATGGAC
>OGMP01000467.1_pt1 | contig 41140 bp, 36 predicted proteins | sample 1573261 | NCBI WGS metagenome assembly OGMP01 (sample SAMEA2581878, study PRJEB24529) | metagenome | biome: Human gut stool | place: China | collected 2011 | reverse complement strand
GTCCTTTCCGACGTCCCGTCCGGTCCCGCGAAACGCTCCCGTCCTATTATCGGGTGACCCGTTCGAGCCAGCGTACCATCGACAGCATGACGAGCATCGACAATCCGCAGGCGGCCACGAAAACGAACCACGTAGCCCACATCGGGGTGTGCAGATAAAGCCATCCGCCCACGAACAACAGTGCGTTGCCCACGGCCGTGGCAGCCAGCCAGAAGCCCTGCATCAGACCCTGCATGTGCGGCGGCGCGACCTTCGACACGAAAGCCAGTCCGAGCGGCGAGATGAACAGCTCGGCGACCGTCAGGATGAAGTAGAGTCCCACCATCACCCACGGCGTAACCAGAATCGACTGCATCTCGTCGGCCTTCATGCCTGCGAGGGCGGCCTTGTCGGGCAGCGCCAGCGAGAAGAACATCAGGAAGAGGTAGGCCGTGGCGGCGATACCCATACCGATGGCGATCTTCATCGGCGTCGAGACCTCGACGTTGCGTTTGCGCAGCCAGCCGAAGAACCACATGATCAGCGGCGTGAGGGTCACCACGAAGAACGGGTTGACGCTCTGGAAGATTTCGGCGCCCTTGATGACCGTGAAGCCCAAGTCTATGTTGATGACGTCCAGATTCACGTAGTCACGGGCGAAGTAGGTCAGCGAATAGCCGTTCTGATGGAACGAAACCCAGAAGAAGATCACCACGCCGAACACGGCGAAAAGCGCATAGATGCGCTGGCGGATCTCCTGCGCCGACATCGTGATCTCGGCGGCGGAAGCCTTCCCGCCCTTGGCCGCAGCCTTCTGCGAGGGATCGGGGAAGCGTTTCTTGTTCGACATGTAGATCATCAGCGAAACGAGCATCATCACGATAGCGGCGATGAAGGCGTAGTGGAAACCGCGGTTGAAAACGTCGAGGTAGCTGTTGCAGAAGGCATGCAGGTCACCGACGGGCGAACCGTCGAGGTAGGCCGAATTGGCATACGAGGTGAGGTTGGCAAGCCCCTCGCCGGCCATGTCCTGCCCTTTGGCAAGGTATTCGTGGCAGAGTTCGGGCAGCTTGGCGTTGTAGTCGAAATTATTGACCTTGAGCCACCAGTTGCGCACGCCGATGGCCACGAACGGCGCGAAGAAGCCGCCGATGTTGATGAACATGTAGAAGATCTGGAAACCCGACTCGCGCTTGGCGCTGAACTCCTTGTTGTCGTACATCTGCCCCACCAAGGCTTGGAGATTGCCCTTGAAAAGGCCGTTGCCGAAGGCGATGACCAGCAGTCCGAGGCAGGTCAGCGTCAGATAGAGCGGCAGGCTGGGAACCGGCGTGGGCGTGGGAATGGCGATCAGCAGGTAACCCAGCGACATCACCACCAGCCCCCACATGATGGTGCCCTTGTAGTTCTTGGTCTTGTCGGCGATGATACCGCCGACAAGCGCCAGCAGGTAGATCGAAGCGTAGAATCCCGAATAGATGTAACCCGCCGTGGCCTCGTCGAGACCGAACTTGGCGGAGATGAACAGGGTCAGGATCGCCATCATGATGTAGAAACCGAATCGCTCGCCCATATTGGCCAAAGCCGCGGCGATCAGTCCTTGGGGTTGTCCTTTCATAAGTTAATTTTTGGTGTTAGTAATAAATGATTCGTTTTTTGTTTGCTGACAAAGATAGAAAAATTTTCAGTATTTCTGGAAGATTTTTATAATTCCCTTTGTCTTAGGAAGTTTGAAAGAAAGAATAAATTCGAGGTAACGAATTGGCAACCGTTTCATTTTCTGTGCTTTGCTGTGAATCGCTATCAACGTCACTCATCTTGATGCAAAAGTAGCAATAAAAATCCAAACAATCCTCATTTTTTTATATTGAAAAGTGGCGCAAATATGAATTAATTTGCTATCTTTGCCAAATGATGTCAAGACAAAAATAAGTAATATGCTGTTTACGGAGAAAATAAAAGAGCTACGCATTCAAAATCAGATGCCACAAAGACAGATTGCGGCTGCTCTTGATATAGACACTGCAACATATTGTAAGATAGAAAAAGGTGAACGCAGAGCCAAGAAAGAACAAGTCGCAATATTGTCGGAGATGTTTCATGTAGAAATGACAGACCTCCTTACATTATGGCTTGCCGACAAGGTAACTGATATGGTATCTGATGAACATATTGTTGCATCGGAAGCTCTGTCAATGGCTGCTGAAAATTTAAGAAGAATAGGTTAATATGGCAAAAGTAAAATTATACCCAGAGTTGGAAGTCCCCGAAATGCTATTAGCAGATCGGCGTTCTGCATATGGATTGAGGACTTATGTCAGCCTATTCAGTAGTGCAGGAGTTGGTTGCTATGGCTTCAAGGAAGAGGGTTTCTATTGTGTCGCTACGGTTGAGTTGTTGGAACGCAGGTTGAAGATTCAGAAATTCAATCAGAAATGCGTTTATAACAGCGGATATATTTGTGGCGATATGACTACGCAAGAAACGAAAGATAAAGTTTTTGCGGAGTTAGCAATGTGGGAAAGAGGTTTTAATCTAACAGATTTGGATGTGTTGATTGCAACGCCTCCTTGTCAAGGGATGTCTGTTGCCAACCACAAGAAGAAAGATGAGTTAAAACGCAACTCGTTGGTTGTTGAGTCTATAAAAATGACACAACAGATTAAGCCTAAGTTCTTTATATTTGAGAATGTCAGAGCTTTCCTTACATCTGTATGTACCGATGTTGACGGTCAAGACAAGTCAATTAAAGATGCTATTGAGGCTAACTTGTCGGGAGCATACAATATCCTCTATCAAGTCGTAAACTTCAAAGATTATGGTAATCCATCAAGTCGAACAAGAACATTAGTTATTGGTGTTCGTAAAGATTTGAAAGAGGTTACTCCATATGATATTTTCCCTGACAAGCAGTCTGAGAGAACATTGAGACAAATTATTGGTCATTTGCCATCGTTAAAGAAGATGGGAGAGATTTCCGAAGATGATATTTATCATAATTTTAGGAAATATTCGCCTCGTATGGAATCTTGGATTGCAGATATTAAGGAGGGACAATCGGCATTTGACAATACCGATATTACAAAGATACCGCATAGTGTAAAGAATGGTGTTATTGTGTACAACGCCCGTAAGAATGGCGACAAATATACTCGTCAGTATTGGGATAAAGTAGCACCTTGTATTCACACTCGTAACGATATTATGGCAAGTCAGAATACGGTTCATCCTGTTGATAACAGAGTGTTCAGTATTAGGGAGGTTATGCTTATGATGTCTGTTCCTTCATCTTTTAACTGGAGCGACATTCCTTTTGATGAGTTAAACAGAATGTCATTAAAAGAGAAAGAAGCATTCTTGAAAAAAGAGGAAATGAACATACGCCAAAACTTGGGCGAGGCTGTGCCTACTATTATATTCAAACAAATTGCAGCTAAGGTTCGTAAAATATTATGCAAGCCAACTTTGTCTGAACAGGATATAAAGGTATTGATTGACAAAAAGAAATTGGCTACACATTCTTGTTTGGTAGACTATATTAGAGGCAATAGCCATTATGACTTTGCTGAATTGTCTAAAATTGCGGAATTGGCAAATGCTCAAAGAGAAGACAATGCGGCTTATTATACAAGGCAGGATGTATGCTACACCATTGTCAAGAGTTTGCCTGATGCAAAGAACTATACGGAGCTAAATATTTTAGAGCCATCAATTGGTGTGGGTAATTTCTTGCCTGCCCTTATCTTGAAGTATGCTGGCGTGCAGTCTGTTAATATTGATGTGGTAGATATTGATGCAAACAGTTTAGAAATATTGAAAGAGCTGGTTGCAAAGATTGATGTGCCTAACAATATCCACATCAATTACATCAATGCTAATTTCTTGTTGTATAACTTCGACAAGAAGTATGATATTGTTATCGGAAACCCTCCATACAAGAAGCTAACAAAAGAGAAACAGTTGCTGGCAAAATACAAGATTGAGGCATCCAACAAGGATACTAATAATATCTTCTCATTCTTCATTGAGAAAGCAATGAGAATTGGCAATGTTGTATCATTGATAGTCCCCAAGAGCCTAATAAATGCTCCTGAGTTTGATGCAACACGTACACTTATGAAAGAGAAAAATATCTCTCGCATTATTGACTTCGGAGAAAAAGGATTCAAGGGAGTAAAGATAGAAACCATCTGTTTTATTCTTGACACCCAAAAGAAGCCACAGAATACATTTGTAGAGTCATATATTACTGATGAGGTTAAATGTCATCAGCAAGCATATCTAACAGACGACAGATTCCCTTATTGGATAATTTATCGCAATGAGGCTTTTGATGAGGTGGCAGACAAAATGGAGTTTAATGTATTCAAAGCATATAGAGACAGAGTTATCACCAAAGCTATTACAAAGGATAATGGCAAAATTAGGGTGCTAAAATCTCGGAATATTGGCAATAATGAGATTGTCAATATCCCTGATTATGACTGTTACATTGATAGTATTGAGGGATTGGATGTTGCAAAATACCTTAATCAGGCAAATTGTGTATTGCTCCCTAATCTAACATATAATCCTCGTGCGTGCTTCTTGCCAAAAGGATGTATTGCTGACGGCTCTGTTGCAATCCTTACATTGGCAAAAGACGATGATATCGTAACAAATGAGGATTTGGCATTTTACGCTACTGATAGTTTTACGAAATTTTATGCGATTGCCCGTAATTTAGGCACACGCTCACTTAACATTGATAATAACTCTGTTTTCTTTTTTGGAAAACTCAAACAGCAAAGGATATGAGAAATGTAATCAACGAATATCTTAGCCAATTTGATTTGGATGTACGCAAGTCAAATGACGCGCGATTCATGGATCAGAAATGCACTCCAGATGTAGTCTGCTTTATTGCGGATAGCGTGATTAACACAATTGTTGATATTGAAAAGACATTCACTGTAAATGACATATGGGAGTCTCAATATTTTATTAAAAATGCGAAAGCCGTATTTAACAAACCATTGCCTACCAATAAAACAGCGCGTCATGAGTATGATAAATTCATACAACAACCATTGCGTATGTTGGGATATGCTCATGTGCTTGAGGTTACTAAAGCTGGAAGAACAAATTATTACAGGATTGTAAACCTTGATATACTTGATTATATTGCTCGAAGAGAAAGAAATGCTTATAACTTCTTATATTGCTATTTTGAAAAAGTACTGAAAGATAGTGGTATGTGGAAGTATTTTGAGGATTACAAAAGTAAATGTACTTTGGGTACTATTACGAAATCTGATTTTTCAGAACTGAAAGAGCGTTATATAAGATTTATTATTGGACACACCAAGGTTAATGGAGATGTCGAGGTGAAAAGAATGTTCCCAAAAATCTTAAACATATATGCTGTTGAGAATGGTATCAATGGAACAGAGAAAGGACATATGTCTAAATATGCATTTACATTCTCTGATTTGATGTATAATCGCAAGAACTGGAGAGATCTTAATAAAGACAAATCAATAACCCGCCAAGAAGCACAGCAAAAGCAAGATGTTGAACAACAAGAAGCATACAATCAGTACTATGTTCAGAAAGCAATGAATCTGCTTCGTAGGATACAAGAAGAAAGCGAGGTACACGATCAATGGGGAAATGGTGAAGCAACGCAGATTCATCACATTTTCCCAAAATCACAATATCCACAAATTGCTCATTATATTGAAAACTTAATTAAGCTTACGGCCACGCAACATTTTACCAAGGCTCACCCTGATAATAAGACCCAAATAATAGACAGGGATTATCAACTTACTTGTTTGTTAGCTAAAGCTGACACGATTGATAAGTCTCTACAGGTATTTGGTGAGAAATATTATCGTAAAGAGTCTTTTGTCTATGTTATAAATACAGGACTATTAACAGACATAAGTACAAACTTGTCATTCAGTGATATTAAATCAAAATTGATTCAAATTTATAATGCAGCATAACAATGGCTAAATATCCTAAAGGTTCAGAATGGCGTATATGGGACTTGCATATCCATACACCAGGTACAGCAAAGAATGACCAATACGGCAATGATGAAGCTGCCTGGGAAACATATATTGCCAAATTGGAAGAAAATACAGATGTTACGGTCTTAGGTATAACCGATTATTTCTCGATTGAAAACTATTTGTTTTTAAAGCAGAAACAAGCAGAGGGACGTTTGCAAGGGAAAACTATACTTCCCAATGTTGAATTGAGAATAACCCCAGTAACCAGACAAGAAACGCCGATAAATATTCATGTTATATTTAATCCTGAATTATCAATAGATTTCATAGAACGAGAGTTTTTTTGTTGTCTAAAATTTAGTTATGGAGGATATGAGTACTCTTGTATAAGGAGAGACCTGATAGCTTTAGGTAAAGCATTTCGTAATGACAATTCACTTGATGATGAGTCTGCAAGAAAAGTCGGTATCGGACAATTTAATATAAATTTCCAGGACCTATCTCGTATTCTTCAAAAACCTGTTTTGAGGAATCATATTATTGTTGCAGTTTCCAATAGTAATAGAGATGGCAATAGTGGCATTCAACATTCCTCTATGGAAGCTACTCGATTAGAGATATATCGAATGTCAGACATGATATTCTCTGGGAACCCAAACGACACTCTTTTTTTCTTAGGGCAAGGACGACTAGATGCAAAAGCGATAGTGGATGCTTATGGCAGTATTAAACCATGTGTAACTGGTAGTGATGCTCACACTCTTGATTATGTTAATGTATTCCCAAATGATAGAATTACATGGATTAAAGCAGATCCTACATTTGAGGGTTTGAAGCAGATTATTTATGAACCAGAGGGTCGTGTTTGTATTCAAAAAGAAAATCCAACCTATAATATAGAAAAATGTCCATTCACAAGAATATTAATACCGACAAACACCAATGTATTTGTAGATGAAACTGATATTTCTTTTGCACAGCAAGAACTGCCTTTAAATAGCAATTTGGTTTCTATTATTGGTGGTAGAGGAACAGGTAAGAGCGTTTTAATAAACTATATTGCAGCAGCTTTTCATAAGCAAACACAATCCGACAACTTTAATCTTAACTCTGACATTGTTATTAGTCGTCAAGCTTCAATTACTGAAGAAGCAAAAGATTTTAAGGTTTCCGACAATCCTAATGTCCCTTTCATGTATATTGCTCAAAGTCAAATTAAAGATTTGGTACAAAATAAAGATAAATTTTCAAGAAATATACGTGAAACGATTGGGGTCACAGATGAGTATCGCATATCATCCGATTTCTCATCTAGAGCGGAACTTGCAATAAATGAATACTTTAGAATTATTAAGATTATTAACGCAAATAATACAACACCCCAAGAAAAGCGAGAGATAATTGGCAGAGAAATAAAAAAGTATAGTGATTTTATTACAAATATAACCTCTGAACAGAATAAGAAGAAATTAGAGAACTATAAAAATAAGGTTGGCAAATTAAACCAATTTAATTCTTGGATAGATTCGCTTCAACAATTGGCAACAAACATTGATAGGTTTACAATTGAAACAAATGAGACTATATCTACATGGAATGAGTTGTTTAAATCTCAAAAAGTAGACATCCCTTCAATTGATACCTCCAACACAAGAGGGTATATCAGAGATAATCTTATTCCTCGTCTTATAGTTGCACAACAAAGAATTCAAAAAGATATAGCTGATACAAAGGATGAGTTTAAAGACTATAAGGGAGATTTGGCAACTTTATTGTCAAATGTTTCAGTGTATCAAAATAAAGTTTCTGAATTAGCAAAGCAAATAGAAGCTATTGGAATAGAAGAGACTAAATATCAAGCTATAACAAGTGATGTATTTAAAAGTCTGGGTGTTGAAATAAAAAGTGATATAGAATCGTATACTCGTTTAATTGAACAGAAGTGGAATGAATTTAAGGGACATTATGTAGAGATTGACCCCAAAAAGAAAGAATTGCTAGATTTGATTCTTCAAGAGGATTTAAATGTATCTGTTGATATACATTTTGATTCATACAAGATGTATAACTTATTATTAGAAAAGCTTGATGGCAGAAGTTATAACGAGGAAAAAATCAAGAAGATTCTTAATATTGAAACATTAGATGATTTTTACGGTTTTATTTCACAAACAACTGACCATAATATTTTTAGTCCTGCAATTAAAGATGATTTGAGAGGTAGGCTATTAGAACTTTTTTTCAAGAGGTATACACAGTTCATATCGCACGATATAAATGTAACTCTTGCAGGAAAACCCATAACCAAACTATCATTTGGCCAACAGGGTACTATATACTTACGATTACAAATTGCGGCAAATATGTTTAGTGAGACTATCATATATGACCAACCAGAGGATGACTTAGATAATAGTTTTATTACTAGCGAACTTATATCTATTTTCAAAACTATAAAGCAATATAGGCAGATTATTATAGTGTCTCACAATGCAAACTTGGTCGTCAATTCAGATTCCGAACAGGTAATCATTGCTCAGAACGAAGATGGTCAGCTGAAATATAAATCAGGTTCGTTAGAAGATCCCGATATCAATAATGAGGTTTGTCAAATATTGGAGGGTGGTAAATTTGCCTTTGAAAAGAGAGAACGAAAATATCGGATTAACTAAAACTCACAATGGCGACCGCAATAAAGTGGTCGCCATTATTGTTACAATTTCATTCCCCTGCTCTTCTTTGGTTGAATAGGTTGTCGGATTGATTGTCTAAGTTTGTCGTATTGCTCGTTGAACCATTGGCTGAGAGGTATTCTATTTGCAGTTAGGGTTAGACGCTTGTCGTTATCTCGCAGAATCTGCAAAGGGATATTATCCGTAGCAAACCATCGGTTATGCTCCGAGGAGAATAGTCGCCCTGTAAAGTTCACAATCCTACCCTTAAACAGCTCGGCAAACTCCATCGCCGAAAGTCCAATTTGTTTGGCAAGGCGTTCCAATCTAAGAAGGTTGGCAAAATCAGGATACCAACGATGAGCAGTATTGATTATCGAATTAAGGATGTTGGTCTCCTCCTTATGCTCGATCTCCTTTGCTTCAAGAGCCTTGCGATGCTCGTTGTCCTTATTCATCATTGCTCTGCTATGTTCTACCTCCATTTGTTTGATGTTGGATTGCAGTTGCTCGATGGTCTTATCTCGGATTGCTATTTCATCCCGTAAATCCTCGTTCCTGCGTTCCAACGATTTCATCTTACCGCTGCCGAAAAGAGAACTGACACCGCTTGCAAGGGCTGTGGCTGCATCGGTGGCTACGCTTTTGAGTTTGTCGGTGCGTATCTCCGATTTCACCTGTTTGAGTTCTTGCTCGGCAATATCTATCTGGTGTTCCTTGTGCTGTCGCTCAGCCTCTATGCGTTCAAGCTCTGCACGCTGCTTCTCGATGATAAAGTCGTTACGCTCCAAATGCTCCTTGCCTGTTTCCGTTTTGGATTGCCCTCGCTCCATTGATAGAATTTCGGATACCAAGGTTTGCATCAGCATCATATCATCATCGTTAAGTTTACGGCTCTTACCAGTATCGTGGTCCATCCAATCGAATACGATATGTGCGTGGTAGTTGGGCTTAAACCAACGACCACCAATTTGAAAACTCTCCTTATCGTCTGGAGCTGGCTCTCCACTGAGCCAATGCCCCTCGTCTTTGTGTAGGAATATTTGAAGCGGAGTGATGCCCCAACGCTGTTGGCACTCCTCGCCAAATCTGCGAACATCCTCCAATGTAGTGTTGGGCTTGATGAGCAAGACACCCTCACGAATGGGTGAGCATCCTGCGACCTTGACAATCTTCCCACTCTTGGTTTTGCGTTCTCGCTCTTTCTCCTGCATCGCCCGTCCTGTCTTCGCTTTTACCATCTGCTTGATGTTATCGTAATGCGTCAGTAAATCATAGTTGCCGAGGCGTGGATTTATCCAATACTCATTGTCGGCAACAAGTTGGGGTATGAGGTAGATTTTAGACTCTCCGATGTTACGCATATATTCAGGAGTTCTAAGGTTGTGTGCCTCGCTCGATGATATGTTGCAAGGCTTGATATGTATGCTGCTTTTTACTGCCATAGTTATTCTGATTTTATTGGTTGCACTAATGTCTGTTGGTCATTTGGTCACTTGCTTCCGCTGTCGGGGTCCTTAGGGGCGAAGCCCATAAGCGGAGTGCAGAGAGGTCACTCTGCACCCTCAGTAGAGCACACAACTACTTTAAGCGAAGCGTGTAGTTATAGTGGGCTATAACCTGAAGCCTCGTTTCTTCTTCGGCTGCGGTTGTGGCATCCGCCTTGCGGATTGGACTTGCGACTTTTTCTCTGCTTGTTTTGTTTGGTTTCGGTGGCATAAGTAGTCGTTCAAATCCTTGTGTCCTGCGTAGTGATGCGACATATCTTGCAGCCTGTTCCCGAACATCTTTTTCAGATTCTCATACGCTCTTTGCCCTGCATAGTCGTTGTCGAGAAAACAACCTATTCGGGGGTATGGGCGTAGCAGTTGCTCCGCTTTTGAGAGGTTGGTAACGGAGTTCAGCACCATATAATCCTGCTCATTGGTGCGTGGCTCTTCGGGATTATTGCTCACTCGGATTGTAAGGAACGAGAGATAATCCATAAAGCCCTCGAAGAGGTAACAGACTGCCCGCTGTTCGCCATACTGTCGGATATGGGTAATATCCTTTGGAGCAAGACAACCTTTGAAGTAGCGGTTGCGGAGTTCATAGCCACCAGAGATATTCGGGAAGCCGATAGCGAAATATGGTTTGCCGTTATGCTCAAATCGCAACTCCTTACACTCTCTTTTGGCGAGTTCGATGTTTATGCCTCGTCCTCGCAGATAGTCGATAAGGGCAAGAGAAGATAATTCGCCAACTTGTACGCCTTGAAAGCGGCTGTTATGAGTCTTCTGCTCGCCAAAAGAGAATGATGCCGGGCGAATGTACGGTGTTCGCTCTGCTATGCGTTCCAAAAGATAGGCTACATTCTCGCTATGGTAGAGCTCCGCTGCCAATGCGATGATATTACCACCCTTGCCGATACCGAAGTCGTACCATTGGTTTAACTCGGTGTTTACCTTGAACGAAGCATCTGTTTCGTTCCTCAGCGGTGATTTATACCATAGGCTCCTGCCTTGTTGCTTAACAGGCGTATAGCCCAAACTTTGCAGATAATCTGCCAACTTGATTCTCTTTATTTCGTTGATATTCATCTTGTTTCTGTTTTTATAAGTTAATTGATTGGTTGATTGACCGATTGAGTGCTGTTATACAGTCACTCAATCGCCTTGGATTTTAGGTTTAGCAGTACGAATCATATATGCCCGAACTAAACTAAACCTACATTAGAATACGAAGTCGCGATTATATCGCCACCCTTTGCCATCTGGGATTATCATCCGTTTATTTTCGAGGAATTTCCTCAAATCCACAAGCTTATTGCGACCTCGTTCATAACCGATACTCGCATAGCCCGTTTTCAGTGCTGCAATGATATTTGGGTAGCCCTGTATCACATTATTGCCGAAAGCAGTCTCCAATGCTTGGCGGTGCTCCTGCTCGCTAAGCTCATTCAATGGGAATGTGCGATCTTTGCGTGGCTGGTCAAAGGTGTAATCCCTGACCAATTCGGGTAGAGCATCATCATTGATGCGGAAAGCAAACGGGGAGAAATCCCTATCTCGAATGTGCATAGCCTTGACCTCGCTGATATTGGCATCTTGCATGCTTTTAGTTACTTGCAGCACCGTTTCTGCCTTATTGTTGAGTTCTGTTCCGATATGCCCTCGGGTATTGTCATCGCCTTTGTTCAGGTGCAGCACCGTATGAATATGTAGATTATACTCGCTCGACCAACGCATCAACAGGTTGATAATCTCTGCCGATTCGCTTGGGGAGTTTATATCATACATCAAATCCCTGATGCCGTCAATAATCACAAGCCCGATACCCTTTACTCTTCGCAAGGTTTCGCCGATAATCTCTCTACGCCTCTCGGGAGTATGCTCACGCAAGACTATGAAGAGGAAATCCTTGCTATTCTGCTCAATGTCGCACCCTGCCAACCGCATTATGCGTTTGAGCACCTTATGGCAATGGTAGAAGCTCTGCTCGGTATCAACATAGAGAATCTTGCGTTTCTCCTGTGGTAGATATGCCGAGTATTGCAAGACCTCACTGTTTCGTAGTGCTGCTGCCACGATAGCAGAGATATTAAAGGTCTTCTTGCTCTTTGCCTTACCTGTCGAGGCACTGAAGTTACCCAGAGTGCCAATGGTTGAGCCATTCACCCAAAGTATTTCGGGCGGCGTATCGTATGTGTCGGTAACTTTCAGATGAACACTTCGCCAGATAGCGGCAAACTCATCATCTGCCATCGGGGGCTTTTGCACAAATGATTTGTTATTTTCCATAGCTCTGCGGTTATCTGCGTCCCCCTGTCTTACGCCCTGCAAGTTCAAGGGCAAGTTCGGCATCGACAATTATTTTACGACCAATCTGTGTGATAGCTTTATCTATCTTACCGCTTTTCTTTATACGGTTGGCAGTAGGCAAGCTGCAACCAAAGAGCCTAGATATACCGAGTATGCCATATACATAGCGTTTCGGTTGCTCGGAGGTTGGTTGCTGCATTACCTCTTCGCCTTGTGATGCGTGGCGGTGCAGGTGCAGAAACTCTTCGCCTGTCATCTGCCAAACGGGTTTGAGCAATAATTCGTTGATATTCATTTTATCTAATTTTGCGTTTAACAATGTAGCCCTGCGCAGAGGCTGTTATCTTGTTCGAACACTGCAAAATTAGGCTTGGCTATGAGTGGTAAGGATGTGGCAAACAAAAATAGAATATCACAATATGCCGTTGAAAATCAACGGGTAATAAAAAACCACCGAAAATTACTTCGGTGGTTAAAGTGGTCGTATCGTGGAATATCAAACGCTATGAGCTTTTATTTGAATATTTCGCCCATTTCTTTGGCAAATCGTTGGTTGCTGTCGCTCGGAAAATCCGATTCTGGCTCCTTGTATTTTGACTTATAATAGGTAGCATCTATACCCAATGTTTCGAGGATAGCATTACGCCAGCTCTCTCGTGTGGTCTTAGGTAGGCGTTCACTCAACAAATAAACAAGGTAGCACACCCTCGCTTTCTCTTTTGGTCGGATTCTCAATCTGTCCGAAGAGGAAAGCAGATTCAGGTTGTTGTAGAACTCCAATTCGGCTATATCCTCAAACTGTTCCCCGTTGCACACGCCATATATAGCCGAAACAAGAGCCATATCAAAATATGGCGTTGCAACATCATTTGTTGATTGCGGTTGCTCGCCCTCTACGGGCATATACTTTTGAATAATGGAGAGGAATATTTTGCTCAGCTCATAGATTGGTCTGAACATATTCTCCTCATACTCTTTCGCCTCCTCCATTACCGCCTTATGTTTGCGGTAGAGCTCGTTTAGTTTTGCTATTTCTGTATGATGCTTTTCCAAAAGAGAATCATACTTCTCCCACGCATCGTGGTCTATGCCGTGAAGATTAAAGCAGTTCTCCCATAAAGCAGCAACCTCCAAGAACTCTGCTCCACATTGATTGGTTACTCGCACTTGTGCCTCAATCTCTTCAAGATACTTAACGGCTGCATCGTCATTGACATTCTCCATCTCAATTTCATCGAAGTAGCGTCTGCCTGTTTCGTATGTGGTGATATTGCGGTCAATCTCAAACTTGATGCTTGATAGTAGCATCTTCTCCCTACGGCTATCCTTTGAGAAGATAATATCGAAGATCATCTTCTCAAAGAGTTTTACATCCTTATATCGGTTGTAGAAGTGGGTAATGTTTTTCTGCTCCTCAAAGCCGAACTTTTCAGATTCAAGAAAACGAGAGAAGATAACATTTACCTCTTGATACTGCGGTATGAAGTCTGTTATTTGGGTCATAGGCTTTCTATTATTGTCTGTTCGGTACAAATATAATTCACAATCGACTGAAAAATTGCATTCAGGATGAATAAAATGTTTGACTTACAACTGATTAAATCTACTCATTGCATTAGCCTTAATATCATCAGCAATATCAATGTAGGGTTTCATCGCTTTGTAGTCGCTGTGCCCCGTCCATTTCATTACCACCTGTGCAGGAATACCGAGGGCCAAGGCATTACAGATGAATGTGCGTCGCCCTGCGTGTGTGCCGAGCAAAGCATATTTAGGCGTAACCTCATCAATGCGTTGATTCCCCTTGTAATAGGTCTCTCGTATCGGCTCATTTATCTCTGCCAACTCGCCCAACTCTTTCAGGTAATCGTTCATCTTCTGATTGCTGATAACGGGCAGCACCTTGTTCCCCTCAAAATGTACATCTTTGTACTTTTCGAGGATTGCCTTACTATGGTTATTCAACTCAATAACCAAACTATCAGCAGTCTTGACGGTGGTAATCTCTATGTGGTCTGCCTTAACATCGCTTGTGCGAAGATTATAGACATCGGAATATCTCAATCCCGTAAAGCAGCAGAACAAGAACACATCACGCACTCGTTCAAGATATTGCTTATTCTGTGGGATATTACAAGACTTTAATTTGTTCAACTCATCCCAAGTGAGGAAGATTACTTTCTTCGGAGTATTCTTCAATTTGGGTTTGAATGTTTCGAATGCAATACTCTGATGATAGCCCTTTTTGAACGCCCAACGGATAAACCATTTGAGAAAACCCAACTGCTTACCAATGGTGCTGTTTCGCATATCCTTTGTTTTGCGGAGAAAATCAACATAGTTGTTCAAGCCCTCTTCATCAAAATAGACAAAGGTCGGTTCAGCCTTGAACTCCTTGATATGATTCTTAACGGCTGCAAACTTTTCGTATGTTGAATCAGTCCAATTATTCTGCTTGCCACACTCGGAAACAAACTCATTGAATATCTCCCAGAAACCTTTCTGCTCTTCCTGTGCTTCCTCGGTTGGGTTTACTTTGTTGTTAAACGAATCTTTGATTTCTTGCGGAGTAGGCATAATATCCTTTACCTCATACTCCTTGAATACCTCCTGCATTATGGTATAGTAACGGAGCAGGTCGGTATTGATATCCGATGCACTCTGCTTGAGTTTGTTTGTGCAGCCGTTTTTCACTCGTTGTTTGTCTGCATCCCATTTAGCAGCATCAATGCGATAGCCTGTCGTAAACTCGATACGATGGCTCGCAAAAATAACTCTCATTCGGATTGGGACGTTCTCAATGACGGGAACACCGTTTTTCTTACGGCTCTCCAAGGCAAAAATGATGTTTCTTTTAATGTTCATTTTAAATCAATGGCTTTAGTCTTCTAAATTCTACAGAGAAATTTGTAGCTGTTGCATTATCAGTAGTCACTAAAACATTTTCATCATTTCTAGCTTCAGCATTTGTTGTCCAGTTATAACTACCAGTTAAAACCTTTTGGTTATCAATAACACAAAACTTGTTATGCATAAATCCACCTCTGGTCCCTCTAATCTCTTTATAATCAAAATCAGTCAGATCGACTCCATGAGCAGCATTTACCCCATCTTTGTAAATAACTAATTCTATTCTTAAACCTTCTTGACGCTTCTTTACTAAAGCTTCCTTTATTTTTTCATTAGTAAACCAAGCCATTGCAACTAAAATTGATACTTTAGCACTATTTATATTATCAATGACCTTCTTTTCATTATCCTTAAATATCGCTTCGTTTTCGATTTTAGGATCTATTTTGATTCCTTCCCAAACAATGGATCCGTCGTTAAATGACAACTTAATGTTATCATGTGCAAGAATACTATTGAGTTGTGAAATCGCATTATGCACATTGGCAGATTCGCCGATGAGCTGTTCAATCAATTGTTTTAGATTTATATCCGTAATCTTATAAAGACGATCTTTTATATAGTTGGTCTTAGATGTATTAAGATTTGAATTATTTAACTTAGGCAATGCACCATTATAAACATCATCTCTAAAACCATAGGTTTGAAATAATCTAACGAGGTCATTACCGGTTCTTGCAGCCCATAGCTCATTATTGTCTCCAATTATGAAAGGAACTATAGCCTCTTTTGATGCGTTTGATATTTTCATTTCTATTAATGTTTTAAAAGTTACACCCAAAATTACACCCAATTTTTCATATATCAAAATGTACCCTATGAGTTTCAATGAATTTAACAATTTTATAAACGATTAATTTACAACAAATTGAGATTTTATGAAATTCTATGATTTCGTAAGTTATGGAGCCTCTCTCTCCGCTGAACGTGCTGGACAGAAATGGTCAGCAAACGGACAAAAAGCTACAAATCAATGATTTGTGGCTTTTTTTATTGCCCGAAAGTCCTGCTTCCAAGACTTCAAAAGTACGGTAAAAGACAAAGTTTCGTTACTAAATCGTTACCTATTCCCTGCCGGACAAAAACGGTAACGATTTGTCCTCAAATGACCTGATAATGACTTGATTAGTCCATAGTCTGCATAACTCGAAAACGAGAGGTAAAAATTAATTTTGCAACTAAAAAAGTGAGTTATGAAATCGACATTCAAGGTTCTTTTTTATTTGAAGAAAGGTTCTGAAAAGAAAAACGGCGAGGTTATGATTATGGCACGCATCACCATAGACGGCAAACTTTGCCAGTTCAGTACGAAACAGAGCATCCAGCCCGACAACTGGAACACGGCTGCGGGCAAAGCCAAAGGCAGGGATGCCGGGAGGATAAACGCCCTTTTGGACGACATACGTTCTTCCCTGAATACCATTTACCACGAAATGCAGCGGCGTGACAACTACGTGACCGCCGAGAAAGTGAAAAACGAGTTTTTAGGTCATAGCGAGAGCCACGAAACAATCCTTTCATTGTTCCAAAAGCACAATGACGATGTGAAGCAGCTTGTGGGCATATCCAAGACGATAGCGACCTACCGCAAGTATGAAGTGACCCGCCGCCACCTCGCTGAATTTATCCAAAGCAAGTACAACGTATCGGACATATCCATAAAGGAGATAAGCCCGATGTTCATTACCGATTTTGAGTTGTATTTGCGTACCGCCTGCAAGTGCGGCTACAACACCACCGCCAAGTTCATGCAGTTCTTCAAGCGTATCATCATCATTGCCCGCAACAACGGCATACTGGTGGGCGACCCGTTCGCCAGCTACAAAATCCGGCTGGAGAAAGTGGACAGGGGTTATCTGACAGAGGACGAGATAAAAATCATCCTTAAAAAGAAAATGGTTTCCGAACGGCTGGAACACGTCAGGGACTTGTTCGTCTTTTCCTGTTTCTGCGGTTTGGCATACAGCGATGTCGCCAACTTGCGGCAGGAGAATATCCAAAAGTCCTTTGACGGCAACCTTTGGATAATCACCAAGCGGCAAAAGACGAATACGGACGTGAATGTTCCCCTGCTGGATATTCCCAAGATGATTTTGAAGAAGTACAAGGGCAAGTTGCCGGACGGGAAGATACTTCCCGTAATCAGCAATCAGAAGCTAAACGCCTACTTGAAAGAGATTGCCGATATATGCGGTATTAAAAAGAACCTGACATTTCACCTTGCAAGACATTTTCAATCTTCTTTCTTGCTGAGAACAAACGACTTACAAAGAATTGCGGCTTGAATGCTAACGATTTGGAAACGAGCGAAGTTCCGTATCTTACATTGTTTTGCATTAAAACAAAAGAACGCTTTGTTTATCTGCAAATATACAAAAAATCTCTGATAAACACTCTCATATATTAGATTTATTTTTCATAGACTCATAAAAATCGGCATTTGAGAGGAAATCTAAAAGAAAATAGCTAACTTTGCAACCGCATTACACTTGCAGAAGCCCGAAGAGGGATAGTGGGTGGGTGCAACTTTACATAAAGAGCGTTTACTTGACGCTTGTCTTTGACACACCGTAACTTCGCAACTTACAACAACAGTCAAAGGACAAGACAACAGTAGATGTTCACGGTAGGTATATTATGCCTTGCCGTGAATTGTCGTAAATATACATTATTGCATATTTCGATTCGTTCACGCATGGGATTAATATATACCATGCGTGGGCTTTCTGCGTTGTCCGTTCTGACTGTTGGGCAATGCGAAGGCCTTGGTGTGTGGGATGGGCAACAGGCAAGATTCCCACGCTTTTTTTGTTTAGTTCAAATATGCTTTGTATAATCATGGTATCGGGAACTCTGCCATACAAGGAATTTTCAGAAAGCAGAATTAATCTATGTACAAGATTTCCTGGGACTATGAGACTGGTGGAGTTTTGCTTCACTCGCACGTTACTTCAGACACTTTGGGGATAACGCCACGTCCTGTATTCTGGGAAGAGCTTAATTTGTTAAAGTTGAACGAATTAGGTTGGGAATATCCCTACACAGAAGAGCCTTTGATGTGGGCTTGCAACAAGCAATACTTTTATCGTGGGAAATTGATGTTTGAGGTAAAAGGAGCGAATATTTATGATTCTCCTATCGTCCTGTTTCAGAAAGGGAAAGAAAAGGCAACCTTACAATGTGTGGATGTGGCAAAAATGCTACACCGTAACAAAGACTTCCTTTTTCTATTGGAAAGCGAAGCCATTGAATTTATCCGGGACACATATTTGCAATACACATCTGCTAATCGTAGTACTGCACAAGTAGCTTCCAATCAACTTGATTATAACCAGTTACTCGAAAATGCAGAAAAGCGTTATAAAAAGAAAATGGCTATTGTAAAGGAAGATTGCGATAGCTTCGATATTGTACCTCTCGACACAGCCAAAGAGAGTGGCAAACGTATTTTCCATTCCACCAAAATAGACCGCTTTCTCGCTTCTTTCTCCGGCGGGAAAGATAGTCAAGTAGTACTTGACCTTTGCACTCGTGCCATTCCTTCTACAGACTTTGAAGTGATTTATAGCGATACCGGCTATGAGCTTCCTACTTCACTTAACCTTTACGAACAAGTGCGACAGCACTATACATCGTTATATCCCGACTTGAAATTTTCCGTAGCTCGTAATCATGAATCCGTTCTAAACTATTGGGATCAGATAGGCACTCCCAGTGACACGCATCGTTGGTGTTGCTCGGTGATGAAGACCGCCCCTCTCTATCGCATGTTGAAAATTGAGGGGACTAATAAACAAGCAAAAGTATTGGCTTATGAAGGTACACGTTCAGAAGAAAGTGTACGCCGCTCAAAATATGCCCGAATAGGAAAAGGCGTTAAGCATGATGTTGTCATTAACGCACGCCCTATCTTAGAATGGAATACAACAGAAGTTTTCTTATACATACTCAAGCATAATCTTCCCATAAATATCGCATATCGTGCAGGAAAACCGCGCGTAGGATGTTTGATTTGCCCATTTTCTTCGGAATGGGACGACATGATTGTAAATAAGATGTTTCCAAAAGAACTTTCTCCGTTTTTAACTCGCTTGGAAAACTGGGCTGATTTGAGGAATATCCCAAACAAAAACGAATACATAAAAGGACATAAATGGAAACTGAGGGCAAGTGGGAAACACGTAAAATCAATGTCTCCCGTGGCGTTTAAACAACTAAAAAATGATTTAATTGCAACAATTGAAAGTGCAAGACAAGATTTTTTCGTTTGGATAAGTACCATTGGAAAGATAAACACAAGAAGAGAGAAGAATACTATCGTAGGAGAATTGAAATATAAAGATAATATTTACAAGTTTGATATTTCTTACCTTGATTCTTCAAAATCAAATTATACGGTTCATTTTTACAATGTGACAGATATAACCTTTAGTAGCTTACTGAAAAGGGCAATGTATAAAACGACTTATTGCATTCAATGTGAAGCGTGTGAAGTTGAATGCCCTTCAGGAGCATTAAGTGTCTATCCAACCGTAAATGTAGATGAACAAAAGTGTATCCATTGCTATAAATGTTTGAATTTTCATAATAAAGGCTGCATTGTAGCAGACTCATTAAGTATGACACAAAATGATAATGAAAAGCTGAATGGCATCAGTGCTTATGGTACATTCGGTCTTCGTGATGAATGGTTGAACGAGTTCTTTATCAATCCTGGAGATTTTTGGAATAACAATTCTCTTGGGAAGAAGCAGGTCCCTTCTTTTAAAAGCTGGTTAAAGGATTCCGAAATCATTGATACTAAGAACAAAATCACTCCATTAGGAGAAGTACTTGCCCAAATGTATCAAGATATGCCGGACATTGTATGGGAGGTTATATGGATTAATTTGACCTATAATTCACCTTTAATAAAATGGTTTGTTAGAACAATAAAAGTAGGGACTGTCTATTCGAAGAAAATTTTGCAAAGTATTTATGAAGAGCAATATAGTGAAGGATATACTACATTCAAATATTCTTTGGATGCACTATACAACACATTACTCTCTTCTCCGATTGGTAATAGTTTTCATCAAAAAGAAGATATCTCCAAGACTGACGATATTAGGAAATCCCATGATGACATAAGTGACATTGCCGTTGCTTATTCTCTTTATAAGTATGGTAAAACACATTATATAAAATCATTCAGAATAGACGATTTGTATAATAGTAATGATGGAACAGGAATCTTTTTTGAATTTGGACTAAATAAGGCTGATTTTGAAAAGGTTCTAAGAGTTCTTGATACTTCTATCCCAAGATTTCTGACTGCAGAATTAAATATGGGGTTAGATAATATTACGCTTCATGATGAATGGAGTGAAATAAGTATACTCAAATCATTTATAATGTAGGTAGGATTTTTACCTCTCTGAAACAACTAATGCAATGGCAACAAGATATTCAGACTATATCACGATACGTGAATCGAAACCTGCTTATAATATAGGTAGGGAAGAACAAGGAGAATGGGAATCCTTTATTCCCAATGAACAATTCAACGACATATTGCGCAAGGTGGTAAGTGCCGTTCGTAATAATGACCAAGATGCACACAAGTCATTTTGGATTGACGGTACGTATGGTACGGGCAAGAGTCATGCAGCCGCAGTAATCAAGCATTTACTTTGTGATGAAGTGGACGACATTCGTGAATATTTGGACACCGAATATGCATCCCGGCAATACGATTTGTTACGCCAGTCAGTCTATGATGTAAGGAACTGTAAACGTCTTTTCCCTGTTAATCTATATGGTACAGAATCCATCGCACACAAAGAAGACTTTTCACACCGTTTGCAAAGTGCCATAAAAAGGGCATTAAAAGCAGCAGGATTGACCAATTTCTTTGTAAAAACAGACTTTGATGATTATGCTGACCATGTGGAAAGCGAACCTGCCTTTTGGGAAGACATCATCAGCCAAAGTCCCAAACTGGAAGCCTATGCTCCAGATGTGAAGACTTTGGCAAGCAAGTTGCGTACAACTGACACTTCCATACTCACGCAGGTAAAGAGGGCATTAGCAGAACGGCGCATGGATATACGTCTGAATAGTGCCAATATTTGCGATTGGTTTTTTGAGGTACAAGACAAGTTGGCAGAAAATACTGACTACTGCGGATTATTGATTATTTGGGACGAATTTACCGACTTAATGAAATCAGACATGGGGTCGTCATTGTTGGTTGAGCTACAAAAGATAACTGAGCAAGCTATGGAAACTTGTAACAACAGCTATTTCTTCTTTATCTCCCATCCTTCGGCACTGAATAAACTTGATGCGCAAGAACGTACCAAAACTACAGGTCGCTACCATTATATGAAGTATAATATGGAAACGGTGTCGGCATTTAAAATCATGTCACGCAAGTTCCGCATTGCTGATATTGAGGGGTATGAAGCATTAACTACTTCTTTTTTCAATAGCCATGCCGGAATGTTGGCTCGTTATGCAAAGGGAAGCAATAATGTAGAAGATACGATAAAAGACTTGCGTAATCTCTATCCCATTCATCCTGCTACAGCCAATCTTGCCACCTATTATGCACGAGTGGTGGGTTCTTCCTCACGAAGTGTTTTCGAATTTATCGGTGCAAACCAAGCTATACGTGACTTCTTGGAGAGTGAGGTAGCGTTCGCCGAGCATAAAACCATTACGGCTGATTATCTTTGGGATTACGTTATGGAAGTGTTCAACGAAGACCATATTCGTTACGGGGCTGTGACTGAACGCTACAATTCTTATAGGCTACAAGTGAAAAACCAAGGAGTAAACACCTATGCAGTATTCAAGGGTATCTTATTGCTCAATGCTTTAAATAATGTCGCCGGAAACGAAACCGTAACCCCCAGCGAAGAAAATGTGAAAAGTCTTTTTACAGGTACACAAATAGAGCCTCACATAGACGAAATATTGAACTGGCTGAATGATAGTAGTATCATCCAACGTGCTCCGGGCAGATTGTTCTCTATCCAATTCTCCGCACTTCCTCCCAAAGAGATTGAGGAGATTAAATTGGAAATGAAAGCTCAATTCAAATATACCTCACAACTGGTTACGTATGGGCAGGAAGTACGCAAAGCATTCGATACGCTTACTTCTAATGTCAGCCGTCCTGTCAGTATCAATTTCTTTTCCCTCTATGTGAATGAAGCAGCCTTGCTCCATCAGATAGAGAATGCTATAGAAAAAGCGAAAAGCTATGAATTGTTCATTGCTGTAATGCTGGGGCGAAACGATGAAGAGATGAATGAATTGAAAACTATAGTTTCACATGCCTCAAACGATGAACGTTTTACCAATGTTGTCTTTATGGTGTTTGATGCTACTTTCGGTGACGACAATTACGAGCGTTTCATAGAGTACATGGCTAATGCCCAATGCGCAAGTCGCCATAACTTGGCAGACCAACGTGCAGCACACGACAAGAATGCACAAGTCATGATTTCAGATTGGATGAAAGAAGTTCGCCGTAGCAATTTTTCTGTATATGTGAAAGGGGAAAGCGAGACCTTTTCCACCATGAAGCTGGCAACAGCAGTCAATGTAGGCATATCCCCTAAAGTGTTTAGTCGTGGAGCGGAAACGCTTGATTTGCTACGTACTCGTGCGCCTAAGACATTCTGGAAAAATCAGCAAGCCAAAGAAACGGCCAAGAACATATTAATGTTCAATACCTATGATGAAATAATAGGCAAAGCAACAGGTCCGGCTTTACCTCTAAAGTTCTTATTCCAAGATGCAGTAGATGATAATCTTCGCTGGAAAGAAAATGTAGATAAAGAAAACCATCCGCTTTATTTGGTAAGTGAATTCGTCGGCCGAAAAATAAAAAACGCAGACAAGGCAAAAGAGTTTAATTTGGCGGAGAAATTCATCGAATTGACACGCGCGCCTTACGGTTTGTTCCCTTCGTATGCGGGTATCGCCATGCTGTCATTTGCCATGCGACCTTGGATAAACAAAATTTATTCGGTAGATGGCAAGCCCCGATTGGCACAGCACTTGGTGGATGATGTGATGGAAACGTTCAAGTCATGGGAGAACGGAAAGCCAAGTAACAAGATCACTTTTACGTTCGAAACGAAAGAAGCAGGACAACTGAGTAAATTGTTGATAAAGGTATTCAAGTTGAAGTCATTGAAGACCTATTCGGATATCAGCAGTTTGAAAGATGCTCGTTGGGCTATTTCTCATGAATATACAGCAGAAAAAGGTTATCCACTATGGACATTGAAGTATGTAGATGGAACAAACGAGGAAATGTCATCTCTCATTGATAAGATTGTGACAATATCTCTTGACCCAAACATTAACAAAAATCCGTCATTGATGAATGATGCGCTTGATTTGTTGGGACGTTATGAATTTGAGTTCCCTATGCTCCTCAATCGCAGTGGAGCTTTCGAGGAAGGTTATCATAATTTCCTCAAATCTAATGAAATCGTGAATTTGGATAATGAACATTTGCCGGATGCGAAGACATATATCAAGCAACACTTGCAAGGAGAAGTAGGGCTTTGGACAGAAAGAGAGGTGAACGACAAATTAAAGGATTGGAAGTTGTCGCTTACTCCAATGCCTGCGCCAACATCCTTACCCTCTGCACAGCCCTCAAAATATACGCCGTTTACATCGGGGCAATCATATAATGCGCATGAAGAACCACAAACAAAGTTTGGGCAAGTATCGGAAGGCTTGAACTCCTGTTCTTCGACAAAACGCCAGCAAGCATTGGAGCATATTGGCAACATTCCTTCGCTTGCTACCGCTCAACGCTTATTGGAACAGCTTTGTGATTTGGGATATGAAGACATACTCGACATGATTTTAGATAATTAGATGTATGAATAAGGATTTCGAGCATATTGACCGTCTTATAGAGGAGGTAAAAAAGGACAAAGCAGCTGATGGTGCCAATTCCTCAATACTGAATCGCTATCCTGTACGTTTTGTGTTATTTGATAACTTTGCAGACTCCAAAGATTTTGTCAGCGAGTTGATAGGGTTAGGAGTGGCAAAAATGCAGAAAATAGTGGATTGGATGGATAAAGAACATCCTGACCAAATCTTGACGCATAGTTGCTTGGCTAATTGTATCAAACAATATATTGAAGATAATAGCGACTCCGATTGCATTATTGTGCCATTCTCGGAATTGGCACGATTCTACGACAATCATACAGCGAAGGAATTTGAAACTTTGGTTAGCGACATCAAGGGAATACAGTCTGCAACTTCCGGCTTTAATAATCGACAGCGCGTCTATATCCCGATGATAGGTCAATATGGCAAAATGTCGAAATTCTTTTCAGATTCCCAGTCTGTCATTTGGCATTTGGTAGGCTCCAAGCAAGAAAACGGATACCACCTGACGCTTGCCCAAAACACTTACCAAGTAGCCGGATTGGAGAGAGAATTTACCATAGTACGCTCTGTTACAGATTGGCTCAAAGTGTGGCGTGATGAGAATGCAAGACCAGAAATTATCAGTACGTCCAAATCAATTTACGCATTGGCGGACAATGCCCAGCCGGACAATGCTTTGAGTTATACCACTTGTAGCAATGCGTATGAATTCCTAACAAAAGGATTGCACCTCGATTTTGGCGAGATAAAATATCAAAGGGAAGATGCCGGTAATTGGGAGAAATTAGCAGGAGAAATAGAATACAAGAATTTTTCTTTTGAGAAATTCTTCAATAAATATTTCGACATATTCGATTTGGCAGACTACACTGTATTTGTTAAGACTTGGTTCGAAAATACAGAACATTTCAAACGCTGGTTGCTGGCTACTTACTATTCCAAACGATTCTGTAACAAAGGGTATATTTGCCAGTTGCTCCGTAATTGTAGATTGTACAACAACCAAGAGTTTGTGTCGGCAGCCGCCCTATCCGTTTTTGACATGGACAATCCGGAAGAGTGCCTGAATGAGCGCACGGAAATCCTAAATTATGCCCATAAAAACAAGATACGACTAACAGACGATACGAATGAGAAATTGTGCCGAAAGTTGGAGAATATAGCACTGGAAGATGGGTATGAGACCGCCATGCGATATGTTACAGGATTGTCTGACGGAGAAAAAGAACTGATGATACGGTGGGTTGCCAATGGCCGTGTTCCAATAAATAAACTGGCTAAACTATATCCACAGCTTTATAACTATATGGAGAAGAGTTGCGGCACTTCTGATATTCATCAGAAATGGGTATTAGATTACATGGATGCTTACAAACAAGCGAAATTGTCTAATAGATATACAGACTTAATAAGCACATCAATAGATGAGAGAAACGCAAACTCCGTAACGTTCAACTCGTGGTATAATCAATTCAGCACTATTCGTACATTGTTAAATGGAAGAAAGGATATTGACGTTTTTTATTGGATTGACGGCTTAGGCATTGATTGGATTCCTTTTATTATGCAACTTGTGGAGCAATACAAAAGCGAGGGCATCTTTCTTAATGAGATAATGATAGCCCGTTCTTTATTGCCTTCAAAAACAGAAAACAACAAGACCGACTTGTTAAAGCTAACCAACGGTGAATTATCGAAAAAAGGCGATTTAGATGGCTTTGCCCATAAATGCACTTTTTACCCTCAATATATTATTGAAGAAATTAAAATTGTGGAAAGTGCTGTGAGAGAGATTATTTCAGAACATGCTGGCAAAAAGATTGCTATCATTTCGGACCACGGTCTGTCTTATCTCTCACAATTACGGACTGGATATAACTTAGGAGGTATAAAATCAGACCATTATGGGAGATGTGCCATACGTAAACTAGGAACTAATACCCAAGATGACAAATACATCATACTAGATGATGGGCAAACTATTTGCTCGCTTCGCCATAATTCACTTGCTGGTAAAATACCCGATGGACAGGGATGCCATGGTGGATGTACTCCAGAAGAAGTGCTGGTTCCTATCATAATTCTATCTTCGCAGCGGCAACCTTCTGAATACTCAATAAGCCTTATTGATGATGCAGTGAACGGAAATAATCCGATTCTGATGTTCCGTATCAAAGGCGTTACAAACTTGGAAATGCCAAAGTTGATTTATAATAACACAGGGTACAATCTAAACAACCAAGGAAATTTCCGTTTTGAGAGCGACAGATTGGAGCTAACACAAGAGGTTGATGAAGTGGAAATACGCATTGGCAGCTATTCACAAAAGTTTAAAATAAAGATTAACTTGGGTGCTGAAGAAGAAGACCTTTTCGGTGACTTATAATAAATATTGACATATGACAGAAGAATTAAGCAACAAGATACGTCAAGCATTTGGAACACAAACCATTTATAAAGACTCTGCCACATCCGGCAGTCTGTTTGATGGACGTACTCTTCCTTCGTTCGTCAAGGACTTCTTGCTAAAAAAATACATTAACTCAAATGGTGAGGTTGATAAAGGCGGATTGACCAATTTTCTTGACAAGGTCATTCCACGACATACTTCGGAAGTAAAAGACCGCTTAGGCTGTGGAGAAGAATTGACATTACTCACTCGTTTTGAAATCTATATTGACTTAGTAAAAGGGGTGCGCCGTTTCGCCATTCCTGATATGGGCATTAAATTAAAAGAAGGCATCATTCCCGATTATGTGTACAATAAGCATCAAGGGGAATTGGTGGATGGAGAAAAGTGGGGCATTATAAAAATGTGCGTGATGCCTGATGATGACGGGAAAAAGAATCATGTGGAAATGCTCGACTTTAAACCATTTAAACCTTATAAATCCATTGATATGAGTTATTATCGGGACGCTCGAAAACAATTCACAACCATCGAATGGATTGATGTACTATTATCTGCTATGGAATATAATGCTGATGGGTTTTCGACAATGAAAGAAAAGGTAGAATTCCTTACTCGTTTGTTGATATTTGTAGAACCCAGACTCAATGTGATAGAACTAGCCCCTAAAGGAACAGGAAAATCATACGTATTTGGTAACTTGTCTAAATATGGATGGTTAGTTAGTGGTGGAAAAGTATCACGAGCCAAACTGTTCTACGACAAACAAAAGCAACAAACTGGTATTGTTAAGAACCACGATTTTACAGCTTTTGATGAAATACAAACCATTGTTTTCCAAGAACGCTCTGAAATACAAGCTGCATTAAAAGCCTACTTGGAACAAGGTAAAACAACAATTGACAATTTTGAGTTTATTGCTGATTGTGGGCTGATGCTGATGGGGAATATCGACTTAGATGACAATCGTCGTCCTATGTCAAGAAAATATTTTGATAAATTACCCGAAAGTTTTAGAGAATCCGCTTTGCTCGACCGCTTTCATTGCTTCATAGAAGGTTGGTATTTACCCCGTATTAACAAAGAAATGATATTTAAAGGATGGACTGTCAATGTGGAATATTTTTCGGAGGCATTGCATACATTGCGTACACAGACGATTTACGGACAACTCTTTGATGAGTTGGTAGGCTATGAAAAGCAAGCTGACAATCGTGACTTTAATGCAGTGAAGCGTATAACGGTAGCTTCAATGAAACTTTTGTTTCCTCATTGGACTTCAATTGAAGATGTAAACCGTGAAGAATTTGATACCTATTGTTTACAGCCAGCCATTCATCGCAGGGGTATTATTAAAGAACAATGTCATAATATTGACCCTGAATTTAAAGTTCAGATGCCTAATTTTTGGACTATTGGGAACAATTAATTCAGTTTATTCTTTCAAGAGCAATTTCAAAGTTTACCCTTTGAAATGCTCTTGAAGTTGAGGGATAATTTAATCTTATTTTTATTATCTTTTGATGCTCAAATCATGTAGTAGCAGGCTATCGGAAACGGCTTTCAAGGATGTGTCATATCCTTCCGCCAGTTTCCGTACCCACTCGATGGCTTTCTCGTCTCGATGGATGTCGAACACCTTGTTGAGCCAAAGCACATCGTTGGCATCACATCCTCCCCATGCGCGGATAGCTCGGAACTTCAAGGCATCGTCCACATGCTGACGTTTAGACTTCCATTGTTCGATATTGCCCCACAATGAGAACGCGCATACCACGCCAAGCCCCACAACGAAAGAGAACACCTTGCTCGATTTAATGTCAAAGCTGTGCTTATGGATATGCTCCTGCTGGGGTGGTTGCTGTTGCATATTCGGTACTTTCAATTCTTCTTCCAAATAGTCAATTCTTCTAATGATTGTATTGGATGCCTTTGAATAAGCTTCCCATTGCCTTGCCAACAAGCCCTTAATCCGTTCGGCATTGGCTTTTGCTGCTTCTGTCATCGCGTCCTTAATTGGGGACAAGTCCCACTTGCTATCCCCGTCCGACTGTTGTCCGTCTATCACTTTTGAAAGTGCTTCCAATCTGTTTGCCATGCCTTCAAGCATGGTCTTGATTTCCTCGAAGAGGATGAATACATTGTTGTTGTCTGCCATAATTACCAGTTGATTTTACGTTGTTTCTTCTTTTTCTTGTTTTTCAAATATGGGTCGTATGGTTGCTGTTCCTCCGGCACATTGCCCGGTGTGAACAAGCCTAAAGAACCGCTGATAAGGTCGCCACTGATATTTGAAATAGAGTTTATTTCTTCCCGATTGGCTTGCGATTGAGGTTGCATCTGCCGTTCCTCGTAGCTGTTACGCCTTAACGCCGCATCTATTTTGGAATAGCTAAAACTCCTGTCCACCTTGGAGCCATTGAAACAGTAACCGTTCATGGAGAACACGATGCCCTGTATATCATCCGTCTGTCCCTTGTACTTGAACTGCACTTCCACACCCTGCCGTTTCAATCTTTCAATCAGGGTGTCCCAATCCCTGCACCTGCCGACTTCCGTCTTGAGGATGTTATACAGTTCATGCCTTGTTCTGTCCGGCTCACGCAAACGCTCTGTCTTCACATTTTCTTTGCCGTTGGCGAAATGCAAACCGTACTTCTTGGTAAGTTCCTTGCTGATGCGCTCGCTGCGGAAGCGGTCGTTACGGTCAGAAATGGTCTTACCGTTATTGTCGATACGGTTAAAGGTAATATGCACGTGCGGATGCTCCTTGTCGAAATGCCGCCCGATAATGTACTGTGTGTCCTTGATACCCATCCGTTCCATATACTCACGGGCAATCTGCGCCATGACTACGTTGTTCAGTCGTGGCGCATCTTCCTTTGAAAAACTCAAAGCGATATGTTCGACAGCCTTTGCCACCCTCGGATTCATCTGTGCTTGCCCGATAAATCCTTGTACTATCGTGTCGTTATTTTCCAGAAATAAGCCGTCCGCATCTATGATTTGAGTGCCCTTCTCATCATTCAGGATGTAGTAAACCACACCTTTGAAGTCCGAACCTTTCATGATTTTTGCTATCATAAGCGTATCCGATTTACAAGATTGTCTATCTCTATCATCAGCGTGCGGCAGGGCATAAACACGGAGGTGTACCCCTCCGTATTCGCCTTCCGTGCCAGCTGGTTCAGATTGTTCGCCATACCGCATAGCTTGCGGATAAGGTCGCCATGCTCTTTCGAGAGCCGTTCCTTCACACCACCCTCTGTAATGCAACCACGAATGAATTCACTGGCAGAAACGCCTGCCGACTTCGATTTTGATTTCAACAGGTAGTAGTCCTCTGTTGCCATTTTTACCGTGATACGATATTTCAATTTCTCGGTGGCTCCCTTGACAGGACGACCGCCTTTGTTGGTCCGTCCACGTCCATCGTTCTTCCTTTTTTCGTTGTCCATGATTATCTGTTTCTTGGTTTGATAACTGATTGTAATGACTGTACATAAGTAGACCAACGGGATGGGCTTTCCCTGCGAGTTTTGGAGCGGGGCAAGTGGTTTCGGTCTGACCGAAACATAAACTTGCTCCCTCCAAAACTGCGTTTATCCCGTTAAGAGCATCTCGGAAGACATTCCCATTGGCAAATCCTTAATTCCTACAATTTACGCCATTGTTCGATGTCGCTTTCGTAGGCGGCCAAGTGGTGGCGGCCAAGGTTCTCGACCAGCCCCGACACGCTCATGCCCCTGCCCCCGAAGTAGCGGACAATCCTGTCCAACCTGTCACGCATCTCATGGCTGACGAACACGGGCTTGCGGTCTGTAATCTTGGGAATTTGCAGGAAGGTGGAGCGGTATTCGTCCAACGAAAGCCTGCGTTGCTTGCTGCTGATTCGTCTGAATATAGTCCGTTCAGATGGGACTTCAGACGTTTCGTGATTTTCCTCCACTACCATATCTTCGTCTTGTTCCGATACTCCCGTTTCCATATTCTCTACTGCATTATGGGCAATGGCATCGGCTATTACCGCCTGTACCTCGGAAGTGTCCGACTTATCCAACGGCGGAAGGAGAACAGTTTCTTCCTCTTCCTCCGTTGCAGCTGTTTCCTCTTCCTGCATCAAGGGCGCAACCTCCTGCTTTTTCGTGTTCATGGAAGGCAGGTAGTCCTCAATTCTGAAGTTCTTGAACTCTTCATCGTTCTCGATGTTCTTGAAATTCTTTCTCATTTTGTTATTATTTAAAGTGAATACTCGTTGGCCTGTATGCGCATACTTGACCGTTTGTCGGGAGCAAAATAACTGCCTGTATTCCAGTTAGTCAAGTGTTTGGATTCGATTCGGCAATTTTGTGTGGCTTTGCTTAATGCCTGTCTGAACTTCGGTGCAGACTTCACCGATTTGCCGGATTGTTTGGATCAGACAGAATATGATGCGAAATAGGAATAAGGGCTTATTTCCGACCCTGCGGACGGCTTGTTTCGCCTTGCAAAGAATACGGCAATGGTAGTCCTTTCCTATATTATAGTACAATCATTGGGTGTGTGTATTTTATGGCTATACGACCATTATTACCGGAGACAACCTCTACATCGTTGTGCCACAAGCTGCCAGTTTTGGGAAATCCATTGTTTTGTAAAGGTTTACCCTTTTCTTTGCAGCGAAAAGAAGCAATAACAACAAAAAGAAGTATATGGAAATAGTATCAATCGAAAGAAAGACCTTTGAGGCGATGGTCGCTAAGTTCGACCATTTCGTCCGCCGCATGGAAGCCATCTGCCAGCGGCACGGAGAGAAGAAAATGGCAGAATGGATGGACAATCAGGACGTGTGCCGGATGTTGAACATCAGTCCGCGTACGTTGCAGACCCTGCGGGACAACGGTACGCTTGCCTACTCGCAGATAAATCACAAGACGTACTACCGTCCCGAAGACGTGCAGCGTATTGTCTCTGTTGTGGAAGATCGGCGTAAGGATGCTAGGTTCAAAGGAAGGACAATCTAATCACTGAATACAATAAACCCACTAAATCCAAAGTATATGAATGAACTGATTAACAAGGACAACGAGTGGATAATCCACTTCATGGGCAGTCTTGACCGTCTGTTGGACAGCTTCGAGCATCTGACCGCCAATTACCGCCCGACACTGAACGGCGAGCGTTTCTTCACCGACAAGGAGGTGTCAGCACGGCTGAAAGTGAGCCGCAGGACACTTCAGGACTACCGCAACGAGGGATGGATTGCTTATATCCAACTGGGCGGGAAAATCCTCTATCGTGAATCCGATATAGAGAAGATGCTAAATGACGGCTACCGCTCCGCTTATCGGCTGACAGGCACGTGATTTTCTTGAAGGAGCGCAGTTTGCCGTCTGCCCAGTGATTGCGCCAGCAATGGACTTCCGGCAAAAGAAAAAGGGAACGGCTTACGGATGAAGCGTCAAAATTCTGCTTCGTCTGTAAGCCGTTCTTTTTTATCCTCTGATTTTCCGTCAGTCGCTTGTTTCCGTTGCCGGATGCCTTTTAAGCGCATGGCAGGCAGTGGCAAGGTTTTCGGGTTGAATACGCTCTACAGGAGGAAGATTCTGCCCGAAACGGCTTTGCCGCCCGACCTTGCCGCTGCCATCAGTGCCATGCGCTACCTTTGGCATCCGAGCATCGGGAACGAGTGGCTGACGGGATGAACCTCAACTATACCATCGGTTGTTACCCCTGCCACAGGAAACAAGCAATGTAACCGGAGTTCCTCTCTTAGTGCCACTGATTTCATTTATTACAAACCGTCTGAACAAGACACTCTCTTTACTGCATATCCTGAATGCAATGGCTATAACCATTTCAAGGCTGTAAACGTCATAACTGATTCCATCCACTTGCCTGACATACTTCATTGTGTCAAGTTCACTCATTTCTTTGTTCTTATAAATAGAACGGATTGCCTTGCGGACGTGGCAGGAGAACACGCCGAACAGGTCGGCTATCTCCTGTTGCGTCATCCACACGGGAGCGGTCGGCATCGTGACCTCACCCGTTTCACTGATTGTAATGATTCCTCTGTTCATAATGTGCTGATTGGGTATTGGTTATTTTCGCTGTTTGTCTTTTCGCCAGCCGATACATTCTTCCTCCGTTCCATCAGTTTGTCCATGTCCTTTGAGATTTTATCATCGGTTATCCTTGCATAGCCCTGTGTGGTTCGGATATTGGAATGCCCCATCATCTTGGCAATACTCTCAATAGGTATATCCGCCGAAATCAGAAACGTTCCGAAGCTGTGCCTTGATTGGTGATAGGACAAGTTATTCTCTTTGCCAATGATTACGCCTATCTCGTGAATCTCAAACCACAGGGCATCACGGCTTGGAAGTGGGAACACGGGCTGTTCGTCATCGGTTGTGTTGTATAGTGACAATATATGCTCCGCAATGGGATGTAGCGGAACGAACGTCTCCACATTCGTCTTCTTGCGGTTGATGCGGATATATCGCCTGCCCTCTGCATTACGTCCGATATGGTGCGGATGCAGGAGCTTTATATCCACATACGCCAGTCCCGTCAGCGTGGAAAAGATGAAAGCCCGCCTTGCAAGTTCCTGACGCTTGTCATACATCGGGGTGGCAAGGATTCTCTTGAACTCCTCACGGCTGATATACTTGTGTTTTGCCTCCGGCTTCGGATCATATTCCAAATCCCCGCAGGGATTCACACGGATAATATCCCTGTCCACGGCAAGATACAGCAGACGGTTTAGCCAGCACATACATTTGTTGGTCTGGGAAGCCCCGAAATTCTTGCACTTTTTCAGATACGCCTTGTAGGACTTACCGAAATCCTCCGTCACTTCTTCAAGGGCAATGTCCTTCTTCCCGAAAGACGTGAGATAGTCAATCAGGTACTTTTGGTAATACATTGAGTGGCGGTAGGAAGATTTGGAATCTATTTCCTCGGAATGCTTCCTCAACCGCTCTCTTTCCCATTCTCCCATTTGCAGGAGGGTAGTAGGGTGGATATTGTTCATGGTGATATGGTTCTTCAATATCTCCGCACTGACCACACCCTGCGATTTCAGTATTTCCTCGTAGGCTTCTGAAACGAGCCGGAGATATTCCTGCAAGTGGTTGTTCTCCCTTGCGGACTTTATCTCGTTCCTTCTGCCGTTCCAGTCTTCCGGGCGACAATAGATTCCCGTACTGACGGCGGTCTGCTTCCCGTCAATGGTTATGCGGCAGAGGATGGCGGTTGTTCCGTCCGCCTTCACCCTGTTGCGGTTGATGTAGGGTAACAATGAAAATGTACTTCGCATATCGTTTTCTGTATTAAAGAATTAATTGAAAATCTTTGGTGGTTTCTATGAATTTGTCCATGTCTTCGAAAAGTTTCTTCGGGCTGACACGGGCATACACCTGTGTCGTGGAAATGTCGGAGTGTCCTAACATCCGGCTAATGGTCTCTATCGGCACACCTGCTTCAAGCGTGATCAGCGAGGCGAAACTGTGCCTCGCCTGATGGTAGCACAAGCTGTCCTTGATTCCTGCCAGTGCCGCCAACGCTTTCATGTGCCGCTTCATGTTCGGATGGTGGATTATAGGGAAAAGCGTTTCCCTTGTTTCGTCCTTGTATTTCTCAAGCAGTGCCAACGCTTCGGGCAGCAGTTTGACGCTCGCCCTGTGCTCGTTTTTCTTCCTGCGGTATTTCAGCCACAATGCCCCGTTGTCGTCCGTGTATAGGTTCTCGTCCGTGATGGAAACCACATCGGCGTATGATACGCCCGTATAGCAGGCAAACAGAAAGAGGTCACGTGCCAGTATGTGCGTCTTTCGGTACGGGGGAATCTCCACGTCACGGATTCTCTCGAACGATTCGCGGCTCAATGCTCTCGGTGTAGTTTCCGTTTTCTTTGGCAGGACAAAATGCTGAAAGTGGATTCTGTCCGTATGCCCTTCCTTATAGGCAAGGCGGCAAATCTTCTTCAGGATGGCGAGATAATGCCGGACGGTGTCAATCGCATACCCTTTCTCTTCCATGGCGAAAGCCTGATAGTCGTGGATGAACTGCTCCGTCAGTTGTCCGAAAGCCAAATCCTTGACCTTGTACTTGGTTTCGATAAACTCTCGGAGTGCCAGCCGCATATAGTGATAGCCGGGGTAAGTCCCTTTCGCACGGTCTATGCCGATACGTGCCTTGATGTCGTCACATACAATGTCCGTCATTTTCATGAGGGTCATCTGTGTTTCCATGCTGCCTTGGAAAAGGTCTTTCACATCGGTGGCATCAAAATCAACCTTGCGCTCCACAAGGTTGTCGAATGCCGTGTTCACCGCCAACAGCAACTTGTCAATCTTGGCATTGGTTTCCACAGCCTCCTTGCTCTTGCCGTTCAGACGGCTCTCACGGGGATTCCACAACTCAGGCGTGCATGACAGCTTGCATCCGAACTGCGCCATCGTGCGGTTCACCGTAATCCTTCCCATTATCGGGGCTTTGCCCGACTTGTCTACTCCGCTCTTTTTGAGGTAGAGCAACACCTTGAATTTTTCCACTTTCATAACGCTTATATTTTAGTTGTGCAAAATTACTTGCCATATAAGCGTTCCTTGATATGCAAAATACAGTGTATGAGCGCAAACGAAACGGTGCGGACTTCATTTTACTTCTTTCCGTTACCACAATCCGTTTCGGTAACAGGGCGGCTAACGTTTTGGTCACTGAACAACCTCAACATTCCGTCTCATTTTGCATTTTTTCTACTTTGCAGAACACGGAAATACCGCTCATTTCAAACGACTTACGTTTCATCTTCGCCTCTTTGCTTTTGCTTGCATTGCCTATTACTTTCCACACGAGCCGGCACACGTTCGCAACGACCACCACGCTGTCAAAGGGCGTACCTATTGAAACGGTGTCCAAGATGTTGGGACACACCAATATCGAAACGACCCAAATCTATGCCCGCATCACCAACAGCAAGATAGGCAGCGATATGCAGGGGCTTGACAAGAAATTTGTCGGCATCGAGAAGATTTACAAGGAAGTAGCCATGTAATTTTGATTATTGGGAACTGGTCACAAATTGTGACCAGTCCTTACTATTATTCCAACATTACTAAATCCCCTAAAATATACGATTATGGACTTACAGATTATCCAAAACAAAATTTTTGAAGTAAGAGGTTACCGGGTAATGCTCGATTATCATTTGGCAGAACTCTACCAAGTGGAAACACGAGCCTTAAAGCAGGCGGTCAAGCGCAATATCGAGCGTTTTCCGGGTGATTTTATGTTTGTACTCACCCAAGAGGAAGCTAACTTGCTGTTATCCATAGGGGTATCACAAAATGTGATACCCCCTGCTTACAACTTCGGCGTTGCTATGCCTATGGCTTTCACCGAGCAGGGCGTAGCCATGCTTTCTTCGGTTCTCCGCTCCAAAGTAGCCATAGAAGTAAACATTTCAATCATGCGGGCTTTTGTCCTCATGCGCCAAATGGCAATCGGTTACGAGGAACTGTCAAGGCGCATCGAGGAACTGGAGGTAAGCACCGATGCGCAGTTCAACGAACTGTACCAAGCCCTTACCCAGCTTTTGAGCCAGTCGAAACAACAGAAAGAACGCCGTCCGGTAGGTTTCGTTACCTATAACCGTGACAAAAACGAATAGGTAACGAAATGCTGTCTAATAAATATTTAGGTGAGTCCAAAGATAATCTTAAAACGTAGTAAGTTATTGATAAATAAAGCATATCTTTGTTGTCAGAAAGCAAGTAACAATATGGGATTGAAGATTCATACATTAGCAGAAATACCTGATAGTGTTTCTAAAAATTATTATTTGTACATTTTGGACTATTATAATTGGGATGAACCTATTGGTAATACTTTGAGAGAAAATTTTGATAAAATCGCGGAATTTGCAGCTAACAACAATTCTGTGGTTATACAAGGAATGGCAGGTAGCCATTTCTATTCAGAATTAATGTCTTGGGAGTCTATAAATGGTATAGACCCATTAGAATTATTACCAGCATTAATGATAACTACCCTTCATCCGAAATACTTTATAGACGGAAATAATAAGCAACCCAAAGGAAAGAATATTCCCAAAGATAAATTTGTGTTTTTAGAAATACGCAAAATCTGTCAGCGACCTCAAGATGTTGTAGCTCTTCTTGAAAAGATTTTTCAAGATATTAGAGAAAAAAAGGCTATTCAAGATTTCAAAGTAAAGAAAGAATTAAAAGGTGGTGTTGGTAAAATTCTCAATGATACATTAATTCTTGAACCCAATGTGGGCGGTATCGGTATCAATCTAAATAATTTATTTAAATTCTTAAAAGACAGGTAATCTGTATAATGGATTTTGTCTATATAACATTCTAAAAAGCTATATTCTACCAAAGTGCATTCTATCATCTTGCGGGCAGCCCACCGACTACCCGCATTTTTTATATCCTTTTCCAACCAGCACATTCCCCGAAACGCCAGCCGTGCGTGGCATGGCTGACTGTATTTCGTGAAAAGAGCCGTTGGAAACCCGCACAAGCGTATTGCAAGCAAGCTCACAACACCCTTGCCTTTCCCGCCCGCATGGAGTGTTCCCTAAAAGATGAAAGAGAACAGGCACTTTTCCCCGGTTTCCCTATCTGTAAATCTTCCTCTTACGCAGTCCCCCAGCCGGGACAGTCGTTTTAATCATTTCAATAGGCAAAGGTAGTTACGTGTTCTTCACGATTTTGCAAGGTCGAGCCGTTCCGGTTTGGCGAAAAAATCTTCCCTGCCTTGCGAGGTATTTTTTGCCCAAAACCTTGCAAACTCTAAACACTACCCTTTTACGCCTATGTGAAACGAAAACGACCGACCCGACCGGAAGACGCATAAAAAAAAAGTCGGATTTACGGGAAACAGGAAAAAAGTTCAGTGAAACTTCAACTCCCTCACCTCTCAAATCCGCATAAAATTAAAAACTTAAAAATTACAGCAATATGGAAGCAAAGGTATTATCGGAAGCAAAAGTTTATGTAGGCACTTATGCCAAGTACAACAACGGTTCATTGTCCGGCGCATGGCTCGACCTTTCGGACTATTCGGACAAGGAAGAATTTTATGAAGCCTGCCGGGAACTTCACAAGGACGAGGAAGATGCGGAATACATGTTTCAGGACTGGGAGAACGTGCCGGAGGGCTTAATCGGCGAAAGCTGGATTTCTGAAAACTTCTTCGCCCTGCGTGATGCGGTGGAGGATTTGAGCGACACCGAGCAGGAAGCCTTTTTCGTGTGGTGCAACTATAAAAGCCATGATTTGGGCGAGGAAGATGCGGACGACCTTGTACGTGATTTCCGGGACGAGTATCAGGGGGAATATGACGATGAAGAAGATTTCGCCTATGAAATCATAGAGGAATGTTACGACCTGCCGGAGTTCGCAAAGACCTATTTCGATTATGAAAAGTTCGCCCGTGACCTTTTTATGTGCGATTACTGGTTTGATGACGGTTTTGTGTTCCGTGCGGCATAACCAAATACCAATCCGGGCGGGGTGTCAAAGCCCTGCCCGCTAAAAATAACCAAGCGATGAAACGGAAAAGCATTTATAAAATCCTTTGGCGGGCGTTCCTGTACTGCCTTGCATGGCGGTTTACCAGTGTAGCCGGAGCAGGCACGGCGATAACGGCGTATATCGTATTTCGTTCCGCCTGTTTCCTGCTCCGTGTCTGCCTTTCAGTCGTTTATGCGCTGGGCGTAGCTCTGCTTTTCCTGTCGTTGCTTTTCTTACTGATATTATAACCATAAAAAAATAGAACATCATGCAGTCACTTAACAAAAACGGGGTAAGCATTACCCAAACACCGGGAGAAGAAAAGTTCGTGAAATGCTGTTTAGGGGCTTTCAGGGGACAAATTTATTATCAATATGACTACCGCCACACGGACGGCGAACTTTTCAGCACGGTAGCCAAAACGCTGGACGAGTGCCGCCGCAGGCGTGACGAATGGGTAGCGAAGAAGAACGGAGTAATAAACAAGTAAATTTCAGGGACATGAAAACGACAGAAGTAAACAAGGAGCTTATCGGCAGGCGTTGCGAGTGTATTTTTACGGGCTTAATGGTAACGGGCGTTATCGAGGACACAGAAGAAAACGAACACACCATAGAGGTAAAAGTCCGTTTCGACCACCCGCACCAGTGGGGCGATGATTTGTATAATGATGTGTGGGCGTGGGGGCGCAAAATAGACGAGTTCGGCACGCTGCACCATTTGCAACTGTTGGAGGACAAACCGGACTTTCAGATAATGACGGTAGTTTTCGGCGAGCCAATCAGCCGGATAGACCGCAGTGTTTTTGAAGATGTTGCAACATGGGGTGTCTGTTCCCTGCAAGGCTGGGTAAACAGCTACGAGAGTGTCCGGTTTGTAGCCATAAACGACCATACGGCGGTCATAACGGGCGAATATAACATGGAACAGGTAAAAGTGTGGTTAGAGAAATACACGTCCATAAAGAGCCTTAAAACCAGTTGATAGAGAACGGCGGCTGCTTGCCGCCGTTACTTTCTTCCATGAGCCTGCCAGCGGGTGAAGAAAGTAACAAAGAAGCCTTTCGTTTCCCTATCATGGAAACAGCCCGCCGATGCTTCCCGGCGGGCTGTCTGCCCAACATTTACGCTTTGCGTATCATTCCTTATTCGGTGTTCTCTGCCTGTTCCTCATACCGGATGAATTTTACACCAAGTATGCACACGGTTTCTTCTTCCACGATGTCATATTCCCATGTCCGCTTAGTGACAAGCATTTCCGTGTCGTAATCGAACCATACCATTACGGGCGCATCATCTTCTTCGTCCGCCCATTTGAAAACCTGATTGGACGGTATTTTCCACAATTCAGCACTGTCACGTGCGGAAATGCAGTCCTTATCCACGATAATGATGTCACCTACTGCCGGGACTATATCCGTTTCCAACGTGGTTTCTATATACCACGAGATACCTTCTATATCCAATTTTATTTTTACCATGTCATTTTATTGTCAGGGGGTTATTGTTTCCGTTTCTTCTTCTCTGTTGTCATTATTGAACGATAGTGTAAGTTGCTGCATCTGTCCGAAGCTGTCAATTACATAAATGTCTATCGTCTGCTGGTCTGTCGATGCCGATGTGTAGTAGAGCCGGAACGTTTCTTTCTCCAGCGGGTACAGGTCATTGGGCAGTAACACCGTGCCGTTATCCATTTCCAGCTTCCCTTTGCCGTCCGGCTGGAAGTACCTGATTTTATAGGTAGTCGGCTGGTAATAGCCGCCACGCACCAGTTGGCAGCGTATTTCGGCGGTTTCCCCGACTTTCAGCCTTTTGGGTACTGGCAGCGTTTCGATGCTGAACGGGTACGCCTGCTGAATATCCAAGCTGTCATTACAGGCGGTGACAAGTACAAGGGCGGCCACGATGTAGCAGCCCATGATGATTTTACACATTACATTCTTCATATACATTATTATATAAGGGTTATCAAAATAAAGTAGTCTTTTGCCTAATCCGGGCGGCAACTTCCCTGACAACAGGAACACTGACCGCATTTCCGAGTAAGGCATAACGATGTATCTTCGCTATCTCTTTTTTCTCTCCGTCATATATCCCGTATCGGGTATAGTTGTCGGGAAAGCCTTGCAGCCTTTCGCACTCTACTTCGGTCAGCATCCGCACGTGCTTCAGTTGTTCGGGCGTAGGCGTTCCGTTGTATGCTTCACCCGATTTCAGGCACAGCACATAGTTCCCGATGTTAGGTTGCCTGCCGTAGTTCCTTGTTATCGTACCACTTGGACGAGCAGCGGGTTCATCACCCCCGACCTTACCATGCACTCTGCCCGGCGTAGGGAGAGGAAATAGGTCTGCGGTACATCTGTCTGCAACACGTCCGACAAGGTACATCCGCTCCCGGTTTTGGGGTAGAAACCATGCCGTATTACACAGTTGCCATTCAAGTCTATAACCGCCAATGTCGGCAAACGCTTTGACAATGCTCCAAAAATCCGGGCGATGTCTTGCGAAGAATATCCCTTTAACATTCTCCCAGATAAAAACGTCAGGTCTGAAACGCCTAACGGCTTCGACTGCATATCTGACAAGGTGGCTTTCTCCCCCTTGCAGTCCCTTTCCGTCCCCGATTGCGCTAAAATTTTGGCAAGGGCTTCCGAAAGTGACAATGTGGGGACGTTCGATGCCGACTTCCCCGATGTTTGTAACCGTTCCGATGTGTTCCGCATAAGGAAAATTGTATTTGAAGTTAGCGATTGCGTGTTTGTCTATCTCTGAAAAATATACCTTGTCGAAAGTATATCCGGCGGCTTCCAGCCCTTTGCTGAAACCGCCGATACCTGAAAATAATTCAAGCAGTACCATAGGCTAATTGATAATGAATTTCAGTCCCAAAGATACCTGCGTGTGGAACTTGCCTATGTCCG
>OGMP01000457.1_pt1 | contig 41566 bp, 36 predicted proteins | sample 1573261 | NCBI WGS metagenome assembly OGMP01 (sample SAMEA2581878, study PRJEB24529) | metagenome | biome: Human gut stool | place: China | collected 2011 | reverse complement strand
CCTCCATCGACAAGCTCCTGATTGCGCTGGACGGCACCCCCAACAAGTCTCGCCTGGGTGCCAACGCCATCCTGGGCGCGTCCCTGGCCTGCGCCAAGGCGGCGGCCGAGAGCCTGGGCGCCAGCCTGTACAGCTATATCGGCGGCGTCAACGCCAAGCAGCTGCCCGTGCCTATGATGAACATCCTCAACGGCGGCGCCCACGCCACCAACAATGTGGAGATCCAGGAGTTCATGATTATGCCTGTCTCCGCCCCCTCCTTCCGGGAGGCCCTGCGCCGCTGTGCCGAAGTGTTTCACGCCCTGAAGGCTGTGCTGAAGGAGAACGGCACTCCCGCTGCCGGTGTGGGCGACGAGGGCGGCTACGCCCCCAATCTGAAGAAGGATGAGGACGCCCTGAAGGTCATTGTCCAGGCCATCGAGGCCGCGGGCTACAAGCCCGGCGAGGACTTCAAGATCGCCATCGACGCCGCCTCCTCCGAGTGGTGGGACGAGGAGCAGAAGTGCTATGTCCAGCCCAAGTCCGGCAAGAAGCTGACCCAGCAGCAGCTGGTGAACATGTGGAAGAAGTTTGCCGACAACTATCCCATCATCTCCCTGGAGGACGGCATGGCCGAGACCGACTGGGAGGGCTGGGCCATGCTGACCAAGGCCATCGGCGATCGGGTCCAGCTGGTGGGCGACGACCTGTTCGTCACCAACGTGGAGCGTCTGGCCACCGGCATTGAGAAGCAGGTGGGCAACGCCATCCTTATCAAGGTCAACCAGATCGGCACCCTGACCGAGACCCTGGACGCCATCCAGATGGCCAACCGGGCCGGCTACACCGCCATCGTGTCCCACCGCTCCGGCGAGACCGAGGACGCCACCATCGCCGACATCGCCGTGGCCGTCAACGCGGGCCAGATCAAGACCGGCGCCCCCAGCCGCACCGAGCGTGTGGCAAAGTACAACCAGCTGCTGCGCATCGAGGAGCAGCTGGGCGGCAGCGCCGTCTACCCCGGCATGGCCGCTTTCAACGTGAAGCGTTAACTCAGACTCTGCGACAGGAGCGCCAGTCCCGGCTTTGCCGGAGCTGGCGCTCTTTTTTGTCATTTCCATGCCATTTTGTCTAAAGTATACAAGAAAAAACATCAAAACTCAGCAAATCGACTATTGCTAATTCTCAACTGATATATTAGAATATAAGTGAGAGAGCGAGGCACTCCTGCCGCGCATAAACGCAAAGCAATATGAACGGAGGACATCCACTATGCCTATGAAAATGGGTTGGCGCTGGTATGGCGAGGGCAACGACCCCGTCACCCTCAGCGACATCAAGCAGATCCCCGGCGTGACCAGCATCGTCTGGGCGCTGCATAACAAGATGCCCGGCGAGATCTGGGAGATCGACGAGATCCAGAAGGTCGCAGACCAGATCCACGCTTACGGCTTCGACATGGACGTTGTCGAGTCTGTCAACGTCCACGACGACATCAAGATCGGCCTGCCCACCCGCGATAAGTACATCGAGAACTACAAGCAGTGCATCCGCAACCTGTCCAAGTTCGGTGTCAAGGTCATCTGCTACAACTTCATGCCCATCTTCGACTGGACCCGCACCGACCTGTTCCACCCCGTCGGCGACGGCTCCACCGCACTGTTCTACGAGAAGGACAAGATCAAGGGCGACTACAAGTCCATGGCCGAGTACATCATGTCCTTCACTGAGAAGTACAACATGACCTTCCCCGGCTGGGAGCCGGAGCGCATGGCAAAGCTGGACGAGCTGTTCAAGGCCTACGCCCCTGTCACCAAGGAAAAGCTCTGGGAGAACCTGAAGTACTTCCTCGAAGCCCTGATGCCCACCTGCCGCGAGTGCGACATCAAGATGGCCATCCACATGGACGACCCCCCTTGGGATATCTTCGGCCTGCCCCGCCTGCTGGTGGATGCCGAGAGCATCGACCGCTTCCTGAGCATGGTGGACGACGAGTACAACTGCCTGACCCTCTGCTCCGGCAGCCTGAACGCCAACCCCAACAACAATGTGGCTGAGATCGTCCGCAAACACTGCGACCGCATCGCATTCGCACACATCCGCAACATCCATCACTTCCCCAACGGCGACTTCTCCGAGGCTGCCCACCGCGACTGCTGCGGCGAGACCGGCATCATCGAGATCCTGCGCGCCTACCATGACTGCGGCTTCGAGGGCTACATCCGCCCCGACCATGGCCGTCAGCTGTGGGAGGAAGGCCCTGGCAGCTGCCGCCCCGGCTACGGCAAGTATGACCGTGCGCTGGGCATCCAGTATATGCTGGGCGTCTGGGACCTGCTGGACCGTCTGGACGAAGAGAAGAAGAAGGGCTGATATATCATGAAGCTGACTGATATTAAGAACGGCAATCTGTCCGCCGAGTGGGCAGAAAAGGGCTACGAGCTGCCCAAGTTCGACGTTGAGGCCGTCAAGGCCAAGACCCACGCAGAACCCACCTGGGTCCACTTCGGCGCCGGCAACATCTTCCGCGCATTCCCGGCTGCCATCCTGAACGACGCCCTGAACAGCGGCAAGTATGACCGCGGCGTCATCGTGGCCGAGAGCTTCGACTACGAGATCATCGACAAGGCTTATCAGCCCTACGACAACCTGAGCCTGCTGGTCTGCCTGAAGTCCACCGGCGACATCGAGAAGAAGGTCATCGCCTCCGTCACCGAGAGCCTGAAGGCTGACTACTCCTTTGGCGCTGACTGGGCTCGTCTGGTCGAGATCTTCCAGGCACCCAGCCTGCAGATGATCTCCTTCACCATCACCGAGAAGGGCTACGGCGTCGCTCCTGCTGACCTCGAGCGCGGCCTGACCCCCGTTCTGGCCATGGGCAAGGTCACTGCCCTGCTCTACGAGCGCTTCAAGGCCGGTGCTCTGCCCCTGACCGTCCAGAGCATGGACAACTGCTCTCACAACGGCGATAAGGTCAAGGCCGCAGTCTTTGCCTACGCTTCCAAGTGGGTCGAGCAGGGCCTGGTCCCCGCCGAGTTCCTGGCCTACGTCAAGGACGAGACCAAGATCACCTTCCCCTGGAGCATGATCGACAAGATCACTCCCCGCCCGGATGCCAAGGTCCAGAAGATGCTGGCTGACGACGGTTTTGAGGACAACTACACCATCGTCACCGAGAAGCACACCTTCACCGCTCCCTTCGTCAACGCTGAGGAGACCCAGTACCTCTGCATCGAGGACCACTACACCAATGGCCGTCCTCCGCTGGAACTGGGCGGTGTCCTCTACTGCGACCGCGAGACCGTCGATAAGATCGAGAAGATGAAGGTCTGCACCTGCCTCAACCCCCTGCACACCGCCATGTCCATCTACGGCTGCATGCTGGGCTACACCCTCATCTCCGCTGAGATGGCAGACGAGGATCTGCGCAGCTTCATCCAGAAGATCGGTTACATCGAGGCGATGCCCGTCGTCGTTGACCCCGGCGTTCTGAACCCCTACGAGTTTATCGGCGCTGTCATCAACCGCCGTCTGCCCAACCCCTTCATGCCCGACGCTCCCCAGCGAATCGCCACCGATACCTCCCAGAAGCTGGCCATCCGCTTCGGCGAGACCATCAAGGCTTACGAGGCGCGCGGTCTGGACAAGTCCAACCTCGTCCTCATCCCGCTGGTGCTGGCAGGCTATGCCCGCTACCTGACCGGTCTGGATGACAACTGCCAGCCCTTCGAGATCTCCACTGACCCGCTGCTGGCTGAGCTGCAGGCCATCGTGGCTCCCCTGAAGGTGGAAGCCGGCGAGCAGGACTTCTCCTGCCTGAAGGCTCTGTACAGCCGCACCGATGTCTTCGGCGTGGACCTGTACGCCGTCGGTCTGGGCGAGAAGATCGAGTCTATGGCCAAGGAGCTGTTCGCAGGCCCCGGCGCTGTCCGCGCTACCCTGCACAAGTACGTCAAGGCCCGCTGATCTAAGCGTTCCCTGACTTCATAAGCCATTTTCGCACCCATGCTGCGTTTTGCTTTGCCGCAGCATGGGTTTTTATTATGTCTTTTTCCGGCACAGGAAAAGCCGCCGGGCCTTGCGGCCCGACGGCTTTTCTTATGATAGGAGGATCAAAAATGATCGTAGACTACCTTATTCAGTTCAGGATGGTCTGCTCGGTCTCGACGTCGAACAGATGGACCTTGTGGGGATCGAAGGCAACGCGGACGGTGTCTCCGTTGCGGGCCTTGGAGGTGGGAGCGACACGGGCGGTCATCTTGTTGCCCTTGTACTCCAGGTACAGGTAGATCTCAGCACCCATCATCTCAGAGACATCGACCTGAGCATCCAGCTGGCAGTCGGTGTGCTTTGCCATGAACTCGGGCTCATCGTCGATGTCCTCGGGACGGATGCCCATCTTGACCTTCTTGCCGACGTAGGAATCCAGCTTGCCGTCAGCGGTCTTCTCCTTGGGCAGGGGGATGAGGTCGCCGCCCAGATCGACGCTGTACTGGTCGCCCTTCTTGACAATGGTGCCGTCCAGGAAGTTCATCTGAGGGCTGCCGATGAAGCCTGCGACGAACATGTTGCAGGGCATATCGTACAGGTTCTGCGGGGTATCGACCTGCTGGATGATGCCGTCCTTCATGACAACGATACGGTCGCCCATGGTCATAGCCTCGGTCTGGTCGTGGGTAACGTAGATGAAGGTGGTAGCCAGCTTCTTGTGCAGCTTGATGATCTCGGTGCGCATGGAGGTACGCAGCTTAGCGTCCAGGTTGGACAGAGGCTCGTCCAGCAGGAAGACTGCCGGGTTACGAACCATTGCACGACCCAGAGCGACACGCTGGCGCTGACCACCGGACAGAGCCTTGGGCTTGCGGTCCAGCAGGTGCTCGATCTCCAGGATCTTAGCAGCCTCATGGACGCGGCGGTCGATCTCGTCCTTCGGGGTCTTACGCAGTTCCAGACCGAAAGCGATGTTCTTGTAGACGGTCATGTGGGGGTACAGAGCGTAGCTCTGGAAGACCATGGCGATGTCGCGGTCCTTCGGGGGAACGTCGTTGATGAGGCGGCCGCCGATGTACATCTCGCCCTTGGAGATTTCCTCCAAACCGGCGATCATGCGCAGGGTAGTGGACTTACCACAGCCAGAGGGGCCGACGAAGATGATGAATTCCTTGTCCTGGATCTCCAGGTTGAAATCGGTGACGGAAGGAGCCGTAGCACCGGGGTAGATCTTGTAGATATGCTGGCAGCTGATAGAAGCCATAAAGCTTTTTCCTCCATTGATGTTGTTGCACTCAAAGGCTCAGCTTGACGATGAGCCGTTTCATTGCTATTATAATAGCAGATTATTTTGTGTTATAAAATAGCATTTTATTGATTTGAGGTGTCAGATATTGATTTACTCTCCCAGCACGACTGCCGCCCTCGGCATCGTGGAGGATGCCCAGCCGGAAGAGCCCCTCACCCTGCGGGGCGAAGGGCTCTGGGTCTGCCTCATTTCCAGCGGAAAATGTGTCGTCTCGCTGTCCAATCCCGAACTGATGCCGGCCGGTTCTGCCCTGTTGCTGCCGCCCCAGAATGCCGCAGCGGGCCATCTCGTGCTGAGCCGGGGGCCGCTGACCCTCGTGCCGGAAAACGAGTGCCATCTGCTCTGCGTCCAGCTCACCGGGCAGGCAGCGGAACAGTTCCTCGCAGGGCTTTCCGAAATGCCCTTCCTTGCCCGGGGCGAGACCTGCCCGGCGGCGGCAGAGCTGATGGGGCGCCTTGCCGAAGAGCGGGACGCCTCGGAGCGGGTGCGCAGTCAGCTGGCCTTCGCGCTGCTGTGCGAGCTCTCAGACGCCGACAGCGCCGCCCCTGCCCTGCCCCCGCTGGTGGCCGTCGCCATCGAGGACATCCGCAGGAACTACGCCGGGCTCTACGGCGTGGAAGAGCTGAGCGAGCGGCTGGGTGTCTCCAAGAGCCACCTCGTCCGGGCCTTTACGGCAGCGCTGGGCGTCTCGCCGGGGCGGTACCTCACCAACGTCCGCATAGAAGCCGCCATGCGTCTGCTGCTCCACCGGGAGTACACGCTGGACGTCATCGCCAGCCTCTGCGGTTTCTCGGGGGCCAACTACCTCTGCCGCGTCTTCAAAAAAACGACCGGCCAATCTCCCACGCAGTGGCGGGCGATGGCCGGTCGGAGCGCACTGCCCGAGCTTTCGCCCGAGCAGCAGCGGTTGGAACAGGAATTGTTTATTTAATTTTTCCGCTTCAGCAGGAAGAGGGTCAGGCAGGCCGTGATGGCCTCAGAAGCCGGGAACGCGGCCCAGACGCCGTTCATCCCGAAGAGGGCGCTCAGCACCAGAGAGCAGGCCACGATGGCCACGATGCCGCGGGAAAGCGACGTCGCAGAAGCCTCTGCGGGGCGGTCCACCGCGCCCAGATAGCCGGCGGCCACGATATTGAAGCCCGCGAAGAAATAGCCGAGGAAGTAGATGCGCATCCCGCTGAAGGCATACTGCGCCATGAGGGCCGAGTTCTCACTGTTGAAGACCGCGACGATCGGCCCGGTGAACCCGAACAGAACTGCATACAGTGCCGCCGCCAGCGCAAGCGCTGTTCCGCTGCCCAGCAGCAGGAGCTTGCGGGCACCGGCGGCATCGTTTTTGCCGTAGCACTTGCTGACCAGCGGCTGTGCGCCCTGGGCCACGCCGTTGAAGATAGCCGTCGCCACCAGCGCGTAGTTCGCCACGACGCCGTAAGCCGCCACGGCCACATTGCCCGCCAGACGCAGGAGCAGCAGGTTGAAGACGGTGGTGGTCACGCCGGAGGACATCTCTCCCACGAAGCCCGAGACGCCCAGCTGGCAGCTCTGGGCCAGCAGCTTCGGCGAGGGCAGCTGCCGCACAAGGCGGACGGTGCTGCTCTTTTTGAAGAAGTGGCGGCTGCAGATCGCAATGCTCAACACCGGCGAGACTGCCGTCGCCAGCGCCGCGCCGGGCAGGCCGAGGCCCATGGGGAACATGAAGATGTAATCGAACACCACGTTGAAGAGGCTTCCGCAGAGGGTCGCCACCATGGCCAGCGAGGGGTCGCCATCGTTCCGGACAAAAGCCGAGACGATGTAGTTGCACATGAAGAAGGGCGTGAACAGCAGGAAGATGCGGGCGTACCCCACGCCCAGTGCAACGATCTCCGCGTCGCCGCCCATGAACCGCAGCAGCACCTCGGGGCAGAAGATGCCCGCCAGCATGAAGGGCAGGGCGAACACCAGCGCCCAGAGCAGGGCGTTGGAGAAATAGCGCTCCGAGCGCTCATCGCCCTGCGCCCGGAGGATGGCGTAGCGGGTGGCAGCACCAAGGCCCAGCATGGAGCCGATGGCGAAGATGAAGTTGTAGATGGGCAGACAGAGGTTCAGCAGAGCCACACCGCTGGTGCCTGCCGCCTGCGAGATGAAATAGGTATCGGCCAGGATGTAGCAGGACGTACCCAGCAGGCCGAAGATGTTCTGGCTGACGTATTTGAAATACTGTTTGGTAAGGCTCATGTTCTCCTCGTCAAATGTCACATTTTTATCATTCAAATTTCAGATATACTGCCATATTGCGTCAGTTTATCACAATCCGACCGAAGCTGTCAAGCTCTCCATTTGCACAAACGCCCGGATGGGTGTATACTGTAGTTTATTTTTGAAAACAGGCAGAAGGGAGGGTGCATCATGCCGGGCAAGACTTTATACTGTCTGGGCGAAGCGTGGCTGGAATTGAACAGCACCGCGCCGCTGGCGTCGGCAAAGACGTTTTCTCCCCGCATGGGTGGAAGCGCCGCCTCGCTGGCACTGGCTTACGCCGCACAGGGCGGCAGAGCCTCTCTTTTAACGCAGCTTGGCGAGGATGCTTTCGGCCACCGCATCGCAGACGCTTTATCTACTGCCGGTGTAGACATCAGCCGGGTCTGCTTCACCTCCCGCGCCCCCACGCCGCTGCTGTTCGACGGCGGCGGCGAACAGCTAGGCTGCCGCACCCGTTCTTCGGAGCTGCTCTATGCACCCGAACAGCTGGGCGCTGACTGGGCCGCAGATGCTGAAATGCTGGCCTTTTCCAGCGCCTGCCTCGTGGACAGCCCCTGCCGCTACACCCACCTTGCCGCGCTGGACACCGCCCGCACCGCCGATGTGCCGGTCTGCTTTTTCCCCGCCCTCCGTCCGGCCCTCTGGCCCAGCGAAAAGACCCTGCGGGACACGGTGATGCAGTTTCTCCCCTTCGCGGACATCCTCCTCCTCACCGCCGACGAGATGGAGCTTCTGCTGGACACCCGGGAGTATCAGGTCGGGCTGTTTGCCCTGCTGCGGGGGCATACCCAGCTGGTGGTGCTTGAGACAGAAGAGGACGTCCACGCCTTCACCCGGGCGGCACACGCCTTCTGGCCCGGGCTGTCCGCCCCGCCCGAGGAGCTGGCTGCGCGGCTGCTGTATCAAATCTCTCAGCAGGAGCTGCCCCTGAAAAAGCTCATGAAATGCAGTGCTCCGGCACTTCAGACGATTCTATAACGCCGGAAAGCCCCCGCCTTGTGACAGGCGGGGGCTTTCCTTTTACCATCCGGAGGAGGATGAGCTTATCAGCTTATCAGTGAATGAACACCGGGCCAAGCGGGTTGGTGATGGGGCTGACGTAGCCGCCCAGCAGCTTCGGGATCGCAAGGCTGATGTCAGGCACATAGGTCAGCAGCAGCAGAGCGATGAACATGCACAGATAGAACGGGAGAGTAGCCTTGACGACCTTCTCCATGGGGCGCTTCGCAACGGCAGAGCCGATGAACAGAACCGCGCCGACAGGGGGAGTCAGCAGGCCGATGCCGCAGTTCAGGACCATGATGATACCGAACTGGATGGGGTCGATGCCGATGGAGGTCGCGATGGGCAGCAGGATGGGGGTAGCGATCAGGATGATGGGAGCCATATCCATGATCATGCCCAGCACCAGGATGATGAGGTCGATGAGCAGTGCGATGATGTAGGGGTTGCTGGTGACGCTGGTGATGGCGTTTGCGGCCAGATCAGGCACATGCAGCATGGTCAGGCAGTTGCCGAACACTGCAGAGGTGGCGATCAGGATGAGGACGATGGACAGAGTGTTGACGCACTCGTCCAGAGCGTACCAGACGCCCTTCCAGTCGAGGCCCTTGTAGACGAAGACGGAGACCAGCAGAGAGTAGATAACTGCGATAGCAGCGGACTCCGTAGCAGTGAACACACCGCCGACAACGCCGAACACGACGATGACGACTGCGGCCAGAGCCCAGATAGAGGTACCCAGCTGCTTGATGAAGCCTTTGATGGTGAAGGGAGAGCCCTTGGGATAATTCTCTTTAACAGAGATGATGTAGGAGCCGATCATCAGGACGATGGCCAGCAGAGCGCCGGGCAGGTAGCCGGCGAGGAAGAGGCTGCCCACGGAGATGCCGCCAGCGGTGGTGGCGTAGATGACCATGTTATGGCTCGGGGGAACCAGCAGGCCCTCGCAGGAGGAGGTAATGGTGACAGCGGTGGAGAAGTCGGCGTCGTAGCCCTGATCGACCATCATGGGGATCATGATGGAGCCGATGGAGGCGGTATCTGCAGAAGCAGAACCAGAAATGCCGCCGAAGAAGTAGGAAGCAACGATGTTGACCATTGCCATGCCGCCGCGCATCCAGCCGACGCAGGCGTCAGCCAGAGCGATCAGCTTTTCGGAGATGCCGCCGCTGCCCATGAGGACGCCCATGGTGATGAAGAAGGGGACGGCCATCAGGCTGAAGGACGAAATGCCCTTGACCATCAGACGGCAGACATCGGTCAGCGCCTGACCCTGCACCATCAGGCAGAGCACGCTGGACAGGCCAACGGCGTATGCGATGGGGAAACGCAGGAAGATCATGACGAAGAAGCTGACAAGAAGGACAACGATTGCCAGTGTCTGGACTGTCATATTAGTTCTCCTCCTTTACAAAAAAGCTCTTGATGTGGTTGTACAGCGCCTCGATCTCGAAGATGATCATGGCGATGCCGGCCAGAGGCACCGGGAAGTACATCCAGAAACGGCTCAGCCAGGGCATCGAGACATAGAAGCCGCGGCCGCCCAGGGTGGTGGCGTAGTTCCAGCCCACAACCAGCATGATGAGGCCGAGGATGCAGACTGCCAGATCGGCGAGGATGTCCAGCACCTTGACGGCGATCTTGGGCAGATAGACGTCAAATGCGGTCATGCGGATGTGTGCGCCGCGGCGGATGGCCAGAGCGGCACTCAGCACGGCCATATAGCTCATGCAGGTCAGCACGACCTCTTCCGTCCATGCGGGGTCCGGGATGAACGGGACGTAACGACCAATGACCGACATGGTGGTGATGAGAATATCTGCGATCAGCAGCAGCTTGCAGATAAACAGGACCACTTTGTAGGTGACGTCGTACGCCGGCTTGATCTTATCCAGAGTGGTAAAGATTTTCGGCATAGGATCTCCTCCATACTCTTATAAAAAGCCCGGCGGGTCTGCGGGCGTATCCCGTAGTCCCCCGCCGGGCTATGTACTACTTCAGGATAAAGGCGCTTTTATCAGGCCTTCATATCCAGCAGCTGCTGATACAGCTCAGCCTGATCAGAGGTGTTCTCGCTGATGACCTTAGCGCAAGCCTCCTGCCAGGGAGCCTTATCGGGGACATCGACGACGTTGCAGCCGGAAGACTTCAGCTCGTCGAGGACCTTGTTCTCAGCGGTCTCGGACAGGTCAGCGTTGAAGGCCTGCGTATCCGCAGCAGCCTCCATGACGGCAGCCTGCTGGTTCTCGGTCAGCTTGTTCCAGGCGTTGTCGGTGATGACAGCCTGCACAGCGCCCAGAGTATGGCCGTCGAGGATCAGGTTGTTAGCGACCTCGGGGAAGGCGTTGGACTTGTAGTTTGCGATGGGCTGCTCAGCGCCATCGACAACGCCGGTCTGCAGTGCGCTGTACAGCTCGCCGAAGGAGACGACGGTGGGGTTAGCGCCCAGACCCTCGACCATGCCGTTCATGACGGGGTCGTTGGACACGCGCAGCTTCAGGCCCTTGAAATCAGCGATGCCGGAAACGGGCTTGACAGTGAAGAAGTGACGGAAGCCCTCCTCGCCGTAGAAGATACCACGAACGGGCAGGCCCAGCTCCTGGGGCTCGTTCAGGAACTCAGGTGCCAGCTCGCTGTTGGCGAAGTTCCAGAAGTGTGCGCGGTTCTCGAAGGTGAAGGGGATGGACAGCAGCTTGGACTTGTTGCAGCCGTAGCTGGTCAGTGCGAAAGCGGAGATACGGCTGATGTCGATGGAGGTGGAGCCGCCGAGGATAGCGTCCAGAACGTCGTTCTCAGAGCCCAGAACGCCGGAAGCCTGCACATCGACGACGACGGAGCCGCCGGTCAGCTCCTCGACCTTCTCCTTGAAGTGAGAACCGGTCTGGCCGACGATGGTATCCAGCGGGTTGACCTCGGCGTAGACCAGAGTCACCTTCGGGTCGGAAGCAGCAGCTGCGGCATCACCGGCGGGAGCGGTGGAAGCTGCAGCAGAGGTAGCGGTAGAAGCAGCAGTGCTGTTGCTGGAGCCACCGCAGGCGGTCAGTGCCAGAGCAGCGGCGGAAACACCGGCTGCTGCCAGAAAGCTGCGACGAGAAATCTTCTTCATGATAAAATCCTCCTTAGATTTTCCTCATTCAGGGCGGTGCGCTCTGCACGGGTCGCACACCGTCCGTTCATTTACTGTACACACTTTAGCAAAAATTTTAAGTCAGAACAAGGGCTTATGAAAAATGTCCTGTTTTTCAAAAAAATGTGAGAAACACTTTTGTGCAGTTCCCACAAGTCATAGTGCAGTTTATTCAGCACACTGCCCAACAAGATAAATACAATGTAATATTTCTTGCGCTTTTCAGGCTTCGCGGATGCGCTGGATGAGGCGGCTCTGCTCCTCAAAAGCCGCATACATAGGCTCGACCGCCGCCCGGAAGCGGGCTTTCTCGGCGGCAGAGAGGGTCGTCACCTCCACGCCCCATTCCCGCATATGCTTCTCGGCGCTGGCCTCCCGCTCCCCCCAGAGGCGGCGTTCGGTCAGAGCGCTCTCCTTTCCGCAGGTGCGGATGATGTCCGGGAATCGCTCGTCCAGCTCTGCCAGCTTTTCCATCGCGGCCTCGCTGGCCAGCTGCAGCTCCGGCACACGGGTGTGCTCATCCTTTAAGAAATAGGGGGCCACCTCGTAGTGGCCCATGGCCTCATAGCTGGGCCAGTTGTTTTCCGCGCCGTCTATCTCGGCGTTGTGCAGGGCTGCATAGACCCGGCTGTAGACCACCTGCGCCGGCTCTGCGCCGAGGTCCAGTATCATCTCGCTCATCATGTCCGACTCCTGCACCCGGAGCGTCAGCCCCGCGAGGTTCGCCAGCGTCTCCACCTTTTCGCGGGTGTAGAAGCTGCGGACACCGGCGTCGAACCACGACAGGCCCACGAGGTCCATCGCGCCGAGGCCGGAGAGGAATTCATCGCCGATCTCACCGTCCAGCACCCGCCACATCTGGGGCGCGTCGGTATAGAGAAAAGGCAGCTGCAATACGCTCAGGGCCGGCAGATACTCGGCCAGCTGGCTCAGAGAGACGCGGGCAAAGTCGATGCCGCCGTACTGCATCTGCTCGATGACGCTCTGTTCGGCCCCCAGCTCCCCGCCGCTGTAGACCACGACTTTGACTCTCCCCTCCGTCCGCTCGGCCACGAGGTCGGCGAAGGCCAGAGCGGCCTGAGTAGTGGGATAATCCTTGGGCTGGTTCTCGGCGTAGCGCAGGATGAGTTCCGGTCCGTTGTACTCTTCCGTCTTGCTGCAGCCCACAGCGCCCAGCGCCGTACAGGCAGCCAGCGTCAGCACACTGCGGCGGGAAATCATCCGCCCGCTCACAGTCCGGCCTCCGGGTCGGCCTTTGCCTTCTGGCCGGCCTGACGGCGGTACTGGGTGGGAGTCATGCCGGTGCGTTTCTTGAACGCCCGGGCGAAGTAGCTGGCGTCCTCATAGCCCACCATCGACGCCACCTCTGCCGAGGAGCGGAAGGGGTCGGCCAGCAATTCCTTTGCCGCGTTGATGCGCAGCTCGGTGAGGCAGTCGAGGAAGTTCATCTTCTGGTACTTCTTGAACTGCGCCGACAGGTAGGCCGGGCTGATGTGCAGGATCTCGCCCACGCTGTCCAGCGACAGATCGAACATATAGTTATCCTCGAGGTAGCGGCGGACGTGGGCCATGACGAGGGCCGTCTGGCTGTTCTCGCCCTCCTCGGGGGCGTCTTCCGCCTCTGCTTCGGTCTCCGTCTGCTCCGGCTGGGGCTGGGCGGCGGCCAGCTCTTCCAGCTTCCGCTCCGTCTCGATCTGCCGCATAGCCCGACGCACCGAGGCTTCCAGCTCGTCGGGGTCCACCGGCTTGAGCAGATAGTCGCAGGCCCCCAGATGCACCGCCTCATGGGCATACTGGAACAGGCTGTAGGCCGTGACGAAGATGACCCGGCAGGAAGGCCGCTGGGCCAGCACGGCGCGGGCAGCATCGAGACCGCTCATGCCCGGCATCTCAATATCCATCAGGATGAGGTCTGCGCCCCACAGCACCGCCGTGTCGGCAGCTTTGCGGCCATTTTCCGCCACCTCCAGGACCACATCCCGCTCAAAACGGCGCTGGACCAGCTCTGCAAGCGCCTCCCGCTCCAGCTTTTCGTCATCCGCGATCAACAGGCGTATCATCGTCCAAATCCTCCTCCAAAAGTTCTACAAGGGGCAGGTACATACTGATGGCCGTTCCCCGGCCCGGGTGAGAGCGGATGACCAGCCGCCCCCGTTTATCCAGAAGCCGCAGCCGTGCGGCCACGTTATAGACGCCGATATGCTCCCAGCGCTCCCCGGGCTGGGCCAGCGCGGCTTTCAGCTGGGCCAGCTGTTCGGGCTGGATGCCCACGCCGTTGTCGCAGACGCTGATATAGAGCAGCCCCTTATCCCGCAGCGGGTTGATGCGGATGCGCACCACGCCGCCCTCTTCCTTGGGCGAGATGCCGTGCTTGAAAGCATTCTCCACGATGGGCTGCAAGATGAAGGACGGCACCATCGTCTCCGTCAAATCGAGGGAGTCGGAGATGCGCCACACCATCTTCACCCGGTCGCCGAAGCGGACGTGATAAATCGAGTAATACTCGTCCACGATACGTACTTCCCGGGCCAGCGGCACCTGCTCGTCGTTGCTCATCAGGCTGTAGCGCAGCAGGTGCGACAGAGCCGTGATGAGGGCCTGCGTGCGGTAGGCTTTTTCCTGTCCGGCGGTCTGTAAAATGACGTTCAGGGTGTTGAAAAGGAAATGGGGGTCGATCTGGCTGCGCAGTTGCTGCAAACGGCTGCGCTCCATCCGGTTCTGTAATTCCAGAGCTTCCGTCTTCTGGCGGTGGAGCTCCCGCTCCATCTCGTTTTTTTCCCGCAGGGTGGTCACCTGCTCGGCCATCGAATGCTTCATGTGGTTGAAGGCTTCGGTCAGCTGGGCCATTTCCGGCTGACGGGGCGCAGGCAGGTCGGGCGAGTCGAACTCGCCCCGGGTGACCTCCCGGGAGGCGCCGATCATCTGCTGCACCGGGGTCAGCAGCGTCAGCACCGAGAAGGCCATGACGCAGCCCAGCGCAAGGCAGAGCGCCACCACGACGGTCTGCGCCCATTTCACCCGGTCGCTGAGGGCCGACACGGTGGTGTAAGACCCCTGAGCGTCGGTGATAGCCGTGTTCAACAGCTGCTGGGTGTACTGGCGCAGATAGCCGCCGCAGGGTACGATCTTATTATAGTAGAGCTGGGCGGCTTTCGTGTCCTGACCGGCGGCCACCGCTTCTTCCAGCTGGTCCACCAGTGCGGTGTAGCTGTCGTAGGTAGTGGAAACGGCATTGTAAAGCAGATACTGCTCTTCACTCACAGTGCCAAGGTCGCTCTCGATGCGCCAGAGCCATGCGTTGGTAACGGAAAAGGCGCTGTGGAGCTCCTCTGTCAGCGCTTTGGCGTCGCCATACTCCCAGCGGTAATCTTCCATGGCCGAAAGGCTCCGCTCCACACCGTTCTGAAAGCGGCTGATGGCGTTGAAGTTGCCCATCTGGTCGTCCAGTTCCCGCAGCACGGTGCCGGACTGGTAAAAGCTCAAGAATATCTGCCCCGCCAGCGCCAGAAAAAACGCTGCCAGGCAAAGACTGATCTGCCCTTTCAGGGTCATCCTGCGCCCCACGCACCCATCCTCCTTCTCTGTGATATTCTGCCGCGCATCTTCCGCCTTATCCGGCCTGTCCGCCGTCAGAGCGAACGCTCCATAAACTTTCTTTTTCGTCCTATTTTAGCACATTTTAGGGCATCTGCGCAATATCATCCTTGATTGTTGGAAAATAATATGGTACTATGACCAAAAAGGAGGGTATTTTTATGTCTCAGCCGATCTCCGTTTCCGTCCAGATGGATGCTGCATCCTTCCACGATTTTGCCGCCTTCGACCTGCTGCGCCACCGCAAGGCGTGGCACCGGCCTCTGGCGTTCACGGCCATTTTGCTGGTGTCTGCCTGTGTCTGCCTGTCGCAGGTGGGCCAGAAAGACGGCGCAGCCCTGCTCACGGTGGTTCTGGCCGTGGTGGCGCTGGGCGTGCCGGCCGTCTATTTCTGGACGTTCTTCCACTCCCTGAGCCTCCAAATCAAAAAGATGGGCCTGCCCCGCCCCTTCTACCGGCTGCTGCTGGACGACGACGGGCTGTCGGTCTGGATGGCCGGCGAGCAGGACAAGCCTGAGGCAAGCCGCAAGTATGCGTGGCACGATATGCATCTGGCCTACCGCACCCCCAACGCTATTTACCTCTATGTCCAGCAGAATCAGGCCTATCTGCTGAACGACAGCCTCGACGCCGCATGGAGCCTGCTGCAAGCCTTCCTCCCGGCAGAGCGCCTGCATGATATGCGATAAGAACGTCAAAAGCCCATCGCGCAGCTGTGCGATGGGCTTTTTTCAACCTCTCAGTCTCGCATTCGCTCGACCGCTCCCCTAATAGGGGAGCCTCTGCGGAAAGAGATATTTCAACACAAAAACAGGCAGCGCCGTGGAAAGGAGGAGAAAGCGGCGCTGCCTGTGTATGAGAACTCCTAAACATTTGCGGCTGCTAGGAGGTTGTTGGTAGTCTGTCCGCCGCCGTGGCTATTGCCTCGCATAGGTGGGGGACAGTATTTTTAGGGGCGCGGCACCCGCTGCGGGGCTGCGCATGAATCCTGCCTGCATGGCATTTATGGAAAGTCAAAAGCCGGAGATGGGGGATCTCGTTCTTGTCTTCCCGACTGCACCTTTATTGTACCGGATAAAAATGGAGTTTCTTTGAGTTAGTTTTGAACAATCTGCAAACAAGATGTGGAAAGCCGGAGGGCGTTCTTTTCCGTTCTGCTTGACATTCGGCACAGAACGATGTATTGTTAAGTTTATTGTGAAATACCTATGAAATTCCTGCATTTTTGAGGGAGGAGACACTATGACCGCAACGGCACAGCCGCAGCAGAAAAAGACCCTGCTCATGACCGAGGGCAGCATCTGGAAAAGCATCCTGCTCTTCTCGGTGCCGCTCATCCTGGGCAACCTGCTCCAGCAGCTTTACAACACCGCCGACTCCATCATCGTCGGCAACTTTCTGGGCAGCAACGCTCTGGCCGCTGTGGGTTCCAGCGGCTCACCCATCTACCTGCTCATCGGTTTCAGTCAGGGCGTGGCCGTCGGCGCCGGCGTCGTCGTGAGCCAGTACCTCGGCGCAAAAGATAAAAAGGAAACGCGCATCGCCGTCCACACCTCGCTGGCCATCGCGGTCATCCTCGGCCTCATCCTGACGGTGGGCGGCATCGCTGTCAGCCGCAGCCTGCTGGTCTGGATGAACACCCCCGAAGAAGTCCTCGGCGACGCCGTGACTTACATGAAGCTCTACTTCGGCGGTGTGCTGTTCAGCGTCGTCTACAACATGGCAGCCGGCATCCTCAACGCGGCGGGCAACTCCCGCCGCTCGGTCATCTATCTTGCCTGCGCTTCCATCACCAACATCATCCTCGACCTGGTACTCATCGCCGGGCTGAAGATGGGTGTGGCGGGTGCGGCCATCGCCACCGACATCAGCCAGCTCGTCTCCTGTGTGCTGAGCCTCCGTTTTCTGATGAAGGTGGACGCCGACTACAAGGTGGAGCTTTCCGCCATCCGGCCCGATAAGCGGATGACCTCCCGCATCATCCGCATCGGCCTTCCCACCGGCATCCAGAACATGGTCATCTCTTTCTCGAACGTGCTGGTGCAGTCCAGCGTCAACAGCTACGGTGCCGCCGCCATGGCAGGCTTTGCGGCCTATATGAAGATCGACGGCTTCAACATCCTGCCCGTCACCAGTTTCAGCATGGCGGCGACGACCTTCGTGGGCCAGAACTATGGCGCAGGCAACCTCAAACGAGTGAAGAATGGCATGTGGGTCACGCTGGGCATGGGCGTGCTCTACACCCTCTGCACCGGTGCTCTACTGCTGGCGTTCCAGGATCCCATCATGCACCTGTTCACCTCCGACGAGACGGTGGTGGCCTTCGGGTGCAGCGCCATGCACTACTTCTGCCCCTTCTACTTCCTGCTGGCCATCCTCCACGGCATGGCGGGCGCAGTGCGCGGCACCGGCCGCAGCGTACCGCCGATGGTGGTGCTGCTCATCTCGCTCTGCCTCTTCCGTGTGGTGTGGATCCAGTTCGCCCTCCCCTTCTTTGCGGGCATCGAGGGCGTGTTCGTCCTCTACCCGGTGTCGTGGGCGCTGGGTGCCGTGCTGATGGCCCTCTACGCATGGAAAGGCAGCTGGATGACTTACGAGCATTCCTGACAGGAACCGGGAACCATTCCATTTTTCCATTCGCCTTTTGGGGACGTCTGTGGTATCTTATAGGTAAAAGAACAGCAAACCCGGTATCTCAGGAGGATTCATGCAGACAACAAAACCCGAAACCGCACAGCAGCGCCCCACCGGCACACGAATGGCCCTGCTGATGCTTCTTTACTTTATCAAAATCGGCGCGTTCACCTTTGGCAGCGGATGGAGCATCATTGCCCAGATGGAACGGGAGTTCGTGGACGAGCGCGGCTGGATGACCAAGAGCGATCTTCTGGAGCTCATCGCCGTGGGCAAGAGCCTGCCCGGCATCATGGTGGCGAACATCACTCTGCTCTTCGGCTATCAGATGGCCGGGGTGCTGGGCGGCATCTGCGCGGCCATCGGCCTGTGCATCCCCGCCGTCGTCACCCTTACCATCGTGACGGCCATCTACGACGCCATTAAAGATAACTACTGGGTCTGGTCGGCCCTCAAGGGCGTCCAGTGCGCCGTGGCCCCCATCATCGGCGGCGCGGCCATCTCCCTGGGCAAAGATGCTCTGACCAGCGCGATGCCCATCATCATCTGTGCCGTCGCCTTTGTGCTCTGTTACTTTACGTCCATCAGCAATCTGACGCTGGTGGTGGCCGGTGTGGTCATCGCGCTGGTCTGGATGGGGGTGAGCGAACATGGCCATGCTTGAGACCCTCGTTCAGCTCTTCGCCGCGTTTGCGAAGATCGGCTTCACCAGCTTCGGCGGTACCTCCATGATCCCCCTCATCATGGATGAAATGTCCTCCCACGGCTGGATGACGGACGCCGATTTGACGAACCTCATCGCCATCGCCGAGATGACACCCGGCTCTCTGGGCGTCAATGCCGCCACCTTTGCAGGCACCAAGACCGCCGGGATGCCGGGCGGCGTCTTCGCGGTCCTGGGCGTCCTCAGCCCCACCCTGACGCTGACGCTTCTGGCGGCGGCGTTCTTCCAGAAGTTCCGCACCAGCAAGGTCATGAGCTACATCATGAAAATCGTCAAGCCTGTCTGCATCGGCATGGTGCTGGGTGTTCTGGTGGGCCTCTGCCGCCAGACCTACATCACCGAAGCAGGCGGCATCAGCCTGCCGGGCATCGCCATCGGCATCCTCTGCTTTGTGCTGCTCCAGAAGTTCAAGCTCAGTGTGCCGAAGGTCATCGGCATCGCGGCGGTGCTGGGGCTGGTGTGCTTCGGGGTGTTTTAACCAGCTTTCCTTCAGCTCTTAGGCTCTCCCAAAGGGAGAGGCATTCGCTCTACTTAAAGCACAAGCATCCGCAGCACCCTCGCCGGGTGTCTGCCGATGCTTTCTTTCTATATTATTCTTATTATTTTACCGCCAGCGGCGACGGCCTTATACTCACTTCTCCGTGGCAGAGCGCCTCGGTGCGGCCCCCTTCCCGCTGCACGATGAGCCGCCCGGCGTCGTCGATGGCCACCGCCTTTGCGGCGTAGCTCTCCGTCCCGGTGCAGACCGTGACCCAGTGGCCCGGCACAAAGCACCGGGCGCGGTACTCGTCCAGACAGTCGAAGGCCGGGCAGAGACCCAGCAGTTCCCGGGCGATGGCCCCGGCCAGTGCCGCCCGGCTCACCGGTGCAGGCCCGCCGGGGTAGAGACTGCCCGCGATGGGCCGCAGTTCCTCGGGCCAGTCCTCCGGGCGGGAGGTCAGGTTCAGGCCAATGCCCACCACCAGCCATTCCAGCTGGCCGCTCTCGATGTCGGCCCCGGCTTCCGTCAGGATACCGCAGACCTTCTTGCCGTTATAATAGAGGTCGTTGACCCACTTGATGCCCAAGTCCAGCCCGCAGAGCCGCTTCACAGCCCGGCAGACGGCCACCGCCGCGCTGATGGTGACGGCCTGCGCCTCGGTCATGGGCAGGCCGGGCCGCAGCACCAGCGAGAGATAAATGCCTTTCCCCGCCGGGCTCTCGAACCGCCGCCCCAGCCGGCCCCGGCCCGCCGTCTGCTGACTTGTCAGCACCATCGTGCCGTGGGGCGTACCCTCGAGGGCCAGCGTCTTGGCCGTGCGGTTGGAACTTTCCAGCTTGTCGTAGAGGTAGATGGGGGCGTCGTACTCCCCCACCGCCTCGGCGCAGAAGGGGTCGCCGCCCGCCAGCCGATAGCCCCGCCGGGGGGCGGCTTCCAGCGCATAGCCCTGAGCCGCCAGTGCGGCCGCAGCCTTATGGACAGCAGCGCGGCTCACACCCAGCTGCTGCGCCAGCTGCTGGCCGGAGATGCATTCGCCCTGGGCGGCAGAGAGCGCCGCCAGAAGTGCCTGTTTTGTGGCAGAGGCCATCGTGTTTTCTCCTTTGTGAGGTTTGATAAGGCCATTTTACCACATTTTCAAAATTTTTCCCACGATTTTGCAGGTTTTGGCCCTGCTTGTTCGTATGGATAGACAGAGCGCTCGAAATGCCGGGCAGAAAGGAGGCGGAGAGCAGCCATTGAATGCACTGGAATTTGACAGGCTGGTACAGAAGTACCAGTCCCTCGTCTATACCATCTGCCGTCAGCTGGTGGCAGATGAGGGCTATGCGCAGGATCTGACGCAGGAAACTTTTCTCTCTGCATGGCGGAGCATGGACCGCTGTCCTGCCGGATACGAAAAGCAATGGCTGGCCCGCATCGCCTCCAACAAAGCCAAGGATTACTTACGCAGCGCCTGGGCGCGCCGGGTGAACACCCCCGGCGACGATGTGCTTGCACTTGAGGGCGCACCGCCCGGCAGCGAGCCGGAAGCGCAGGTGCTGGAAGCTCTGGGCGAAGAGGAGCTGACGCAGCGCATCCTCGCTCTGCGGGAACCCTACAAGACGCCCTGCCGCCTCATGCTGCTGGAACAGCACACCGCCGCCGAAGCCGCCCGGCTCTGCGGCAGGCCCCAGAAAACAGTGGAGGCGCAGGTCTTCCGGGCAAAAAAGATGCTGGCCGCGCAGCTGAGCGCCGCCGGAAAGGAGGGCTTTTGAGATGGAATTGTTTCGTGAAGACGGCTGTCTGAGCGACGAAGGGCTGCACGCCCTCACCGCCGGGCAGCTGGACGAGCTGGGACGGCTGGAAGCCGCCGAACATCTCGCCTACTGCGACAAATGCACCGACCGTTACACCGCACTTCTGACCGCCGACGCCCTCACCGACCCGCCCCGGGATGTCCGCCGTACCGTGATGAGTACCATCTGGGTGCGGCTGATGCAGAGCACCTATGGTCGGGCCGCGGTGGCGGGTGTCGCCGCCGTGCTGGCGCTGACCATGTGGCGTACCGGAGCGCTGACCTTCGTCACCGACCACGGCAGCGACCTGCAGGCCCTCCTGCCCACAGTCCAGGTCACCCTGCCGGAAAAACAGCCCCCGAAGCTTCTGCCCGAAAAGCTGGGCAAACCCGTGACTTCCCGCCCCGGCGAGAACATCTATACCCGCGTTTCCTCTGTGCTGGAAAGCCTGCTGAACGCGGCAGAAAACATAAAATCATAAAACAAGGAGATCGTTATGCTGAAAAACGGATTTTTGACCTTCTGCTGCGCGTTTATCCCCGGCGCAGGCCAGATGTATCAGGGTTACATGAAGCGGGGCCTCTCCCTTATCCTTGCAGCCTGCTGCATCGGGATGGTGAGCTCACTGCTCGACCCGGTGATGCTCCTGCTGGTGGTGGTGTGGATGTACAGCTTCTTTGACACCTTCAACCTCCGAGCGCAGATCATCGCGGACACTGCGCCGGAGGACGACTACCTCGTCCACTTCGACCCCCGCGACAGGCGGCTGGCCCGGGCTCTGCTGGACAGCCACAAGCTGGTGGGCTGGCTGCTCATCGCCTTCGGTGCGCTCATCGCCTACCAGAACCTCATCATGAACATTCTCGGCGACCTCGTCTACCGCTGGGGCCACTCATCCCCCGTTTTCCGCGCCCTCTATCTCGTCATGGCCAGCCTGCCGGATGTGGTGGTCTGTGTGGTCCTCATCGTCTGCGGCGTCTGGCTGGTGAAAGGCCCCCGTCCGGCCAAAAAGCCAGATGCTTCCAAGGATGTCCCCGAGGATGCCGATTTCTGCGAGTATCACGCCGACGAGCCGGACAACGCTGCTCTGCTCTCCTCTCCTGTGGTGAATGAAAACGAGGTGACGGATGATGGAACAGAACACGACGAATAAACCCCTGCGTCGGGTGGGCACCCTGACGCTGGGCGTCTGCCTCATCGCGGCGGGCACGCTCTTCCTGCTGGCCCGCTTCCTGCCCGGCCTGCCGTGGCTGGTCATCTGGCAGGTGCTACCGGCGGCGGGGCTCATCCTGCTGGGGTGCGAGGTACTCTACTACTCGGCCCGGCCCGGCGCATGCCGGTGCGACTTCGGCTCGGTGGTGCTCTGCCTGCTGATGATGGGTGGGTGCTTCGGCGTCTCGACTCTTATGCTGCTGGCCCAGATGCTGGGCCGCGGCTGCACCATCCACCTGTGAACACAAGAAAGCCTGTGCAGCCGCCCGGCCCGAAACCATGCGGACGCAAAATCGGCGTAAAACCCCGGCGGCGGCTTTGGGCCGTCTGTAAAAAAGAAGACTTCTGCTGTGCAAAAAGCGCCCCTCCGGTAAAACGGAGAGGCGCTTTTGTATGTTACAGGTCAATTATGCGTTGAACGTTTCCTCGTTCAGCAGACCCTCGCTCTTGGCCACGCAGATGCTGGCGACAGCGTCGCCCACAACATTCAGGGAGGTGACGAGCATCTCGATGGGGCGGTTGATGGCGAGGATGAGGGAGTAGGCCAGCAGGGCGCTGTCATTCACAAAGCCCGCACCGGACAGGATGGTGAAGAGGATGACGGCTCCTGCGCCGGGGGCGGCAGGCGTACCCACCGAGGCCAGCAGAGCCAGCAGAGCGACCACGACCAGCTGGGCGGGAGTAACGGTGTAACCGGCGCAGCCTGCGATGAAGACAGTGGCCACCACCTGCATGATGGCAGTGCCGTCCATGTTGATGGTCATGCCCAGAGGCAGGACGAAGGAGGCGATGGACTCATCGACGCCGAAATCCTCGGTGCAGACCCTGATGTTCAGGGGGAGAGTGGCTGCGCTGGAAGAGGTGGAGAAGCCGAAGACGGCCACGTTGGCGATCTTCTTAATAAAGGTGAGGGGGTTCTGCTTTGCGCCCAGCGCCACCACCAGAGGATAGGCCACCAGCAGGAAGACGAAGAGCAGGGCCACCGTGACCACCACATACACCAGAGCAGGCTTGAGATAATCAATGCCGTAGATGGCGAAGGTGCGGGTCAGCAGCACGAAGACTGCAAAGGGCGCGAAGTTTGTGACGATGAAGTTCAGGAAGACCACCACCACGTCGTTCACCTCGCCCAGCAGGCGGCGGAGGGTGGCAGTACGGCTCTCACCCAGCACATTCATGCTCAGGCCCACAGCCACCGCGAGGAAGACGGAGGAAAGGACAGCGTTGTTGCTGCCGAAAGCCGTGACGATGTTGGAGGGGATGACATTCAGCACCACGTTCAGGGGGTTGGAACCGGTGGAGCCGGCGGCTTCCGTCAGGCCCTCGATGTGAGCGTTGAAGAGGCCCATGGAATAGGTGGCGTAGCCCACGCATCCGGCCAGTGCCAGCGCCATAAAGGAGCAGAGCAGGAACCAGAAGAGGGTCTTGGCCGAGATGCGGCCCATGGTACGGGTATCGGCAATGCTGCCGATGGCCAGCGCGATGGAGGTGAAGACCATCGGGATGATGACCAGCTGCAGTGCTTTGATGAAGAGCTGGCCGATGATGTAGAAGATGCCGAGCGCACGCTCTGCGCCCTCTACGGTGATGTCCTGGAAGAGCAGGTCGTTGATGGTCTGCCAGATGCCGCTGTTGCCGGAAGCCACGAGCTTTTCGCGTAGCATCATAAAGGCAAAGCCTGCCGCCAGACCGCAAACCAGAGACACTGCCATCTTTCTTGCCAGTGCCGAGCCGCTGTTCTTATTTTTTTCCATACGATTTTCCTCACTTTTGTCCATTTCCCAGTGTGTTTCGTTCACATTCGACCTATCCTACCACGTCAAACTGTTGGATGCAAGGGAAAAATCGGCTTTTCAGGCAATTTTTTCGCAAAAGTACGACATATGAAAATTTAATGTAAAAATTACATTTTGGATAAAAAGGCAAAAAACCTCTCCGTCGCGCCTACGGCGTGACGGAGAGGTTTGATCTTATGTATTGTCTGCGCCCAGCTCTGCGGCTTCCAGCACCTTGATGCCTTCGGCCTCGAACGCGGCGCGCAAAGCCTCGGCAAAGCCGGGACGCGGCACCTTGTTCTTGACGCAGAGGGTGATGATGCCATGCAGGCTGGTGCATTCCAGACCGATGGAAGCGCCGTCTGCCGGCACCCAGGTCTGGAAGTCCTCGATGTACCGGGTCAGCTCCGGGCTGGACGGAGCGAAGGGGTCGCCCAGATAGCTCACCCAGAAGTCCGCCGGGAAGCCGCTGATGTACTCGCCCATCTGGAAGATGCGCTTTTTGATGCTGAGGCTGGCTTTCTGCTGGTAGACCCGGTAGACCCAGCCCATCTGCTCCGCAATACGGAACAGTTTTCGCTCAGCGGAAAGGTTCTCTTTCAGGTCAGCGTCCACGCCCACGGCCACTTCGGCCAGCGGGGCATCTGCCGTCAGCGGCAGCTTGCGCTGGAAGGAGGCCACGCAGTTGTAGAGGGCGTTCGGCGCACCCAGCGCGTCGCGGGCGTCTGTTGAGTAGCTGTAGAGCACCTCGTCCTTGTCCAGATACGCCCGCACCGCCTTACAGAGCAGGGCCGTAAGGGTACTGAAAGGCTTGACGCCGCAGCGGAGGGCGGCGTCCACAAGCCCCGCCTTTTCCAGCCGGATGCGGCAGCAGGTGGGCGTCTCTTCAAAGGTCTGCACCACGGGGCGCTGCATATCGTTGGCCACCTGACTCTCGGGGTACTTTGCAAGGATGTCCTCGATGTCGTAGGCAGGGTCCGTCTCAAGGGTCTGGCCCTCGAAAGCCGTGCCGTACCGCAGGTTGCAGTAGAACTGCAGCACCATGGTCATGAAGGGTGCTATGCCCCGGCCATCGGCCAGAAAGTGGAACCAGTCAAAGTAGACGACTTTCCCCTCATAGCTCAGGGCAACAGTAAAGCCGTTCTCGTCCGGAAATTCGGGCTTTGCGCTGCCCTGCCGCACCGGGCAGGGGGCGTCCGACGGCTCGAGGTGGAGCAGCTTTTTCTCCCACACCGGCTTCTGGAAATAGTAGGGAGCCTTTGCCCGGGCCGCATCCAGAGCCTGCTGCAAAAGCGCACCGTCCACGGCATCTTTCAGCGTGACCTGATAGCGGCAGTTGACCATGTTTTCGCGGTAATAGTAAACGATACCCTGAAAAACAGAGCGCTGTTCGGCATCCATTCCTTATTCCCCCGCGTGTGCGGCCAGATAGTCGGCCAAATCGCTGACGGTGACGAAGTTGCGCAGCTCCTTTTCGGGGATGCGCAGGCCGAAAGTCTCTTCCAGGTCGGCGACGACGGTCAGGATCTCCATGGACGACAGGTCCAGATCGTCCATCAAGACGCTGTTCTCGTTGACATCATCGGGGGAAATTTCTGCAACATCTTCCAGAATCGCAAGGATCTGGGACACGATCTCGGTTCTTTCCATAGTTTGAATCTTCCTTTCGTAATTCCATTAAAGGCGGCTGCGGCTCTTTTCCAGTATTCCGCAGCCTGCCCGGTTTATTCTTACTTGCGCAGCAGCTTGCCGGTGCCGGTGCGGGGCAGAGGCTCGGTGCTGAACTCCACGGCGCTCATCCGCTTGTAGAGCGGCAGGGTGCGGTTGGTCTCGGTGATGAAGTCGCGGACGGTCTGCTGGTCGGCCTCGCCGCAGTAGATGACGGCACAGATCTTCTTGCCCTTCTCCCTGACGATGCATTCCTTGACGGCCTCGCACTTGGACAGCAGATTTTCCAGTTCTTCGGGGCTGACGTTCTCACCGTTGTCGAGGATGATGATATTCTTCTTGCGTCCGGTGATGTAATAGAAGCCGTCCTCGTCCACACGGGCCAGGTCTCCGGTGTGGAACCAGCCGTCGGCGTCGAGGACTTCTGCGGTGGCCTCGGGGTCCTTGTAATAGCCCAGCATGACGCAGCCGCCGCGGATGCAAATTTCGCCCGTCTCGTCCAGCTTGTACTCGGCGTGGTCGTCGGGCTTGCCCACGGCGCGGATATGCTTTTCGTCCTGCTCGTAGTTGATGATGCCGTCGCCGCAGGTCTCGGTCATGCCGTACACCTGAGTGATCATCATGCCCTGCTGTGCCAGCTCGGCCAGCATGGCGCCGTCAAACATGGCAGAGGAGCCGCAGGGGTTCCAGACGCCGTTCAGGCGGGCGCGGCGGCCCCGCTTGACGTCTTTGTAGATGGCCTCCATCAGCATGGGAGCCACAGCGATGGCATCGCTGTGCATCAGGCCGAGGTCGCGGTAGAAGTCGCGGATGTCGGCGGAGAGGTTCAGCGCCCAGCCCTTGCAGGCCCAAACGAAGAGGCAGATGAACGTACCCAGATGGAACAGGGGCAGGATGGCGAAGTTGCTCAGGACGTCGTTTTTGTCCTCGGGCATATGCTCGTGCTTATAGTCCAGCATGGCGTCGCCGAATTTGACCTGGCACTCCACAGTGGTAAAAAAGTTACGCTCCGAGAGCATGACGGCCTTGCTGCGGCCGGTGGTGCCGGAAGTGAACATCAGCACCATCAAATCATCATGGCCCACGCAGTCAACAAGCTCTGCAGGCGCGCTGTCCTTGAAGGCGTCCATCGGGCGGAGTTTATCGCCGTAGGCGGCCTCGATGTCGGGGCGGCAGCCATAGTCGATGCCGTCGTTGACGATGAGGGAAGGCTCGGCAAGGCCCAGCTCATATTCCAGCTCGGGCCAGGTCTTTTTCTGGTTGATGGTCACGACGACGGCCCCGGCGAGGATCGCGCCGAAGCTGTTGACACCGTACTCATAGCAGTTGCGGCTCATGATGCCGACACGCTTGCCCTTGATGTCGGGGATATTCTCCTTAAAATAAGTAATGGCCCTGCGGATGTCCTGCACATACTGGGCGTAGGTCTTTTCCACCACAGTCTTGCCATCGGCGGCCACATAGCGGAAAGCCACCCGGTCGGGGTACTGCTTCGCCATGACGTCCGTGATGAGCTCATATACAGTATTTATCATTTTTGTCGCTCCTTGCTGTTTTTCTTTATTGCAGCGAAACGCCGGCATTTGACATATTCTGCCTCAGAGTAATAATACCTGTTTCGGCAGAGAAATGCAACTACGCGGCGTGTCCTTTTTCGCTGTTTTATTGTTTATTTGCGCAGCAGCTTACCCAGAGCGTTGCGGGGCAGGGGCTCAGCGGTGAACTCCACGGCACTGATGCGCTTATACAGCGTCAGGCTGCGGTTCACCTCGGTGACGAAGGCTCTGACCTCTTCCTGCTTATCCTCAGGGCAGTAGATGACGGCACAAATTTTGTGGCCCTTCTCCTTCACGATGCACTCGGTGATGGCCGGGCAGAGGGCCAGCTTCTTTTCCAGCTCTTCGGGGCTGACGTTCTCGCCGCTGGCGAGGATGATAAGGTTCTTCTTGCGGCCGGTGATGTAATAGAAGCCTTCCTCATCCATCCGGGCCAGGTCGCCGGTGTGGAACCAGCCGTCGGCGTCGATGACCTCTGCCGTGGCCTCGGGGTCCTTGTAGTAGCCCAGCATCACGCAGTCGCCCTTGATGCAAATTTCTCCGGTCTCGTCCAGCTTATACTGAACGTGGTCGTCGGGCTTGCCCACGGCACTCATGTGCTTTTCGACCTGCGTGAAGTTCAGGATGCCGTCGCCGAAGGTCTCGGTCATACCGTAGCACTGGTTGACGACGAAGCCGTTCTGGGCCAGCTCCAGCAGCATCCTGGGGTCGAGGGCAGCGGAAGAGCAGCACAGGTCCCACAGGCCGTTCAGACGGCTGACGCGGCCACGCTTCATGTCATTGTAGATGGTCTCCACCAGCATGGGGGCCGAGGCCATGACGTCGCTGTGCATCAGGCCCAGGTCGCGGTAGAAGTCGCGGATGTCGCCGCAGAGGTTCAGAGCCCATCCGGCAGGCGGGTAGGACATAACGCAGACGAAGCAGGCCATGTGGAAGAGGGGCAGCAGAGTCATATGGCTCAGCGGCAGCTTCTGGCCTGCCGGGAGGCGGTTGGTGATCCAGTTCTCTGCCACCTCCGAATAGGTGTGCAGGCTGGCGCACATATTCCGCTCCGAGAGCATGACGCCCTTGCTGCGGCCGGTGGTGCCGGAGGTGAACATCAGCATCATCAAATCATCGTGGCCCACGCAGTTGGTCAGCTCGCCGGGGGCAGTCTCTTTATAGCAGTCCATGGGGCGGAGCTTCGGGCCGTAGGCGGCTTCCAGCTCGGCGCGGCAGCCGTAGTCGATGCCGTCGTTCAGGATGAGGGCAGGCTCCACGAGGCCCAGCTCATATTCCAGCTCCTCCCAGGTCTTTTTCTGGTTCAGAGTCACGAGAACGCCGCCGGCGAGGATGATGCCGTAGGACGCCACGCAGAATTCATAGCAGTTCCGGCTCAGCAGAACGATGCGCTGGCCCTTGATGTCCGGCACTTCGGCCTTGAGATAGGCCACCATCCGGCGGATGTCCTGCGCATACTCGCGATACTTCTTCTCCACGACGGTCTTGCCGTCCTCGGCCACATAGCGGATGGCCACATTATCGGGAAACTCCTGCTCCATGCAGCGGGTCACCATGTCGTATACGCCTGCGGGTACTTTGATGTATTCAGCCATCGGTCTTTCTCCTTTTTTGTCAAATTTTCAGCTCAGCACTTTTTTCATTCACTTTCCAGAGTCATTCCGAATCTCTGGCAGTTCGAGGAAAACTTTGGCACGGCTCCTTATGGCAACAGTATACCGCAAGCAGAACGTAAACGCAAGATTTAATTGCACAAATATGCAACTTGAGCTTGCGTTCAATTTGTGCAGGCAGATGTAATTCTTTCCTTTTGTTGCGATGTGCGAAAAGCTGTGATACACTTTTTTTCGTCAGGACGAAACTTCGCCCGGAGGTCGAGTCCTTATCAAATTGACAGCAAGCCCAAAAAGCATTATACTGTTTATATTATTTAGCAAAAAAGCTCCCCGCCGAGCTTCATATTTTTATTTATCGCGCCTAAAACACGGCCTTCCGGGGCCTCCGGGACGAATGGCGCACAAGGAGGACCCTTTTCATGGAAGGCACCAAGCCCCGCACTGTAAGCAGCCTTGGCATGTTCGACCTGCTGAAAGGCATCGGAATGCTGGCCATCGTCTTTGCCCACACGGCAGAGCTTTACCCCCTCGGCACCAACGACGTCACCCCTTTCGCGTTCGCGCTGTTCGCTTACCGCGAAGCGCTGATGGCCGCCTTTTTTATTGCCAGCGGCTACGGCTTCCGCAAGCGCTCCATCCACAAATGCATCGAGCAGCAGCTCAAGACCCTGCTCAAGCCTTACCTTTATACTGCACTGGCCACCACGGTGCTCCACGCTTTCATTCACCATGCAGCTTTCGGCTCGTGGGATGCCGCCATCTCAGAATCGGCCAAGGTCTTAGGCGGGTTCCTGTTAGGCCTGCCCCACACGGCCACTTACTTCGGGCAGCAGTTTTTTTCCTGCGGACCCATGTGGTACTTAGTGGCTCTGATGCTGGCGTGGGTGCTTCTGGACGTGCTGCTCGAGATTTTCCCCGAGCGGTACATAACCCCCGCAGTCGTCGGCGTCACCCTGCTTGGCTGGGGCGTCACGCTGGTGTGGGAGGCTCCCTTCTGCATCGCACAGGGCATGGTGTCGCTGCCCTACCTTTACATCGGCTATCTGGCCAAGAAGCGCCGTCTTTTTGAAACTCCCCTTTCCGGCAGAGCCAAAGCCGGACTTATCGCGTCCGCGCTGGGCGTCGTCGCGGGCGTTTTGCTGACCCAGAGCACCGACTGCGTTTCGCTGGGTGAGTGGACGATGGGGCCGCTGAGCATCCTGCTGGATGGCGCAGTGGGCTACGGCATCATCCGGCTCTTTTTGAAATGGCAGCGCCGAGTGGACGGCCCCATCTCCCATGCCATCGAGTGGGTGGGCCGGCGCTCGCTCTTCATCTTCTGCATCCACACTGTGGAGCTGACGGCCATCCCGTGGTATCTGATGGCTGCAAAGTATGCTGACCATCCGGTGCAGGGGATGCTGCTGCAGTTCGTGTTCTCGCTTGTGTCCATCTTCGCCGTCACCGAACTTCTGATGCGCCGCAAAGAGCTTGGCCGGAAGCTTCGGGGCGGCAAGCCTGCGGACAAGCCCCGGCAGCGAAGCAAGACCCGCCGCTATGCGGCAAAACACTGAAATTCCTGCGCTTTGGTATCCAGCCATTTTGAGGGCAGACTATAGTTACTTTTGATGCATGGGCTTGCAGCGCGGGTTGTACGCCTTGCGATAAATTGGAGGAGGCCCCGGTAATGATGAACGAAACTCCTGAAGCGGCTCTGCGCAGCCGCATTGCGGACCTTGAACAACAGCTCAAACTTGCAGACGAAGGCACTTCGCGGCTGGCCCAGCGCTGCCTTGAGCTGGAAAAGCAGCTGCAGACCTTCTATGCTGCCCACCCCCAGAAAGAGAGGCAGACCGACTCGCCTGCTCTGGTGCAGCCGCTGCTTTACTATGATGCCGGGTTCGGCTTTTCCCAGAAAGACACCGTCAAGGCCCCGGACTACGAATACGACGAGCTGAACGGCATGGTGACAGCGACCTTCGAGCTGCCGGAGGCCGCGTTCAATCTCCGTCTCGACCCCGGTGAACTGCCTTGCTGCATCACCGATTTCGTCTTCTCGGATGACCGCATCCTCTGCCGCCCGGTGAACGGTGTGCCGCTCCACGGCGACGGCATCCTGTTCCTCAACAACGACCCGAATTTCATGCTGGATGGTCTGAACCGTTTCCCCGCCGGGATGAAGCTGGGCGTGAGCTACTGCTACTTCCCGCTGGAGCCGCTGGCTGACGACCCGTTGTTCGCCGCCGTTCTCGAGGGCGTACAGTATTTCCAGAAGACCCGCGTCTGCGAGCAGAAGCACCTCGACCAGCTGGAAAAAACTACGGCTGACCAGAAGCAGACCATCGAGGCCCTGCAGAAGAATCTCTCCGAGCTGCATCAGGCCAACGCCGAGCTGAGCGCCCGGAGCAAAGCCTACGAGAGCTCGCTGGAAAACATCCTCTCTTCCAGCAGCTGGAAACTCACGCTGCCCCTGCGCCGCCTGCTGGGGCTGTTCCATCGCAGCCATTGAGCCTGCCTGCGGAGAGGAGGATACGATGTACAGCAGTTATACCACTCTGCAGCGGGCTCAGCTCGCCAAACAGGAATATCTCGACACCCAGGAAGTTTTTCTCGGCGTCTATGCGCCGGGGCGGAACGCCGCCCTGAAAGCTTCCCTGCAGGACCAGCTCCACCGCAAATTTTTATTGACGGACAGTCTCCGCCCCGAAGCCCTCGGCAGCGCCGTCGGTGTGCTTCTGGTCAGGGAAGACCTTTTCCTGATGCCCACGGCCCTTTCCTGCTTTGCGGACGCACTGCGCAGCGGCGCAGACTACGTCACCAGCGACGCCGTCTTCGGCTACTCAGGCGTCACCACCCTCTACCACAGCCAGGGCTTTGCAGCCTGCCCGGGCTGCGCCCTCGTCTCCCGGGAGCTGCTGCTCCGCTGTCAGGCAGAAGCCCGCGACCCGGAAAATCCCGTCGAGCTGCTGACACTGGCGGCGAAGCTCAGCCGCAGCCACGTCTGTCTCCCGCTGGCGCTGGCCCACTATGAGCGGGACATCTGCGCCGAAGACGTCTGGTCTGTAAAGGGGAAGCGCGTCTTTATCATGAGCCACCTGCTGGACATGACCGGTGCGCCCATCGTGCTGGTGAGCGCCGTGCCGGTGCTGCGCAGCATGGGCTACGAAGTGGCCGTCCTCGGCCCTGAGGACGGCGGCTCCATGCCGCTCTTCCTCGAGGCAGGAGCTACCGTCATCACACGTAAGGGCTGTGTTCAGTCTCCCCTGCTCTGGGGGCTGGCCCTCTGCGCCGACCTCGTTCTGGCCAACACCGTCGTGGAGGCCCGGGCCGTCCGCGCCCTGAGCGGTGCGCGGGTGCCGGTGCTCTGGTGGCTCCACGATGCCTTTGCAGGCTACCCCCACATCGCCCACCAGATCCCCAGAGAGCTGGGCGAAAATATCCGGCTCTACTCCGTCGGCAGCCACGCCGCCAACGCCATGCACTCGGTGCGGCCGGAGTTCAACATCCGGCCCCTCATCTACGGCCTGCCGGACTACGCCGCCGAGAAGTTCTCCCACTACGATTTGAGCTATGCGGGCGGGCGGCCTCTGTTCGCCACCGTGGGTTCCTTCGAGAACCGGAAAGGCCAGGACATCTTCTGCAAGGCCATCCGGCTGCTGCCGCCTGAGACCATGAAGAAGGCATCCTTCCTCTTCGTGGGCAAGGCCGCAGAGGCTGAGATGATGGACGCCGTGCGGAGCCTGACCGCTGACTGCCCCGACAACGTCTTTTACGTCAAGCGGCTCACCCGCGACGAGATCAAGAGCCTGATGGCCCAGTGTACCTGCCTCGTCTGCGCCTCCCGCGACGACCCCATGCCTACTTTCGTCACTGAGGGCCTCATCTTCGGCAAGCCCGCCATCGTGTCGGAGCACACCGGCACCGCCGGGCTCATCACCGAGGGCGTGGACGGTTTCGTCTACGAGGACGACGACCCCGAAAAGCTGGCCGAGCGGCTGGCCTGGGCCATCGAGCACCCGGAAAAGCTGGCTGCCATGCGCCCCGCCTGCCGTGAGCTTTACGAGAGCCATTACTCCAAGCAGGCGTTTTCCGACAGTTTACAACAAGCTGTAAAGGAGCTCACCGGCGAGTAAGCTCCCCGTTCTTTATCATTCTGCCGAAACTGAGGCAAAAAATTTGGCAGTTGTTCACAAACACACCTCCGGACTGTGATATACTCTCCTAAGAGTCTATCCCAGTCCGTTTTTTGTTGAAATTCGAAAGGAGTCCCCGCATGAGTTCGTCCGCCTCCCCCGCCCCTTCGCGCCGAAAGACCCTGCTCTCGCTGGGCGTTCTGGCCCTGCTGACCGGCATCGTGGTGTTCATCTTTCGGGAGCACTGGGCCGAGATCTCCGAGGCGCTGAGCCGGCTCACCCTCGGGCAGGGGCTGCTGGCGCTGGCCGTGGGCCTGAGCTACCCGCTTCTCGAGGGCGTATCCAGCTGGCTCATCGTCCGCAGCCGCCTGTCCCATTTCCCGCTGCTGCAGGGCATCGACAATGCATGGATGGGGACCTTCGGCAATGTGGTGGGCCTCGGCGCAGGGTCGGTGCCGTTTCAGACGTGGTATCTCCACCGGCGCGGGCTGGACGTCGGCCCCGGCGTGGGGCTGATGACCCTGCAATACGTCTTCCACAAGACAGCCGTCCTGCTTTACGCCACCGTGCTGCTTCTGGCAGGCCGCCCCTGGATGGCGGCCCACTCCGACGGCGTACTGCGGTATCTGCCCGGGGCCTACGCTGTCGTGGCGGGCGTCATCGTGGGGCTCATCGCCCTCTGCGCGCTGCCGGTGGTGCAGCGTCTGGCCCGCTGGCTGCTGCATTTTCTGCCCGACACAGGCCGCTGGGCCGAGCGCCGGGAAAGCTGGCTCAAGCAGCTGGACACCCTGAGCACCGAGAGCCGCCATCTGCTGGCAGACAAGCCCCGCTGTGCCGCCATTCTGGGCGTGCATCTCGTAAAGCTGTTCCTGCTCTTCTGCCTGCCGTGGATGGGGCTGCGGTTCATGGGGCTGGATACCGGACTCACCTTTTGGCAGGTGCAGCTCCTGACGTCGCTGACCCTCTTTGTCTCCAACGCCCTGCCCAACGTGGCGGGCATGGGTTCGGTGGAGACGGCCTTCCTGCTGGTGTACAGCAGCTTCCTCCCCGATGCTTCGTCCATGAGCCTGCTGATGTTCTACCGGCTGGCCAGCTATTACGCCGTCTTTGCGGCAAGTGCCGTCGGCTTTGCGCTGGCGCAGCGGCGGCTGAACCGCGGATGACCTTGTGAATGTTTTATTTCATTTTGGTAACAGTTCTTACTTCATTGTGCATTTTGCGCACAAATCTCTTGATTTTTTAGGCAAAGCAATGTATAATAAGCTTCTGTTGGCCGTCCATCACGGACAGTCTGATTCAAAAATCAAGGAGTACATTTTTCATGAAACTGAACAAGATCTGTGCTGCCTCTGCCGTTCTGGCACTGGCTGTTGCTCTGACCGCCTGCGGCGGCTCTGCTTCCACTGCTGCTTCCAGCACTGCCTCTTCTGAGGCCGCTTCCTCCGTTGCTGCATCTTCTGAGGCTGCTGCTGAGAGCGCAGAGTACACCGTTTACAACACCACCGGTTCTACCGTCTCCGAGCTGTACCTGTACGAGGCAGGCTCTGAGGACAAGGGCGGGAACCTGGCTGGCGAGGCTGGTCTGGCCGACGGTGAGAATGTCGTCATCACCCGCGATGTCGAGGCCGACAAGCAGGGCGACATGACCTATGTTCTCGAGTTCACCACCGAGGACGGCAGCACCCAGAGCTTCGAGACCCTGCACTACGAAACCACTCCCATCTCTCTGAAGAGCGTGGACGCAGCTGCTGGCGCTACTCCCATCGCATTCGCTGCTCCTGAGCAGTAAAAATCAGCTCATAACGAAGAAAACGGCAGGTTCAGTGAACCTGCCGTTTTCTTATTCTATCAAATCAGCCCTTCATGGGGACAAAGCCCACGAGGTCCTTCACGACCTCGCCGCCGATGATGAGGCCCACGACCGACGGGACAAAGGCGTTCGAGCCTGGAACAGAGCGGCGGATGGTACACTTGCGCTGGGTACCCGGAGGGCAGATGCAGTGGTTTTTGCAGCTGATAGAGTCATCCTCGATGGGAGTCATGGCAGGCTCCCTGGAGTAAACGACTTTCAGGTGCTTGATGCGGCGCTTGCGGCACTCGGTGCGCATGACCTTGGCCAGCGGGCAGACGGAAGTCTTATAAATATCCGTGACCTCAAAGCGGGTAGGGTCCATCTTGTTGCCTGCACCCATGGAGCAGATGATGGGGACGCCAGCCTCCTTGCACTTCATGACCAGCGCAATTTTACCGGTGACAGTGTCGATGGCGTCCACCACGTAGTCGAACTGGCTGAAATCGAAGCTGTCCTGCGTCTCAGGGCCAAAGAAGGTCTTGTAGGTGGTGACCTTGATGTTGGGGTCGATGTCGTGGACGCGCTCTTCGGCCACATCCACCTTGAACCTGCCCACCGTCTTGCGGGTGGCGATGATCTGGCGGTTCAGGTTGGTGAGGCAGACTTTGTCGTCGTCGATAAGGTCGAGAGCCCCCACGCCGCTGCGGGCCAGCGCCTCGACGGTGTAGCCGCCCACGCCGCCCACGCCGAACACGGCTACACGGGAATCGTGCAGTTTGGTCATTGCTTCCGCGCCCAGCAGCAGCTGGGTGCGGGAATACTGGTCTTGCATATACTTTCTCCTTTAGGTTCTGCTTTTTACATTCACGGGCTTGCCCTCTCAGTCACCTTCGGTGACAGCCCTCCCAAAGGGAGAGCCAGAATGCAACGGTCAAGCAATAGGCTCTGGCGCAAAGCGCCTGAGAGGGCTAGGCCGCTCCCCCTTATCCCTTCGCCACCTGTGTAATGGTGCCGCCTCCGAGGACGACATCGCCCTGATACAGCACGACGGCCTGCCCCGGGGTGGGGGCGCGCTGAGGCTGGTCAAATTCCAGACGGAAGCTGTCCGGCCCTGCCGGGTAGACGGTGGCAGGCTGTTCGGTCTGATGATAACGGGTGCGGGCCGTCACCCGCAGGGGGCCTTTCAGCTCCGGGATGGCGATCCAGTTCACTTCGTTCGCATAGACGATGGTATCGAACAGCTCCGACTCCGGGCCGACCGTGACAGTGTTGGCCTGCATATCCTTGGCGCAGACGTAGACCGGTGCGCCCATGGCGAGGCCCAGGCCCTTCCGCTGGCCGATGGTGTACCGCACAGCGCCGCTGTGGGTGCCTACCTTTTTGCCGCCGACGTCGAGGAAATCGCCCGCCGGGTAGTGCTTGCCGGTGAAATCCTCCATAAAGCGGGCGTAGTCGCCGTCCGGCACGAAGCAGATGTCCTGACTGTCGTGCTTGCGGGCGTTCACGAAGTGCTGCTGCTCGGCGATGGCGCGCACTTCGCTCTTGTGCAGACCACCCAGCGGCAGGCGGACATGAGCCAGCTGCTCCTGCGTGAGGTTGTAGAGCACATAGCTCTGGTCTTTGTTCTCGTCCAGACCCTTTTTGAGCAACCAGCGGCCCGTGGCCTCGTCCTGCTCCACCCGGGCATAATGGCCCGTGACCACATGATCCAGCCCGTGTGCTTCTGCCCAGCGAAGCAGGTGATCGAACTTCATATATCTGTTGCAGTCGATGCAGGGATTGGGCGTACCGCCGGCCTCGTAGACCCGGATGAATTTGTCGATGATCTTTTCCTGAAAATCTGCCGTAAAATCCAGCACCTCGTAGGGAATATCCATCGCATAGGCCACCTCGGCGGCGTCCTCAATGTCCCGCTCCGAGCAGCAGGTGTGCAGACCCTCGGTGTTCACGGCCTCGTTACGGGTGAGGCGCATGGTGACGCCGGTGCAGTCGAAACCGTCCCTCTGCATGAGCCATGCCGCCACCGAGCTGTCCACACCGCCGCTCATGGCGATGAGCGCCCCGGGGCGGCGGGAAGTGTTCTGTGTTTCTGTCATTCTGTTCCTCTTCCGTTATAACATACTAAAACAGTAGTATAATACTACCGCAGCTTCTTTCTCTTGTCAAGACGCAGAAAATTTGGCCGCAAAGGCCAGAAGTTCCGCTTTTTCGTTGGGCAGCCGCCCGGTGATGACCTCTTCCAGCAGCGCTTCCAGTGCGCGGCGCAGGCCCGGCCCGGGCGCGACGCCCGCTGCCATCAGATCGCGGCCATTCACGGCCAGCTGGGAGACGCGGCAGCAGGCGTTTTGGGCGGTCAGCGTCTCGGCCTCTTTTTGCAGGGCGGTAAATTCATCTTTTCTTTCCGGTTGAAGAGCGCTCCAAAGGGCAGTCAGCTGCTGCACGGTGTGGAGGCCGTATTTGCCAAGAAGTCGTTTGGCTTGAAGCGACAGCGTAGGAGTGCAGGGAGCTTTCTCCTTCACAAGTGTTGATACTCCATCTATCACAGCATTGGAGCATTTCAAGCGTTTCAGCGCCTTTCGTGTTCCATCCTCCCCCAGCGGCAGAAGCAGCGCCGCCCAACGGGTGGTCACTTCCTCTGCTCCTGCCGGAAGGGCATCTATGATCTCACGGGCTTCCGACAGGTCGTCGGACGGCAGTTCCGGCAGGACGAAGGCCAGCACTTCCGGCTCCAAATACGCCCCCGGCTTCGGGGCAGACAGAAGCTTGTTCAGCTCTTCTTCGATGCGCTCCACCGACACGCAGTCGAGGTGGGCGGCCAGCTGCTTCGCCGCCGCTTCGGTGGCCTCGTCGATAACAAAACCGAACCGGGCCGCAAAGCGGTAGAGACGCAGGATACGCAGAGCGTCTTCTTCAAAGCGGCGCAGCGGCTCGCCGACGGCCCGCACCACGCCCCGGGCCAGATCTTCCTGCCCGCCAAAGGGGTCGCACAAGCCCTCTTCGGCGCTGTAGGCCATGGCGTTGATGGTGAAGTCCCTCCGGGCCAGGTCCTCCCGGACGTCGGGTACAAAGGCCACGCTGTCGGGGTGGCGGCCATCGGAATAACTGCCCTCGGTGCGAAAGGTCGTGATCTCGTAGAGCCTGCCGTCCCGCTTCACAGTCACGGTACCATGCTGCAATCCGGTGGGGATGCACTGCTTTTCTCCGAACAGCTCCATCACCTGCTCCGGGCGGGCGGCGGTGCAGAGGTCCCAGTCGTGGGGCGCAAGGCCCAGCAGACTGTCCCGGACACAGCCGCCCACGGCGTAGGCCGCAAAACCTGCCCGGTGCAGCGCGTCCAGCAGGGCGGAGGCGCCGGGTTCCAGGACGATGTTCATTCTTCGGCCTCCTCATATTGCAGGGTGATGCTCTTGCCGTCATAGCCGCACTCTGCCGCCGGGAAGAGGCTCTGCGCCTGGTCCAGCTCTTCTTCCGGGTCGGTGATCATGGGCGAATAGTGGACGAGCCAGAGCCGCTTTGCGCCCGCTTTGGCGGCGAGAGCTGCGCTCTGCCCGAAGGTGCTGTGGCCGTACTGTTTGGCCTGCGCGGCCTGCTCCGGCAGAGCATAGGTGGAGTCGCAGAGCAGAAGGTCAGCACCCGCTGCGGCCTTTTCCAATGCCGGACAGGGCGCGGTGTCGCCCGAGAAGACAAAGCTCAGCCCCTGCCGGGCCGGGCCGAGGACGGCTTCCGGCTGGATGACACGTCCACCGTCCAGTGTGATACTCTCGCCGTGCTGGAGCGTCTTCCACTGCTTTACCGGTACGCCCAATGCCCGCGCCTGTTCGGGTGAGAACCGTCCGGCCCGGGGCAGATCGAGTCGGTAACCCTGACTGACGACACGGTGGCGGGTCGGCACCGGCGTGAGTTTCGCACTCTGGGGCCAGCCGCCGAATTTTTCGCAGAGCGCCGCCGGGGCGTCCAGCACCTCAGCATAAACCGGGTACGGCAGAGGCCCCGTCAGCACCCGCAGTGCCGCCCAGACTTCGCCGAGCCCCTTCGGCCCGTACAGCGCCAGCGGGCGGGTGCGGCCCTGACAGCCCAGCGTCTGCAGCAGCCCCGGCAGGCCGAAGATGTGGTCGCCGTGGTAATGGGTCAGGCAGACGGCGTCCATCTTCATCAGGTTGACTCCGGCCCGGCGGGCGACAGTCTGGGTCCCCTCGCCGCAGTCGAACAGGAGGCTGTGTCCTCCGCATTCGGCCACCGCCGCCGTGAGGGCGCGGTCGGGCAGGGGCATGGTGGCCGCTGTACCCAGCAGTGTAATGGTCAGCATAAAGTTTCTCCGTATCACAAAAAATCTCGATGGCTATAGTGTACCACACTCTTCGGCCCGGCACAATCGCACAGCCGCACCCTGACAGGCATAAGATGGCCCAAACCACAAAAGGAGGGGTCTTGTATGCAGCGTCAGCGGCCCGGACATCGCATTTTGTCGTTCCACCACCGGGGGCTGCTGCTTCTGGCGGCGGCAGTGGCGGTGATGCTCTTTTTTCTCTACGGCTGCGTGGCAGGGGCGGCGTACAGCCCCCGGGGGCGGCTGGTATTCATCCCTCTCGCACAGGTTTCAGGTAGTAGTAGTAGTAGTACGACTTCGCTTTCCGCTTTTATCTGGAAGAATCGGAGCTGCCCACCGCATGGTACAATGTGCGGACCGATATGAAAAGCAAGCCCGCTCCCCTGCTGAACCCCGGCACCACCGGCAGCGAATAATTCCTGAAACATCCTCTCCCCTCACACCCCCGCGCGGCGCAAGCTGTGCGGGGGTGGTTTTATATAAAACGGAATGACTGCCTGCACACTGAGCCAGACGGTCATTCCGCAAACAGCAAGCCAGCCGCCCTACAAGGTAACAGGGCGGCTGGCTGCTTCTATTATGCAATTCAGGAGAATGGAGGAGAGAATAGCATTTTTATGCTTCCTGGGGACGGAAGTGCCGGAGAATCACTCGCCGCGGACGGCTGCGAAGCCTGCCTCGAGGTCGGCGATGATGTCGTCGATGTGCTCGGTGCCGATGGACAGGCGGATGGTGTTCTGGTAGATCTGCTGCTCGGCCAGCTCCTCGTCGGTCAGCTGGCTGTGAGTGGTGGAAGCCGGATGGATGACCAGACTCTTGACGTCGGCCACATTTGCCAGCAGAGAGAAGACCTTCAGGTTGTCGATGAACTTGAATGCTTCCTCACGGCCGCCCTTGATGTTGAAGGTGAAGATGGAAGCGCCGCCGTTGGGGAAGTACTTCTCATACAGGGCGTGGTCGGGGTGATCCGGCAGAGAGGGATGGTTGACCTTCTCGACCTGGGGATGGTTGGCCAGGAACTCGACGACCTTCTTGGTGTTCTCCACATGGCGCTCAATGCGCAGGCTCAGGGTCTCGGTACCCTGCAGCAGCAGGAAGGCGTTGAACGGAGAGATGGTAGCGCCGGTATCACGCAGCAGGATGGCGCGGATGTAGGTGACGAAAGCGGCGGGGCCGGCTGCATCAGCGAAGGACACGCCGTGGTAGCTGGGGTTGGGGGCGGCAATGTTGCCGTACTTGCCGCTGGCCTTCCAGTCGAACTTGCCGCTATCCACGATGATGCCGCCCAGCGTGGTGCCGTGGCCGCCGATGAACTTGGTAGCGGAGTGGACGACGATGTCAGCGCCATGCTCGATGGGACGGATCAGGTACGGGGTGCCGAAGGTGTTATCAATGACCAGCGGCAGGCCATGCTTGTGAGCGATGGCTGCGATGGCATCAATATCAGGAATATCACTGTTGGGGTTGCCCAGAGTCTCGAGGTAGACAGCCTTGGTGTTGGGCTGGATAGCGTTCTCGACCTCTTCCAGATCGTGAGCGTCCACAAAGGTGGTGGTGACGCCGAACTGGGTCAGGGTGTGCTCCAGCAGGTTGTAGCTGCCGCCGTAGATAGTCTTCTGAGCCACGATGTGGTCGCCGGCCTGAGCCAGTGCCTCGATGGTGTAGGTGATGGCAGCTGCACCGGAAGCAGTAGCCAGAGCAGCCACGCCGCCTTCCAGAGCAGCAATGCGCTTCTCGAACACATCCTGGGTGGAGTTGGTCAGACGGCCATAGATGTTGCCGGCGTCGGCCAGACCAAAGCGGTCAGCGGCGTGCTGGCTGTTGCGGAAGACATAGGAAGTGGTCTGGTAGATAGGCACAGCACGGGAATCGGTAGCGGGATCGGCCTGCTCCTGGCCAATGTGAAGCTGCAGGGTCTCAAATTTATAGTTAGACATAGTATTTTCCCTCTCTATCTGTACTCAAAGTATTATTTTTACTCATAAAAATGCCCGGCAGCGTGGGGAGTTTCACCTTTCGTCTGCCGGGCAAAGAAATCGTTTTCAGCTCAGAGCCTTTTGTCTGTCTCGGGCGTCACATTCGCTCGCACATTCGCGGCATAGAGGGCACCGTACAGCTATGGCTCAGAGTTTGTTTCTCGGCCCGGGCGCTGTACATTCGCCCGCAGCGAAAGTTGGCGTGCAGAAGACTTTTCCAAATCAGCGTCATTTGAGTACCCTCCTTTCCGAAATTCCCACTTACCTACAAGGCGTGTGGTTTTGTTGCCTGCATTATATTCCCTCATACCCATATTGTCAATAGGTTTAATCAAATTTCTTCCAAAAAAGTTTTTAAGAGTCATTCTTTTGAGAAAAATGCAAAAAGATTGCATTTTGGTCTTGCATTTCACACAGAATCCGTGTATACTCTTCCCTGCACCTAAAACGCAACCTATTTGCAATTTAGACAACTAAAGCACTTTTCGTTCCTCCGTTTATTTGGGGTAGAGACGTAAAATGGTGTGGCGGCTGCGCGCGCCGGCGCGGGGCGGATTTTATTCTTTCGGTCAAATGGCTTTGCGCTCCGCGCGGGCCAGAGATAGGGAGGGGTGTTTCGAATCCCCCCTCCCTACCTCTGGACTCCACTCTCCCCGCAACGAGTTAAGGGCTGCTC